>Ga0153915_10003996_pt1 | contig 13568 bp, 9 predicted proteins | sample Opewatmetagenome_2_FD_107003 | JGI IMG/M metagenome (GOLD analysis project Ga0153915, IMG submission 107003) | Freshwater wetland microbial communities from Ohio, USA - Open water 3 Core 3 Depth 3 metaG | ecosystem: Environmental > Aquatic > Freshwater > Wetlands | place: USA: Ohio, Lake Erie... | reverse complement strand
TGCACAGTTGCATCATTTGCCTACGGCTACGACTGGCATAAAGAAGGACGCAACCAGATTGTGATTGCCCAGAGCGAAGAACACTCCGTATTGGTCGCGCTTCTCAGAGTAGCTGAAGTTCTCGACCTTGTCGTGAAGATTGTTCCTGTCGACCAGATGGGCACTCTAGACACAGAGGCATTACAAACGCTGGTGAACCGACAGACTGGCATTGTCGCTGTTGGCCACACGGCCGCTGGTGTCGGTGCCCGGAACCCTCTCGCTGAAGTGGCAAGAATCGTTCATGAGAATGAAGCAGTGCTACTCACGGATGCAACACGATCACTCAGCTTTGGGAACGACCGTTTCCACTCATTGGGGATGGATGTGCTCGTGTTGTCTGGTAATGTTGGTTTCATGGGTTCTCCTGGGCTTGTAATACAATGGATAGACAAGAACCTAGGTATGGAACACGTTCCTGGAGTCATTGGCGGTTCTGCTATTGGCAATGTCACACCCCCATCTTACGACATCGCGATGCAACCCGACAAGTTCGAGTCGGGGATAATCAATGTGCCTGCAATTGCAGGCCTTGGGGCTTCGCTTGAATACATCCGCAGTTTCCAGCCAAGAGGCCTGTCACAGCACATAGCGGCACTATCACGATACATGACCAAAAGGCTCGCAGAAACGGAGGGTCTTGTCGTATATGGGTCACATAACGACAGTTCTACCATATTCGGCTTCAACGTTGCAGCAGGCAACGGAATCAGTTGCCATGACGTTTCGTTGTTTCTTGACCAATCTAATATAGCGGTCCGCAGCGGCCTTCTGTGTGCACATCCTTTCGTACACTCTCTTGCTGAGGAAGGGATTGTTCAAGCGTCATTACATGCGTACAACTCTTTAGATGATATTGATCGCTTAGCAGACTCTTTGCAGCTAATAGTTGACCAGCTAGCCTAATGGATTCGTACGGTCATCCTAGGCCAAAGACTGGCGGGTACATTGCGAAGTACTGAACAACAACAGTCAGCAGAATCCCGCTCAGAACCAGCTGCTTGCCCCTTGAGGAGTTTACTTCTGTTAGCCATAGAATCGCTCCTACAAGAACAACAATGACCGATGAAATCCTGCCCACAAACAGAAGAAATGCCCATATTTCCCCGAGGTGTCCAGCGATGATGTTTGCGAAGTCTACTAAGGGGCTAAGGATCCACAGTGACATTGCTATCTTCACATAGAGTAGTCTTGAGATGTATATTTAAGCCCGCTAGAGAACTGTTACCGATTTGGCGAGGTTGCGCGGCTTGTCAGGGTCATACCCTTTCTTCAGCGCAACATAGTAGCTGAAAAGCTGGAGCGGTACAACAAAAGGTATCGTAGAGAACTCGGGCTCTACACCTGTCTGTATCTCAAAGTACTGAGTCGAGAGACCACAAATCTCTTCGTCTCCCCTCTCAGCAACCGAAAGTATTGATGCGCCCCTCGCCTTCATCTCCATGATGTTTCCAATCATGCGGCTTCTCGTTCCATCTCTAGGCACTACAAAGACTACCGGATAGCCGTCTTGGACCAACGCAATTGGACCATGCTTAGACTCACCGGCAGAATATCCCTCCGCATGATTGTATGCTATCTCCTTCAGCTTCAGTGCTCCTTCTTTCGCAGTTGCTACAGAAACACCTCGACCCAGAAAGAGGAAGCTCGGCCTGTCATAATAAGCCGCGGCCAGAGTGCGGGCACGTTCTTCATTCCTAGCAATAGTTTCGGAAACAATTTCTGGCAGCCTGAGCAGACCTGCCCTCTTCTGACTAACTACATAATCGTCAATAAACTGAGTGGTTTCAGCCAAGGCTAAGGCGATCTGGGCTAAAACTGTCAGCTGTACCAAGAACGTTTTCGTTGCAGCTACGCCAATCTCCGGTCCAGCCTGTGTAATGAGTGAGTAATCAGCATTCTGTGTTATCGAGCTTCCGACAACGTTTGTGATGGCAACGACCTTAGCACCAAGTCGTTTGGCATACTTGGCTGCCGCAATAGTGTCTGTCGTTTCTCCCGACTGAGTTATCGCAATCACGCAATCACGTGAAGACAGTCTATCGTAGACCGTATCAGAGAAGTCACTTGCGAGCTCTGGTACGGGGAGTATCCCTGCCAGTGAACCGAACATATGCTGTCCTGCTACCGCTGCATGGCCCGATGTACCCATGGCGATCATGTACACCCTGTCCGCATTGCGGATTATCTCCGCTGCTTCAGCAATGACTTCTCTGCGAATTCTGAGAGTGTTTTTCACCGCGTCAGGTTGCTCGTGTATTTCCTTGAGCATAAAATGGGGAAACCCCCCTCTCTCAGCCTGATCCGCAGTCCAACTGACCTTAATCGCTTCACGCAGTACCTTGGTTGCATCTGAAATCTTCTCTATCTCGACGCCATCAGCTGACAATGTCGCTATCTCACCATCTAGAAGGAGTATCATCTTGTTAGTCTTGGGCAAAAAGGCTGGGATGTCTGAGCTGATGTAGTGTACGCCCTCTTCCTCTCCAATAACAAGAGGATTGCCATCTCGCATTGCGCACATCTTATCAGGCTCTCTCGTTGTCATTGCGACTACTGCATAAGTTCCCTCTATTTGCAATGCCACGTTTTTCATTGCGGTCTTGAGATCTTGACCTTCATTCATGAACTCTTCAATCATGTGCGGAATGACTTCTGTGTCAGTGTCAGAGCTAAAGGTATGGCCCCTTGCGCTGAGCTTGCTCCTGAGTTCGAGGAAGTTGTCAATCACACCATTATGTACAACAGCTATCTGGTCCTTGCAGTCAAAGTGTGGATGCGAGTTCAACATAGAGGGCATGCCATGAGTCGCCCATCTCGTATGTCCAATTCCTATCGACCCAGGCAGGTCGTCGAGATTGAGCTTTCTATGCACCTCGTCAATCCTTCCTCTCTCCTTCTTCATGTAGAGATGACCGTTTGCAACTGTCGTTATCCCAACAGAGTCATAACCCCTGTATTCGAGTCGTTTGAGTGCTTGGTGAAGAAAAGGAGCCACATCGCCCCGTTTCTGCACAACACCTATTATCCCGCACACAACAGAAACCTCCGTCGGGCATTTTCACACTTCAGCAGTGCCTACTCACCTCTGAGGGGCAACACCTGAGATAAGCATTCGGTTGACTAGCCAGTGAGTTCAATCTCAATGTACACAGAATCCGGTATCTTCACGCGCATTATCTGTCGAATAGCGCGCTCATCTGCATCGATGTCAATCAGCCGCTTGTGTATCCTCATTTCCCATTTGTCCCAAGACTCGGAACCCTGCCCACATGGTGTCTTTCTTGTCGGAACAATCATCCGTCGTGTGGGTAAAGGAATTGGACCTGCCATCCTAACGCCTGTCTTGCGGGTGATTCGCTTGATCTGATTGCATACACCATCAAGGTACTCGGTACTGGTACTTGATAGTCGAATCCTAGCTCTCTGAGTCATACCGGCGTCAACCCTGCATTAGGAGGCTTTCGCAACAGCGACTTTCGATTGGGATAAAAACATTGTCTTGTGTGTGGCTAACAGGTTGCGAACTGAGGGTCTGAGAGAGTAATACCGGCTGCCGAGCGAGCATGGTCGATGGACTGGTCCACGTTTGCTTGATGCTGTCATATTCTCTCACGCTCAAACGTGCAATTATGTATACAGAAAGAGAATCTCCATAAGTGGGAGCTTTCACAGACGCTTCCCGGGTGTATCTATTGGATAGCCTGACCCTGGTCAAACTCGGCGGTTCGGTCATCACTCACAAGGATTCCAGTCCACCGACGACAAACACAGAAGCAATCTCACGTGTAGTTCGAGAGTTGAAAGTACGAAGAGGCAAGCTAATCGTTGTACTCGGCGGCGGGGCATATGGCCATCAACCTGCCCATCAGTATGGTTTTGGCGATCCAAACACTTCCAAGGAACGTCTGCTAGCAGGCATACCGTCAATTCGCCACAACATGGCTCTCCTCTCACTCGAAGTTGACAAAGCAATGCAAGATGAAGGTATTCCTGGTGTCGTGTTTTCGCCCTTTTCATCTAGTCGGCTGCACAACGGCTCAATAGTAGCCTTTCCGACAGGTCTCATTCAGACTGCTCTGGAAGCAGGATTGATAGTCATAACACATGGTGATGTGTGCTTCGATGACACAACAGGTGCCTCGATCCTCAGTGGTGACACCATCCTAGTCTATCTGGCAAAAGAGCTGAGCGCCAAGTCCATCTACGTCGGCACAGACGTTGACGGCGTGTTCGAAGGAGATCCAAAGGAAAATCATGCTGCAAGGCTCGTCCCTGTCATCAACAGGTCCAACAGACGCCGCGTACTACTAGGTGTCGGTTCATCGAGAGCTGAGGATGTCACAGGTGGTATGGCCAAGAAGGTGGGTGAGCTAATGAAGCTTGAAGACAACAGACCTGAGATTGCAGTCTTCAATCTATGTGTTCCCGGACGCCTAGAGTCACTATTGTCTGGCAAATCAGTCGTCTGCACAAGAATCACTTTCTGATAAACGGATGAGAGTAGAGGGTTCAACAGAAGTGACTTCCTCTGGAATCAGTCGTGATTCACGACCATCATTTTCCCTCACTTCCTATGACTGCCTGCGCTTCCTCAAATTCGTAGGCCACAAGGTTTGGAGGTTTCGCAGCATCTTCGTTCAGATATTCAGCGGCCGTCAACACGCACACGGTCTGCGTGGACTTGCAGATATTACAGCCAGTACCACCGACAGACTGCAGAAGTGAATTGAGTTCTTGCTGGCTTGGAAAGACAATGTACGATTTCCTGTCGGCACAAAGGTTATAGTGACCGTGGTTTCGCAGGACCCGGTCACTTGATTTAACAAGCTCTGCTTCAAGAGCCGCCACGGCCTTCTCCCTCAGGTCAACAATCTTCGAACAGCTGACGACCCAAAGCCCCTCCTCGAAACCTTGAAACATCTGTTTGTCCTTCACTCTCAATACAACCAGCCTCTCATCGACCAGTAGGCCAGTCACTGCCCGTCTTCCTTCTTCCTCACTCATCGGAATCGATCTGCTTCTGACAGACTGGGCTGCCGTCGTTTGGATGAAATCCAATAGTGTATTCCACCGGATTTTGCCTCCCGACAATTCCACAAAGTCTTGGATTGTTCCGAACCACAGACGTGTCTGAACTGCTGAAACCGAAGACGGAATCTGCTTATGCATCACGCTTCTCAGATGTCCATCGATAGGCCTGTCGGTCACGTCAGCAGTAATGTTCTCTCTTCGTCCACTATCATGTTTCTTGCCTCTTTTTAGCTGGGTTTCCACCATGCTGTCAAGAGAACTTGGGAATGCTGACACAACGGTGACGCAATCGAAGTCTTCACTACTATCCATGAGTTCTCTCAAACGCGCGGCGGCAACGCTTCCTCTTACAACAATGTAGAGCTCAGCAGTCCCATTTCCCAAGTAACTCATGCGATGTCGAATCCAGTCAAGCATGCCCTCTATTGACGAAGCTTTCAAATGCTCAGGTACTATGATTACTGCCTTGTCGTCTATTACAATATCTGGTTCGTCACTAGATGTCCTTTTAGAAGTGGGCGTATTCTCAAGTGCTTTCATTATGTACTGGAAGATGGCCTCCTTTGCAGCCTCAGATCCTCCTCCTGGCAGTGTGAACAAGAAGCCTCCAGAAACCAACGGCAGCGATTCCCGTTCGATCGTTCCTAGGCAAATGAGATCGTGGATCAACTCCGCCGTGTCTTCGCTTGTGATTCGCGGGTCTAGTGTCATTAGAAAATGCTGTAATTCATCATTCGTAGCAGCTTTCTGTGATGCAAGAAACGCAACCACTCTATTTGCCAATTCACCGAGCCTATCAAACACTAAGCACTGATGTGCATTTTTCTCAGAAACACTTGAGTCCGTTTCAGCGTCTTCTGACGCACATGCGGGCAGTAACGGATGTTTCTCCACATGACTGTGTTCATCATCCATGCTGTCCAGAACCGAAGCGGTGCCGTCTGAAGCTTGATCTTCTTGTGATAAGCGAGACTGCGATGTCACATCGAACCGGGCTGTGGCAATCTCAAAGGTTTCCGTCTGAGGCGTGACAATAAGTGCTCTCCCAACCTTCAGGGTTCTAAGATAGCGCTCCTGCTCCTCGGTGAGGGACATGAACCTGCCCCCAACCGAGCTGTCGTATGGCAGTCGGAAAGTGATCTTCGTTGATGTGTTCGCCAGAATGTTGGAGGAAACGTTAGGTCTGGTTGAAACCACGATGACACCTTGTCCGGTCGCTCGCTGTAACATGACCATAGATTCACCAGTGGTGACGTCCGCAGCGGACTGCCGCGTGTAGCTCTCGGGCACAAGGTTGCTTGCCTCTTCTAGAACGACAACGTGCTCCAGTTCGGGGGTGATACCACGGCGCATCGCACCATCAAAGATGCGCTTCGCAACGAGATTGTAAAGCAACCGTGCTGCATCCATCCCACCAACCCTTGCGACATATCGTAGGTCGAATATGACTCGCCTGTCAAGCAGAGATGATATCTTGACAGCATTAGCTCCTCCACTGAGTATCGGTCCAAGCGGTTCACGCGACAGTATCTCAAGGCGATTTACTAATGCATCTCTTGTCAGACTTCCAGTCCGATCCTTGCCCGAGAGTTCATTGACCGCATCAACCAGCGCGTCCACCGAGCTACCGCGCCTGTTCTCACTAGCAACCTTAAGAACAGACTCCCTTAGCAGCTTCTCCATCGCAGGGGACAGCTCAGTTGATGTTCCCATCTCCTTAAGCAGTTCTCTGAGGATGGCGAATGTTGTGTATGCATGTCTTTCACCTGTGTCCACTTCTGGGTCCATCATGTCCATCACAAAAGAGGGATCTAATCCCGGGCGCAGAATCATGACCTGATCGTCAATATCCACAAGGTCGCTATACTCTGACCCCTTCACATCAAAAATCCACCATGGCACAACAGTTTTGAGAGTTAGTTCCGCCATCAGGTGTTTCACCAGAGTTGTCTTTCCTGTTCCAGTGGCTCCCATGACAGCAAGATGCTCTCTTAGCCACTCCTTTCTCAAACCCACTCTGTTAAGTTGTCGTCCTCCGTAGACGGTCCACCCAATGAACAGTTCATTATCGACCAGCTCTCTTGCCGGGACCGGGAAGCTAGGTGCCTGTATTGCAGAAACAACTGGCACAATTTGCACTGGAGTGTTGACGAACGCGGCAAGTCTGCCTACATGCAGCTTCTGGGGCCTAAGATGCCGTCTTGTAAGCAGCTTCCAAGCCACACCTGTGCCGACTCTCATGTCCCTTACTAGGACATGACTATCCCCACCCCAGATGGATATAGCAAGTCCCATCACGCCCTCTTGAGTCATCTTCAGCTGAGGTGCGCTTGCGGCGCTTACAACAACATACACAGTTGAATTGAACCAGCCTTCACTACCCTGCACTTCTTCGTACTGATCCAAGAGCGTCTTCTTAGCGGCTTGATCGACCAAGGAGTCCTCTCGCTTGCGTTCTCTCTCGCGGATTGATTTCCATTGCCCCTCCATTTTTCTTCTTTCTCTGCCAGGCTTGGCACTGGAGAAGACACAGGTCAAGCTCAAGGAAAACCCCTGCTTAAGCGCGGTGGACAGGAAAGTGCCAACCTGTGATGACGAAGGCGAAGGTGCTACTCTGGGAGCACCAGTGAATACCACTAGCGATTTCCGGAGGTCGGCCTTTCTGTGTAATCTATTCTCAAGTGTGCACTTCTCGACAACGAATCCAGCCGCTTCTTCCAGAGCATCGCCTTTCAATTGATGTAGTTCAAGATTAACTAGAGACGCAAGAAGGATTGCCTCTGTTCTTGTCGCCTCTCTCCTCAAGACTTGCATCATTTCCTCCAAATGATGACCACTTGTGCTAATGAAGAACCTCAGAAACGGCTCGCCCTTAGCTAGTCCCGCCTCATATGCCATCGTGACTCCGTGGTCCATGCCTGCGCGCAGCGCCAATAGCATCGCTGTGTTGTACTTGGGTTTACCGTCGGGCCCACACTCCACCGATCCTGATGCAGATGTGATTTCAAGGCAGCACATTGCAATCAAGCGGTTTCCTAGACCGACCACAAGAAACTCATCTTGCACCGAGGATGATATGCCTCCAACAAGGATTCCCAGACATGCCAAGACTGCTCCTGCAGAGATTGGCACTCCACAGACCAGAATCTCTACCAGAAGTTTCGACGGAACAGCGGGCTGTTCGATTAAACCAGCTAGTGGAAGCATATAGACCACGGTCAGGTACAGGGCACATACCACTGCTCCAAACGCATAGGCTGCTCTGATCCAGTGCCCACAATTCAACATGATTCTATCAGGAATGGTTCTCCTCTTGTTTCTGGGTGTGCTAGTGCTCATCATAGACAGACTTCACGACCGCGCCGCACTGGCGAATCATCACTAATCTAGGAATCCCAATTCCAAGCACCTTGTGTCAGTGTCTGTGATTTGAACTCCCCCGCGACTTTCGTAGTGTCGGACATTGGTGTTCCGTTTCGAGCGTCGTAACTGATTGGAGTGACTGTTACATTGGTCACGTGAACAGAGCGAAGGTGTTCATTTGCGGTGGTTCTAGGAGGTTAAAAGACACGCTCCAGTAACGAAAAAGCAGTGGATTGGATGAGAAATAGAGCCGTTTCCGAACAGGACATTGCCAGTTCAAGCGGCGGGCCATTGATGTCAATCCGATATGTCAAAGGCAAGCCCCTGACTAAATCTGGACCACGGGGGCAAGATGACGGATTCTCCTGAGGCATGTTCAATGAGGAATGTGCCTGTTCTTATTGGAGCCGCAATTGCCCTGATGCTCTTTATGTTTGCGGCTTGCACAGAAACAGTATCTGCAGAAGAAACGCCTATCTGTCGGGGCAGTGTCGCAACTATCACTATTACCTTGCTCCAGAACGGCACATATGGAAACCCGGTTTCTAATCAGCCTGTGGAGTTCTTCGATCAGACCCTTGATGTGTTCTTGGGCTTGGTCCTGACTGATGTGGACGGCCGCGCTCAGTTCGAATGGTCCCTACCAGCAGACCATCCCCTTGGGCCGACCGTGATCAATGCCACCTACCGTGGCAACGAAACTCTGGCACTCGCTCCGTCTTTCCAATGGACATCACTTACTGTACTCTCCTCCACGAGAATGGATATTCAAGTTGAACGAAGCACTGTGTTTCCCGGGGAAGTAGTACCATTCACAGTCCTGCTCTTGAACGACATGAATCTTCCACTGCCGTACGCACAACTCACTGTGTTTTGTAACAGCGTGCCAATCACATCGAGGGCTACAAACTCATCTGGCTGGGCCCGGTTCACTGTTCAGTGCAATGACTCATGGGCTCGTTTGGGAGAGAATGAAATCCGGGTTGCCTATGAACAAAACCTAGTAGTCTTCAATGAGGCGGTAGCAGAGTCATTCATGGTAACGGTCGAGCAAGTTTCCACAAGTGTCGAAGTGACAAAACCTCCTCTGGAGTCGTACGGACTGAACGACACTCTACGTACAGACTTGTTTCTGAGAGCCGACGATGGAGCACTGCCCGGGGCCAGACTTCAAGTTGCTTTGGACGGCGTTTCTCTTGCTGCTGTCTTGACTGATGACTCTGGTGTGGCACATCTATGTCTAGTAATAGACGGCATATTCACTCTAGGCCCTCATAGATTAACTTTCGAATATCCGGGGAATTCTCGATATGCATCATGTTCACACGATATTTCCATTAGCGTCCTAAGCAGTGCAAACATTCGAATCATTCTTCAAGAACCCGTCATTGTCAACACAGACAGCAACATCACTATTGAGATCAGGGATCTGTTCCACCGTCCGATACAGAATGCTACCATCATTCTGCGTGACCTAGTTAGCAATGAAACATTCGCCGGTGCAGTCCCTATTGGCACGACCTCTGTGAGTTTCAGTTTCCATATTGTAGGAAGAACCGGAGCCAGAAGCTTCCTCATCAGCATTGTTGGGAACGAGTATGTCACGAACAGGACCAGTGCATTCAGCACTCTTGTCTGGTCTCGTCCTGACTTAATACTGGTCAGAAGCAACATCAGAGGGTATGCTTCCCCCAGTCAGCAGATAATGCTCGAAGTCAGGCTGTACGACTCCCAGATGGCCTATACTGACACACTTGTGGAATCCTGGATTGACAATACGACAGCTGTTTCCCATTCATTCACGAATAGCTCTGGCTTCGCGATTGTTGAACTCAAAGCGCCACAGGATGAAGGTCTGGTCGATACATGGATTGTCTACAGCGGCAATCTGACTGTTTTTAGAATGTCTAATACCTTACACTACACTTTCACTGTCAGCAGGATAGTCCCGCTGGCGATTGAACTGCACCACTACACAGTAATCATGCCCCTGCTACAGCTCGAGGTTGTCTTGATGGCCTGCGCTCTCAATGGATCCTTGCTAGAGGGGGTGACAATAAACTATGAATGGCTCTCCATTCGAGGAAGCACAGAGAGTACGCATGATGGCTTGTCCCAACTGTACCTGCCAGTACCCGGGTTTCCGGGTTCGTTCATTCTCTCTTATTGGACCGAATCCTCCTCGTACACACTCTCATGTAGTGGGCACTTCGTCATCAATCTAAATGGAAGTGAAGTTGCAGCAGCTCAAGGTGTCGGCATCACTGGCATGGCAGCAAGCATATGTGTTTCTCTAACATTGGCCGCAATACCAATCATCAGAAAGAGGTACCTACTGGACTAGAATCCCAATGGTGCTCCGGCCGGGATTTGAACCCGGGTCTGGGGATCGAGAGTCCCCAATGCTGGGCCGGACTACACTCGGCCGCACAACGAATCTCACTCGGTGCGACTACCGGAGCTTGGGCTGTGCCAGCCCGGAGCGGGCATTCACCCTCTACGCAGCAAATAAGGCTTTCTCTGTAAAGTCACGATATTTCCAATCTGAATCGGATGTTGGCCTGGAACTCTGGTCTGTCACTCTGCGAATCATCGATAGCATTGGTGTCGGAGCACTGCCCACATCTCCAATGCGTTTCACCCTAGCTTGTTTACTTTCCAAGAAAACCGATTGTATTCAAACATTCAAGCTGTTTCGACCTGCTTACTGCAACTGGGCGGACTATGGACCGAATAGCTGGGTGAGACTACTCCAGCTGTCTTGGAGTAGCTGAAGCAGACTGTTCACAACACCTTGTGCCCATCCTGTTGCTTCAAGGATGACTGCTATTATGATGGATACTGTGACCACAGCTAGACCAAGAAGCAGGCTCTCCTCTACCAAGGGTCCTCCAATCTCATTGTCTTTCAGCTTAGTCTGCTTCGTCATTTCATGAACCTGTCCAAGGGTTCTCTTCGAGGCTATATTAAGTCCCCATGTTCTTGACGCGGTAATAGCACATCTCTCAGCAGAGCTCAACATACTCTATCAGGACGTCCAGCACGCCAAAGACTGGCCAACCGTGTGCAAGAACGACATTCGATGCTCTCTTAGCCCCGATACAGAAACGGATGACCATTCTTCCATAGCCTCTCCCCCATGAACATGGTAATGTCCATTTCAGACCCGCCAATCTCGTTTTCAAGTTCATGAAGTAGCCTCTCGTAGGCGGGCACATGACTTTGAATCCCTTGTTCCCGGGAATGAAGCATGAATGCTCCATCCTCAGCCCACTTCGGGATTCCAGACTTAGCCGGCTGATTCGATAAGACTACGTTCAGCCCGGCGAATCTCAGCAGGCCATCGACAACCTGTCTTCTCACTTCAACAACCTCTTTGACTCGTCGTGTGGCATTTCCAGGTGTGGGCCGCTCCATAGTGATTATGAGGTCTATGAGTGCGACACTCGATTTATCAATGCCATGATCTGATGTCCAGCGAGAAATGAGACTCGATGCAGAATCACTATGACAGGTCTGTATTGTATGAAGACCCGCCGCAATTGCCTGAAACAAAGCACGGCTGTGTTCTGCTGTCTGAATCTCTCCAAGAATCAGATAATCAGGTGACCTGTGAAGGCTTTTTACGATCTCCTTGCTCTTGTCGAATCCGGGCTCGTTCTCGTCAACTGGATCGACCCTGATTCTTACTTGGTGACACCCTTTGATAGACCTACTTTCGACGGCATCTTCGATGTAGACTCTTCTCCAGCTTCGCGGCGTAGTCATATCAAGAGCATTCAGCAGAGTAGTCTTCCCGGATCCCGGACCACCTGTTATCGTAATGTTGAACCTAGCAGACACGGCAAGCAACAGTATCGCCGCAGCCTCCATACTGAGCGTGCCATTGCGAACCAAGTCCGTTATCGAATATGGGCTCCTACGGGCCCTACGCATCTCAAGATGTAGTCCGTCTGGGCTCAAGGGTGGCAGGCTCAGAGAGAATCTCAGAACTGCATCACAGACCAACATCTCTGTCTTGAGCGATGGGTTTCTCCGATCGAGATGGAAATTGCTCTCGGCCCTCACGAGCGTGACGATACGATCAACATCATGCTCATTGACGGTCGTTGTTGAACAACACCTTCCGAAACGTCGATGGTCAAAGTAAATCTGACTCTCGGGCCGGTCTAGGTAAACCTCCTCGACTTCGTCATCGAGCAGAATTGGAAGGAAGCATCTGAGGGCTGTTGATCGATGTGCTACGATTTCTGCGATTCTAGTCCTAGTGATAATGCCTACCTCTGGCAGTGAGTGCGAGATCTTCGCTGCAACAGATTCAGAGATTCGCCTGAGTCTTATGTTGATGTTTTCTCTGGACAAATGCGGTGCATCATCGAACAGACTCCTGTCGGCACTCAATTCATTCAGCAATGCCATCTCTAGACGAGTCTTAACTAGCGGGACCGTTTCAAGAAGCAGACCTGAACTGGAGCCATCTTCACGGAAGACTGACAGGTAAGGCCCAACAAGATATGCTTCAGATAACAGATGAACCGTGTCAAAGAAACGCTGGTCCTCAACGTAGACCGATTCCCAACCCTCCGCATGCCATGGCGGCCTGTTGAGCGGTTTTCCATCATGTCTTCCAAGATGAATCAGGCCCTTCCCAGGTTCGACTACTAGAATCTTAGTCTTTTGCCCGTCATCAGAACTCGTCAAGGCTAACCGTTTACATGGCCCCTGCTCTGCATATTCACACTCTGTGCACCCTGTCTTGGGACATAGGATAACATTGACCAAGTGTTCTATCACACCAATCGGACTCCACAGCATCAGATGCGGACCGGATTCACAAGCCAGAAGCTGCAAACCGGAACCGTTTGTTCCGTCAGACGGCAGCTACAAACTAAGATGCCGGCCTCACCGATTTAAGGCCCCTCAGATGACAATTCGAAATGGCTTCTCCGTAGGTGACAGCGGTCTTCGTATCATGAAGCACGTTTCAAGCAGCCAATTCTGGGACCCTTATGGTGCATTCATCCAAGGTTTTCTTTATCATCCCGTAGTGGTCACGGATGCTATACTCTGCTACTTCTGTCGCCTTGGAAGCCAGTTTCTGAGTCAATACAGAATGTCTTCCATACTCAATA
>Ga0153915_10003995_pt1 | contig 13568 bp, 10 predicted proteins | sample Opewatmetagenome_2_FD_107003 | JGI IMG/M metagenome (GOLD analysis project Ga0153915, IMG submission 107003) | Freshwater wetland microbial communities from Ohio, USA - Open water 3 Core 3 Depth 3 metaG | ecosystem: Environmental > Aquatic > Freshwater > Wetlands | place: USA: Ohio, Lake Erie... | reverse complement strand
TCGAGATATTAGCTACGATAAAATACGAATTAGGTAAAATTTAACATATACTAACGTTTTGATAATTTAGATGAGCTAAATAAAAATTTAGAAATAGTATTGACAATGTATAGTGACATAGCTAAAATACAATTAACAACCTGTAAATATATTTTAACTATTTCAAAGTAATATAGCTGGTCACGAGGACCACCTGTTCCAATTATTTGATACTATCCAGTATCAAACCGAATGATATTTTCAGTAGACAGAATTACTAGTAAAAAGAGATGGATTGTTTTATCTCAGGGTTAATTTATAATTTACACAAACTACCCAAAAAGAGTAAAAAGTATACTAGCGATTGACCTTCCACAGGATACTGTACTCAGGAAACGATGACAGAGACTTACTTAATTACACTTGTTAAATTAGACCCATTGTATTACTACCAAAAAAGACAGATTTTAAAAGATTAGAGAGTGAGAGATGAACCAATATCAAAAAGTATTTTCCCCTCTGAAATTTGGGAATGTGACGGTAAAAAACCGGATAGAGTGTGGGCCGGCAGTTCCTATATTAGCAACTCCTGACGGTTATGTTACGAGGGAACTCATAGAATGGAGCAAAGCTTTAGCCCGGGGTGGAGCCGGCATCGTTACTATCGGCGACAGTGCAATTGATTTTGAATATGCTCGTGATCATGAGGGGCAGCTTAATATCGGTACCGACCACGTAATTCCCGGTTTGAGTACATTAGTAGAAGTGATTCACAGGTATGGTGCCAAAGCTTCGATTGAATTAACTCACGGTGGAAGAAATGTCAGACCGCAGCTTATTAATGGAAAAAATCCAATTGGTCCATCTGCAATTCCTTCAAAACAACCCGTAGGAATGTTTACTGGGAAGCGGATCGACGTTCAGGAGATGGATCAGTCGCTAATAGATCAGGTAATTGAAAACTATTCTAATGCCTGCTATCGGTGTATGGTAGCCGGTTTCGAAATGGTAACTCTCCATGGTGCCCATGGTCATTTGTTAGCTCAGTTTGTTTCTCCATATACAAATAAAAGAAATGACAGCTATGGTGGTAATCTGGAGAGCCGCGCCAAATTCCCGCTTGAGGTATTATCCGCTATAAGAAGAAAAGTGGGCAATAAGTTAGCTCTGGAATATCGCATTAGCGGAGATGAGTTAATTCCTGAAGGGATGCATCTGGAAGATACTATTGAATTTATCAAAATGATTGAGGATAAGGTTGACCTCATTCATGTTTCTGCAGGTATTATCGGAGATTCCAGGACGGATATCCAACTCGGAGGCAGAACGAATTATTTACCTCCAATGTACAACGTAGAAAGAGCCGAAAAAATTAAGAAAGCCGTGAAAGTACCGGTAGCGGTTGTCGGCGCTATTAAAGACCTGGACATGGCTGAAAAAATCCTGGAAGAAGGTAAAGCTGACATCTGCGTGATGGTAACCTCTATTGTTGCGGACCCGGAAATTGTGAACAAAACGCAGCGCGGTGAAGTAGAGGATATCAGACCTTGCATTCGTTGTATGGCCTGTACCAATAAAACAGCAAAATTTTTACCCTGTCGTTGCACTGTTAATCCAGTCACTGGCAGAGAAGCGGAGTTTGGTTCTTTAAAACCAGCCGAGAAAAAGAAGAAAGTCCTTATTATTGGCGGCGGTCCCGCAGGTATGGAAGCTGCCCAGATTGCTTCTTCCAGAGGACATAATGTAACTCTGTATGAAAAAGATTCTCGCTTAGGTGGTACCTTACATATTGCTTCAGAATTACCTTTTAAAGCGGACATGAAGAAATATATGTACTGGCTGATCAGAGAAACGGATAAATATCCGGTGCAGGTAAAATTATCAACTGAAGTGACACCCGAAATTGTTAAGGCTGAAAGACCTGATGTCGTGATTATAGCAGTAGGCGCAATTCCATTTATCCCGAATATCCCAGGTGCTAAAAAACCCCTTGTTGTCAGCGTTAATGATGTTGATGCCGGAAAGGTGCCGGTAGGGAATAAAGTTGTAGTAGCCGGAGCGGGGTTGACCGGATGTGAAAGCGCTTTGAATCAGGCGCAGCACGGTAAACAGGTAACACTGGTAGATATGTTGAGCGAAGCGGAGATAGCTTCAGAATTACCATTCCTTAATCGTTCGGTTCTGATGTATTTACTACGCAGTAGCGGGGTAAAAATTGTATCAGAAGTAAAAATAGAGGAAATCACCGATAAGGGAATCTGGGTAATTAGTAAACAATGGCAAAGACAGGAAATATTAGCTGATACTGTAGTCTTTGCTTTGGGCGTCAAACCCCGATTAAATATAGTCGAACAATTAAGCGGATTAGCTCGGGAAACATATATCATTGGAGACTGCATCAAGCCGCGTAATCTCATGGGGGCAATCCATGATGCTTTTAATGTTGCCGCAGAGATTTAAATCATCTGATTTATCAGTGATTTAATAGATTACTCCGTTGAATTGTTCAGATAGTGAGGAAAAAATGCAGAACTCTAGTTTTTCTCTAAATGGCAAGGTGGCGATTGTCACCGGATGTAGAAGGGGAATTGGGAAAGCCATCGCTTTGGGTTTTGCGGAAGCGGGAGCTGATGTGGTTTGTTGCGATCTGATAACTGAGGATGGAGAACTCGAAGGAGTAGCTAAAGAAATCAAGTCTTTAGGCCGTCGATCTCTGGTTGTCAAAACGGATGTCACCAATAAGAACGATATTGATAGCATGGTAAAGAAGGTTTTAGATGAGTTCAAAACTATAGATGTGCTGGTTAACAATGTCGGAGTCATGGTCAGAAAACCGTTAATGGAATACAGCGAAGCTGAATGGGACAAAGTAATGAATATTAATTTGAAAAGCACTTTCCTATGCAGCCAGGCTGTCAGCAAGGTGATGGTTCCCTGTAAAAAGGGCAGTATTATCAATATCTCTTCGGTTTGCGCTGTGAAGGCTTCTACGACCAGAGGCTGTTATCATGTGGCCAAAGCCGGAGTATCCATGTTTACCAGAACACTAGCCTTAGAGATAGCCGCTTCCAATGTCAGGGTTAATGCCATAGCTCCCGGCGGTGTTAAAACGGACTGGAATACCTGGGAATGGAACAGCCCGGAAAATCAGGCGAAGCCGATGAAGCGCATGGCAGAGACTCCTGAAATAGTAGGTGGAGCTATTTTTCTGGCTTCCGATGCCTCAAGTTATATGACTGGGCACATTTTAATTATAGATGGAGGCGAAAGCCTCTAACCTGGTGGAATACTAAAGCATTCGTCAAGATATTGTAAGGAGAGTGAGGATGGCAAACGAGAAAATCGATATGGAATTTGATGTTATCGTTGTAGGTTATGGAGCAGCTGGAGCAAGCGCTGCCATTACCGCCCACGATAACGGTGCCAGCGTTGTTATTCTGGAAAAAATGCCCATACCAGGCGGCAACTCCAGAGCCAGCGGCGGTATGTTACCGGGAATAAAACGCAAAGAACAGGCTGAACAGTATGCTGAGTATATGCATGCGGCCTGCATGGGTACTACCGAGAAAGAACTGATAGATGCCTTTGTAAAAGGGTATGTGGAGCTACCCGATTGGCTGCACAAGATGGGCGGAGAATTGGGGTATGTTGTGCCTCATGTATCCTATTCATTCTACATTCCCTTGATTGCATTTCCCGATATACCTGCTTCAAAAGGTCTGGAGGTGGGCACCAAATGCTTATCTCGAACCAAAGATCTTCCGCAACCTACCGGCGGCGCCAGGGTGTTCGCGTTGCTTTCAGGACAGGTAGAGAAACGGGGTATCAAAGTCCTGTTATCTACGCCTGCTAAAGAACTGATCAAGAATGATAAGGGCCAAATCGTAGGCGTGATAGCAGAATCAAATAAAAAGGAAATTTACATTAAAGCCAGGAAAGGCGTTATTATGACCTGCGGCGGATTTGAGAACAATGAAGCCATGAAATGGGACTATCTGGAACCCAAGCCAATTGGATTCATGGGCACTCCCGGCAATACCGGTGATGGCATCAAAATGGTCATGAAGGCAGGAGCAGCTCTATGGCATATGACACGACAGGTCACCTGCAACGGTTTTAAGACACCTGAATATGAGTCCTATTTTGATATGGACTTCCCGGCTCCCGGTTATATCTACGTTGATAAACACGGCAAACGATTTGCTAATGAACCGCAACTTGACAAACATGATTATTGGAAATACTGCTACCATTTTGAGGGTAATCATGGTTTTGAATATCCACGCGTCCCGGCCTGGGTGATTTTTGATGAAGAGGTCAAAAAGACCGGTCCCATCAACTTCACAGTCTCCGGTTATAACCTGGCCTATAACGTTTACCAGTGGAGCAAAGATAACTCTGCCGAGATTGCCAAAGGCTGGATCCTTAAGGCCAAGAGTGTTGCCGAGCTTGCTCAGAAAATATCTATTGACCCCAAGGCTTTGGAGGCTACTTTAACTAAATATAACGGGGATTGCGATAATTTTGAGGATACCGAATTCAATCGACCTAAAGAATCTTTACAGGCAATTAAAGGCCCCCCTTATTACGCGATCAAGATTTGGCCGATCCTGATCAATACCCAGGGTGGACCTCGTCGCGATAAAAATGCCCAGGTCATCGACGTGGATGGAAAGCCGATGCCAGGGTTATACGCAGCCGGTGAGTTTGGTTCCATCTGGGGCTTTGAATATCCCGGTGGCGGCAACTTTGCTGAAACCATGATATTTGGTCAAATCGCTGGTAAAAGCGCTGCGACCGCTCCTCCAGTAGGCTAGTAATAACAGGACGGTAAGACTATGAATAAAACGTTTGTCATCAAGAGTGCCGTGGAGAGAATCTATGAATTATTAATGAAAGCGATTCTCCGGTGTTTGCCGATGGAGCAACTGGTTCCTGTAAGCGATAATACCGTGAATGCTTTATTAAAAGTGAAATTATGGTTTCTCAGTATTCCTATGGCAGTCCAGGTGGTTACAGCGGACATCGTCCCAAACGAATCGGTGGTGACCTATGTCCACGCCAAAGGTTTAGGTGGATTGATGAAACTTACCCAAAAATTCACCTTTGCCCTGAAAAGCAAGGGAGAAAAGGAAACCGAAGTAAGCTGTACTGTTGAATATCAAGAAAAGTCCTGGTTCTTAGGCATAGCATGGGTGCTTTTTGCTCCGATGATTAAAGGAATAGGCATGGATACTTTCCAGAAATTGGAAGAACGTCTAACAAAATGGGCTTAAACTCGGTATAAATTAACAGGCGATTTCCGGTTGAGCGAAATTTTCAACCGGAATAGCCATATTATCAAACTGATTCCTGTTTAGCTTGCATCTAAAAAAAATAAATAAAAGAGAGTGAAAGATATGGCATTATTGCAGGAACCCATTAAAGGTGTAAAAGAAATCAAAAACTATATCAATGGAGAATGGGTGGATTCTAAGGGCAAAATGGTAGATGTGGTCAATCCGGCTACCATGAAAACTATTGCCAAGTGCCCCATCTCTACCGAAGATGAGTTCAATACGGCAGTTGCGGCTGCTAAAGAAGCTTATCCCGATTGGCGGAAAACCACTCCTCTGGCACGTTCCAGAATGCTTTTCCGTCTAAAAGAGTTGATGGAAGAGCATTTCGAAGAAGTAAGCCGCGTTCAAACTCAAGAGCATGGTAAATGCATCGATGAATCTCGAGGTGAAACCCGCCGGGGTATAGAGAATGTGGAAGTAGCCTGCGGCATTCCTACTATGATGCAGGGTTATTATTCCGAAGATATAGCCAGTGGCATGGATGAATGGGTAATTCCTTCTCCTCTGGGAGTATTCGGAGTTATTGGTCCCTATAACTTCCCCTGGATGATTCCCCTTTGGTCGGCGCCTTATGCCGTAGCGACGGGCAACTGCGTGGTCATCAAACCATCCAGCGAAGTTCCCATCAGCCAGATGAAATTAGGCGAACTAGCCGAAGAAGCTGGCTTTCCTCCGGGTGTCTGGAATATAGTCAACGGCGGACGTAGTGTAGTCAACGCCATGCTTGACAACCGTGATATTGTCGGAATCACCTTTGTGGGTTCTACTCCGGTTGGCCGGGACGTAATTTACAAGAGATGCGGCGAAACCGGCAAACGCGTCATTGCCCAATGCGGAGCCAAAAACTTCATGACCATCATGCCAGATTGCGATGTTGATAGGACTATTGCCGCCATGATGACATCTTTCTACGGCAATGCCGGCCAGAGATGTCTGGCGGCTTCCAATGCCGTTATTGTTGGTGATGATGATAAATTCTATAAGAACTTTATGCAGAAAGTCGCTGAACAGGCCGCCAAGATTAAAATCGGTTACGGTCTGGATGAATCCATTCAGATGGGTCCCCTGCGCGATACAGATAAGAAAACCAATGTCGTTAAATACATCGAAGCCGGTATCAAAGAAGGCGCTCAGCTTACTCTTGACGGCAGAAAACCGAAGATTATTGGCGATTATCCTGATAACTGCTTCCTGGGTCCCACTATCTTCGAGAAAGTGACGCCTAACATGAAGATCGCGGCTGAAGAGATCTTTGGCCCCGTTATGAGTGTAATTCGAGTCAAGACCCTGGATGAAGCCATTAAGATCAGCAATGATAATCCCTACGGTAACGGCCATTCTATTTTTACTTCGAATGGTAAGGCCGCCAGACAGTTCCAGTATAACATCAACAGCGGAAACGTCGGTATCAACGTCGGAATTACGGCCGCCATCGCATTCTTCCCCTTCGGCGGAGCCAAAGATTCCTTCTTTGGTGTCTTACATACCCAGGGTAAGGAAGCAGTTCGCTTCTTCACCGAGAGCAAAGTAGTTATCCAGAGATGGTTCTAAATAAAAGATAAGAGGAAGGACTCTCATGATTATTAATACCATGGCTGAGGGTATTACGCTCGCTAAAAGCCTGGAAACGGACTCAGGGATATTTTATAAGGCTTTAGCCGAAAAATATCCGGCTCAGTCTGAAAAGATTTTAGCCTGGGCTAAGGAAAATGAAAAATTCATTACTCAGATAGAGAGGGCATACTATGGCGTGATTTCGGATGCTATTGAGGGCTGCTTCGCCCTGAATCTTGAGACTGAAAAATACACTTTGAATAAATTCCCGATTGAGTCAAAGTCGTATAACGACGCTTTGGATCATGCGATCAAGATCGAAAACGTGATCATAAGTTATTACGAAAACGCAGCCGAACAGTCGAAAGCATTAATGGCGGATGTACCCAGAATGTTCATTATCATCGCCAGAAAAAGAAAAGCGAGAGTGGAAGAAATCTTAGCTTTGAAATAACTAGTTTGCGAAAATTATTCTAAAGTAAACAACAAAATATATTTAATTTTATTAATAAGGAGTTATTAACATGGCCGAAGAGAAACGAAAAACAGGTACTGAAGTATGGGGTATCTATCAGAACAAGGGAACGGAAGAAGAACAAAATCGATTGATCGATGAGTATATGGCCAGACGCAATAAGGAGATCGGTGAAATCACCGTTCCTCACGTTGGGGAATGGCCGCCGTCCTTGGAGAACTGGTATGGCTCTCAGAAGAATGAATATATCGATACTGATTTAATCAGACATTATGCTGAATCCATGGGAGATAGAAATCCTCTCTGGCTGGATGCAGACTATGCCCGCAAAAGCGGTTGGGGTGGCATCATTGCTCCTCCACAGATCACTGATAGCATCGTCGATAGCGGCTGCGGCAGAATGGAACCGGAACAGTGGGCTAAATTTAACTCCTTCATTATGTATCCTGCAGAAGCCAACCACGAGTGGTTTATACCTATGAGACCCGGGGATAAAATCAGAATGGTGCAGAAGTTCATGGGAATTACCGAGGTTCCGACTCATTTTCCGAAGCCTTGCCGCGAACTTCGACTTAATATTCGCAAATTCTTAATCAATCAGAGAGAAGAAACAGTAGCCACCGTAGATCATGTCTGGGCTTTTATTATTAACCGTCCTTCAGACAGCAAGTCGCCTTACAAGGGTTTTGCTAGAGGCAGACGCAGATTAACCGATGCTGAAAGAGATGCTATCCAGAAAGGTTATGATGAAGAGAAGAGACGCGGCAATAAAACCCTGTATTGGGAGGATGTCAAGGTCGGTGAAGAAAGCGAACCTTTGATCGTAGGTCCTATTTCCTCTTATGATACCGTGGCTACCTATACCGCAGTTGCCGGACATGCCGTTGGATTTGCTTGTCAATGGGATCGTATCAGATTAAATACCGATTATGCCTGGTTGGATCCGGAAACCAACTCCTGGAAGTGCGGAGGAGAATGCCATATTCATGATGGCCATGGCCATACTGAGAACTATAGTAAAAATGGTATTGCCTTTGCCTTTAAATGCACACTCTATGGAATTAGAGCGCATGCTGTGACCAATTGGATGGGCGATGATGCTTTCTTGAGGAAAATGGAACATCATGTTCAAGATATCGTCTTCCTGGGTGAAGTTGTTAAGACCACAGTTAAAGTCATTAAAAAATATAAAGAAGGCAACGAACATCTGGTAGATGTCGATGTAATCACTACCAATCCCCAGGGTGACCTGCTGTTTAACGGCAAGGCCACGATAAAATTGTTTTCTAAAGAAGATTTAACCAAAGTTTAAAGCCAGATAGAATACAGAGAAGAAATGACCATTCCCATAGACCTTACAGGAGGGGCCAAATAGAAATGTCAGCAATTGAAGAGTTGGCGAGAATTGTAGGTAATGAAGATCTTATCACGGATCCGGACATCCTGACCTGCTATTCTCGTGATGAAAGTTTTGTTAAGCCGTTGAAACCGTGGGCTGTAGTAAAGCCTTTAAATACGGATGAAGTGGAATCCATCGTCAAATGGGCTAATCAGACCGGTACCCCGCTGGTACCGGTCAGCTCCGGGGCTCCGCATTTTAGAGGAGATAGTATTCCGAGCGTTCCGGGGGCTGTAATTGTAGATTTGAGCAACCTGCGGCGCATTATTAAAATTGACCGCCGCAATAAGATGACCTGGATTGAGCCAGGGGTAACCTGGGATATGCTTCAGCCCGAGCTAGCTAAACAGGGAATGAGAATCCCCATGCCTTTGATCCCTAAGAAAAACAAATCCGTTATCGCGAGTTTTCTTGAGAGAGAACCCATGATCATACCTAGATATCACTGGTCTTTGCTTGAACCTCTGCGCTGCTGCGAAGTAGTCTGGGGTAGCGGCGAAAAAATGTGGACCGGTGAAGCCGGAGACCAGGCTGGTACGCTAGAGGAACGCTGGAGCAAGTTCTTATATCAGGTGAATCCGAACGGACCCTATCAGACCGATTTTTATCGTTTGTTCTCGGCCGCTCAGGGAAGCATGGGAATCATCACCTGCGCTACGGTCAAATGCGAGATATTACCCCAGGTTCATAAAATGTTTGTCATCAAAGCGACCAATCTGAGCGACCTGATTGATTTCAGCTACAAGATATTGAAAATTAGATATGGGCATGAGATGTTTATCCTTAATGGTGCCGATTTGGCCGGCATGCTCGCCGCTAAAGCAGATGCTATCAGAGAACTCAAGGATAAACTGCCGCCATGGATTCTGGTATTGGGCATAGCTGGATTGGAAAGATTACCTGAGGAAAAGGTCAAGTACCAGGAAAAGGAGATTCGTGAAATTGCGAAACAATACAATCTATACCTGGAACCTGAAATTCCCGGGGTTGATAATCAGCAACTATTGGATGTAATCAGCAATCCCTCTAAAGAGAACTATTGGAAATTCAATTATAAAGGTGGATCTCAAGATATTTTCTTTATCACCACCCTTAACCGGACACCTGAATATGTCGGCATTATGCAGACAGTAGCCCAGCGCTACGGTTATCCTGTTCAGGACTTAGGGATCTATGTTCAGCCATTGATGCAGGGTGTATGCTGTCATTGCGAATTTGTGATTCCTTTCGATCCTGCTAATCAGAGTGAAGTCGCGCGCGCACAGAAAATGATCGATGAAGCCAGTTGGGAGTTGATGAGAAAAGAAGCCTTTTTCTCTCGGCCCTACGGTAATTGGGCAGATATGGTTTATCGCACGGATATGCAAAGCACAGAGGTGCTGAGAAAAATTAAAGGCATTTTCGACCCGCGCAAAGTCATGAATCCGGGGAAGCTGTGCTTTTAAATAAGCAATAAACTGGCTAACTCAGATGGATTAAAAGTAATTGGAGATAGACAAATGGCACTGGAAGATTATAAAAATATGGTGGCAAGGTGTGCCCGTTGCTCATATTGCAAATGGATACCCTTTGCCAATGTACAGAACTGGAGATTTGCTAAAGGTTGTCCGAGTGTAGAATACAATAAATTCCAGAGTTTCGCCGCCGGCGGCCGTTTAGCTGCAACTTTATCTTTCCTGGAAGGAAGAAGCAGTTGCACTGAAGGTTTTCAAAAAATAGTTTACAGCTGTCTTATGGATGGGATGTGTGACGTAGCCTGTAAGGTCGGGCGTTATAATATGGAGCCTCTCGAGGTCATGCGGGAATTAAGATACCGCATGGTTGAATTAGGACAGTACATGCCTGAACACGCCATCCTGGTAGATAGTTTGCGTCAAAATGATAATACGATGTGTGAGCCTAAGGCTAATAGGGGACAGTGGGCAGAGGGGTTGGATGTCAAAAACGTGACTGCGGAGCAATGCGACGTCGTCTTTCATGCCGGCTGTCGTTATAGCTACGATAAAGATCTTTGGAATGTGCCGCGGACAGCCGTGAGCCTCTTAAAAAAGGCCGGAGTAAATATCGGCATTATGGGGAAAGATGAAACCTGCTGTGGCGGCAGAGTGAATGATATGGGCTTTGCTGGAGAACTTACCAAATATGCCGAAAGCACCATACAAGCCTGGAAATCCGCGGGAGTAAAGGAAGTCGTTACATCCTGTGCGGATTGTTTCCATTCTTTCATTCGACTCTACCCGGCATTGGGTTCCAAGATAAAGGTCTATCATACCGTGGAATACATTGAAAAGTTAATTAAGGAAGGCAAAATCAAGTTCAGTAAAGAAATCCCCATGACGGTTACCTATCATGATCCTTGCCATCTGGGCAGACGGGGTGAATCTTACATTCCCTGGAATGGTAAAGAAATAAAAATGCGTGGACAAATTATTTGCTACGATCCGCCCAAACCCAGATATAGCGGGTCCAGAGGGGTCTATGAGGCTCCCAGAAACGTTTTAAAAAGCATTCCGGGAGTTGAGTTGATTGAGATGACCAGAATCCGTGAATATGCCTGGTGCTGTGGTGCCGGCGGCGGAGTCCCTGAAGCTTATCCTGATTTCTCTTCCTGGGTAGCAGGTGAGAGGATTGCAGAAGCCAACTCTACCGGAGCCAATATGCTGGTAACGGCCTGCTCCAGATGCGAGAGAAATTTTAAGGATGCCGTGGAGAAAAATCACGAAAAGATCAAAGTAATGGATATTGTCGAACTGGTTCAACAAGCCATTTAGAGAGGAGTTAGGAGATATGGAAACATTACCTAGAGATATATACAGGGCGTTAGAAGATATTGTTGGGCCGGACTACATTACTGAAGAACCCGCTACGCTTGACTCTTATGCATACCAACTGGATGCTGAGACGTCACGCGGGGGAAGCAAATTTTTGCCGAGACCTCTGGCAGCGCTTCTACCTGGAAGCACTGAGGATGTCCAGGCTATCGTCCGGGCTTGCAATCGCTTTAAATTGAAATATAAAGCTTACAGCACCGGTTGGGGTGTGCAATCCAGCACCCGAGGTGAAGATACCATCCAATTAGACCTGCGCCGCATGGACCATATTCTGGAAATTGATGAAAAAAACATGTATGCAGTAGTAGAACCCTACGTTATTGCCTCTACTCTGCAGGCTGAAGCGATGAAACATGGACTCAATTGCCATATCATCGGTGCTGGAGCTAGCCATTCAGTTCTGGCTGCCGCCACTTCGTTCATGGGAACCGGCCCGGATGCCATTTATATGGGCTGGTCTCCGCAAACTATGCTGGCTCTGGAATGGGTTATGCCTAACGGAGAAATCATGAGAACGGGTTCCTTATCTACCAGCAAGAATTGGTTTTGCGGTGAAGGACCTGGCCCCAGCATACGGGGAATCTCTCGCGGTTTCATGGGTGCACAAGGAGGCTTGGGCGTCTTTACCAAATGCGCCGTCAAGCTATCTGCCTGGCCAGGACCCAAGGTTATGCCCATTGAAGGCCAGATCCCTTACTACATCACATCCTTGCCGGACAACTTCAAATCGCATACTATCGGCTTTCCTTCGTGGAAAGCTTATGCCGATGCCCTCTTCAAATTGTATGATGCCGAAATCGGTTACATTTTACACCGTCAGTTCAATATGTGGGGTGATGAACTGCAAGCGGCAATTCTGAAAATCAGAACCGATTCTTCATATTCACTGGAAGATATAGATCGGCTACTGGAGAAGCCGGAGATTCAAAAGCAGACAGAAGAAATGCGCATCTCATTCCAGGTAATCTTAGCTGGACAATCCATGGCGGATTTGAATTTCCAGGAAAGAGCACTGGATGAGATCTTAGCCGAAACCGGCGGTTGGAAAGTGGCTGCCATGGAAGACCCGTTGATGCAAAAATGGACCATGCTGTACTTGCTTAAACTTTGCTATAAGAGCTTGAACTTTATCTACGGCGGTTGTTATGCCGGTACTTACTCCATCAAGGGTAATCCGGATTGGGTGACTTCCGCAGTAGTGCCGGTGGCCAAGCAGGTCATGGGCGAACATCAGAAGAAAGGTATGATCGCTGATACCGGGTGTGATGCTATGATGTCTTCCATTTCCGATATCGGTGGTGGAGGTCGGACCTGGATGGAACAGTTCAGCTTCTATGATCCCGCTGATAAAAAGTCTATCGAAGGCGCTTTGGAATACCTTAAAGCCGCAGTGGAAAGCAGCCGCGTCAGAGGTTGGCCTCGCAGCTATGATACCGATTATGTGGAAGCTTTCGGGCCGGGACGCGTCAACAGGTTGAACAATATGCCGTATCCGCAGAGAGCCATACTGCAATGGCAGCGGAAAATTAAGGAAGCCATTGATCCCAATAACACGGGTGAGGGTAGCTACTCTACATCTGAAGATTCACCCAAATAAAGCTACAAAACATATAGTGAAACTGAGATCGTTTTAGTACAGGAGATACAAAAATGGTAGATCTTTTACAAGATAAGATTACTGGGCAATTAATGCATTTTGCGGCTGATACCAAGTATAACGATATCCCTGAAGATGTTATTGAATTTTCCAAGATATTGATGTTAAAGACTGTAGCCGGAATGCTTATAGGCCCCAGCAAACCTGCGAGTCGTAAGTTGATCCGACTGATTAAAGAGCGCCGGTTGCCTGAAGATTGCGGCGTAATTGGCTGCGGTTTCAAGACCTCCCTGTGGGAGACCAGTTTCCTGCATGCCTTTTTTGCTCATGCCTCAGAGTTGGAAGATAACCGCATTACGCCTGAAGGGGGGGCTTCCTGGGATATTACCGTTAT
>Ga0153915_10003994_pt1 | contig 13569 bp, 15 predicted proteins | sample Opewatmetagenome_2_FD_107003 | JGI IMG/M metagenome (GOLD analysis project Ga0153915, IMG submission 107003) | Freshwater wetland microbial communities from Ohio, USA - Open water 3 Core 3 Depth 3 metaG | ecosystem: Environmental > Aquatic > Freshwater > Wetlands | place: USA: Ohio, Lake Erie... | reverse complement strand
TCGAGGCCGTCCGCCTGGCGGCGGGTCTCCTCCTTCACCAGGCGGGCGATGTCGGGGTCGGCCTCGGCGAGGCGCTTCATGGGCATCATGGAATCAGGCTCCTGCGGTGGGGAGTGGGTTCTACCGTGGCCGGATGGGTCGGGCAACAGGGCGCTACCTCTCCAGCGCACCGATCTTGTCCACCCGGCGCTGGTGCCGGCCACCCTCGAACGGCTCGGACAGGAACACGACCACCACTGCCCCGGCCTGCCCGAACCCGAGGACGCGCTCTCCCATGCACAGCACGTTGGCGTCGTTGTGCGCGCGGGCCATCCGCGCCTCGTACTCCGTGTTGCAGCGCGCGGCGCGGACGCCCTTCACCTTGTTGGCGGCGATGGACATCCCGATGCCGGTGCCGCAGACCAGGATCCCGAACCGGGCGCGCCCCGCCACCACCGCCTCTCCCACCTTCCGCGCGTAGTCGGGGTAGTCCACGCTCTCGCCCGAGAAAGGTCCCAGGTCGTCCACCTCGAAGCCATTCTCGCGGGCCACGCGGACGGCCTCGGCCCGGAGGCCGCGCCCGGCGTGGTCGGAGCCGGCGATCACCTTGTCTGCCATGGGGTCTCCCTGGAAGGGCGCGGATTATCCCATATCCCGGCGCGCCGGGGGCCGGCCCCTCCCGGCCGGGCCGCAGGCGCTGGCGGGCCTTCGTCTCTTTCGGGTGTCCACGTGACCGGGGACGGCACCGAGAGGTCTTGATCGCCGTCAGACGGCAGTCCGGTGGAGGGATGGAGGTCGGAATCACCATGAAGCGCATCGTGGTCATCCTCGCAGCGCTCGCGGGCGCTGCGGCCTGCATGAGCAAGTCGAGCAACCTCTCGTTCAGCGTCCGGACCGGCCCGTCGCCGGCGGCGACGGGCGGCGGGGCGGCGCCGGCCGCCACGGTCGGGACCATCCGCATCGCGATCCGCAAGCTGGCGCTCGAGCCAGCGGGCGAAGGCGCCGAGGTGAAGGTGGGGCCCTTCGGCATCTCGGTCTCGGGCAGCAGCCCGATCCACCAGGTCTTCGACACGTCGGTCCCCGCGGGCGACTACCGCGAACTGAAGGTGGTCATCGACACCGTGAACGCCGGCGAGGCGGGCAGCGACGCCACGCTCCAGGCGCTCGCCGCCATTCCCGCCTCGATCGCCGTGGACGGCACGGTGGGGGGCGACGGCGGCGGCTCCTTCACCTTCACCACCACGATGGAGGTGGACCAGGAGCGGAACGGAAGCTTCACGGTGGGCTCGGGCACGATGCAGACGAGCAACGTGACCCTGGACGTGGATCCGTCCGGCTGGTTCCTCGCCCCCGACGGCTCGTCGCTCGACCCGCGCGATCCGGTGAACCGCGGGCAGATCCTGGCCAACATCCGCGCCTCCATCCGCGCCTTCCCGGACGAGAAGAGGAAGGGCGAGGACGAGGACGAGTGCGAGTGCGAGGACCACGACCTCGGGAGCGACGGCGGCACGGGCGGCGCCGCCGCGTCGCCGGCCGACACCTCGCACGACGACGGCCACCACGAGGAGATCTGCACCTGCACGCCCGGCCCAGCGCCGTCCGGCGGGACTCCGGTGCCCGACGGCGGCACACCGATGTAGGCCCCCCACGCCCTCCGGGAGGCCATGAGGCCCGCCCTGGCCATCCCGGCCCGGGCGGGCCTTCTTCTTCGGGACCGCCGCGCTAGACGCGCTTGAAGGCGACGACGGCGTTCGTGCCGCCGAAGCCGAAGCTGTTCGACAGGACCGCCTCCACCTTCTTCTCGCGCGCCACGTTGGGAACGACGTCCACGTCGCACTCGGGATCCTGCTCCTCGACGTTGATGGTCGGGGGGAGCACGCCCCGGTGGAGCGCCAGCACGGAGACGACCGCCTCGGCGCCACCGGCGGCGCCGAGCATGTGGCCGGTCATCGACTTGGTGGAGGAGATGCACAGGCCCTTTTTGGCGTGCGCCCCGAACACCGCCTTGATGGCCTGGCACTCGGCCACGTCGCCCTGCGGCGTGGAGGTGCCGTGGGTGTTCACGTACCCCACCTGCTCCGGGGCCAGGCGGGCGTCCCGGAGCGCCATCCGCATGGCGCGCTGGCCGCCCTCCCCTTCCGGCGCCGGCGCCGTGACGTGGTTCGCGTCGCAGGAGGCTCCGTAGCCCGCCACCTCGGCGTAGATGCGAGCGCCGCGCTTGCGGGCGTGCTCGTACTCCTCGAGGACGACGATGCCCGAGCCCTCGGCGGCCACGAAGCCGTCCCGGCTCTTGTCGAACGGGCGGCTCGCCTTCTCCGGCGCGTCGTTGCGCTCGGACATGGCGCGGGCGGCGCAGAAGCCGCCGACGCCGAGCGGCGTGATGGTGGCCTCGCACCCGCCGGCCACCATGACGTCGACCATGTCCCGCTCGATGTACATCATCGCGTCGCCGATCGAGTGGTTGCCGGTGGCGCAGGCCGAGACCGGCGAGAAGTTGGGCCCCTTCAGGCCGTAACGCAGGGCGATCTGCCCCGGCGCCAGGTTGATGATGAGGCTGGGGATGAAGAAGGGGCTGATGCGCCTCACCCCCTTCTCGCGGAGGATTTGGCCGTTCTCCTCGATGGTGGCGAGGCCGCCGATGCCGGCGCCGATGATGGCGCCGACCCGCTCCGGGTCCTCCTTCGCCATGTCGATCCCGGCGTCCGTCATGGCCATGTCGCCCGCCGCCAGCGCGAACTGGATGAAGCGGTCGTTCCGCCGCGCCTCCTTCTTCTCCATGAACTTCTCGGGGTCGAAGCCCTTCACCTCGCCCGCGATGCGGGTCGGGTAGCTGGAGGCGTCGAACAGGGTGATGGGCCCGATGCCGCTCTTGCCCTCGAGCAGCGCCCTCCAGGACTCCTCCACCCCGATGCCGACCGGGCACACGAGCCCCAGACCGGTGACGACGACTCGGCGCCTCTGCATCTCGCGACCTCTCTCCCCTCCGGGGCCCGCGCCCGGGACGCGCGTCCGGGCGCGGAGGGCCCGCGGCTACTTCTTGTGGGTGTTGATGTAGTTGACGGCGTCCTGGACGGTCTTGATGTTCTCGGCCTCCTCGTCGGGGATCTCGACCTCGAACTCCTCCTCCATCGCCATCACCAGCTCGACGATGTCGAGCGAGTCGGCTCCGAGGTCCTCGATGAAGCTCGAGGTGGCCTTGATCTCGTCCTCGCCGACGCCCAGCTGCTCGGCGATGATGCCCTTGACCTTCTGCTCCACGTTGACTGCCGTCATCGTCGCTTCCTCCCTTTGGGGGTTTGTGCTTCCGCGGGAAATCCGCGGCTACATGTACATGCCGCCGTTGACCCGGACGACCTCGCCGGTCACGTATGACGCCTTGTCGCTCGCCAGCCACGCCACGCAGTCCGCCACGTCCTGTGGGGTGCCCAGCCGCGCGAGCGGAATCGTCTCCGCCATCCTCGCCCGGGCGGCCTCGGGAAGCGCCGCCGTCATGTCGGTGTCGATGAAGCCCGGCGCCACGGCGTTGACGCGGATGTTCCGCGACGCCAGCTCCTTCGCCACGCTCTTGGTGAGGCCGATGAGCCCGGCCTTCGTGGTGGCGTAGGCCACCTGGCCGGCGTTGCCCATCTCCCCCACCACCGAGCTGAGGTTCACGATGACCCCGCTCTTCTGCTTCATCATGGGGCGGGTCACCGCGCGGATGAGGTTGAAGGCGCCGGTCAGGTTCACGTCGAGCTGCCGCTTCCAGTCCTCGTCCTTCACCCGCATGACGAGCTGGTCCACGGCGATGCCGGCATTGTTCACGAGCACGTGCAGGCCGCCGAAGTCGGCGAGGATCTGCTCCACGGCATCGGCGCTGGCGGCCGGATCGGCGACGTCGAACTTGTAGAGCTTGGCCTTGCCCGAGCCCGCCTGCTCCACGAGCCGCAGCGCCTCCTGGGCCGCGGCCTCGTTGCCCGCGTAGGACACGGCCACGTTGGCGTGCCCCTGCGCGAGCGTCACGGCGATGGCGCGGCCGATGCCGCGCGAGCCTCCGGTGACGAGCGCCGTCTTGCCCTGGAAGTCGTACACGGTCACGCTCCCTTCAGGACGGCGAGGGCCCTCTCGAGCGAAGGGCGGTCCTCGACGTTCAGGACCTCGACCGACCTGTCGATGCGACGCACGAGGCCGGAGAGCACCCTCCCGGGCCCGACCTCGACCATGCGCGTGACGCCGAGGCGCACCAGCTCCTCGACGCACTCGATCCAGCGGACCGGCGAGGTCACCTGCTCGACGAGGAGCGGCACGACCCGGGCCGTCTCCCGGTTGGCCTTGGCCTCGACGTTGGTCACGACCGGCACCCGCGGCTCCTTCCAGGTGAGGCCCCGGAGCACCGCCTCGAGGCGCGGCCTCACCGGTGCCATGAGGGCGCAGTGGAAGGGGGCGGACACGGGGAGGGGCAGGACGCGCTTCGCACCGGCCTCCTTGAGCTTGGCTCCGGCGAGCTCCACGGCCGCGGCATCGCCGGCGATGACGGTCTGCGCCGGCTCGTTGTAGTTGGCCGGCGAGACCACCTTGCCGCTCGCCGCCTCGACCGACTCGCACACCGCCTTCACGCGGGCGGGCTCGAGGCCCAGCACCGCGGACATGGCGCCCCGCCCGGCCGGCACCGCCTCCTGCATGAACGTGCCGCGGGCGCGGACCGAGCGGGCCGCGTCGGCCGCCGAGAGCGCCCCCACCGCCACCAGGGCGGAGTACTCGCCGAGCGAGTGACCGGCGACGAGGTCGGGCGCGACGCCGTGTCTCGCGAGCACGGCCGCTGCCGCGGCCGACACCGCCAGGATGGAGGGCTGGGTATTGGCGGTGAGCTTGAGCTTCTCCTCCGGCCCCTCGAAGCAGAGCGCGGAGAGCTTCTCGCCGAGTGCCGCGTCCACGGCCTCGAAGACGGCGCGCGCCTCCGGGAAGGACTCGAAGAGGTCCTTGCCCATGCCCGCCGCCTGCGATCCCTGGCCCGGGAAGATGAACGCGAGCTTACCCATCCGTCGCTCTCCTACCACCGCACGATCGCCGAGCCCCAGGCCATCCCGGCGCCGATGGCCATCATGAGGATCCGGTCGCCGGGCTTGAGCCAGCCCGCCCGGTTCGCCTCGTCGAGCGTCATCGGGACGCTCGCCGAAGAGGTGTTGCCATACTTCTCGAGGTTCATCCAGCACTTGCTCTCGGGGATGCCGAGCCGCTGCAGCGTCGAGTCGAGGATGCGCTTGTTCGCCTGATGGGCGATGACGAAGTCCACGTCGGCGGCGGTCATGCCGTTCGCGGCGAGCGCCTCGAGCGAGCACTCCACGAGGGCCCGCACCGCAACCTTGTAGACCTCGCGGCCGTTCATGTAGGCAAAGTGCTGGCCCTTCTCGATCATCTCGTGGCTGATGGGGATGCGCGAGCCGCCGCCCGGCGCGTTGAGGATGGAGACGAGCGAGCCATCGGTGTGAAGGTGGCAGGAGAGCACGCCGCGCTTGGCGTCATTCGTGGGCTCGAGGACCATGGCCCCCGCTCCGTCGCCGAAGAGGATGCAGGTGTTGCGGTCCTTCCAGTTGGTGATGCGGGTCAGGATCTCGGAGCCGATGACCAGTGCCTTCTTGCTCTGCCCGGTGGAGACGAAGCGCTCGGCCACCGAGAGGGCGAAGAGCGACCCGGCGCAGGCGGCGGCCACGTCGAAGGCGAAGGCCTTCTTGTTCTTGAGCCGGCCCTGGAGGCAGGTGGCGGCGCTCGGGAAGGTCATGTCGGCGGTGACGGTCCCGAGCGCGATGAGGTCCACGTCCTCCGGCTTCACCTTCGCCATCTCCAGCGCCTTCATCGAGGCCTCGTAGGCGAGGTCGCTCGTCGCCTCCTCGGGGGCGGCGACGCGCCGCTGCCGGATCCCGGTGCGCTCGACGATCCACGCGTCGGTGGTGTCCACCATCTTCTCCAGATCCTGATTGGTGAGGACCTGGGCGGGAACGTAGCTTCCCGTGCCGGTGATGAGCGAGCGCATCTCTGGAGCCTCCTCTAGCCTTCCTGCGACGCCTTCCGGCGCGCGTCCTGCGTGAGATCGCCCTCGTCGCCGGCATGGAGCAGGGCCGCGGCCCGCCCGGCCGCCTCGGCCATCTCCCCGGTGGCGTGCGCCCGGGCGGCGTCCCGCGCGCGGCGGATCGCGTTCTCGATGGCGAGCGCGTCGGAGCTGCCGTGGGAGATGACCCCCACGCCGTCCACGCCCACGAGCGGCGCCCCGCCCACCTCGCGCCAGTCCACGCGGCGCTTCATCTCGCCCAGGGCCCTCTTCGCGAGCAGCCCGCCGATCTTGGAGGGGAGCGTCGAGCGGAGGGCCTGCTTCACGAGCTCGCCCATCACCCTGGCCGTGCCCTCCATGGTCTTCAGGGCCACGTTGCCGGTGAAGCCGTCGGTGACGATGACGTCGAACTCGCCGGTGAGGAGGTCGCGCCCCTCGCAGTACCCGGCGAAGCGGATGGGGGCGCGGCGCAGCGCGGCGGCGGCCGCGCGGGTGAGCTCGGTACCCTTCGACTCCTCCTCGCCGTTCGCGAGGACGGCGACCCGCGGCTGGCTCACCCCCACCACCCGCCTCGCGTACACCTCGCCCATGAGCGCGAACTGCACGAGGTGGATGGGCTTGCACTCCACGTTGGCGCCCATGTCGAGGAGGATGGGCGTGCCCTTGAGCCCGGGGATCACCGACGCGATGGCGGGCCGCTCCACGCCCTCGAGCCGGCCGAGCACGAAGATGGCTCCGGCCATGACGGCGCCGCTGTTGCCGGCGCTCACCATCCCGCACGCCTCACCCTGGCGGACCAGGTCGAAGCACACGCGGATGGAGTTGTCGCGCTTGCGCCGCATCGCCTGCCCGGGGTGGTCGTCCATCTCGACGACCTCCGAGGCGTGGTGGACCGCGATGGGCAGGCTCGCCCCGCCACGGTGGCGCAGCTCCTCGCGCACCCGCGCCTCGGGGCCGACGAGGATCACCTCGAACCCCTCACGCGCTGCGTCGATGGCACCCTGGACGATGGCCCCCGGGGCGTGGTCGCCCCCCATGGCATCGAGTGCGACGGGCGCGATGCCGCGGGCCATGGCGCCTACGCGCCCTCGGTGACCTGCTCACCCTTGTAGTAGCCGCAGGACGGGCAGGCGCGGTGCGACAGCACCGGCTCCTTGCACCGCGGGCACTTGGTGACGTTGGCCGGCTTGATCTTGAAGTTGGCGGCGCGGCGGCGGTCGCGTCGCATGCTGCTCGTTCGCTTCTTGGGAAGTCCCACGGCGTTCTCCTTGCGGGTGCAGCCTGCTGGCTACTGGATCTTGATCTTCTCGAGGCCGGCCCAGCGCGGGTCCGGCACGCGGCGGTCGCAGCCGCAGTCGCGCTCGTTCAGGTTGGCGCCGCAGACGGGGCACAGCCCCTTGCAGCCCTCCTGGCACACCGGGTAGCCGGGCAGCGCGAGGAGGACCTGCTCGCGGACGATGGGGTCGAGGTCGATGACCTTCCCCTCGTAGGTCTCCTCCTCCACGTCCCTCCGCGCGAAGCTCCCTCCGGAGTGGCCATCTCCGCGGTCCTGGCGCTCCTCGCGGTCCCGGGGCTCCGAGGCCGCGGCCTCCTCCGCCGGCACGAGCGTGAGGTCGAAGTCCACGGGGACCTTCACGCTCACCGGGGCGAGGCAGCGGCCGCAGGGACAGGTGAGGTCGGCGCCGGCGCGGGCGCGGAGGCGGACGCGATGGCCGAGGCGGTCGATGCGCGCGGTGACGTGCGCCGGCCCGCCGGCCCGGTAGCCGGCGCGGTCGTCCCGCACGATCTCGTCCACCTGCTCGCGCGTCATGTCCCACGCCCGCTCGAGGCCGGCCTCCTTGATTTCGTCAATGTTGACGCGCACTTGCGCTACCTTCCTTGGCGCAAAAGGGCATCATTATAGGGGCGAAGGCTGTGAAGTCAAGGAGCGCCGGGCCAACGCGACCCCATCCTCTTAACGGGCATGGGGAGCGGCGCACGGGCGCCGCCTTCCGGAGCGGCTCAGGGCTTCACGAGCCCGCGCGCCACCGCGAGGAGCGCCGCCTCGGCCTTGGTCGAGACGTCCATCTTCTCGTAGATGCGCTTCACGTACGTCTGGACGGTACCCTCGGCGATGCCGAGCGCCTGGGCCACGTCGGCGTAGGTGTGGCCGTGCACGAGCAGCTCCAGCACCTCCAGCTCCCGCTTCGACAGGGCCGGGGTGGCGGCGCGCTGGTCCGGCGGGTCGCCGCGCAGCTCGGAGAGGAGCACCTTGGCCGCGCGCGGGCTGATGGGGGCCGCCTCGCCAGAGAGCACCTCCTCGACGGCGCGGGCCAGCTCGCTCGCGTGGAAGGGCTTGAGGATGTACCCGGCGGCGCCGGCGCGCATGGCGCCGAGCACGCGGGCCGGGATGTCCACGGCGGTGAGGGCGATGCAAGCGGTCTTGGGGAGCTCGGCGTGGATGGCGGAGATGACGTCCTCGCCGCTCATCTTGGGCAGGCCCAGGTCCACGAGCGCCACGTCCGGCTTCTCGCGGCGGGCGAGGGTGAGCCCGTCCTCGCCGGTGGCGGCCGTGCCGCAGACCTCGAAGCCATGGGATGTGAGCACCTGGGCGATGAGGCGCGCGACCGCCTCGTCGTCCTCGATCGCAATCGCCCGGATTGCCATGTCCCGTCGCCCCTTACGGCTCGAGGTGGGGAATGCTCCCTCCCCGGAGCCAGCAGTTGACGTGTAGCAGCCGCCCGGGGAGGGGTCAAGGTTCCGTGTCCCGCGCGAAAGGGCCGGAAAGGTGGGTCGATGTCACCGGTTGACGAACTGGCGAGCGCGTGGCGATCGTGGTGTGAGGGCGCGAGCCAACGCTCGTCCTCCCCTCGATCCCGGAGGGATCGCCATGCGCCGTCTGTTCCCCGCACTCGCCCTGGCCGCCATCCTCGCCGCGGCCTTCCAGGCCTGCTCCTCGTCGAGCACCGGAGCGACGAACAACGACGGCGGACTCGACGCGGGCAACGATGCCGGGCTCGATGCGGGCAGCGACGCCGGCGTCGACGGCGGACCGGACGGCGGCGGGAGCGACGGCGGCACCGGAACGACGTGCAAGACAGCCTACGGCACCTGCACCTCCGGCGCGCAGTGCTGCACGGGGAACTGCGTCTCCGGCCAGTGCGCGAACCCGTTCTGCGGCGGGACCGGGGCGACCTGCGCCTCGAGCCTCGACTGCTGCTCGCAGAACTGCTCGGGCGGCACGTGCAGCGCCACGGCCTGCAAGCCGATCGGAACCGCCTGCTCCGGCGGCGCGCAGTGCTGCTCGACCGTGTGTACGAGCGGCCTGTGCGCCTCGACTCCGGGCGCGGGCACCTGCAAGACGCTGGGCGAAACCTGCGCGCTCGCTACCGACTGCTGCTCCCGGGACTGCCAGGGCGGCATCTGCGTCGCGGCCTACTCCTGCCAGGCCTACGGCGACATCTGCCACGCGGACGCCGACTGCTGCGGTGGCCTGTGCGGGCTCGTCGGCGGCGTCGGCCGCTGCACCCAGACCACGGGCTCCACGAGCTGCGGCCAGGACGGTGTCCCCTGCAACCAGGCCAACGACTGCTGCACCCAGGTCTGCACCGACCTCGGCAGCGGCGTGAAGGTGTGCGCGGTGGCGAGCGGCTGCCGGGTCACCGGCGACGTCTGCGACAGCAGTCAGCAGTGCTGCGGCGGCGGGACGAACCCGAACGGCACGGTGACGTGCACCGCGGGCATCGACCGCTGCGACAACGGACAGAACTGCAACGGCCTCGGCACAATCTGCGGAAAGGCCTATGGGCCGCTCGCGGACGGCGGGTACGGAATCGTCTACCAGACGGCCACCAACAACAACTGCTGCAACGGCAAGGACACCTGCCACCTCGACAGCGCCGGCATCCCCCGCTGCTACGGCGGGTGCAGCAACTCGGGGTGCACGGGCCCCGGCGACTGCCCCTACGGCTACACCGGCCAGCCGGGTTGCTGCATCGCCCTGGACGCCCAGTGCGAGTTCGGGAGCCAGTGCTGCAACGGACTGCCCTGCTTGCCGGACCCGAGCGGCGTCGGACACTGCACGGCACCGTCCTGCATCCCGCTCGGCTCGCTCTGCGGCGCCTCGGCCGACGGCGGGACCTGCTGCGAGGGTGTGTGCCAGCCCGCCGTCGAGATGGGGTTGTCGGCCTGCCAGATCCCGGTCCCGCCCCCGGACGGCGGGACGGCCGACGGCGGCACGACCGACGGCGGTACGACCGACGGCGGTGCCTGCCAGGTGAACGGCACGACGTGCGCGGCCGGCACGGAGTGCTGCTCGACGTACTGCATCGGAGGCTTGTGCGAGCCGGCACCGGCCTGCCAGCCCCAGAACGGCGGCTGCACGGCGACGAGCGACTGCTGTGCCGGCCTCGCCTGCACCGGCGGCACCTGCCAGCCCGGCTCCACCTGCACCCAGATCGGCCAGTCGTGCTCGCAGGCCCAGTCCTGCTGCCCGGGCCTGAGCTGCGTGCAATCGGGCACCCAGCTCCTCTGCAACGGGACGACGGCCTGCAGTTGCGTGATCGCCGGGTGACCGAACCGGGGCGCGGCCGGTTCCGCGCGCCGTAACGATGACGGGCGCGGCGGATCCGCCGCGCCCGCCGCCTTTCCCGGAGAGGCCGCCCGCGCTACTCGTGTGCTGTGTCGGACTTGATCTCGCCGACATCTTCCTCGACCCGCTCGATGAGGCCTCCGCCGCTCTGCAGATCGAGCGCGATGGCGAGGAGGTAGGTGGCGAGCGAGAGGGTGCCGAGACCCTGGCCCACGCTCATCGCGAACACGAGCAGGGCGGGCTTCGGGAAGACGATGGACGCCACCATGAGGCCGACGGCGCCGAGGGTGGCCACCGCCGAGACGTACGTCAGCTTCTTGACGTCGGCGTGCTTCATCATGGCCTCTTCTCCTCGGCCTTCTCCGCCTTGGCCCGGTGCGCCAGCGCCGTCGGGTGGACCTCGGTGTGGCACGTCACGCAGGACGTCTCATTCTTGCGGATGTCGTCGAGCATGGCCTGGTGCTCCTCGACGCCGGACCAGCGGGGCGCGCCGGTGGAGTGGCAGGTCATGCAGGTCTTGTTGCTGTAAGGCTTGTAGAGGTGGATGGTCGGCCCGCCCTCGCCGTCCGGACCGGTATTGGCGTACTCGGTGACGTAGAAGTAGAGGTGCTTGAGGCCGTTGAGCTTGGTCGTGACGGCGCCGAACATCTGGTAGTCGGCGTGGCAGGTGTAGCAGCTCTCGCCGCCGAACCGGTTGTTGCGGCTGTGGATGGCCGCGAGGCTCTTCGACTTCGGGTCCTCCGCGTCGCGCACGTAGGCGCCCATCACGTGGCACGAGCCGCAGAAGGGGCGCTTCAGGGTGTACTCGTAGCCGGCGATGTTGCCGGTGAGCGCGACGCCGAGCGGCATGACCCCGAGCCCGAGGAAGAGCAGGGCCTTGGTCAGCCGGCCCAGCGGCGGGCGGCGGACGAGGTACCAGACGATGATGGCGGCGGACACCGCGGCGGCGGTCAGCGCGGCCAGCTTCAGCAGATCCTCGATGGAGTCGATTTGGGGCATCGGGGCGCGGTGACTATCACGCCGGGAGGCCCGAATTCAACCCCCGGCCACCGTGCTAGAGTTCGGCCGGCCTCCGCCCCGACGCATGCTCGTCCATTCCGCGCTCGCCCTGCTGCTCGCCGCTCCCGGCGCCCGGTGCGTGGAGATCGCCGCCATCTCCGACCTCCACGGCCGCGTCGCCGAGATGCCCGTGCTCGCCGCCCACGTGGCCGCCATCCGCGCCAAGGGGCCCTCGCTGGTGCTCGACGCTGGCGACGGCCTGCAGGGCACCATCGAGGCACTCGCCTCGAAGGGCGAGGCGATCGTCGTCGGCTACGGAGCCATGGGGCTCGACGCCGCCGCCGTCGGGAACCACGACTTCGACGAGGGGCAGGCGGTGCTGCGGACCCGCATCGCCGGCGCGAGCTACCCCTTTCTCGCCGCCAACGTCCTGGTCCAGGCAACGGGCAGGTCGCTCGCCTGGAAGAACCTCCGCGCGAGCCGCCTCTTCCGGCCGCCGGGTGGTCCCGCGGTGGGCGTCATCGGCCTCTCGGGCGAGGACACGCCGTACGTCACCATGCCCCGCAACGTCGCGGGGCTCGCCTTCACGAGCGCCGCCCGCGCGGCGCGCCGGGAGGCGGCGCGGCTCCGCGCAGCGGGGGCCGAGATCGTGGTGGCCATCGCCCACGTCGGAGGTCGCTGCGGCGACCTCTCCGATCCCGACGACCTCTCCTCCTGCGACCAGGGAAGCGACCTATTCCGGCTGGCGCGCGCGCTGCCGCCCGGGACGGTGGACCTCGTCATCGGCGGCCACACCCACGCCCTCGTGAACCACCGCGTGAACGGCACCGCGCTCGTCCAGGCCGGCGCCCGCGCCGACTTCCTGGGCTGGGCGACGCTCTGCGCCGGAGAGCCGGCGCGGCTGCACCCGCCCATCCGCGTCGCGCGGCGGAACGGCGACCCGCCCGCGGTGGAGCCAGACGCGCGCGTCGCCGCGGCCATTGCCCCGTTCGTCGCCATGGCCCGCGCCGAGCGGGAACGGCCGGTGGGCGTGCGGCTCGAGGCCCCCCTCACCCGAAACCGGCACGCCGTCTCCCCGTTCGGCGCGGCGGCGGCGGCGAGCCTGCGGGAGGCCCTGAAGACCGACTTCGGCCTGATGAACGCCGGCGCGCTGCGGGTGGACCTCCCCGCGGGGGACCTCAGCTACGGCCAGCTCTACGAGGCCATCCCCTTCGACGACGACCTGGCGGTGATCCGGCTCGGCAAGGCCGATCTCGAGGCCCTGCTCCGCCGGCTCGCCCGGGGCGAGAATGGATTCCCTCAGACGTCGGGACTGCGCCTCGACGGCGGGGAGGTGCGGACCTGCGACGGCGCGCCGCTCGACCCCGCCCGGACGTACGCGGTCGGCACGAACGAGTTCCTCGCCGCCGGAGGCGACGGGGTCAAGCCCATCCTCGCGCGGCTCGGCCCGGACGCCGTGAGGCTGCGCGAGGACCTGCAGCTGCGGGACGCGTTCCTCGACTGGCTGCGCAAGGCCCCCCCAGGCCGCGTTCCGACGCCGTGCCCCTGAACGCGGCCGGTTGCTCCTTGCCTTTGTCCGGACGGTGCACTAGATACGCTTTCGTTCGAGCGCGATTAGCTCAGTTGGATAGAGCGTCGGCCTCCGGAGCCGAAGGCCACAGGTTCGAATCCTGTATCGCGCGCCATCCAAGCGGCCCGACTTCCTTGCCTTGTTCGCCTGGGGTCGGGCCGCTCCTTTTCACCGTCCGTGTGCGGAGGGACAAAAGCGGGACACGGCGAGAGCTTCCGATCGCGCCGGAAGCGACCGCGCTGGCCTCGGGAGGCGTCGCGGCGGGGAGCAGGTTCACGGCACCGCGCAGGTCCTCCGTGAGCAGGTGGGCGTAGGTCCTGGTCGTCGTCTGCACGTCGCGGTGGCGCAGGATGCGCTGAACCCGGTGCGGATCGACCCGCGCGCGCAGGAGCAGCGTCGACGTCGAGGAAGGGCCGGAGCGGTCGC
>Ga0153915_10003992_pt1 | contig 13572 bp, 10 predicted proteins | sample Opewatmetagenome_2_FD_107003 | JGI IMG/M metagenome (GOLD analysis project Ga0153915, IMG submission 107003) | Freshwater wetland microbial communities from Ohio, USA - Open water 3 Core 3 Depth 3 metaG | ecosystem: Environmental > Aquatic > Freshwater > Wetlands | place: USA: Ohio, Lake Erie... | reverse complement strand
GGCGTGCGCCTCAACAGCGGGCGCATCAGCTCGGTGGACCTCACGACGATCCCCATGGAGATCATCGACCGCATCGAGGTCCTGCGGGGCGGGGCCAGCACGATCTACGGATCCGGGGCAATCGGCGGCGTGATCAACATCATCACGAAGAAGGCCGACACGCCGGAGGTCAGTCTCAGCGTGACCAACGGCAGCTTCATCCCTCACGCGGCCAGCACCGTCTCCGCGGACTATTCCGTCTATCCCTACGTGTACTCGCAGTCCCCGGCCGGTTCCAGCCTTCTCGATCTGCTGGACAGCCAGCAGGTCGAGCTCTCCCTGGCCGGCAAGCTCGGGAACCTGGGGCTGATCGGCGGGGGATCGTTCACCCGGGCGGCGAACGGGTTCACCTGGTATGATTCCACGCAGATCAACGACTGGAGGCGGCGCGCCAATGCCGATGTCCTGGCGGGCAGCGCCAACCTGGGGCTCGATCTGCCCCTGCTCGGAGGGGCGTTCAGCGCGAAGACCATCCTGGAAACCTCCAACACGGGAACCCCCGGCTCGCTCACCTTCATCAGCCAGGCCGGACGGCAGTACGACACCTCGGCGGCCGGGACGCTGGGGTGGAAAGCAGACCGGTTCCTTCGGGACGACCTGTCCCTGGACGCGAAAGCCTCCTACAAGTACGACGACCTGAGATTCAACGACCCGGCCTATCCGCCGCAGAGCGTGCACCAGACGCAGACGGCAAGCCTGGACGTCACGCAGCGGTTCGCGCCGTTTGACGCGGTGTCCTTCGTGTACGGCGGAAGCGCCTACTTCGACTACGTGGACAGCAACAACTATGCGAGCGCCAAGGACCGGCTCAACCTTGCAGTCTTCCTTTCCGTACCGATCGCCCTCACGGACAGTCTCACTCTCACCCCTTCCGGGCGTTATGACTGGTTCTCCGACTTCAGCGGCAGCCTCTCGTATTCCCTCAGCGCCGTGCTCCTGCTATCCCCGGAATCGTCCCTGCGGGCGTCCGCCGGAAGCGCCTACCGCGCTCCCGCGCTGAACGACCTGTACTGGTACGACCCACTGGGGCCCTCCGACCCGAACGGCTACTCCACCGGTAACCCGAACCTGAAGCCGGAAACCTCCTACAGCGCCGAGATCGGCTGGTCCCTCATCTCGGGCCGGATTTCCATGGACGCATCCCTGTTCACCCGCCTGGTCTTCGACAACATCGTGTGGCTGTACGATGCGGCGGTCGCTCCTCCCTACGGCGCCTACCTGCCGGAGAACCTCACGCGGACGCTGTACCCGGGAGCGGAGGTCCACGCGAAAGTCGCCATCGTCGGAGCCCTCGCCATCGAGGCCAGCTACACGTTCGTCTACAGCTACCTGCTCAACGACGGAACGAGGAACCTCTCCTTCTCCGACAATCTGCGGGTGCCCTACTCGCCCGTGCACGCGGCGAGCGTCTCGCTGCGGTGGGACGGCACCCTGATTTCCGCCGGGATCGAGGGTGAATACGTTTCCGACAAGTACACGGACAACGCCAACTCGGTCTCCACGATGATCCAGGGGTACTTCGTGGCCAACGCCGACCTGAAGCTCCGGGCGACGGACCGCGTGGCGGTGACGCTGACCGGGAAGAACATTCTCAATTCCTTGTACTACACGCAGCGCGGCTATCCCATGCCTCCCTTGTCCATCGAGACGGGGATGCAGCTGCACTTGTAGGCATGCGCGCACGGGCGGCCTTCACACTCTCCCTCCTCGCGGCGCTCGGCATTCACGCGGTCATCCTGCTGGTGCCGCGCGCCGCGTTCGTGCGGGAGACGAAGGCGCTGCCGACCATCCTGATCGATCTTGCCGAAACGCCGGCCATCATGGCGATGAGCGCAGCGGGCGGCCCTGCACCGCTGCGGCTGCGGTCAATGCCGAGAGCGGCACCGGTCGCGGTTACGCCGCCACCGCTCCAGCCCGTGCCCGCGCCGGAGCCTCCGGCCGCGCCGCCGTCCGAGCCGCCGGCGGAGACGGCTGCGTTGCGGCCCGCGGATGCGGCGCCTTCCCTGGTTCCCGAGCCGAGGGGCGGTCCCGAAGCGGCGGCCGACGCGGCCATGGTTCCCCCTGCCGGGCCGGCGCCGATCCCTGACACCAGGGCGGGGCCGGGTGCCGGCTCCCCTGGCGGCCCGGCATCCGCGGACTCCGCCGGCTTTTCGACCGGCCTGGCCGGCCCTGGTGCGGACTCCGGTTCTGGTCTCGTCGTGCCGCGGCCGCTCAAGGCGATTCTCCCGGCATATCCGCGTGCGGCCCGGCAGTCCGGCGCCCAGGGGCTGGTCAAGGTGACCGCGACGGTGGACGAACGCGGCGCGGTGACAGGCGTCGAAGTGCTCCTGTCGTCCGGAACCACCGCGCTCGACCGGGCCGCGCTCGAGGCCGTCCGACGGACCGCATTCACGCCGGCCCTGCAGGGCGGAAAGCCCGTTCCGTGCAGGATCACGATCCCGATCCGATTTCAGCTCTCTGAGCCGGGGCGGTGAAAACCCTTCCTTATTGACATTTCAAAGGGCCGAACCTATTGTGGCATCGCCATGGCAACCCCCGTCATCATGCCCAAGCAAGGTCAGTCGGTCGAATCCTGCATCATCGTTGGCTGGAAAAAGCGCGTGGGCGACGTGGTGAAGGCCGGCGATATCCTCTGTGAAGTGGAAACGGACAAGGCGACCTTCGAAGTCGAGTCGCCGGCAGCGGGGACCCTGCTCGCGATATTCCACGAGCAAGGCGCCGATGTTCCGGTACTGATGCCCATCGCCGCCATCGGTAACCCCGGTGAGAACGTGGACGCGCTGAGAGGCGGCGCTGTCCCGGCGGCCGCGGCGGCCGCAGCCCCGGCGCCGGTTGCAACCGCACCTGCCGCGCCGGCCGCGGTGACGGCCGCCGCCCCGCAGACCTCGAACGGGAAGATCAAGGCTTCCCCGCGGGCAAAGGCCGCGGCTGCCGCGCGCGGCGTCTCCCTTGCGGGACTGCGCGGCAGCGGACCTGGCGGCCGGATCATCGAAAGAGACGTGGTCGCCGCTGCCGCTTCGGCCCCTTCGCCGGTCCGACCGGCCTCTGCCGTCATCGCCCAGGCTCCCGTTGCGCTGGCACCCGGGCAGGTCAGGGAAGTCAAGGTCACGGGAATCCGAAAGCTGATCTCCGAGCGCATGCTCGCATCGCTTCAGACCACGGCGCAGCTGACCATGCACACTGCCGCAGACGCCCGCGCGCTGCAGTCTCTCAGGAAGAAGTTCAAGGAAAGCCCCGAGTCGATGGGCCTGCGCGAGGTCACGATCAACGACATGGTGCTGTTCGCGGTCTCCCGGACGCTCACCCAGTACCCGGATGTGAACGCGCTCCTGGCCGGGGACACCCTCCACCAGTATTCGGACGTCCACCTGGGTTTCGCCGTGGATACGCCGCGCGGGCTCATGGTGCCCGTGATCAGGAACGCGCACGCGCGCAGCCTGCGGGACATTGCCCACGAGGCGGCACGACTGGCGAAGGGCTGCCGGGAAGGCGGGGTCACCCCCGCGGAGATGGCCGGCGGGACCTTCACGGTGACCAACCTCGGCATGTTCGGCGTGCACGGCTTCACGCCCGTGCTCAACGTGCCGCAGGCGGGGATCCTGGGCGTCGGCGCCATCGTGCCGGGGCCGGTGCAGGATGCCGACGGCGCCAAATCCGCCGAGTACGGGAGTACCCGTTCGACGAGTACGCCGTACGTCGGAGGGGTGACCTTTGTTCCGCAGATCGCACTTTCCCTGACGATCAACCACCAGGTGGTGGACGGAGCGCCCGGTGCCCGGTTCCTCCAGGCGCTGGCTGCCGACATCTCCCGGTTCGACCTGCTGCTCGCTCGATAGCTCGACAAGAAGAAGGAAGATATGCCGAAATCCATCGTCGTTGACCCGCGCGAAACCCGAAAGCCGGGCTCCCTCTCCTTCACGGACATCCCGCTGAACGCGTACGTCCCGGACATGAAGAAGGAGCTGAAGGCCCACGGGAAGGACGCCCTGCTGCGCGCATACCGTGACATGGTCCTCGTCCGCGAGTTCGAGACCATGCTGAACCTGATCAAGACCAAGGGCGCCTACCAGGGGATCAGCTACGACCACCTCGGGCCCGCGCACCTGTCCATCGGGCAGGAGTCCACCGTGGTGGGGCAGTGCATGCGCCTGGGAGTCGAGGACTTCATCTTCGGCTCACACCGCAGCCACGGGGAGATCATCGCCAAGTGCCTCTCCGCCGCGGCGCGCCTCCCCGCGCAGCAGGTTTCCTCCATAATGGAGAGCTATTTCGGCGGCTCGATCCTTCGAGTCGTGGAGAAAGGCGCCCGGGGCGCCGGGAGCGCCGCTGACCTGGCCGTGGACTTCATCCTCTACGGGGTGCTCGCCGAGATCTTTGGCCGGGAAAACGGCGTCAACAAGGGCATGGGCGGCTCGATGCACGCCTTCTTCGCGCCGTTCGGCAGCATGCCGAACAACGCCATCGTCGGCGGGTCGGGAGACATCGCCGTGGGCGCGGCCCTGTACAAGCGCGTCAACCGCAAGCCCGGCATCGTGATCGCCAACATCGGGGACGGCTCCTCGGCCTGCGGCCCCGTGTGGGAAGCCATGATGGTGGCGGCCATGGACCAGTACCGAACGCTGTGGCCGAAGGACGTGGGCGGCGCGCCGCCCATCCTGTTCAGCTTCTTCAACAACTTCTACGGCATGGGCGGACAGACCATGGGAGAGACCATGGGGTTCAAGGTGCTCGCCCGCATCGGCGCCGGGGTCAACCCCGAGCAGATGCACGCCGAGCGCGTGGATGGGTACAACCCGCTGGCCGTGTGCGACGCGATCGAGCGCAAGAAGAAGGTGCTCCTGGAGGGACGGGGACCGGTCCTGCTGGACGTCGTCACCTACCGCTACTCGGGGCACTCTCCCTCGGATGCCTCTTCCTACCGGACCAAGGAGGAAGTGGCGCTGTGGCAGGACGTGGACTGCATTGCCAGCTACGGGAAGGACCTCGTGGCGGCAAAGATCGCCACCGCGGAGGAGCTCACCGCCGTGCAGGCCGCCGCGCAGGAGAGAATGAAGCGCATCACGGAGATGGCGGCCTCCCCGGAGGTGTCGCCGCGCCTGAAGGTGGGCGGCCGCGGGCCCGACGCCATCGGCGATCTCATGTTCTCCAACGGCTCCATCGAAAAGATGGAAGACCGGCCGGTGGAGATGCTCATCCCCGCCGCGCAGAACCCGCGCGTGCTCGCCAACGCCCGCAAGTCACGTTCCGGGCTGGGGCCCGACGGCAAGCCCCTTCCCAAGAGCCAGGTCATCGCCTTGCGGGACGCGATCTTCGAGGCCATGCTGCACCGTTTCTCCATAGATCCGACCATGGCGGCCTTCGGCGAGGAAAACCGCGACTGGGGCGGCGCCTTCGCCGTGTACCGCGGCCTCACCGAGGCCCTGCCGTACCACCGCCTGTTCAACACCTCCATCTCGGAGGGGGCCATCGTGGGCGCGGCCGTCGGCTACGCGCTGTGCGGCGGCAGGGCCGTTCCCGAGCTCATGTACTGCGACTTCCTCGGCCGGGCCGGTGACGAGGTCTTCAACCAGCTGTGCAAGTGGCAGGCCATGTCCGCAGGGGTGCTGAAGATGCCCCTGGTGCTCCGCGTGTCGGTGGGCAGCAAGTACGGCGCGCAGCACTCCCAGGACTGGACGTCGCTTGTGGCCCACCTGCCCGGACTGAAGGTGATGTTCCCGGCCACGCCGTATGACGCCAAGGGCATGCTCAACCTCGCGCTTCGAGGAACGGATCCCGTCGTGTATTTCGAGAGTCAGCGCATCTACGACATCGGGGAGCTGTTCGTCCCCGGCGGCGTGCCGGAGGGCTACTACGAGGTGGAGGAAGGAGAGCCGGCCATCCGCCGCGCGGGCTCCGACCTCACGATCGTCACGATAGGCGCCACGCTCTACCGGGCCCTGGAAGCCGCGGACATCCTCTCTTCGAAGTACGGGGTGAGCACCGAGGTGATCGACGCCCGGTTCATCAATCCCCTGCGCTACGAGAAGATACTGGAGAGTGTTCGAAAAACGGGGCGGTGCGTGCTGGCTTCCGATGCCTGCGAACGCGGCTCGTTCCTGCACACCATGGCCTCCAACATTTCGCAGATGGCGTTCGACTCCCTGGATGCGCCCGTGGCGGTGGTGGGAGCGCGCAACTGGATCACCCCGTGCGCCGAGATGGAAGAAGCTTTCTTCCCGCAGAAGGAGTGGTTCCTGGACACGGTCCACGAGCGCGTGCTTCCGCTTGCCGGGCACACGGCGAGCACCGAGCAGGGTGTGGCCGAGATGCTGCGGAGGAACGCGAGGGGCGTCTAGAGCAACGATGACAGGGGCGGCGGGCGCCGGTAATTGACCGTCCCTCTCTCCGGATCGTATACTTGCGGTGATGTCCCCCAGAATGTCGTCTTTCGTCATATGCGCGCTGGTGATCTGCGCGCTGGCCGCCGCGCCGCTGGGAGCGCAGAAGCACGCGTGGGAGTTCACCTCCTATGCGAACGCCATGAGCAGCAGCGGCCGCGACCCCGGCTCCATGAGCCAGGGCTCGTTCGACATCGCGCAGAGCCGCAAGCAGAAGTACCTGGACGACATCCGCGCCATGCTGACCCGGGATTTCGGCACGCCGGACCCCGCGGTCATGCGCGCCTTCGAAGAAGTCCCCCGCGAGTACTACATGTACAACTACGAGACGGGCAGGAACATGGGGCAGTCCGCCTACGAGGTGCCGGCCCAGGAATGGAAGATCGGCTACGGTTCGGTCCTCACGGACTACGTCATGCAGGCCTACATGACGGCCAAGGCGAAACCGAAGCCCACCGACGTCTCCCTGGAGATCGGCACCGGAAGCGGCTTCCAGAGCTCCATCCTCTCGCGGATCGTCAAGAAGGCGTACACCATAGAGATCATCACGTCCCTGGGTGACAAGGTGAAGAACATCTTCGCACCCCTCGGTTTCCAGAACATCGAGTCACGGGTGGGTGACGGGTTCTACGGGTGGCCCGAGGTGGAAGGCGGGTTCGACATCATCCTCGTCACCGCGCAGGCTCCGTTCGTGCCGCCGGCGCTCCTGGCCCAGCTGAAGAAGGGCGGGCGGATGATCGTCCCCATCGGCCAGCCCTGGAAGCCGCAGTACCTCTACATGTTCACCAAGGACGAGCAGGGCAAGGTGCACTCCCAGCGCGACGTGGCCACGCTGTTCATCCCCATGACGGGACAGATCCAGACTCCTCCGCCGCGCCCCTCGCGCTGATGAGCCGCAGGCAGACCCTCGCCTCTCTCTTCCTCGTTTCCGTCTTCGGCCTCTCCTTCGAGACCTTTCTCAGCCGCTTCTTCGCGCTGGCCCTGTTCTCCGACTACAGCTACTGGGTCATCTCCCTGGCGCTGCTGGGCTACTCTTTCGGGGGGGTCATCCTCACCCTCGCCCCGGAACACTTCCGGCGCAACCACGAGCGCTACCTCCTGCTCATCCCCCCGCTCCTGCTGGGGGCCGCCATCCTGGCCTTCGCGCTGCTTCGCGGAAACCCCTTCAACCCGCTGGAGCTGCAGAACGAAGTCCTGTGGAAGACCCAGATCGGCGCCATCTTCCTCTACTATGCCGGTCTCTTCCCGGTCTTCTTCCTCACCGGCACGTACATCGGGCTGGTATTCCTGGTGCTCAGCGACGACATGCCCAGGGTCTACGCCGTTGACCTCCTGGGCGCCGCCGCCGGCGCGACGGTGATCCTGGCGGCCATGTTCCTCCTGCACCCCTACCACCTGCCGTCGGTCATGCTCGTGGTGCTGTCCGCCGTGGCGGTCCTCAACACGGCCTCCTTCCTGAAGAGGCACGGCGCTGCGCTGGGGACCGGCGTGCTGGCGGCGTCTGCAGCCTTCCTGGGCTTCGGCCTGTACCTCGTCCTCTCCACGAGCACCTTCTCCATTCCCGACTTCAAGAAGCTGCACTCCATCCTCGGGATCAAGGACGCGGTGGTCGCCGGCTCCCGCGTGTCCCCGGGCGGTTCCTGGCTGACCATGGACGACTACACCGAGTTCGACGACGTGAGCATGACGAACAACTACGGCGCCGACGTCGCCGCGCCGCCGAGGACCTACGGCCTGTACCGCGACGGGCAGCGCGTGACCTCCCTGCTGCGCCAGGTGCCGTCCGACTTCTCGTACCTCAAGGGATCGCTGGCGGATTTTCCGTACGTGATCCGCCCGCACCCGCGGGTCCTTCTCCTCGGGACGAACGGCGGCATGAAGATCCTGGAGAGCGTCAAGAGCGGCGCCGCATCCGGGATAGCCCTGGAACAGCCCCGCGACGTCTACGGGTTCGTGCAGGAGCGCCTGAAGCGCGTGGATCCTGGCCTGGCGATGACCGCTGCGATCCCCCTTCGAAGCGCGAGCGCCTTCTCCCTGCTCCAGGGCGACCGGCAGAAGTTCGACCTGATCGAGGTATCCAGCAACTTCCTCTCCCAGGACTCGAACAACGCGTGGTCGTTCACGCTGGAAGCCGTGCAGATGTACCTGCGGTCCCTGACTCCGGGCGGCATCCTTTCGATCCCCGTGGATATCTCCGAGCTGGACGTCTACGGCCTGAAGATGGCAAACACGCTGGACGCGGCCCTGCACGGCCTCGGCGTTTCCGACCCCGGCCGGCACGTGCTGGCCTACCGCACCGCGTGGACCTGCCAGCTCCTGGCCAGCAGGGACAGGTTCACGCCGCAGGACGTGAAAAGCCTCGTCGCGTGGTGCTCCGACCGCTCGTTTGATACCTCCTGGTACCCCGGGATCGACCCGGCGTCGATCAACGTGTGGAACGATCTGCCCCCGGTGTCCTTCGAGCAGGGAGAGGTGCAGACGTCGGACAAGGCGCAGGATGCGCTCATGAACGACCTGGTGCGCATCCTCGGTACCGACCGCGGGTTGCCCCTTGTGGACCGGTTCTTCAACCTCGAGCCTTCCACGATGAACAGTCCGGACTTCTTCTCGATCTCGCGCCTGTCCCAGGTGCGAACCCTCCTGGCCCGGCTGGCGGTGATCCCCGAGCACGAAATCGGCTACCTGCTCAACCTCGCGGTGGTGGGCCAGGCGCTGGTGCTCGCGGCCATCGTGCTCCTGCTCCCCCTCGGCGCGGGCAGGAAGGCGCTTCGCGAGCATTCCGTCCGAGGCGGGTTGGTACTGCCGAAGGTGTTCTTCTACTTCGCGGCGCTGGGGTTCGGCTTCTTCTTCATCGAGCTTGCGCTGGTGAAGAAACTTTCCTTTTTCCTGGAAAGCTCCACGCTGTCCTTCGCCACGGTCCTGGCAGGAGTGCTGGTGTTCTCGGGCCTGGGAAGCTGGCGGGCCTCGCGGCACCAGGGCAACCGACGGCGCGGCCTCGTACAGGGCGTGGCGGTCATCGCCGCGAGCCTGGTCTTTCTCATCTTCGGGCTGGACCCGCTCATGCGGGCGTGCATCGGCCTTCCCCTCGCATTCAGGATCCTGGTCGCGGTGGCGCTGATGGCGCCGTTGTCCTTCGCGCTGGGAAGGCCATTCGCGCTGGGGACCTCGTCCCTGGGCGGCTACTCGGACTCCCTCATCCCGTGGGCATGGGCCATCAATGGAGCGTTCTCGGTCCTGGCAACGCCGCTGGCCAACATCCTCTCGGTGACCACGGGCTGGAACCTGGTGATCGTGCTGGCCCTCGCGCTGTACGCCACGACCGTCCTCAGCTTCCCGGGGGCGCGCCAGGGAGCGGCTGCCGTCAACCCGACCACACCTCGATGACGACCGGGGTCTTCAGCGCGTCGAACAGCTCCCGGGCGGGAATGTAGCGGTTCTTTCCGATCATGCTCACGTCATCCCCGTAGCGCAGGCTGTTGGACTCCCAGTCCACGGGATAGGGGTCGTACACCACAAAGAACCCGTTGTCCAGGGTATACCCCTTCACCAGGACGTAGTGGCCCTCGTCGTCGTCATAGTATCGCCCGACGAGGTCCGTCACGGGGTCTCCGCGCACTTTCTCGATATCTCCGCTCTGGATCAGCACCACCGCGATGTGGCCCCGGTCCACGATCTTTCTCAGGTCGTCGGGTCCGGCGAGCTGGGGACTGCTGAACTTCACCCGGTGGCGGCCCAGCGCATCGGTGAGGTTGTCGAAGCTCACTGCCCCGTCGTCGTAGGGATACCCGATTTCTTCCCGGATTGCCTGGACCGGGATATCCTGCCCCTTTGCCCAAAGCACTGCCATGGAGACTACGGCGGGGCCGCAGTTGGCGTAGCCCGTGCCGTACTGGGTCTTGTACCAGTCCACGTCCTCCCTGCCCACCTGCCGGGCGGGAACGGGACTGACGAAGAGGTACAGCTGGTGCTTCGCCTTGCCTTTGCGGACGGTGAGCAGGGTGTGCCCTGCCCCCTGCGCGCGGAACCTCCAGGTCAGTCCCAGCCGCGTGAGGAGCTCGGGATGACCGCCGAAGTTCACCGGGCCCGGAGAAAGGTCCACGGTATCGCCGGGGTTCAGCGTGAGGTACCGCGTGCCTGCGTTCCGGGCGCCGGCCAGCCTGCTTCCCGGTCCCTGGGCCAGCCGTCCGCCTCCCCGCTCAACGGTTCCCCCTCCCGAGAGAGACACCGGTACGAGAGGAACAGGAGGCAGGACGAGGAAGAGGGCCAGTCCGAGTACGGCCGTGGCGGCCATGAGGGGAAGCCACGCGCGCTTTCCGGGGAAAATGGTGAACACGGCCCGCAGGAATCTTCGCATCAGTCTCCAGAAAGCTACACGAGGGCGGAGGAAAAAGTCCAGCCGGCCATTTCCCCGGTTCACGGGGAAGAGGTGAAACGATACCCCACGCCGTGGACCGTCGTGATGTGGCGGGGATGGGCGGGATCCTTCTCCACTTTCTTCCTCAGCCCCGCGATGTGCTGGTCCAGCGTGCGGGTGGTGCCCTCGTAGCGAACGCCCCACACCTCGTCCATGATCGTGAAGCGGTCCAGCGCCTGGCCTTCCCGGGAAAGGAACAGCTGCAGCAGGGCGAGCTCACGGCGGCTCACGTCGAACTCCTCCCCTGCCCTCGTCCCCTTCATCGTGCGCGGGTCCACCGTCACGTCGCCGAAGGCAAGCGGCTTCTCCTCCCGGGGATTCTGCCGGGGGCGTCCGCGCCGGAGCACCGCGCGGATGCGGGCCACCAGCTCGTTGGCACCGAACGGCTTCACCACGTAGTCGTCCGCGCCGAGCTCCAGGCCCACCACGCGGTCGATCTCCTGCCCCTTTGCGGTGAGCATGATGACGGGCGTGACGGGGTCCGTGCGGCGGATCTCGCGGCACACGTCGTAGCCGCTCTTCTCGGGGATCATCACGTCCAGGAGCACGAGGTCCGGCGCTGCCTCGGCGTGGCGCTCCAGCGCGGCGGTGCCGGTGGTCGCCTGGACCACGGCGAAGCCCTCTCCCTCCAGCAGGTCCACCAGCCCGGTCAGGATGGCCGCATCGTCTTCCACCACGAGCACCCTCTGCTTCATCCGGAATCCTCCCCTGCGCCCCCGTCCCGCGGTCCATCCGCCGCCGGCAGGCGCACGATGAACTCCGTGCCCCCCCCATGCCTCGGTGCGCACGTGATGTCCCCGCCGTGGTCGCGCGCAATCCGGCGCGCAATGGAGAGCCCCAGCCCCGTGCCCTGCACGCCGCTGGCAAGCGAATCGTCCACCCGGTAGAACTCGCGGAAGATCCTCTCCCGCTCCTTCTCCGGCACCCCGATGCCGCGGTCACCCACCGTGAGCGTGACGCCCGCCGGATCGCGCGCGATCGTCACGGAGATCTCCTTCGTCTGCGGCGAGTACTTCTCCGCGTTGGAGAGGAGATTGAGGAGCACCTGCTTCAGCGCCTCGGGATCCGCATGCACCACGGTGTCGGAGCCGGCCGCCACCAGGGACAGGCGGAACCCTCGACCTTCCAGCCGGACCCTCTGGCTCTCCACGATCTGCCCCGCCACGTCGGCGGCGTCCACTGTCCGCATCGCGTAGCGGCGCGCTCCCTCGTCCCGGGAGAAGTCCAGGACATTGTTGATGAGCCGGGTGAGCCGCTCAGTCTCGGAAGCCATGAGGGAGAGGTACTGCTCGCGCTTCGCCGGGGCGAGCGGTCCTTTCCGTCGCAGCAGGTCCACGAAGAGGCTGATGGACGTGAGCGGCGTCTTCAGCTCGTGCGAGACGTTGGTCACGAAGGTCGCCTTCTGCTGGGCGGTCTTCATGCCCGCGTACACGGAGGAGAGAACCATCGTGCCGCCGCCCGCCACGGAGACGAAAAGGATCATGACGAGGATCCAGATGATCACGGACGAGGAGCGCGCCTGGGAGGAGATGGCGTCCGGCCGGGTGAGATAGGCGGCGGCTTCCCACCGGGGCAGGGACTCCCCGATCTCGCGGGCTACGAACGGCCGGCGCCAATCCCGGTCGGCGGAGTTCGGCGGCGCGGCAAGCGGCGCGCCGTTCTCGTCCAGGAGCGTGAGGATACGCATCGGCGTCCAGGTGGACTCCAGGACACCGGCGACGCGCGAGCGGAACTCCGCGGCCGCGATCTCGCATCCGGCGATCCTCCCGTCCTTCTGGCGCTCCCAGAACAGGAACACAAGCTTCCCCCGATGAAGCGCGGGATGATGCCCGAGTCTCCGCGGGAAGCGATCTGGCTCAGCAGCTGGGAGGTGAGGACGAACTGGGAAGGCGAGGACGGCGGCGCCTTGGCCTTTGCGGGGGCCGGCTGCGGCTTCGAGGCCGGCTGCGGCTTCGGGCCCGGCCGAACCTGCGACCCCGGCTGAGGCTGCGGCGCGAGAGCAGCTTCCTTCTTGACGACGGCCGTTTCGCCGGGGAGCGCGGTTGGCACGGAGGCCTCCACCGCGCGGTCTTTCTCGGGTTCCGGCACCGGGGGAGAAGCGGTGACGGCTGACCCCGCCGAGGCCGGACCCTCCGCCCCCGAGGCGAGCGCGTCCGCAACCGACGGGGACGCCATCACCTTCGGCGCAACGTTGCGCGCGCTAAGCTGGTCGCCTTTCTCCCGGGCTTCCTCGTAGACCTTGCTCTGCACCTCGGGGCTCTGTGCAAAAGTGTCGATGGCCTTCTGTCGCGCCGCGGCTGGAGCGTTCTGCTGCTGCTCCGGGGCAGGGGCCGCGGGCGCCGGGGCGGGTGACGAGCTGGCACCGGCATAGCCGCCCGACGAGGCGGAAGGCGCGACCCGCTCCGCGCGGGGCATGGACGCAGGGGGCGATGACGACGGCGGTGCCTCGGGCGCGGCGGGGGTCCGCGCGGAGTTGTCGGCGGATGAGGCATTCGTGTCTCTCATCGCCTCAGACCGGCGGGTCTCATCATCGCTCGCGCGCGCCGCGGAAGCGGCGGGCGGCAGGGAGGCGACGCCGGCCGTGGGCTGCTGGCCGCTGGCGGACTGCTGGGTGCTGCTGGGCTGCCCGCCGCCCGTGGCCTGCCCGCCGCTCGGGCCTGTCCCGCTGCCGGTCTCGGTGAGGACCGCGTCATGGTAGCGCACGGCGATGTTCTGTAGCACGGTCGTCGCAGGGCGATCGCT
>Ga0153915_10003991_pt1 | contig 13572 bp, 12 predicted proteins | sample Opewatmetagenome_2_FD_107003 | JGI IMG/M metagenome (GOLD analysis project Ga0153915, IMG submission 107003) | Freshwater wetland microbial communities from Ohio, USA - Open water 3 Core 3 Depth 3 metaG | ecosystem: Environmental > Aquatic > Freshwater > Wetlands | place: USA: Ohio, Lake Erie... | reverse complement strand
GCATCGAGCGCCCGATCGACGTCACCCGACTTGGCGAGCGCGCGCTCGGAATACCACTCATCGAACGTGACGCCGAACTCGGCCAGATCGGCGCGGATCGCGTCCAGCATTTGCCCGAGCGCGTAGTCGTGGATTTGTTCGATGCCCGCCGAACCGAGGAGTGCGCGCGCGCGCGCGATGACGGCATCGATGTACTCGTCCTCGTTGCCTGCCGGCGCATCCGGCGGCAGGCCGGTGAACACCTGGCTTGCCGTGCGCTCGAGCTTCGCGCCGACTTTCTCGCGCAGGCCAGCCGCGATCGGTTTCAGGTACTCGCCCCGATAGCCGTTCGATGGAAAGGCGAAGGACGCGCCGCCCGCCTCGAGATAGCGCAGCCAGACGCTCGCGGCCAGAATGTCCATCTGGCGACCGGCGTCGTTGATGTAGAACTCCCGGTGCACGCGGTGGCCGACCGCCGCAAGGAGATTCGCGAGACTCGCCCCATAGGCAGCATGACGACCGTGTCCTACGTGTAGGGGCCCCGTGGGATTCGCCGAGACGAACTCCACGTTGACGGATTTGCCCCGTGCCGTAGCGCTGCGCCCGTAGTCCTTGCCCCTCGCGAGGATCGCGAGAAGCTCGGCATGATGCGCCCCGCTCGCGAGAAAGAAATTGATGAATCCGGCACCTGCGATCTCTGCCCGCGCGATGATGTCATTGGTGGGGAGCTTCGCGACGATCGCGGCCGCCAGATCGCGTGGCCTCAATCCGGCCGCTTTCGCCAGTCGCAATGCGATGTTCGAAGCGAAATCGCCATGCGCCGGGTCTTTCGTGCGATCGACTTCCGGCGCGACCGCGCCAGACAAGCTGATTTCAGGACCGAGGGCGGCGAGCGCTTCGGTGAGCAGTCGTTCGATCTGGATTTTCAAGAATCACGCAGGAAAAAGGGGCTCGAGGCATTTTCGCACATTTTCCGGCGTGATCAGCCTTTGATCAGAGTCCGAAATCCCGGGTCGGCTGCGAGCGGAGCGAGTGCGGGGTCGTGCATTGCCCACCATGCGCGGTGCCAGCCGAGGGCCTTGGCCTTCAGCAGGGCCGCGCGCGCGCCCGAGACATCACCCTGTTGCGCGAGCACGCACGCCCGAAGGTACTGAAGCCCGCTCCAGACGTGGCCATTGCCCTGCAAGCGGTCGAGGTACTTGTCGAGATCAACGAGCTGTTGCCGGGACGCTGCGGCCTGCGGTCCCGAACGGCCGACGAGCGCAAGCGTCAGCGCATCCGAGCGTGCCCAGCGCGTGTGCCACACGTTCATCAGGCGAGTCCGATTGAAGCCCGGACTCTTGATGGCTTCATCGGCGAACTGGCGCGCGAGGGCGCCATCGCCGCCTTCGAGCGCCAGAGCGGCCGCGCGCAGGTCGCCCTCGGTATCGAGAGATGCGGGCTTGGCGATGGCAGTGAGCTCCCGATGCAGCTCATTGAAGTCCTCGCGCGCGATCGAGACTTCGGCGCGGCTCAACACGATCTGCGACGACATTGCGCCGCCCCCTGCAGGGAAGTCCGCCAATGCCTTCGAGGCCGCATCGATGCGGCCGAGATCGAGCAGCAGCGTCGTCTGCTGCTCGATGAGATCGACGCGCTTCGGCGCCTGGGTGAGCGCGAGGCGGTACCAGCCGAGCGCACCGTCGTCGTCGCCCTGCGCCCAGTGCAGCAACGCCGTCGCCCACGTCGCATTCGAATTCGCGGGACCCAGCTCGCGCGCCCGCGCGCATTCCGGCTCTGCCTCCTCGAATAGCCCGAGATTTTGCAGCACGAGACACCAGCGCACGTGCAGACCCCCGTTCAGCGGATCGATTCGCGCCGCCTGCCGAAGCGCATCGAGCGCGTCGCGCGGCCGCCCGTCGTATTCGAATGCCACGGCGAGTCGAACGTACGCGGGCGCGAGGTTGGGATTGAGCGTGACCGCGCGCTTCAAGTCGGTTTCGGATTCCGCGAGGCGCCCCTGCTCGGAGCGCAACCAGCCGCGGGCCGCATAGGCTTCGGCCGACAGGGAGTCGATGTCGAGCGCCTTCGAGATGAGCGGCTCGACCTCCGCGGCGATGCTCGCGAGATCGTCGTTCGCGAGGTAGTAATTTGCGATATCGGCGTCGGCGAGCCCGGCATACGCCGGTGCGAAGCGCGGGTCGAGCGCGATGGCGCGCCGAAAATGCTCGATCGCCTGCGCATTCGACGCCGGTGCGTTCTGTGCGCGTTCGTATCGTCCGAGCAGGTACTGCTCGTAGGCATCGGCGTTCGACGTGGGGCGCGACGCGAGCTTCGCGTCGGTCTCGGCAGACAGCGTCAGCGTCAGCTGTTCCGCGACGGCGCGCGCGATGTCTTCCTGGACGTCGAGTACGTCGCGCGCCGGCCGGTCAAAGGTCTGGGACCAGACGCCGAATCCGCTGCGGCTGTCGATGAGCTCCGCGGTCACGCGCAGCCGATCGCCGTCGCGACGCACCGATCCCTCGAGCAGGTGCGTGACGTGCAGGCTCTGGCCGATCGTGCGCGGGTCGGCGTTTTTGTCGCGCAGACTGCGTGTCGAGCTGCGCGCGACCACCTGCAGCGGCAGGTGCGAGATCGCGTCGTTCAGCTCATCCGCCAGTCCCTCGCAGAAGGCGGTATTGGTGCCGCCGGGCGAGCGATCGGCGAACGGCAGCACGGCAATCGACTGGATGACGGGCAGGTGACCCGATGCCCTTGCGAACCAGTCGCGGGGAACCAGCCAATAGCCGACGCCGGCCGCGAGCACGACGAGGGCAAGCGTCACGCGCAGCCAGAGTGACGTCGCCGGACGCCGCGCCACCACCGTTGACGCGGGCGCCGTTTCGCTCAACCACTCGATCGGCGCAATCAGCCGATAGCCTTTGCGGGGAATCGTCGCGATATACGCCGACTCTTCGCCGTGGTCGTCAAAGTGGCGGCGCAGTTGAGCTATGCCGCGATAAACGGAGTCCTGCGTCACGACGAGCCCGGCCCACACGGCCGTGAGCAATTCCTCGCTGCTGACCACCTCGCCCGCGTGGCGCGCGAGGTGCATGAGAAGGCTCATCGTGCGCGGCTCGAGTTTTTCCGTTCGTCCGGCCCGGCTGATCGAGTCAAGGCTTGGCTCGACGAGCCATTCGCCCACCTTGAGCCGCTGCGTTTCGCTCATCGGGTTTACGCGCTGGCTGCGCGAGGTTGCCTACAGGCCCGGGACGGGTGTCATTGCCAAATAGAAGAGTGATGAACCTGGGACAACGAGATTGACGTTGTTGGCATCCGGCAGCTGCCTGGGTGGTCCATAAAGTGCCTGACGGCCATTGAGGTACAACCAACAACTCACAAGCGCATCCGGCGAGACGAAGGTTGTGTGAGTTGAGACATAGAGCAATTCTGTCCGCGAGATTCGAAAGCTTACGGATGCCGTCCCGTGGTACTCGCCGTTCGTAATCGGGAAGGAAAAGCTTCCCTTAGAACCGTAGTAGTACGGCACGTCGAGGCCGCCCTGCACCAGCGAACCCACGCTTTCGCGCAGAATGTCCATCTTCTTTGCCACGTCTTTGCTGCTCGCGGACGGGTCGGACAATGTCGCCGAACCGGCGATCACCGCATTCAGCTCATCAACGGAAGCGTGCACGCTCTGTTTGATGCTGGCGCTGTGCCCGGCATCCTCGGCCCCGACGGCCAGTCCCCAGCAATTGAGTTCGCCCGTCGTCGCGAGTGGATTCAGGCCCGTGAGGTCGAGCTTGAGGTTGATCGTGACGGACACGAAGTCCGGGGCCGCGAGACCCACGATCGCGCGGGGCGGCTGGGTCACCTGAGTTCCCGGCGCAGGAGGTGCTGCAGAATGACCGGCCCCACAGATCAGGATGGAGATCGGGCAGAGGTATGTGCGAAGTCTCATCGTGATCTCCCGGTCATGTTGCACTCATTGCGAACGGCTCGGCTTGGGCAGCGTTGTCCCCGGCTGTGGTAAGCGCGGTCCGAGAAAGCTTCCCTGCGCAGACAGCACCCCATTGAAGACGACGGGCTGCGGTACGACGACCGAGCCCTGGGCCGCCAGCTGGCCGCCGAATGTCACCGGGTGTGGAATCACAACGGAGCCTTGCGCGGTCAGCTGCCCGCTGAAGGTCACCGAGACGGAGTTGGGCGGCGCTGTCGATGTCCATGACAAAGTCGCCGAGATGACGAACCCGCCAACCGCGATGAGCAGCCCGCGTTGAACTAAGCGCTTACTGGCGTTCCTGATCATCCGATCCCTTGCAGCTATTACACAGGAGTTTTCGGCGGACTGTAAATGAAGTCTGGGGCGGGGGCCGGCCGCTCAGCCTCATCAGAAATCCCTCAGACATCTTTCGGCGATCCCTAAGGACTCCCGCCGGCCATTCCGATTCCATTGGCGGCATGGGAACGGGTGCCCTCACTGCAGTCCACGTAGCGCTGATGTCCTGGCTGACGACCCTCCTCGTCCGGCCCGGGCGAATCGGTTTGTACCTGATCTGTGCCGGTTGGGCCGGTCTCGACGGCGCAGGTGCGCTGAGTCTGCATCTGCCGGTGCGCCTCTGGCTGATCGGCCGCGTTCCCGAGTGGTTCGAAAAGCATTGGCTCGACGGCATCGGGGGGTCGACCTGGATTGCCGCCGGCTCGCCCGCTCTCACGATCGCGGGGGCGAGCCTGGGCGCTCTTACTGCCGCCTGGGTGCTTGCCCGGGTGAGACAAAGGCTGGCAGCCCCCAACGCGCATCTGCACTACTTGGATGGAGGAAAGAGATCATGAAAACAATCATTCGCATTCTCATCGTCTCCCTGTGCTCATCCGCGATGACTCTGGCATGGGTGTCCGCGGTGGCTGCCAACAAGCACCCCTCGCCCTCGTCGCAACTTCCGGCCGTGCCTCCGGCCGCTCCGAGGCTTACGATCGGACTCGCCGCGCCTCACGTTACCGTCAATCAGCCGAGCGATGCGGTCAGCGTCGCGGAATCGGTGCGACGCAGCCTTGCGGGTTCCCTGCAGGGCTCCAATGTCGATGTCATACCCTTGCAGGCGACCGATCCCGCGCTGATCGAAGCGGAGGCTGAGACCCACCGCTGCAACTACATCCTGTATTCGGCGGTGGAGCAGAAGCCGGGCGGCCATGGATTTCTCAAGAAGCTCGCCCCGTTTGCGAGTGCGCTGCCGCTGCTGGCTGGCGCCGGCGGCCATGGCGGCGGGATGGGAGGGTATGCAGCGAACGCGATGGCGCAAAGCGCCATGCAGGCATCCGCCATGTCCGCGCAGCAAGCAGCGATGGAACAGCTAGCCGGCGTGCAGCATTCGACCGTCAAGTCCGGCGACACCGTAAGCTTCGAGTACCGGCTGATGCAGCCCGGGAACGCGCAGCCGCTGAGCTCCAATAAGTTCGTCGGCAAAGCCAGGAGCGATGGTGAAGACGTTCTTGGCCCTTTCATCACTCAGGCGGTGACGGCGGTTAGCAGTGCAACCGGCGTGCCGTCCACGTCCGTTGCCCAGGCAAACTTCAATCCCCAGACAAACTTCACCTCGCCGTACACCAATTCCATGCAGCCGCGGATGCCGGCCGGCGGAGGAATGGACTGCGATCAGCTCGCCGGCATGCCGAACTCGATCATGAGCGTCGAGTCCTGCAAGAAGATGATGGGCACGAAACAGGCCTATAACACAGCGCTCGCGGATCCCGGCGCCTCGCGCCCAGGCGACGAGAGCATGACCTGCAAGCAGATCGCCGCCGAAATGTCGCGGATGCGCGGAATCGCGCCCTCCGCGGCGCACGTGAAAGAGGGCAATGAGGCGGCTACCGACGTGCAAACGACGCTCGCCAGGCAGAGCCGCGAGGTCCAAAAGCTCGGCGTCGAAGAGACGGCGGAAATCCAGGCGGCGGCCGCGACGGATACTGCGACGGAGGTTGCAACCGGCGGCCTCGTCAAGGGACATGCCGTCCAGGCGACCCAGGCGGCGCAGGACAAGCGCAACCAGGCGGTCGGCGAGCGCATGTTGAAGGAGCAGCTCCCAAAGGAGCAGCGGATGACGACCGCGACTGGAGAAGTCGCGCAGGACATGTCGAATTCGGTGGCGTCGAATCCGCGCTACGCGCGCCTCGTGCAATTGGCCGGCGAGCGCAACTGCCACTGAAGGCGGGGAACCTAAGATACCTCCGCTGGATCGATCTCGATCGACCAGCGGACCTTGCCGCGCTTCAATGCCTCGATCCGCGGGATCCAGCCGTCGAGAAAATTCTGCAGGGTCACCCGTGAGGGCGATTCCACCAGAAGCTGGGAGCGGTAGCGATTGGCCTTGCGCGGCATTGCGGCTGGCACCGGGCCATACAGCTCGATGTCCTTCGGCAGCTGGCCCGCCGCATGGCGCGCGGCCTCGAGAAAGCCGTCGACCGCGGCCAGCTGCACGGCCTCGCCTCGCAGCAGCGCCAGACGCGTGAAGGGGGGCCAGCCCGCCTGCCGACGCTCTTCGAGCGCACTTTGCGCGAATCCCTCGTAGCCGTGCTCGATGAGCTGCCTCAACAGCGGATGATTGGGGAACTCGGTCTGGATCAGCACTTCGCCGGGCCGTTCCGCACGTCCGGCCCGGCCGGCGACCTGTGTGATCGTCTGCGCGAGTCGCTCAGCGGCGCGATAGTCAGCGCTGAAAAGACCCTGGTCCGCATCGAGGACGACGACGAGCGTCACGTCAGGAAAGTGATGACCCTTCGTCAGCATCTGCGTACCGACGAGCAGGCGTGCTTCTCCCGATGTGACCCGCTCGAACGCTGATTCCAGCTGACCCTTGCGCCGCACGGCGTCGCGATCGAGCCGCACGATCGGCGCCGCGGGAAAAAGACGCGCGAGCGTCTCTTCAATCCGCTGTGTGCCCTGGCCCACGGGCTTCACCGGACCCGCGCAGGTTCCGCAGAGCGTCGGAATGGCCTCTTCGGCGCCGCAGTGATGGCAGCGCAGCCGGCCGGACGCGAGATGCACCGTCATGCGCGAGTCGCAGTGCTTGCAAGGGGCCATCCAGCCACAGTTCGTACAGAAGAGCGCGGGTGCGTAGCCGCGCCGATTCAGGAACACGAGCACCTGTGCATTGCGCTCGAGATGCTGGTGGATCGCGACAAGCGTGGGCGCCGCAAGTCCCTGCTCGGTGGCATGCGCCCGCAGGTCGACCACACGCTCGACGGGCGGCTGGGCCGAGCCCGTGCGCACCGGCAGGCGCCGCAGCCGATAGCGGCCCTGGTCCACATTGCCAAGAGTCTCGAGGGACGGCGTCGCGGACCCGAGCACCACCGGAATCTTGAGCCGCTGTGCGCGAACGACGGCGAGATCGCGCGCCGAGTACCGAAATCCCTCCTGTTGGCGATAGGAAGCGTCGTGCTCCTCGTCGACCACGATGAGACCGGCGCACTTGAGGGGCGCGAGCGCAGCGGAACGCGTGCCGATCACGATCCGGGCCTCGCCGGAGCGGGCCTTGCGCCAGGCGTCGAAACGCTCGGTATCGGTCAATCCCGAGTGCAGGACGGCGAACTCCGCCGTGAACCGGTCACGAAAGCGGCCAACGAGCTGCGGCGTCAAGCCAATCTCCGGCACGAGCACGAGCGCTTGCTGTTCGCGCCGCACGACCGCCTCGATGGCGCGCAGGTAGACTTCCGTCTTGCCGCTGCCGGTGACGCCGAATGCGACATGCACCGCGAACTGGCCGATAGAAGCCGTAATCGCGTCGCACGCGGCCCGCTGATCGGCGTTGAGCTCGGGGCCGCTGGCGATCTCGAGCGGCCGATCGGGTGGCCCAGGCGGCGGTTGCTCGACCAGCTCGATCCAGCCGCGTTGAGCAAGCTCGCGGACCGATTCGCGCCACGAACTCAGCTCCTCCGCGCTCACGGGGCCATCTGCAGCGAGGCGCTGTAGCAGTTGGTGCTGGCGTTTGGCTCGCTTGACGGTCGCTTGCAGTCCTTCGGACAGGCCGTTGGCAGTGATGCGCCAGCTCTCCGCGAGGTCTGCAAGCGGAGCACCACGTCTAAGGGCAAGCGGCAGGGCGGCTGCCAGCACTTCCCCGACGGGATGGTGGTAGTAGCGCGCAGCCCAGAGGAGTAGATCGAACGTCTCGGCGTCGAATAGCGGCTCGGTATCGAGAATCGCCCCCGCCGCGCGCACTTTTCCCTTCGCAATGGCGGGCTCCGCCGTCAATGCGGTGACGATCCCTACGGCCCGGCGCCGACCGAATGGTACCTGGACCCGCACGCCGACCTGGACCGCGTGACGGCCGACGTCTTCCGGCGCCCAGTAGTCGAAGACATGGCGCAGCGGGGTATCGATGGCGACTCTGAGGACGCGGGGTCCCGTCATCGCGGGCTCCCTGCGCAATATGTCCACAGATCCTGTGGATAACGCTGTGGACTATGTCGTCTCAGTGCGTGCAAGTGGGCGCCCGGTGAGGCAATCGTGCTCGTTTGACGAAAAAACGCTCAGCCGCGGGCTGCGCGGCGGGTCACATTCTCACACGCACACCGCGGCCTCGCCGCTAAGCCGATGATTCCGGATTCCTTTTGATCCACGCGCGGGTGTCAACCCCGGCTTGGGGGGCACGTTATAGCCCGCAGTGTTGGCAGTGCTCGTGTCCATCAAACCTTCGATGCTACGCTGCGGCGCCTTCGATCGGCAGCGGACACAACGGGAGTCGGCTCTGGACGCGGCGCGCGAACTCGAGAGGTTTCTGGCGAGTGTCGAGAAGCGAGCTTTCAAGATCGCGCAGATCGCCATCCGCGATGTCGACGATGCGCTCGATATCGTGCAGGACTCGATGATGCAGCTCGCGCGGCGCTACGCGGACCGGCCAAGCGAGGAATGGAGGCCGCTCTTCCATCGGATCCTGCAGAACCGGATCCGGGATTGCCAGCGGCGGCGCATGGTGCGTTCGAAGGTGTTCGCCTGGCTGCCGGGTCGACAGAACGCTGACGGCGAGGAGCTCGGCGATCCGATGGACCTGGCTCCGTCGCAGGATCCCGGGCCGGGTGAGCGGATGATGATGGCGGGGGCGCTGGACGCGCTGGAAACGGCGGTTCGCCGGCTCCCGGAAAGGCAGCAGCAGGCGTTCCTCCTCCGGAACTTCGAAGGTCTAGACGTGGCCGAGACGGCCGCGGCGATGGGATGCTCCGAGGGGAGCGTCAAGACCCATTACTTCCGCGCGGTGCAGACACTGCGCGAGGCGTTAGGAGAGCACTGGTGAGCGAGACGAGCGACAGCAAGCTTCAGGAGTTCGAGCGACGCAGCCGCGAAGTTCTTGCGGCGGGCGCCGAGAGCCTGGGCGCCGACGTCCGCTCGCGCCTCACGCAGGCGCGCTTCAAGGCTCTCGAGCAACTCGAGAAGCCTGCATCGCCGGCCTGGATTCGCGCGCTCGTGCCCGCTGGTGGCTTGGCCGCCGTAGCGCTTGTCGCGGTGATGGCTTGGCACGGAGTTACCGGCCGCATGGACTTCGGTCCCACCGATTCGGGCCGGGGCGACGTGCTCGAGGTGGTCGCGATGGCCGACGATTACGAGCTGCTGCAGGACGACGTCGAGTTCTATCAGTGGCTCGACAGCGATCCGGGCGTCGATGCCGTCGCCGATCTGGCAGGAGCAGGCTGAAGACCATGGGAACACGACGGACGCTGCTGGCCGCGGCCGCCGCGTTGATGGTGCTGCCGCCGCTTGCGAGAAGCGGCGAGCCGCCGGCGCCGGTCGATGACGACTTTCTGGAGTTTCTCGGCAGTGCCGACAGTGACGATCCGGACTGGAACGATTACATGGCATCCGGGGAAGTCGACGAGGCACTCGAGACGAGCAAGGCTAAAGCGAAAGCGCCGCCGGCGACTGACAGCAAGCCGGCGGGCAAGGTGAAGAGCGATGGCGCGTAACTTCAAGTGGGCGTGGATTGTCGGGTTGATTCTGGCCACCGGACCGGTGCTGGCCGAGGACTCATCGTCCCCCGGCGTACCCTGGAGTTCGCTCTCGGCCGACGAGCAGAGGCTGCTCGGCCGCATGCACGATCAATGGGATGCGCTGCCGCCGGGTCGGCAGCAGGCGCTCGAGCGCGGCGCGGAACGCTGGCTCGCGATGAGTCCCGAGCAGCGCGAGAACGCCAAGCAGCGCTTCCAGCGCTGGAAGGAGCTCACGCCGGCCGAACGTCAGCTCATTCGCGATCGCTGGCAGAGATTTCGCGACCTGCCGCCCGCCGAGCAGGAGCGCGTCCGCAAGAGCTTCAAGCGTTTTCGCGATCTGACGCCGGAGCAGCGTCAACGCCTGCGCGAGGCCTGGCGCCGCTGGCGTGAGCTTTCGCCGGAGCAACGCGCGATCATCCGCGAGCGCATTCGCGAGCGTAGACAGCAACGCGGCGGCTGACATCGTCGGCCGGTCGCCAGGTCCACGCGCCGGACGCTAGACTACGGCCTGCGCTCGTCCCAGGGGGCTCGCAGCGTGTCGCGCAAACGATATCTCACGATTCTCAGCGCTCTTTATCTCATCCTGTGGATCGCGCTCGCGATCAGACCGTACTACCGCTCCGACTGGCTGCTCGAGAACGCACTTCTCGTGGTCGGATTCGCGATTCTCATCGGCACCTATCGGATATTGCCGCTGTCCCTCGTCTCGTACACCGCGATCTTCGTTTTCATGTCCCTGCACACGATCGGGGCACACTACACGTACGCCGAGGTGCCGTACGACGCCTGGTTCAAGAGCCTGACCGGCACGACGCTGAGCGGGCTCATGGGCTGGCAGCGCAACTACTTCGATCGCCTGGTGCATTTCTGCTACGGCCTGCTGTTCGCCTATCCGATCCGCGAGTTCTTCCTCAGGGTCGCGAACGTGCGCGGCTTCTGGGGCTATTTCCTGCCGCTCGATCTCACCATGTCGACGTCGATGCTCTACGAGCTGATGGAGTGGGGTGCGGCGGTCGGGTTCGGCGGCAATCTGGGCCCCGCATTTCTCGGAACCCAGGGCGACGTCTGGGACGCACAGAAAGATATGGCCATGGCTTCGCTTGGAGCCGCCATTGCGATGTGCATCACCGCCGCGATCAACGGCGCCCTGCAGCGCGACTTTGCGCGCGAATGGTCGGATTCGCTGCGGGTGCGCGGGCGTGACCCGCTCGGCGAGGAAGCGTTGAGGCGCATGACGAACGCCGGGACCAGGCGTCGCTGATTGCCCGCGCGAAGGTGTGATCGATGATCATCGTGCATCATCTGAACAACTCCCGCTCGCAGCGCGTGTTGTGGCTCCTTGAGGAGCTGGGCCTCGAATACGAAGTGAAGCGCTACGAGCGCGATCCGCAAACACTCCTCGCGCCGCCGGAGCTGCGAAAGGTCCACCCGCTCGGCAAGTCGCCGGTCATCACGGACGGCGAGCTGACGCTCGCCGAGTCCGGCGCAATCGCCCAGTATCTCGTCAGCCGCCGCGGCGCCGGCCGGCTCGCGCCTGCGATGGATTCGCCCGGCTGGCCGCGCTATCTCTACTGGCTGCACTACGCCGAGGGGTCGGTCATGCCGCCGCTTCTCGTCAAGCTCATCTTCGACCGGATCGAAAAATCCCCGATGCCATTCTTCGTGCGGCCCGTCGCGCGCGGCATTGTCGGCAAGGTGCAAAGCTCGTTCATCGAGCCGCGTCTCGGCGATCATCTGAACTTCATGGAGAGCGAGCTTCGCAGGAGCGCGTGGTTTGCGGGCGAGGAGTTCACGGCGGCGGACATTCAGATGAGCTTTCCGCTCGAGATCGCGATCCATCGCGCGGGACTCGATGCGAGCCGGCCGAAGCTGATGGCGTTTCTCGAGCGCATTCATGCGCGGCCGGCGTACAAGAAAGCCCTCGAGCGCGGCGGCCGATACGATCTGAACTTCTAGAAAATGGGGTCAGATTTATTTTCCTCGGCGGCGCCGGAAAATAAATCTGACCCCATTTTCACTTCGACCAGGTCCTCGCCAGCGTCCTGAGCTTGTGCTTCCAGCCCACGCGCTCATCCGAGAGCGCGTCGAGGAAATCCGCGAGACGGCGCGACTTCACGACGGTGTAGAACGTGACCGTAGTCGTGAGGCCCAGGACGACGAGGAAGAAAATGATCCGCCAGCCGACCGGCCGGTTGGCATCCGCAATGAGGTTCATGCCGAGAAAGCCCGTCGCCACGGTGCCGATCAGGCCGAACACGGTCACGACCGTGAGGCGCAGGATGGTGTTCGCCTGGCGGCGCACGCTGTCCGTGTCGAGGTACTCGTTCATGTCCTCGACCTCGGCGCGCACCTCTTCGTAGATCGCCTCGGTGCCGAGCTGGCGCGTGAGGCGGTGGAAGATATCGCGCGCGATCGACTGATTCGTCACCTCATGGAACCAGTAGCGATGCGTGAAGCGCAGGAAGATCTCCATGGCGAAGCGGATCGAGCGCTTGAACTGGCGCACCGAGTCGAGGTCGTCGATCTCGAGCCGGTTCATCGCGACCGCGAGCTCATCCGACATCGAAACGAGCGCGGCCTTGTGGAAGTGCGCGATGAGAAACAGCAGGAAGTACTGGTGCTGGAACTGACCCAGCATGCCGGTCTCGCGCCCGGCGAAGAAGTAGTCATTCGCGCCACCGACCACCGCGAGAACGGGACCCGTGCAAAGAATGCGCGTGTCGCCGGAGAATGACGTGTCCGTGCGATCCCAGAACCGATCGTCACAGTAGTTCGCTTCGAACTGCTCGAGCGAACGCCGTGAGTACGGCAGCGCGTCGCGCTCACCGGGCCGCGTAACGAGGCCGAGCCGGACGAAATCGCCGCGCGACACCTGCCGCGGATCGTCGACCGCGAGATAGGCCATGAACGGCATGCGGTAGTACTCGAGCTGGCGGTAGCGCAGCGGCCCTACTTGCCCGGGGTATTCGAGAACGAGCGGCCTGAGCAGATATTCCCAGTGAGCGGCGATGCAAGGCGCGCGGTACTTCTTTACGTGCTCCAGATACTTGCCGCGCGCGTCGTAGTCGGAGGCCGCGAGCGTCGCGCCGTTCGCGTCCAGCCACTCGACCTTGCGCGGACAGTTGCCGCCACGTCCCTCCATGTCCCAGAACGCCGGGTACGCGCGGCCGAAGCGAAAGAGCGTGTCCTGCGCGCGATCGAGCGTCAGGTTGTCGGCATGCAGCTCGAGCGCGAGAATCGCGATGTCGGCATCCAGAAAGAAATAGAGGTCGGCGTGCGTGATGCCGAACTCGATCTTCTCGCCGTCGTCGTAGGTGACCCGCGCGGCCGCGATGTCCGTGCGGCGGAAGACGTGAATGCTGGGCTCGTCGTACCGTTGCGATGCTTCCTGTCCCACGGTCGAGCCGTAGAGGAACCGCTGCACGTAGGGCAGAAACGTGACGAATTCCTTGTAGTGGCGCTCCTGGAAGACCTGAGGGTCGCCGTAGAGCTCGTCGCGCACATTGCGCCAGGGGCTCGCGGTTCCGGACTGGCTGAGCGCCTCCCAGTGCCTTTGCACCTGCACGCCGGGCTTCAAGGGCATGAGCTGCACCGGCCAGATCGCGATCTGGCGGAAGTGGCGGACGATGGTAGGGGCGGCGTCGGTCATCGGGCGCGCAT
>Ga0153915_10003990_pt1 | contig 13576 bp, 12 predicted proteins | sample Opewatmetagenome_2_FD_107003 | JGI IMG/M metagenome (GOLD analysis project Ga0153915, IMG submission 107003) | Freshwater wetland microbial communities from Ohio, USA - Open water 3 Core 3 Depth 3 metaG | ecosystem: Environmental > Aquatic > Freshwater > Wetlands | place: USA: Ohio, Lake Erie... | reverse complement strand
CCGCGATCTCGTCCTCCCGCAGGGCGTGCAGGATGATTCCGGTCCTGACCAATTTACTCTTGGAGTCCACAAACTTGTACATAATAAAGGCGGACACCGAAAAAGTCACGATGACAACGTAATAACTCAGCGTATTGGACCTCGTCAGCCGGGCAATGCCGGAAAGACCCATCTCGCCGCCGGTGAAACCCGAAAAGACAAAGAGAAATCCTGTCAGGATGATAGGAAACGTCAGCGTAACCAGCCCCAGATACATGCCCCGCAGCCGCAAGGCGGGAATGCCTACGATCAATCCGCAACAGACGGCGATGACCGCCCCCAGGGGGATCGTTACCCAGGGAGGCATGTGCAGATGGATATTCAAGAGGGCCGCCGCATAGGCGGCGACGCCAAAAAAGAGGCCGTGGCCGAGACTCAACTGTCCTGCCACCCCGGACAGCACGTCCCAACTGATCGCGAAGATGGAAAAGATGGCGGCCATGACGATGATCCGCAGATAATAAGGCTCTTGCGTGATGAGCGGCGTCGTGAACAGGAGAATGAAGAAGACGGTGGCGATAATCCGTCCCGGTACAGCGAAGATTTCCTGTCGAATCCAACCGGAAAAAAGGCGAAAATAAGTCATCATAGCCGCTCCTCCTCAAAAAATACGCCAAAGAGACCTTCCGGTCTGACCAGCAACACCAACACCATGATGGCCAGCGAAACGGCGCCTCCCATAAACGAGCCGCCCGGCACCAGGAAGACCACGAGCGTTTCCACGTAGCCCAGAATCAAGGCCCCGATAACGGATCCGCCAAGGCTCCCCATACCGCCTAAGACGATGGATGCCAAAACAATGACGATCGGATGACCCCACATGAGGGGGCTGATCATGTGGATGGGCGCCATCACGACCCCCGCGATCCCGGCCAGTCCCGCCGAAACAGCCATGACGATCACATAGATATGGCTGACCGTAATCCCCATCAAGTTGGCAGTTTCCGGATCCTGGGCCACCGCGCGGATCGCGTTGCCGATCTTGGTCTTGGACAACCATAACCATAGCCCCACCAGAATAATGGCGGTCGATCCAACGGCGAAGAGCTGCTGGCTGGATATGCGCGTACCGCCAATCTCGACGAATCCCTCGATGAAGGAAGGAATGCTGCGATAGGTGCCGCCGAAGATCATCAGGAGGATCTCCTGGAGAAGCATGGCAATCGCTATGGAAATGATCATCACCGCTGATTCATGCTGCTTGACCCGGTCGAAAAATACCTTGAAGCAGATGACGCCGATGATGCCGGTGATAATAATCGCGGGAATCAAGGACGGCCACAACCCGAAGTTAAGGGTCGTGATGCCGAGATAGATCAGGAAGGCGGCAATCATGTAAAACGCCGTATGGGCCATATTGATGATTCGCGCCACGCTGAAGATCAGGGCGAATCCAATGGCTAAAATAGCGTACATACCACCGGCAACCAGTCCATTAAACAGAATGTCTGTAATCATCTCCTCTCGCTCCTCTCCGAATCACTTTTTCATACCCTCATCCGATGATCAGGTTGAAAATACCCTTGTCGACGAGAACGGTTTCTCTCGATGCTCCGGTCTGGGGTCTGCTTCCTCTGGTTACCGCCCGGTTCGCTGGCGGCGCCGCTATATCTCAATCACTCGCCTGTTGGCCCCACCTCCTCTCTTTCCCGACGGTGGATAACACGAGAATCATTTACGGCGGGCTGACCCGATCCGACCGTTGGGCCAGCATTCTATCATCCTCAATCCATATGATTGTGTCAATATTTATATTCCCCTTGCCTGTTAGTGGTGGCCTCCACGCCTGGGGGGCAGAGCGGACACCAGGGGATGATCCGTTTCGATGCCGGCCGACCGCTTCGCCAGGGCCTTGTACCGCTCCCAGTCGGCGTTGAGGTACAGCATCATCCTCTGGGCCGCCATGGACCCTTCGCCGTGAAGCGTAACGTTGCCGTTGAAGTACCCGCAAAGTTGCTGGGCAAGCCGGAAGATCCGCATGCGGTCGTCCGCCGTCAGTTTCTCGCTGATCCCCAAATACTTGCGCACGTACCCGCTCGTTTCCGGGTTCTCCAGCTCCAGCAGGGACGGCAGGGTCGAGACCAGACCGCCGGCAATGTCCTGCAAGTATTTCTCCGCCTCGTGGTACTGGCTCGCGTAGAAGTATTTGGCCACGTTGGAGTAGACGGTATTCGGATAGACCGTCCCCGACTCCGGGTCCACCTCGCAGTTCTCGACGGCGGCCTTCCCGAGGGCCTCCGTGCCTTCCACCCACATCACCAGCCAGGAGAGCTTGTCCCGCACGTGGGAAACCCGCTCCAGGCCGTTGTATTCGGCGAGCAGGGCGGCGCAGCCGATGAACATCTCCAGCTCCACGTACTTGTACGTGTCGGCGCTCAGGCGGTGGTACGTGGCGAAACTGTAGGGCATCTGGTGGGCGTATTCCCATTCCCCCGCCAGAAAGACCCGTTCCGTGGGGATGAAGACGTCGTCGAAGACGACCACCGGGTGCTGCCCGTCCCCGGCGTTGCCGATCATCTTCAACCCTTGGGCATTCGCGGGCACGGCAAAGGCAACGGCATAATCGGCGTCGTTTTTCGTCATGGCCCGGCAGGGGAGCACGACGATTTCGTTGGCCACCGGCGCATGGCTGATATGAGCCTTGGCCCCGCGGACGACGATGCCGTCGGCGCGCCGGTTCACGATCCGCAAGTAGTAGTCCTGATGCCCCTGCTGCTGGTGGGGATGCAGACTGCGGCTGCCCTTGACGTCCGTCATCGCCACGGAAACGGCCGCATCGATGTCCATGCAGTGCCGGCGGAACTTCGCCACGCGGTTCGAGTAGTCCGTCCCGAGTTTGCGGTCGATGCGCCGGCAGGCCAGGGTCACCCCGTTGATGCCGTCAATGCCCGTGAACTTGGCCCCGCCGGGGCCGCCTTGCGCCCGGGTGGTCAGTTGGATCACGGCCCGCCGCCTTACCAGATCCTCCTTGCTCCGCGGGGAGACGAACGTGAAATGGACCCGCTCCCCATCGGGCAGCACTTCCGTAAGCAAATCCTGCCAGCGTGGGTCCAACGCCATTTCATAGTCCGCGGAGGCGTACTCGGCGAGGTTTTTCAAGATTGGATGCGTCGTCACATCCGTTACTCTCTTCCCGTCCAAATACACCGCCCTGTCGTCTCTGATGCTCGCGAAATACTCTTCTACCGTCCTCAAAGCCATAATTACTCTCCCTTTTTTTATTGATTGAGAAAATGAATCTTAGATACGCCCGGCATCTTGTTTGACTTTCGCAGAGGCCGACCGGCTTTCTGGGCCTGCGTTGGGGAGGATTCAGGACGTCAAGCCATGGCCATCTCCGTGATCATAAATCCCGTTCCCCCTGCATGTTATTCACCATGGTAAATACGAGATCAGCCCCGCAAATGGCCTTCTTCGTAATTCTCACCCGGGCATGGTCGGGCCCCCCCCGAGCATCTGGAAAATGCCCATACCGGATATCCTATGGCCACGATACAGAAAATCCTTCCTAAATCCCTCTTTCACAAAGGAATGTTTAGCCCTCTATAGATACACGGCACGGCAGACGTATCATTTCTCGTCCGTACCATCGGTCTTATCGCTGCGGGTAATTTTCCCGTCGGATATCTGCAGATTGATGCTGAACTTCTGCTCCTTCACTTTTACTCTTGCGCCCTCCAAGATTAAGTCAACGAGAGGATCGGTATAGCTGGTAAGATCCAGCGGGATACCCAGCAAGTGCTTCCGCGTACAGAGATGCTCGATGGCGCCCAGAAGCATGGATCTCATCAGATACGGGTCGAGATCTTTCCGAAAAACGCCCGCCTCGAGTCCTTCCTTGATGGAATCAAAAAACAGGCGAGTACTTTTTTTTAATAGTCTGATACGACTTCGACAAGTGGAATCTCCGGTTCGTTTTCAGTTCCAGCATGCCGACGGCGGCGTAATGGGGATTCTGCATATAAGACGTCATGTATATCTAAACATGGGCCCGTACTTTACTTTCCGGGTCTCGCATAAAGGGGAGTATCTCGTTGGTAAGATCAATGGCCCGTTGCGTGATGGTCTCGGAAATAGAAAAAAGCAAATCCTCCTTTCCTTCAAAATATTCATAGATCGTCGCGTCGGCGACGCCCGCCTTCTTGCTGATTTCCGATATGGTGGTCTCCTGAAATCCCTTTTCGGCAAAGACCTGCAAGGCCGCTTCCATGATCTTTTCTTTATTCGGTTTCTTCCTCAATGTCGTCTGCATATTGTTGTCCTGATATTCTCCACTTTTTCGTATCACCTATACAGCGATTGACTGAAATCGATATAACCAATATTTTATTTGATATATTTTATTCATGTCGCTATACCATAATGGCATATTTTTGTCATGTCATTAAAAAAATGGGGCAAAAATGAGTGGCAAGAACAAGGGGGAGCGCCTCACCGGAGCCAGTGGCCCGAAATGACAGATGAATCAGAGCCGGAAGGTTGAATAGAATGAAAGAAGGTTATTTTCGGGAGGAAGGATGGATAAGAAAGGAAAAGAGTTCTTGTTCTTTGGCCTCCATTCTGCGGCGTTCGGCCGGAGAGCCCTCGTGATCGTAGCCCACAAGGTGGAGGATGCCGTGAATCATCAGGAAAAGAATCTCTTCTCCCGTCTCTCCACCAACGGCCGCAGCTTGGCGCTTGGCTGTTTCCGCCGAGATGACTACATACCCCAAAATCTGGGGGTTGATGGCGCCGCACTCCCCGGCGGCCATGGGAAAAGAGATGACATTGGTGGGACGGTTGCGGTGAAAATACTGGCGGTTCAACCGGGTGATCTCTTCATCGTCTACGATGACGATGCTGACCTCATGTTCCTCACATCCCAAGGCGCTTAAGATCTTCCTCGCCGCCCTTTTTATTTTCCGGGTATCGATCGCGACCCGTTTTTGCCGGTTGCTTATGGAGATTCCCATTATTCTTCTTCTTTCCGGTGCTATCCTTGGCCGCTGGCGCGGGGTACTCCACGCGGTGATGGTGGATGCCGGCCAGGATCGGGTTGAAGCTCTTGGCAATCTGATGTAGGTCTTTGAGAGTGAGCTCACACTCATCCAATTGGCCGTCCGTAAAAATACTGTTAATAATCTTCTGCACCAGGCCCTGGAGGTGGGCGGGGGTGGGTTGGAGAAGAGTCCTGGAAGCGGCTTCCACCGCATCCGCCAATAAGACCAGCCCAGCCTCTTTGGTCTGGGGCTTGGGCCCATGATACCGGTAGGCCCCCTCCTGTACCTGTTCCATCTCCGGGTCCTCTTGATCCTTGGCCTTCTGGTAAAAGAAGGAGATCAGATTCGTCCCGTGGTGCTGCTGAATGATGTTGCTGATCCTCTGTCCGAGTCTGTATTCCCGGGCCAGCTCCAGGCCCTCTTTCACGTGCGAGATGAGAATCAGGCTGCTCATGCTCGGAGCCAGCTTGTCATGCTTGTTCTCGTGCCGGCCCTGGTTCTCCACGAAATAGACCGGCTTGTTGATTTTGCCGATGTCGTGGTAATAGGCACTCACGCGAGCCAGGAGAGGGTTGGCATTGACCGAGCGGGCGGCGGTCTCCGCCAAGGTGCTGACGATAATACTGTGGTGGTAAGTCCCGGGGGCTTCCAAGATCATCTTCTTGAGCAGGGGATGGTTCAGGTTGGACAGCTCCAGGAGCTTGATGTTCGTGGTATATCCGAAAACCCATTCCACGATCGGCAGGATCCCCAGGACCACAAGCGCAGCCACTACTCCGCCCAGGAAACCGAAGAGCAGGTTGAATCCCACCTCGGAGAAGACCCATAGGTGGCCGATTAGGTTCTGGCAGAGGATGGTTAAAACATTCACCAGCCCCACTTTGGCCCCGGCCTTAACCAAGGTTCCTCGATCTTCGCAATAACCCACACTGTGTGCACCGACCACGCTGCCGATGAAAAAGTACACCGAGAAGAAAAAGCTATTGTCCATGAGCCAGCCGGCGAACATGCTGGCCACCACAGAAAAGGCCAAAGCAGTCTCAGAGTTGAGGACGATGCGCACCAGCATGGCCCCGGCCGCAATCCCGATCCCATAAACATAGGCCGAAGGGGGAATTTCCGGCAAGGCATTCCCGATGATGGGAAAAACCGTCAGACTTACCTTGGTCACGGCCAGCATGAACACCAAAAGAAGAGTGAGGCAGAGGAGGTCTTTGTCATCGGGGGAGAACTTCCGGATGTTCTCGGTGGCGAATTCAAAAAGCATGGCCAGCAGGAGGATCACCAACAGGCTCGTCCCCAGAGCATGGGCCGGGAGAAGCAGGCCCACAGACGAAGCCAAAAGCAAGAGCAGGCCGATCCGCTTCCAGGGAAACTTTCGCCAGCCCCATCTCCGGCTCGCCGGCTGCTGGGAATCCTTATGGACTCTCCGGGTGAAAAACCTGGAAAAGGAGGTTTTATTGCGGAATGCGCCGTTCTCGGTCGAATTGCCTCTCAACGCCATCTCCCCCGTCTCTCCCCGGGCGTCATTCCTTCTCTCCTGCGGAAGGGCTTTTCCTCCGCCCCAGGCTTTCGTAGGCTTTGATGATTTCCTGCACCAAGGGATGACGCACCACGTCTACTTCTGTAAAGTAACTAAAATGAATCCCGTCGATCCCGCTCAGGACTTCCCGGGCCTCGACCAACCCCGAGACTTTCCCCGCGGGCAGGTCAATTTGGGTAATGTCGCCGGTGATCACGGCTTTGGAACTATATCCCAGCCGGGTAAGGAACATCTTCATCTGCTCTGAAGTCGTGTTCTGGGCCTCATCCAGGATTACGAAGGAATCGTTCAACGTGCGACCCCGCATAAACGCCAGGGGAGCCACTTCGATGACCCCCTTCTCCAGCATGCGGGAAGCGGTCTCAAAGTCCATCATGTCATGTAAGGCATCGTAGAGGGGCCGCAAATATGGGTTGACCTTTTCCAGGAGATCTCCGGGAAGGAACCCCAATTTTTCTCCCGCTTCTACAGCTGGCCGAGTGAGGATGATCCGATGAAATTCTTTTTTGGTTAAAGAGGCCACACCCATGGCCATGGCTAAGTAGGTCTTTCCCGTTCCCGCCGGCCCGATGCTGAAAACGATGTCATAGGACCGGATGGCATCGATGTAGAGCTTCTGGGCCAGGCTTTTGGGCCCAATCAGACGGCGCTTGGAGGAAATAAAAATGGTATCCAAAAAAATATCCTTCAGCTTGATCGAGTTATCCCCCGAAAGGATGCGGATGGCGGAGAGAATGTCATTGGGGTAGATGGGATGCCCCATATGCAGAATGTCGTAAAGCTCTGAGAGAAGCTTTTCGGCGAGCTGTACAGCGACCCGGTCCCCCGAGAGGCCTAGGGTGTTCCCCCGAGCATGGATCTGCACCCCGATGCTTCTCTCGATGAGCTTCAGGTTGCCGTCATGCTCACCGAAGAGTAGCTTAACAATGGCTGGGTCTTCAAAATGAACCCGGGCGACGGGGGTCTCCCCGACTTTGGCTTTCAAGCCTGCTTATTCTCCGTGGGCTTCCCCCCATAAATCAGGGAAAACCTGCTGCGGGCGGGGGTATCCGGGGAAGCCAGGGGGATGGCAACTCCCCAAAGAAAAAAGCCCTCATCCTGCTGAGGGCAATTTCGAATCCGAGAACCTTTGATCAACATTAATTAATAATATCATTAAATTCCCTGTCAAGCAATATTTTCCTTGAATTCCCGTCCAGGGCTGACCTAAGATAAATTCGTAGGGATACAGATTTTTCATTCATAAGATCACCAGATTTTATCTGTTCCCCCAAGAAAGAACTTCCCATCTTCAAAAAAAATATGAAGACCGCCAGGGGAAAAATTGCAACTGCCGCCTCAAAGGGGGAAAAAATAGCTCAAAAGCAGAGTATAACCGATTTGCTGAATATTATGGCTAAGCTGCGTGGCCCCTCCGGTTGCCCCTGGGACCGGGAACAGACTGAACAGAGCCTTAAGAAATTCTTGATTGAGGAAGCTTATGAGGCTGTGGAAGCCATCGAGGCAGGCACTGCAGAGGGACTGAAGGAAGAACTGGGGGATATTCTTCTCCAGATCATCTTCCTCTCTCGCATTTCTGAAGAGAGGGGGGAATTTGATTTTTGGGACGTCGTCCATACCCTCGCCGAAAAGCTGATCCGTCGCCATCCTCACGTATTCCCCCCTCCAGATCAGGGCATAGACGCAATCAAGCCAAGAAATGCCGGAGAGGTTTTGAAAGTATGGGGGGCGGCCAAGCAGTTGGAGGGCAAGTATGCCAAGAGAACATCCCTGCTCGACGGCCTTCCGCTTTCCCTTCCGGCCCTCGAGCGCGCCCGCAGAATAACCCAGAGGGTCTCCCGCGTCGGTTTTGACTGGCCGGACATCGAAGGCGTCTGCGAAAAAGTTAAGGAAGAAATTGCCGAATTGAAGAAAGCAGAGACGAAATCCTCCCCCGAGCGGGTGGAAGAAGAACTGGGAGATCTCTTCTTCACTCTGGTGAACTGGGCTCGCTTCAAGGGGATTTCCGCCGAGGAAGCCCTGCGGAAAGCAAACCGCCGATTCATTCAGCGTTTTCGGCAGGTGGAATTAGAGTTGCGCCGGCGGGGAAAAGCGCCGGAAATTTCAACGCTTGAGGAAATGGATCACATTTGGAACGAAACCAAGAAAAAATCAAAATGCAAAATGAAAGGCTGAAAGGCATAAACGAAACCTCTTCAAACGGATAAAGGCGTGATCAGAAACCTTTCCAGAGAATTCTCAGAGCCGATCTTTTTCCCCCGGCGCAAAGTGTCCGCGCAATCGGAGGGCATCAGCGGGTATGGCCACTCAGTGTGAAGTCCCATCAATATCCTTGCCCCGCGCGTCCGACTGCATGCCTGGGGTGGGCAATTTCTGCCGTTGGCCGTATCCATGAGGATCTTTCCGGGTGATCCATTCTGCGATCTTTGTCACCACCTCTTGCTCTATGCCGTTGAAGCCGTGGTAGGCCATCGCTTCACAGGGATTACCCCGGCTCTTTCCTCCTCCCACCTTGGCGTGACGGGAGGCGATGAAGGGGATTTGATTTTTGATTTTCCTTAGGCTTCCTCCCTATGAAGCCGTTCCATCGCTTTTGATGGGCCCTCGCTGAGCAGAATTTCTACCCCCTGAACCCCCTTATCGACCACGGCCTTGAATTCTTTCCTTTCTTCCCCCGCTAAATGCTCTAACACATAATCAGCCGGGTCCTGACTCGGTCCGGCGGGCCTTCCTATGCCCACTTTCAAACGGACGAACTCAGCGCTCCCAATGGCCTCGACTATGGATTTTACCCCTTGATGCCCTCCATGTCCTCCCTGGAGGCGGATGCGAATTTTTCCAAATGGCAGGTCCAGGTCATCATGCAGGACGACCAGGTTTTCCGGCTGGATTTTGAAGAACCGGAGAAGCCGGCAAACGGCTTCCCCGGAAAGATTCATATAGGTCAGGGGTTTGGCCAGGATTACTTGTTCGTTTCCGATCTTTCCCCGGCCGTATAGGGATTGAAACCTCCGCTGGGAAAGATCGATTCCATGTTGACTGGCCAAGCGCTCGACGAGCCAAAAGCCCATGTTGTGCCTCGTCCAGCGGTAAGCCCGACCGGGGTTCCCCAGGCCAACGACGAGCTTCACCCCGCCTCCTCAAAGATAAGCTACTCCTTGGGTCCCTTAGCTTCCTTGGGTTCCTTGGCCTCCTTGGCCTCCTCGGCTTCCTCCTTCTTTTCTCCAATCCGCTCGGGCTGGACAATCTCCTTTTCACCTTCCGCCGCGGCCACGATTTCTTCATACTTCGCTTCGGAGATGGGCGGAGTGACGCTGGCCACCGTGAAATTCGTCTCGGCCACCACCTCACATTTAGCCGAAGAGGGGACATCCTGTACATGCAAGGAATCCCCGATCTTCAGCCCGCTGACGTCCACCTCGATGAATTCCGGGATGTCCGAAGGCAGGCAGCGAATGCGCACCTCGCGCCGGGGCTGTTCCAAAATGCCGCCGGATTTGACCCCTTCGGCTTTTCCGGTCAGGCGAATGGGAACTTCCACTTCAATCTTCTCATCCATGGCCACAGCACAAAAATCGGCATGCAGGTAAGTCCTCTGGAGGGGATGGACTTGCAGGTCTTTCAGCATCACCACTTTATGGCCAATCTTCTCGCTTCCGGCCCCGCTAATCTTCAGTCCGATCAGGGTATTTTCTCGCGCCCCGCTGGTCAATATTTTTTCCAGCTCCGCAGGATTGAGGGTCAAGGAATACGTCTCCATGCCGCGCCCATAGAGGACTGCCGGGATTCTTCCTTCTCGGCGGATGCGATGGGCCGCCCCCTTTCCTTTCTCGCTTCGTAATAAAACTTCCAATTCTATCTGCTGCATAATACCTCCCTGGTTACAGCTTAGCCTTTGAAAAATTGACTGACCTTCAATGCAAATAAAAAATTGCAAATTTGAAAATGATCAATCTTTTTTATTAAAAATTCGCATTTTTCAATGAAATTTAGCGTTTCTTTATAAAACGCTAAATTGTTACCCCGCCTTACACGAATAGAGAGCTCACCGAATCATTGCAGTGAATCCTCTTGATGGCCTCGGCTAAGAGTTTCCCCACAGATAAAACTTTGAACTTGGGGTTGGCCATGGCCACAGGTCTGAGTGGAATAGTGTTGGTAATGGCAATCTCCTCGATGATGGATTTGTCCAAACGTTCCACCGCCGACCCTGAAAGCACGGCGTGCGTGCAACAGGCGACCACCCTGGCTGCGCCCTTTGAGGCCAGGGCTGAAGCTGCTTCCACCAAGGTGCCGGCTGTGTCCACCATGTCATCCAGGAGGATGGCCTGGAGGCCCTCCACTTCTCCGATGATATTCATGAATTTGGCCACGTTGGGGCTATCCCTCCGTTTGTCGATGATGGCCAGACCGGCCTTCAATCTCTTGCCGAAGGCCCGGGCCCGCTCGACGCCCCCGGCGTCCGGAGAGACTATGACCAGGCGGTCCCGAAAGCGCGTGCGGATGTGCTCCAGCAACACCGGCGCGGCAAAGAGGTGGTCCACGGGGATGTTGAAAAAACCTTGAATTTGGCCGGCATGAAGGTCTACGGTTAAAACCCGGTTCGCCCCGGCGGCGGTAATCAGGTCGGCCACCAGTTTCGCCGTAATGGGGGCCCGGGGAGAAACCTTGCGATCCTGGCGAGCGTAGCCGTAATACGGCAAAACGGCCGTGATCCGGTTGGACGAGGCTCTTTTTAAGGCATCGATCATGATCAGGAGTTCCATTAGGTTGGTGTTTCCGGGAGTGCAGGTGGATTGGATGACGAAAACATCCATTCCCCGCACGCTCTCATCAATATCCACTTGGATCTCCCCATCGCTAAAATTCCGCACATTGGCCTGCCCCAGGGAGATGCCCAAAATTTGGCAGATCTCCTGGGCCAGGGGAACGTTGGAATTCCCCGTAAAGATCCTCATGTGGTCCACCCTCTCTTCCCTCCCCTCTGCCTCTGGTAAAATCTTCAGAGTTGGCTTTTGGCTGGGGCGGGAGGATTCGAACCTCCGAATGCGGGTTCCAAAGACCCGTGTCTTACCACTTGACGACGCCCCAGTGTTTAACCAAACCGTTGGGCGTAAATCGCAAGTCGCCAGGGGGAACGACTAACGCTTCACGCCGTGCGCCTTACGGATTTCTTAAATTCCCTGGGTGATGACCGTTTTCCATCCGGCTGGCAAGGGGATCGCTCTTCCCGTTTTCTCGGCTTCCTCTTTTCCGGGGAAAAGACCGAAGATCACCGGGCCGCTCCCGGACATCAGGGCCCCCGGCGCCCCCCGGGCTAACAACTCTTCTTTCATCTGGGCCATCTGGGGATGCTGAGAAAAAGCCGCCAATTCCAGGTCGTTCTTCAAGACCGGCAAAAGGCCCGCCAGGTCCGGGTACGAATCTTTTAATCGGATGGGGTCCTCTTTTTTTCCCCCTAAACGGTCGTAAAATTCGTACGCCCAGGCCGTGGAGATGCGAAATGGGGGAACGAGCAGGAGGAACCAGAGCGGCGTGGGCAACTGAACCGCCACCAATCTTTCTCCCATCCCCCGGGCTAAGGCCGGCTTCTGGAAGATAAAAAAAGGAACATCCGCTCCGATCTTCGCCCCCAACCCCATCAATCGTTCTTCTTCCGCTCCGGCTTGCAGGAGATCATTTAATCCCCTCAGGACGGTCGCCGCATTGCTGCTTCCGCCTCCCAGCCCAGCGGCCACAGGGATCCTTTTTTGCAAGCGAATTTGCAAATCCCCCGGGATTCCAAATTCTTCGAAAAGGATCTGGGCGGCTCGGCAGACCAGGTTTTCCGTCCCCGCCGGGACCTCCTCCCCCTCGCTGACCAACCGAATCCCCCGGCCCCCCAGGGAAATTTCCACTTCATCAAAGAGACCGACCCGGTGCATCAGGGTTTGAATTTCATGATACCCGTCGGGCCGCTTTCCCAAGACTTCCAGATGCAGATTGACCTTCGCCGGGGACAGGAATTTCATTCTTCCTTCGATCCGCGAATCGTGAGGTAAATACTTCGCTCCCCCCGTTTGATCAGCAAGCGGATGATTTCCCCCTTTTTTACTTTCGCCAAGGCAGCCCGGTAATCGCTGAGCCTCCGAATCACTTGGCCATTGACCTCGCGGACGACATCTCCTCTTTGAATCCCCGCCTCATCCGCCGCGCTTCCCGGCTCCACCCGGCTGACTACCAATCCGCCGGGTTCACTCAAACCGAGCTGCCGGGCCATCTCGGGAGTGATCTCCTGAACGCCCATGCCCAGCTCGAGCTTGGTCTTTTCCACGGTGGGAGCTACGGCCTCATCCTTGAGTTCGCCCACTTTCAACTGTAGCGTCATGGGCTTCCCTTCCCGCAAAATCACCACCTCTACCCCTTTGCCCACCGGAGTGGCTGCCACGACCCGGGGTAATTCATTCATTTCATCGATCTCTTTCCCGTTGAATTTAATGATCACGTCCCCCCGGCGAATCCCTCCCGCCTCGGCGGCGCCACCCGGAATGACATCCGCCACCAGGGCCCCTTTACTCTTCTCCAAATTGAAAGACCTGGCCAAGTCCGGGGTAAGTTTCTGCACATAAACTCCGATGCCGCCGCGGGTTACCTTCCCCTTCTTTTTCAGTTGGGGGATGATTTCCTTAGCCACGTTGATGGGAATGGCGAAGCCAATTCCGTGCCCGGTGGCCACGATGGCCGTGTTGATCCCCACGACTTCTCCATTCATGTTAAACAAGGGGCCGCCGCTGTTCCCGGGATTGATCGAGGCATCGGTCTGGATGTAATCATCGTATGGACCGGAGCCGATCACCCTCCCTTTGGCGCTGACGATTCCCACCGTCACAGTTTGGGAGAGTCCGAAAGGGTTCCCGATGGCCATGACCCATTCCCCGATCTCCAGCTTGTCTGAATCCCCCAGCTCTTCCACGGGCAAATCCTGGCCGGATTTGATTTTAATCAAAGCCAAATCCGTCTTGGGATCCCGGCCGAT
>Ga0153915_10003989_pt1 | contig 13576 bp, 14 predicted proteins | sample Opewatmetagenome_2_FD_107003 | JGI IMG/M metagenome (GOLD analysis project Ga0153915, IMG submission 107003) | Freshwater wetland microbial communities from Ohio, USA - Open water 3 Core 3 Depth 3 metaG | ecosystem: Environmental > Aquatic > Freshwater > Wetlands | place: USA: Ohio, Lake Erie... | reverse complement strand
TATTTTCAGGAGATCGAGGGCACGATTCACTGAGAATCGCGTCCATGAAGAGCTCCGGGTGGACGGGGAGGGTGTAGGAGCGCGGAATGATTTGATCCATTACACGGATCCCGACCTTCGCCACTATTTTGAGAAGTTCAATCACTATACCTCTCTCGCTGCGCAGGACCTGCATGCGGCGGGTCGACGCTTTTCGCTTTCCGCGCTCTTGGTCCGGCCACCCTTCACGTTCGTAAAGATGTACCTGCTGCGCTTGGGCTTTTTGGACGGGGTGCAGGGGTTCATTCTCTGTGTGCTTTCTTCTGCCTATGTTTTCGCTAAATACGCCAAGCTTTGGGAACTGGCGAAGGATCAGAAATAGATCTGGAGAACTGGTATGCAAACTGACGAAAAGCATCCGATGCTCTTCAGCGCGCTGGTAATCATGTTGCATTCGGCCGCTATGCAGCAGCTTGGGAAAATCAAGCACCCGGTAACAGGAAAGGTCGAGCGACACCTCCCAGCGGCGCAGGACACAATCGACATGCTGGACATGCTGACAGCCAAGACCAAGGGGAATCTGTCCACCGATGAGGAGAAACTCCTCACACAAGTTGTTGCCGAGCTGAAGTTGAACTACGTGGATGAAGCCGGAAAGCCCGACGCACCACCTGATACTGGCACGCCGGCGGCGGGAGAAGGAGGGAGACCATGAAGTATGCGATCACCGGCAACCTGGACAAGCCGGGGCTTCGGGAGGCAGTCGCGGAACTGATTCGGATGTTGGAGAGAGCCGGTGCGGAATACATCGTCGACGGGAGGATTGCCAGTCTGCTCGGTGCCGAGACGCAGCGAACGCTGGCAGCGAATTCGCGCGATGTTCAGCAGATGGTGACGGAGGCGGGGATCCTCGTCGCCTATGGAGGTGATGGGACAATACTTAACGCGGCACGCCTCGTTGGATCGAAAGGGACACCGATACTCGGTGTCAACCTTGGGAAGCTTGGGTTCCTGGCGGAGTTCGGCCCTGAGGAGATGGAGAAGGCAATCAACGATATCGATGCGAATCGGTATATGGTTGAAGAGCGTCTGGTCCTGAGCGCACGTTCGACGGGAATCGGCGACAGTGTCTTCTATGCTGTGAACGACGTTGTCGTCGACAAGTCTCGTTCCTCGCGCGTCATCGACGTGGAGATGCACATCAACGGCCACTTTGCGGTCACTTACCGGGGCGACGGAGTAATTGTTTCGACGCCGACCGGCTCGACGGCGTATGCATTATCAAACGGCGGGCCGATCGTCATTCCCACCAGTAATGTCATCGGGATTACACCAATATCTCCGCACACATTGAACGGCAGGCCACTGATCGTACCGGATGCGAGTCTGATTCGCCTGATCGTACGTGAGGGAGCTGAGGAGGTCCTATTCTCCGCGGATGGTCAACGCGAAGGGTTGCTGAAGCCGCCAGCAGAGGTGTTGGTGCAAAAGGCGCCGTACGTTTTGAGACTCGTAAAACGGATCGATCGATCCTATTTTGACGTTTTGCGCGCGAAGCTATTCTGGGGGCAGGATGCGAGGGCAATCCGGGAATAAAGCCCTGGGATGTGTTCCGGTGAAAGAATCAACACACAGGCACGGCGAAACAGAAGGTATCCCACAGAATCTCTGGTTGGCAACTTTGTGCCTTTGTTGTTGAAGACGAGGGCCCCACTTCAAGGCTAATTGTTGTTGGCCCCTTCGGCGATCCAGGTGCGAATGCCGTTGACCTGATTCTGGTTGAGGGGGTTACCGCTCGGAGGCATGCGGGTTCCGGAGCTACCCTGGATGCGCAGCACAAGGACGCTACCGTCAGGGTTTCCGGGGACAACGATGCCCGGTACCATGCGAACTGCGTTATCGAAGGTCGTCAGACTGAGCGCACTCTGATGCGGATTGTCGTCGTGACATCCGCCGAAATTGCAGGCCTGATTGAAAAGAGGTTGAACAGATACGCCGTACCGAACACCCGAGGTGGGAAATACGATATTCGACGGGCTGTCTCCCGTCAACGGATTGTTCTTGTCCTTGCACCCGCTCCCGCCCGCGAGCAATGCCACACATGCAGCTGCGCCCACGTACATTCTACACCGCAACACTACCAGCCCGTCCTCCCTTCTCCAAGAGGCTCAGATACAACGCACCATGAAGGTAGGCGGAAACCGCGTAAGCGTAGAAAAGCGTGAAAAATATTCCAATGAAAAACAGAAAGAGACCGACGCCAGCGAACGATTTCACTCCGAGGATGATCAGCGCAACAATGAGGCTGTTCTCCCAGTTGTGCCGGAAATCGCGGAAGACTCCACCGATGTCCAACGCTTCGCCCATCCTTTCCTCGCGGGCGAATCGATAGGTGATGATCGGCATGAAGATTGTCAGGGCAAGGCTATAAGGCACAACGATAAGGGTAAAGCCGAACAGGTAGACAGTGGCGAAGGCCCCCATGACATCGGGCTGATCGATCGCCATCACGGCTCCGGCAGCAGCAATGATAATGACTGGTATCAACAGGAGGAGAATCGGGAGCAAGTAGACGAAATAGACGACGACGAATTTGAACCCGGTAACGAACTTCACGCCGATGTCATTCCACTCGGGGAGAGGGTACTCTTCGCGTCGCATCACTCGTTGTGTCAGTTGGACGAAATAACCGGCGAGGATGAAGAATCCAACCACGAAGATACACAGAATCATGAAAAGAGCTGCAATCCCCATCTTGGACGCCCACCGTGGGTCTTTGAATATGAAGCCGAACGCTTTGCCAAGGTCTTTCATTGTCTGAGCCTGGTTGTGAAATCACATATACGAATAATACACAAACAGAGCTGGAGTTTCAAGCGCTCATTTTTGACTTTCGGGCACGTATTTTCTATATTGATGCATTGGACTTCGATTTCTGACTGGGACCGAGACAAATCTACCGGGGCTGTAGCTCAGCTGGGAGAGCGCGTGAATGGCATTCACGAGGTCAGGGGTTCGATCCCCCTCAGCTCCACAAACGCCCCGCCACCATAGTATCACCTGCGTGGCGGGGCGTTTGAATTCAGATATCCGATATGGGAAATCTGATATCGACAAGGTGTGTCCTATCGAGCATTCGAAGTTCGGAATTCCGACCTCAGAATCTGTTGTTCCCGGGACTTTCGAAGGGTTCTCTTTTCTGCTTTTTGGCATGAGACGCTCAGTACGTCCCACAAGCAGGTCGTTCCGCGGAATTCCTACGTGACAACCCTTCGGCGTGACTAACATTCATGAGGTCAACAATGGACAAACCGGTCCTATCGGATAGTACTCGATTCCCAACTGATAAGGTAGTCTACTCGCATCTGGGAAAGAGAAAAGCCCTATGGGATGCTGCCTTCGAGTGCATCGCGAAAGACTACCCGGAGCTCAGGAAGGAGTGGAGATATTACAACGATGGAAAAAGCTGGCTTATGAAGGTGACAAGAAAAACAAAGACCATCTTTTGGCTAGCTGTTTTTGAGGGCGGATTCAGGACTACATGCTACTTCTCAGACAAAGCAAGTCAGGATATCGAAGCGAGCTCGATTTCGGAGAAGCTGAAACAGCAGTTTGGGGAGGGGAAACGTTACGGCAAGATTCGGGGGATAAGTATTACTTTTGGAAAGCAGAAGGACATCAACGACTTGAAAACTCTCATCGATATCAAACTCCGTCTCAAATGAGCCTCACGTGATTCATCATCCCACGGTCCCGCAGCGCAGCGTGGTGGAGTTCTAAACCCTTTTCCGCCAAGGCATTGGCCCCTCCAAGGGAGGCATCCGACACGCATAACCAGAAGCGTTGGCCGAATTGTCTTCCAGCTGAACTTTGTTCACCAGAATTCCGTATCTTAGATAGCCGCCGGCGCCGGAAGGCATCCGGCGGTTTCTGTTCCATGACCTGTTCTTTTCCATGAAGCTCCTCATTTCGTATCTGAAACAGTACTGGAAGCTGGTTGTGCTCGCCCTTGTCCTGGCAACGATCAACCAGATCTTCTCACTCCTTGACCCACTCATCTTCCGTTACGTTATCGACGAGTATGCAACGCAGTACACCAAGTACACCGCCGAGGAATTCTTCAAAGGGGTCAGTCTTCTCCTGGCGGCGGCAGTCGGCGTGGCATTCGTCTCACGAGTGGCAAAGAACTTCCAGGACTACTTCATTAACGTCATTACACAACGTCTCGGCGCCCAAATTTACTCCGATGGGATCCGACACTCACTCGAATTGCCATACCAGGTCTTCGAAGATCAACGCAGCGGGGAGACGCTCGGCAGGCTTCAGAAGGTGCGCACAGACGTTGAGCGCCTGGTCTCAGCATGCATCAACATCCTCTTTACAACCCTTGTCGGCATCATTTTCGTGACGATCTATGCCTTCACCGTCCATTGGGTTATTGCTCCCGCCTATTTCGTTACCGTCCCGCTCCTTGGGATCCTGAGTTCTGTGCTGAGCAAGAAAATCAAAACGATTCAGAAGGTCATTGTTGGGGGAACGACTGCGCTCGCCGGGTCGACCACCGAATCGCTTCGGAACATCGAACTTGTAAAGAGCCTCGGCCTTGCACAACAAGAGATCAATCGGCTCAACGCGACGACCGACAAGATCCTTCAGCTCGAGCTCAAAAAAGTGCGGTACATCCGGAGCTTGAGTTTCATCCAGGGGACATCCGTGAATTTTCTCCGGACAAGCATCCTGTTCCTGATGCTATACTTGATTTTTGCTCAGCAGATCACCGTAGGGCAGTTTTTCTCTCTCTTTATTTACTCCTTCTTCATCTTCGGGCCCCTGCAGGAACTCGGAAACGTCATCAATATCTATCGCGAAGCGGAGGTTTCGCTGAAGAATTTCGAGTCGATCATCAATGCGCCCCCCGAGCCGCGACCTGTTTCTCCGGTTGTGCTCCCTGCGTTGCAGACACTGTCGTTCAACGATGTATACTTCAAACACCAATCTGCCAGAGCGCATGCACTCGATGGTATCTCGTTTTCGACGAGACAAGGGGAAACAATTGCATTTGTCGGACCTTCGGGAGCAGGGAAAACCACGCTGGTGAAGCTCCTCGTAGGGCTCTATCGCCCTCAATCAGGGCAGATTCTCTATAACAACTCTGCAAGCGACACGGTAGATCTCGAGCGGCTCCGGGAACGGATCGGATTTGTCACGCAGGATACCCAGCTCTTCTCCGGCACCATCCGCGAGAACCTGCTGTTCGTAAACCCTCATGCGACAGACGCTGATTGTATCGAAGTCCTCGAGAAAGCAGCTTGTCAGGGTCTTCTCGCCCGTGCAGAGAAGGGTCTTGACTCTGTCATAGGCGAAGGGGGCGTCAAGGTATCTGGCGGTGAGAAGCAACGCCTCTCGATAGCGCGGGCATTGTTGCGACGGCCGGACCTCCTGGTATTTGATGAAGCAACATCGTCCCTGGACTCCCTCACGGAGGAAGAAATCAGCGAGACTATTCGGGACATCTCTGCGAGCACGGATCTCATCACGATTCTGATTGCCCACCGGCTCTCGACGGTCATGCATGCAGACCGGATCTTCGTGCTTGAGCGCGGTCGCATTGTTGAATCGGGTGACCACAACTCGCTGCTCGAGCAGAAGGGACTCTACTACGCCATGTGGCGTCAGCAAATCGGTGAAGAACACGACACTTCGACTCGGCTTGCGCTTGCTGCCGCCCAGGCGGGTGTTACCAAAAATTGATGCTTGTCAAATCGTGGAGGAAACAAGACATGAGAATATTGCTCATAGTGGCACTGACAGGTTTGCTTCTGCCCGGTTGCGGGACGACAGAGCAGTTTCCGGCAATCCCGGCAGATCTTGACCGGTCGACGGTCCAGACTGACACGGTCGTAGTCACGGCGAAAAGGTACGTTTTCGAACCGGAAGAAATCAAAACAAAACCTGGCCGGCTCATTGTGCTGAAGGTTACAGCTGCCGATGGGACCCACGGTTTTGCACTTCCAGCCTTCGGGATCGACGAGCGTCTTGAAAAAGGCGTGACGAAACTGATCGAATTCTACGTCCCAAAGCCCGGGAAATTTGATTTCAAGTGCTCGCACTTCTGCGGGATAGGACATTTCGGAATGAACGGGCAGGTGATTGCCGAGTGACATCAATGCAACCACATCGGAAACCAAACCACCTCATCAACGAGAAGAGCCCATACCTGCAACAGCATGCTCACAATCCGGTTGATTGGCACCCCTGGGGCGAAGAAGCATTTGCCAGAGCAAGGAAGGAAGGAAAACCGATCTTTCTGTCCGTGGGGTACTCCACGTGCCACTGGTGTCATGTGATGGAGAAGGAGTCGTTCGAAAACGACTCGATCGCGGCGTTGATGAACGAACATTTCATCTGTGTCAAAGTGGACCGGGAGGAACGGCCCGACGTTGACAAGGTATACATGACGTCGTTACAGGCGATGGGTCAAAGCGGTGGCTGGCCGATGTCAATGTTCCTGACGCCCGACCTGAAGCCCTTCTATGGTGGCACCTATTTCCCGCCGGATTCACGATACGGGAAGGCCGGCTTCCCTGACGTTCTTCGCAGAATCCATGTGATATGGGAGACCGAGCGACCAAAGGTCGACGAGGCCGCGCTTGGGATCACAGGATTCCTTCATGAAGTTGCCGGGCCGAGAGGAGCGGGTCCGGTGCCGGGCCCCGATGTACTCGAACGGTGCCACGATCAGTTCGCAAGGACTTTTGACTCCACGAACGGCGGGTTTGGCGGCGCTCCTAAGTTCCCGCGGCCGGCGGTATTCAGTTTCCTGCTGCGATACTTTGCACGATCCGGAAATCCGAATGCTCTAAAGATGGCCGAAGAAACCCTTCGTGCAATGGCTTCGGGTGGGATCTATGATCATATCGGTGGCGGGTTCCATCGTTATGCGGTCGATGGGGGGTGGCGGGTGCCGCATTTTGAGAAAATGCTCTATGATCAGGCACAGCTGGTTAGTGCATTTTCCGACATATATCAGATTAGCAAGGACGAGTTCTTCGCTTCTGTCATCGAACATGTTCTTGAATATGTCTTGCGTGACATGACTGCTCCCGGTGGCGGATTCTATTCTGCTGTTGATGCCGACAGCCCAAAGCCGGAAACGCCAGGAGTGCAAGGCGAAGGTGCATTGTATCTGTTTTCGAAGAAAGAGGTCCTGGATATTCTTGGAAACGAGCTGGGCGAGATCTTCAGTTATGCATACGGGATTGAACAGCCCGGGAATGTCCCGATTGACCCGCAACGGGAATTCACAGGCAAGAACATTCTGTACCGTGCGCACAACGTTGAGCAGACTGCGAGACGCTTCAACAGTTCGGAAGAAGTGATCATCGCGCAGCTTACAGACGGACGGGAGAAACTCTACGGGGCGCGCCTCAGCAGGCCTCAGCCGTACCTTGATGATAAGGTGTTGACCTCGTGGAACGGCCTGATGTGCAGCGCCTGCGCTCGCGCGTTTCAGGTGATGGGCAACCCACGACACCTGAAGGCTGGAGAGCGCTCGGCTCGCTTCATCCTTGCACATCTGTTTGATCCTGCGACCCAGCACTTGCGGCGACGCTATCGGGATGGTGAGGCGAAGTTCGATGGAAACCTCGATGATTATGCTTTCTTCACGCAAGCGTTGATTGATCTGTATGAATCGAATTTTGAGGTCAGCTGGTTGGAACGGGCGGTCGAGTTGATGCGTTCGTGCATCCAACTTTTCTGGGATGACGCCAACGGAGGATTCTTTGAGTCAACGGGAAAGGATGAATCAATACTGGTACGCCTGAAGGAGCAATACGACGGGGCGGAACCGACAGGAAATTCAGTTGCAGCCATGAATCTGCTGCGTTTATCAGAAATGACCGGCAATACTGAGTGGCGCAGCAGGGCCGAGCAGATATTCTCTCTTGTGTCTCCAATGATGGAGAAGCAGCCGGTGGTCATGCCACAGATGATCGCGGCCCTGGATTTCTCCCTCGGTAGGACAAAACAGGTGATTATTGTGAGTCGAAGGGACGACCCCGCGTCAGCACTTCTTGTACAGGAAGTCCGGCGCAAGTTTATCCCGAACAAGATACTCCTGCTCGTCGAACCAGGTGAGGGTCAGACAAGACTCTCGACTCTTCTGCCATTTGTCGCGTCGCTCACGATGGTGGATGGCAAAGCTACTGCGTACGTTTGTCAGAACTACGCTTGCCATTTGCCCACGAGCGATCCAAAGGCTGTGGCTGAAATGCTCGGATAACAGTCCGTGGTCCAAGATGGTGACGACTGGGACAATCGAGCGGAAGAACAATGGCTTTGAGGAGTGCGGTGCCGGAGGACGTTCCCCCGGCACCTCGGTATTGCAGGAGAGAAGAGGACTCTGACGACTCTTTTCTACAGACTAACTCACTTCCAATACCCGCCGAAGAAAATCCAGCCGCGGCGCGTGTGGTTCCATCTGCCATCGACCCAGACGAATCCAGGATGCCGTTTGACCCACATTCCGGGGACCCAGACGTGCCGGCCGATTACGGGGCTCCAAAGCCAATGCCCTTTCACCCAGAAAGCACCAAGTCGGGGACGGGCTTCGACGATCTCTCGTCTTGGCGGTGGAGGGGGAACTTGCGCACCGATGACGAGCCGCAAACCAGCCTGGGCCGGTTCGGCGAAAAGAAGCAGCACTATTGCTGCTGCCGCTGCAAACATTCCGCTAAGGCGTTTCATTTTGTCTCCCTCCTGATGTATATTTCCAGTAGTCAAGCCCTGTGCCAGCCGGACCTTCAGTATCCGGATTTAAAAAGCCCTGAATTCTCGCTTCTGGGCGCGGGAACCTGGCAGAGGAGTGCGGGGCAGTACGAAGGTGAACCCAGGATGTCTCGTTTAGTGAATTCAATGTCGACATTTTTGGACAGAGGTTTCTTCCATGTCGTGTTGCAGCGTCTCCAATACCGGCAAGGTTTTCACCGAAAGCGCCGGCTATTGTGCCTGGAAATTCCGTCATCGGGGGCTTGATGGAGCGCAGCGCATGCTCGCCCGGGCGTTGCGAAACCTCGGACTGGCATCCAGGAGTATACTCGAGATTGGATGTGGTGTAGGAGGACTCCACCTCACGTTGCTCAGGGATGGTGCCGCTTCAGCAATCGGCATTGAAGTATCCGAAGGAATGGTCGGGAAAGCCAGAGAAATTGCCATGGAAATGGGTCTTCAGGCGAAGACGGCGTATCACGTCGGTGACTTCGCTGTTGCCGACGGGACAATCCCAAGGTCGGATATTGTTATACTCGACAAGGTTCTCTGCTGCTATTCCGACCCGGAGGCTCTGCTCCGCAAGTCAGCAGAAAAGTGCAACCGGTTGCTTGCGGTCTCATATCCTGGTGATCGATGGATTCCCCGCTGGATGTTCAAGTCGTACGAATTGGCGGGTAGGATCTTCCGGTGGTCATTCTATCCCTTTTATCACGAGCCATCACGTCTCGACGCTGCCGCCCGATCGCACGGATTTGACCGGGTGTTCTCGGGAAACACGATTATTTGGCAGGTGATGGTGTATGAGAAGAGAGGGGGAAAGGGGAAGTCAAGAGTGGGGAGTAAGGAGTAGGGGGCAGAGGGGAGAAGAGAGGCAAGAAGGAAGATTAAGAACAGGCTAGTGTTCCGGCCTGCGAAGCGTCCAGCCAGGCTGGCGGGAACGGACCTCATCGAGAGAGCCGTGATTCGAGAGTGTCTGAGCAAGCTGCGCGGCAAACTTCTTTGCCTGGTTCTCATCTAGAAACCAATCAGAGCTCACGCGCCGTTTGAAGAATAACGCTTTGTGGTAAACCCGAACGATCCACGGACCACCGAGTCCGTCGATCTGCTCAACTCGGATTTCGTTGGAATTGCCCGCAGAGATTTTCATTGTGGTAACTCAATAGTACAAAGAAAATCAGACTTCTCCAAATGTTGAATCGAAACCCATCTGAACGCATGTCCGGCACCTCCGGCAAGGTACAGCTGACCTCGAGGGTAGGAATACCAGAGTCCGAGCTTAGATTCGAATTCTCGAGGAGCGGTGGCCCGGGAGGTCAGCACGTCAATAAGGTCTCAACTCGTGTCGATCTCGTGTTCGATCTCTCTGCTTCCCAAAGCCTGAACGACTCACAGAAGGAGATGATTCGCCGGGCCCTTCGGACGCGCATCGACGCTTCGGGGAGAATCAGGATCTCGGCGCGGGAATCCAGGAGCCAGTGGCAGAACAGACAGGAGGTCGTGGCAAAATTCGAGAAGCTGCTCCGCCGGGCCCTCACCGTGCAAAGGCGCAGAGTCCCTTCAACACCGACTGCGGGTTCTCGTGAGCGTCGAGTGGCCGTGAAGAAACGACGATCTGAGGTCAAACGTCACCGGGGGAGGGTCTCCCTCGACTGAAAAGATATCAGTATCGTCTTCATACTACGATAATTCAATACAGCTCATGAATCGAATTAGACTTCTTCCCCTCTTCTTTTTGTTGCTGGCCATTGGCCAGATTGACTTCGCGCAGGAGAATGATGTCGGAACCATTTCAGGCGTTGTCGTGAATCATATGACGCAAGAGCGCTTGCCGAGTGCAAACGTCCAGGTGCTTTCCACGCAGCGCGGAGCGGCCACTGATCCTGACGGAAGATTTGCAGTGAAGGATCTTCCAATCGGCACGTACCAGCTGAAGGTATCGCTCGTTGGCTATCAGACATTGGTTCTCACCGATGTCGTCGTTGCAGTCAGCCGCGCCGTCGATCTCAGAATTGAGTTGATGCAATCTTCTGTCGATATTGAAACAATCGAGGTCACGGGCAGCTACTTTCGCAAGGATCCCTCCGAACCCGTCAGCACACAACGACTCTCGTACGAAGAGATCCGCCGCGCCCCTGGCGGATTCGAAGATGTTGTCCGGGCAATTTCAGTGCTACCCGGAGTCGCTCAGGCTCAGCCGGGGAGGAATGACCTAGTGGTTCGCGGGGGAGCGCCGTCCGAGAATCTCTACGTCCTTGACAACGTGCAGATTCCAAGCATTAATCATTTTGGAACTCAAGGTGCGGGAGGTGGTCCACTCAGCTATATCAATCTAGATTTTGTGAGGGAAACCTCGTTTTCGACCGGTGGCTTCGGAGTACGCTACGGCGACAAACTCTCGTCCGTGCTGACGATCGACCTCCAGAATGGTCGTGAGGACCGCGTCGGTGGGAAAGCCACAATCTCAGCGACCCAGTTCGGGTTAGATTGCCAGGGTCCCTTGTTCGACGGGGGATCGTTCGTGGTATCGGCCCGACGAAGTTATCTCGATCTGATTTTTGAGGCCGCCGGGTTCAATTTTGTCCCTGAGTACTATGATTTCCTTGTCAGGGCAACCTATACCCTGGACGGCGCCAACGAGCTGACGTTTCTCGGTATTGGTGCAATCGACAACGTACGTTTCTTCAACAACGATGCTGAAGCCCGGTTCGAAAATTCAAGAATACTCGGCACGGAACAGCGGCAGTATGCTTCCGGCATCACCTGGCGACACCTCTTCGGCAGCGGGTTTGCCACATTTACTCTTGGTCAATCGTTGGTCCGATACAATGGTGCACAGCGGGATTCGCTTCAGCGTCCAATCTTCACAAATACATCCCGAGAATCTGAGACAAGCCTGCGCGGCGACATGGCCTTCCAGCTTCCAGGTGCCTCGGAGCTCTCTTTCGGGGCAGATCTGAAACGCGTAAGGTTCAACACACAACTTGCACTTCCTGGATACGTCACGACCTTCGGTGACACGATTGACGTTCAGCCTACGAATATCAGCACGACGGGTTACAAATTTGCCGGCTATACACAGATCTCCAAGCGAATTCTGGGTTCCTTCATCCTCACAGGTGGAGTACGGCTGGACTATTTCAGTCTGATCGACAGGAAGTCCACCCTCGCACCACGCGGGTCGTTGACGTATGAGATCTCCGACCTGACATCCATGACGGCGAGTGTCGGGACGTACTACCAGAACCCCTCCTACGTCTGGCTTGCCTCGAACCCGGTCAACAGCGCATTGAAGGCCGCCCGGGCGGAGCAGTACATTCTCGGCATCGAGCATCTGCTCCGCGTTGATCTCAAAGTCCGCATCGAGGGGTTCCTGAAGAAGTACACTGACTATCCGGCGAGCGGGAGTCGTACGTATCTGGTTTTGGCGAACACCGGAGGGGGGTACGGAGGGGCGGACGAAAACTATGAATCCTACGGACTCGGACCACTGGTGAGCGGGGGAAGCGGCGAAGCCCGCGGAATTGAGTTCCTGCTTCAGAAGAAGCTCTCAGAGATTCCGCTCTATGGACTCATGAGCCTCACCATCAGCAAAACGAATTATCGTGCACTTGATGGTGTCGAGCGTCCCGGATCGTACGATCAGGAATTGATCTTCAATATCGGCGGCGGCTATCGATTTGACGAGAAGTGGGAGCTGAGCTCGAAATTCCGATACGCGAGCGGGCAACCGTACACTCCGTTCAACCCGGATGGGACTCAGAATGTCAAAGCTTACAACTCCGCCAGAGTCAAGAGTGCCCACAGTCTGGATGTTCGTGTCGACCGCCGCTGGAACTTTTCGTCATGGAACCTCATCGCATACGTCGACATTCAGAACATCTATAATAACAAGTTCAGCGGCGGCGTACGTTGGAACGCCCGTGAAAAGAGGGTGGAGACTAACGAAAATGCAATCGGGATTCTTCCCAGTATCGGCGTGAGCGCGGAGTTCTAGTCTTGCATACCGCCTGATTTCTTTGTATGTTAGCCGCACCGTCGGGCCCGTGAGGCATGCGGCTCATCGCACGTCCCACGACTCAAGCGGCTCGCCTGTCCCTTCCTTTCACCACCCGGGGCTGAGAACCTGTATGGGAATTGCCAAACTACTACACTTGTTCCTCCCCAAAGAGGACAAATTCTTCGAGTACTTCACAACCGATGCCGAAAACCTCCTGCTGGCGGCCAAGGTATTTCGCGAACTCATGTCCCATAAAATCTCAAAGGCGGAACGGGCTCAGAAGATTCGCAAAATGGAGGAGCTGGAGCATAAGGGTGATGAGGTCACGCATCAAATTTTTTCTGGGCTCGGCTCGACCTTCATCACGCCGTTTGACCGTGAGGACATTCACGAACTGGCATCCAAGCTCGACGATATCCTGGATTACATCGATGGTGCCGCTGGCCGTATCGATCTCTACCATGTGAAAGAGATCACTCCTGAGATGGAGCGCCTTGCTTCGCTTATCTATGACGCCGTTGAGGAGCTTCACAAGGCAATTTTACTCCTCCGGGACTTCTCCAATGCCCCGCGAATACGTGACTCCCTTGTCAAGATCAACAGCGTGGAAAACGAAGCGGACGACGTCTTCGAGCGCGCCATTGCAGACCTTTTTGAAAAATGCAGAGATCCAATTAAGCTGATCAAGACGAAAGAGCTCCTTGTCAGCCTGGAGACGGCGACGGATCAGTGTGAGGATGCGGCCAACGTCATCGAATCGATTATCGTCAAGAACGCCTGAATTTCCTCTTCTGACGCGGATCCCACCCATGATCACGCTCGTGATTT
>Ga0153915_10003988_pt1 | contig 13577 bp, 6 predicted proteins | sample Opewatmetagenome_2_FD_107003 | JGI IMG/M metagenome (GOLD analysis project Ga0153915, IMG submission 107003) | Freshwater wetland microbial communities from Ohio, USA - Open water 3 Core 3 Depth 3 metaG | ecosystem: Environmental > Aquatic > Freshwater > Wetlands | place: USA: Ohio, Lake Erie... | reverse complement strand
GCTGGTAGGCATGCTTTAGCCTCTTGCCTTCAGTTAGCCATTACTTGCCGGGTAAAGTTAACGGTTCTTACTCCTCGTTTTTCAGGATGACCAATCCTGAATTTCCATCCACGGTAATCACCTGTCCACTCTGAATGCGCTTCGTTGCCACGGCAGTACCCATCACAGCCGGAATGCCGTATTCGCGTGCCACGATGGAGCCATGGCTGAGCGGTCCGCCGACATCGGTGACCACTGCCGATGCCATCGCAAATAGCGGTGTCCAGGCAGGCGTAGTGATCCCTGCCACCAATACATCGCCTGGCTGCATCTGGTCAAAGTCCTCTGGTCCGCGTACAACGCGCGCTTTAGCGGTTACTATACCGGCGCTTGCCGCAATGCCCTTGAGTGTATTCTTACCCTGGTCTTCTCCAGACACGCCGGTGAAAACAGTTACATCGAATCCCATATACTTCTTGTTGGGAGGCAGCATGATGGGTGGGGTGATATTTTTCTTCGCTTCCCAATCTTTCCTGCGCTGTAATACAGATTCAGCCAAATTAGGTAAAGGTTGGTCTTGCTCTATCTTTTTTACGGATTCCTCAATCTCACTTTTCCTTAGCCAGAAGATGTCCTCAGCCTGCTCAATCGAACCTGCCTCGACGAAATGATCTCCCAGTTCAAAAAGCATCTGGCGTAAAACGGGATAACTCAGTCCAATAGAGGCTAGGGCATCTTCGCGAACTTCTGACATGTTCTGTGCAAGCTCCAAGGTTAAGCGGAATGCCCAGCCGCGCAACCCTTTTAGCCGTGATGACGTGCTTTGTGCCGCCTGCATGCGCTTTTCTTCGGCGCTCTTCTGACGCTGGTGGGGATTCATTCCTTGGCCGCGCAGGTACATCTTGATTGTATCTAGCATGGGAGCAGGATCATCCAGCGGTAACGGTTGGGCATAATCCAGGTTGTAGATGATGTGACCGAACCGCTCAAGATGCGTGTTAAAGCGGGAAGCAAACTCCGGAGATAAGGGCGGGGGGATTAGCGAGAGAGATTTCTTGAGTTGTTCAGCCAGCTCTAAGCCAGATCTTTCCAGAAGGTAAGCCGCCAGTTCTGGTTGGGTAAGCGCCCACTCTGCCAGATCGTAGAGTGATTTCTCAGCTTGTATGGGAATACTGTCATACCCCATCAGGAAAGTTGTTGCCGCGGGATCGCCCCCTCGCCTGATCATTTTCTCGTAAACCCTCGTAAAGAGGCCCTCGGTACCCGCCGAAGCGCCCATCGTGGAGACCATTAGAGTAGCCAGATGAAGCATTGCCGCATCCTGGAGCTCCTGTACTCCCCGCCACAGGTCCCCTGCAGTCATGTTTTCCACTTGGTGGCCCTTCCAGAGGGCGAGGACAGTTTTGTAGCGTGGTAGCGCCTCATTGCGCCAGTATTTAGAACCTTGGCGTATACTCGTAAACATTAACGGAATCAGCTTTGTTATCATCCACCACCACTCACGCAGCGAGAATGTCCCACACAAATAAGCGTAGTCATTGATCGTCAGAATATAGTTTGTTGGAAGAATGGGCTCGGAATGGGTCAGCTCTTTCATTACGTGTATGACCCCCAAATGGTGAATGGCAGGGATTGCCATTGTAATGAAGAGAGGGCTGAGCGGATCCGGCATCAGGTCAACGATGCTGGCGCGCATATATTGGGCTTTAGGATTAGGTAGTATCCATTTTATGGGTTCTGGAGCCAGCTTTGTAATCGGGCGCGATTGCACAATGTGGAACTTGCCTTTCGCCCAGCACCATTCGATATCTTGAGGAACGCCAAAATAGGTTTCGATTATCAACGCCAGCTTGACCAGGGCTGCGGTTTGACTATCCGATAATACTCGCTTTTTTCTCTGGTCCGCAGGTACAGGCAGCTCGTGGGTGCCATCTAGCGTTCGAACGGTCATCACGGTTTTTTCAGCAACCTCCACCTGCTTTACGTTTCCAGTCTGTTTATCAGCAATGATGGTGTCAGGTGACACCTTGCCTCCCACGATCGCTTCACCTAAGCCCCAGGCAGCATTGATGACGACCTCATCGCGCTGCCCGCTGATAGGGTTAGCCGTGAACAGGATGCCGGCGGCCTCCGCCTCCACCAGTTCCTGTACTACTACTGCCAGGCTGACCGCCTCTTGGTCGATCTTGTGCTGCATCCGGTAGCCGATCGCCCGTGCTGTCCACAATGAAGCCCAGCAGCGTTTTACTGCCTCTAGCACGGCTTGAACCCCGTGGATATTGAGGAAGGTCTCCTGCTGACCGGCAAACGAAAGCTCTGGCAGGTCCTCAGCCGTTGCAGACGAACGGATTGCTACCGCGGTTTCCACTCCTGTCAATTCTGCGTAAGCATGCTCGATCGCATCACCTGCTTCGACGGGCACTTGCGCATCAGCAAATAAATCCTGAATCATCTGAGATGCGCTTTCTAAAGTACTCGGCTGCGTCAGGTCAACGCCTTTTAAAATCTCAAGAATGCGCGGCTGAAGCTCATTTTGTTCCACGAACTGGCGATAAGCCGCTGTAGTGATGTGAAAACCATCTGGCACGGGTAAACCAGCCTGGAGCATCTGGGAGAGAGAAGCTCCTTTACCCCCTACCGTTTCTAGTGTGGCACGTGAGTCAGCCAGGGGGAAAATATATTCTTTAGTCAAAATAGGTTCCATCAATTTGCTCCCTCTGCAATCATTCCACTCGATTTATAGAGATCAAAGTCAGGTTGAGATCCCAAAGTTTGTTGATAATGCCGCGCAATTTCGCCTGATCAACCACCGCCCCTGTTATCTTAGTCACTGGTGGTTCTTCGTTTTCCAAGATCACATTCATTCCATTCAGCCAGGCAGCCCATTCCTCGTTGAGCCTCCCCTGCACCTTGATTTGGTAAACGAATTCATTTGGCATATTTTTGTGCGTCATTTATTCTCATCCCTGATCGATCTTTTTCATGCTACTAGTTTATTTCATACATCGATGATTTGTCATCCCCAAGATAGGTGACTTGTTGGGTGAATCAAAAATCCCCTACATATGAGGGAACCCATTTTCTGGTTCGATCAACTCTCAGGCAACTTCACAAGAGACTTAACTCTTTGGCCCTTTCGATCGCTTCCAGGCGCCCGTGAACACCCAGCTTGCTGTATATGCTCTTTATATGCGAGCGAACCGTATGCACCGAAACGACCAGTTCATCAGCGATCTTTTCGACTGAAAGTGTTCCGGCTAAGAAACGCAGGACCTCCTTCTCTCGTTGGCTCAGGGAATCAAATGCAACAGATTGAGTAGCAGGTCTTCGGTCTCTCGTGATAGGGATTAGAGGATGGGCTGCCTTTTCACCTTTAAATGCCGCCAGCAGCTTTTTTATATAATTTCCCAAACCATCCTCTGCGAGATTCATTTTTTGCAGCAGCAGGTGCATCTGTTCCCCCTCATCGAGGAATAAACGTATATAACCTTCTGGCTTTGCCAGCGTTAAAGCCTCTCGCATCTCGCTCAACGCCTCATCCATTTTTCCTAAAGCTTGCCAGGCCAGTGATCTTAGGATATGTATCTCAATCACTTGCACCATCCGTCCGATATTCCCGAATTTTGGCAACAAAGCTTCCAGGGTTTGAAGAGCCTCCCCCGGTTCATGCTGCGCCAGGTACAGGCGCGCCAGCACCAACTGTTCATATTTTCTGATGTGTAAGATGTTATAAGCTTTTGCCCCCGAAGCTGGGAGCTGAACGATGGATTCTTTAATATTAAACCTTTCAACCCAACGGGTCGCTTCATCGAGATTTCCCTTCAAAACCCAAAGCGTTGCTTGGAGCATTTCAACCATATAATCATCAATCTGCGTGATCGTAAACTCCGCTGCTGCTTTGCGCGCCTGGTCGATGATTTTTTGTGCCTCATCCCATTCCCCTTGGGCCATTCTGACTCGGATTAACGGGGGTGCAAAATGCATGAATCCTGCCCGCATCCAAAATTTGCTGAGATTCACTGCTTCAATCAGGTACTGTGTGGCAGTTTCCAGATCGTTCCATTCACGCTTTAGGTCACCTAAACCTGCCAGCGGGCGGCAGGAAACTGGTAAACGCCGCCCCTGGGCGTCCGTCGCCAGTTCAATCGCTTGCAGGTAGTAAACTTCCGCTTTATGGAGTTCACCCAATTTCCGGCTCAGCTCAGCCAGATTCGCATAAACCAGAACAGCCAGCATGCTATTACCAGTTTTCTGGCTCTCTTGGGCAACTTCCTCTAAAGTACGCACCCCTGTGGTGACTTTGTATTCGCTCAGATAGGCATTTGCCAGGCATAACGCCGCTAAACCGCGTAAGAAGTGCTCGCTCTCTGGCAGCAGTTCTAACGCTTGGCGAAGCAGCTCGCTCGCACGATCGATGTCCCCAAGTAATAAAGCCATATAGCCTCGGATCGGGGCAGTTAAAGGGGATTCAATCTGGCTTCCAAGGTTGCTCAGGTGGGCGTCAAGATTTTCTTTTGAATATCCAGCAAATAATAGCCCCCAGGTCTGAAAAACAATCAGCCTGGGCTGGCTTTGTAGGATCTTTTCTGGTAACCTTTCCACCCAATGCATGTAGGTAGCTATCTCACTGCGCATCAACGCGGGCTCCGCCGCCTGTGAGATCAATGCGGCTGCACCCTCGTAATCTTGAGCAGCAAGAGCGTGTTCAATTGCCTCATTGATCCAACCATTTTGTTCGAACCAGGCGCTCGCTCGGCGGTGTAAATCCGGTGCCAGGTTCGGTTGTGCTTGGAGTAAACGCTGGTTCAAAAGATCGGAAAATAAATGGTGATAGCGATACCATTGGCGGTGGTCATCTAACGCCACCAGGAATAAGTTAGAGCGATCCAGGTAATCGAGAATGGATGCAGAAGGACTGGGAGTAGTGGTTGATCCTTGTTCGTATAGCACCGCATCACAGAGAGGCGCGCACAACCTTTCTAGTATACAGGTATGCAGCAGGAATTCCTGAATGGAGCTGGGTTGGCGCTGGAGGACTTCTTCCATCAAATAATCCAGGATATACCGGTTGCTGCCCGTAAAGGACCGCACAAACCCAGGCAAGACTTCCTTACCTCGGCTGGAGACCTGAGCCTGCATCGCCAGGACGATCATCTGCAATCCTGCTGCCCATCCTTCGACCCTTTCTACCAGAGCATTTCGATCATCTTCTTTTATTGTAAATCCCATTGACCGATCTAAGAATTCATTCGCTTCTTCCAAGCTAAACCGCAAATCATTCAGGCGCAGTTCGGTCAACTGTCCCCGCGCCCGCAGCCGCGAGACCGGCAAAGGTGGATCAGCCCGAGAACCGATCACCAGGTGCATTTGCGCTGGAAAATGGTCCAGGAGAAATGTGACCGCCTCGTGGACAGGTTCAGCCCGAAGGACATGATAATCATCTAAAACCAGAATAAATGGATTTTGTACATCAACCAGATCATTGATCAACAAAGACAGCCATGCCTCAATCTCAGGGCGTTGCGGAGATTGAAGCATGCTTTGTGTCGCTTTGCCTACCTGTGGATAAATCGTTTGCAGCGCAGAAATACAGTAATCTAAGAAACGCACCAGGTCATTATCTCCTTCATCCAATGATACCCAGGCAGTTCGTAAATTTGTTTCTCGTAGCCATTCCCCGATCAGCGAGGTTTTCCCATAGCCAGCCGGCGCTGAAATCAGAATTAACCGGTGTTTCAGCCCGGCATTCAGTATTTCGATCAAGCGTCGGCGTGGCAGCAGGTCCTTGCGTAAGCTTGGTATATGTAGTTTCGTCTTTAAAACTGGATTGACCATTGGCGGTTCAGAGATTGATATCATTCTTGTTTGTATTGTACACGTAATCCGGTTCAATTGATGCGATTAGATTTCGCTGAACCTCTGGAAAAGTAATTCAATCAGAGTATACTATGGGCATTGATCAATATTGGTTTCAATAAAGCTTACAAGGAGGCTCGGATGATTCCAAAACTTACTTTCGGACGCACCAATCACCTCAGCACTCGCACGCTGTTCGGCGCAGCTGCCTTCTACGATGTTACTCAAGAAGAAGCTGACCGGACCATGGAAGTCATCTTCCAGTACGGCATCAATCACATTGATACCGCTGCTTCTTATGGGGACTCTGAGATTCACCTGGGTCCCTGGATTGAGAAACATCGCAAAGAATTCTTCCTGGCTACCAAGACAGAGGAGCGCACCTATCAGGGTGCAAAAGAATCCATCCATCGTTCGCTGGAACGCCTGCGCACGGATCATGTCGATATGCTCCAGCTGCATGCCGTCATCGAAGATGCTGAAATGGAAATCGCACTCGGTCCAGGCGGTGCTTTAGAAGCCGCTATCGAGGCTCGCCAGCAAGGACTGTTGCGTTATATCGGTATTACCAGCCACACCTTGCATGCCCCCGTCATCCACCGCCAAAGCCTGGAGCGCTTCGATTTCGACTCGGTTTTGCTCCCTTACAACTATATGCTCATGCAAAACCCGCAGTACATAGCAGATTTCGAAGCCTTGGCTAAGATTTGCAAGCAAAAAAATGTAGCCATGCAGCTCATCAAGACTCTTCAGCGCCGTCCCTGGGGCGATCGCCCTCACACATCCTCCACCTGGTACGAGCCTTTTACTGACGCGCATTCCATCGACCTGGCGATTCACTGGGCGCTGGCACGTCCTGGGGTTTTCATCAATACCGCCGGCGATATCCACGTCTTGCCTAAGATCCTGGACGCTGCTGCGCGCTTCGAAAAAGCCCCCAGTGATGCCGAGATGCAGGCATTGGTGAAGATGAGCGAGGCCGAACCGCTCTGGGCTTAAGGTCGGCTCGGGCTGCCATCCGGCAGGCGTGTTTGGGTCCATTCGTCCACTTCATCCCGGCAGGGATACCGGACTGCCAGCTTTTCATCCAGGTCAATCCCCAGGCCAGGTTTTGTATTGGGATACATATATCCCCCGCGCACTTCCGGTAAGCCGGGAAACATTTCGTAAACCAGGTTGTCGAAGCGACACCATTCCTGAACGCCGAAGTTTGGCGCCCAGAGATCCAGGTGCAGGTTAGCCGCGTGCCCTACGGGTGAGGTGTCGCCAGGACCGTGCCAGGCGGTGCGAATCCCGTAGATGTTGGCATGGATAGCTGCATTGCGCGCCGGGGTTATGCCCCCCATCTGGCTGACGTGCATGCGCAGAAAATCGATCAGCCGTTCTTCGATCAGCAGCCGCCATTCATGTGGGTTATTAAAAAGCTCCCCCATGGCGATCGGGGTCGCACACTGCCTGCGGATCATCCGGAACCACTCGATATCTTCGGGCGCCAATGAGTCTTCCAGAAAGAATAGCTTAAACGGCTCCACATCCTTGGCAAACTGCACGGTTTCGATGGGCGAGAGTCGTTCGTGGACATCGTGGAGTAGCTCGATTTCCTCCCCAACGTGTGCGCGAATAAATTCGATCATGCGCAGCATGTTGCGGGTATAGGTACGCGGGTCATAGTATGCCCCCGCCGGAGCACCTTCTGGCTTCTTGAATGCCTCATCGCGGCCGCCGTAGCCCCCCATCTGCACCCGGATATAGTGATAACCCTGCTCCTGAAACTTACGCACGTTATCCAGTACCTCCTGAGGGTCCCGCCCATCTGCGTGAGCGTAAACCGCTGCAGCCTGACGGCATTTCCCACCCAGCAAGTCATAAACCGGCATCCCAGCCATCTTTCCTTTGATATCCCACAGTGCCTGGTCGATGCCCGAGATGGCATTGTTGAGCACTGGTCCATTGCGCCAGTAACCCTGCACCATATTCATCTGGAAAAGCTCTTCGATCTGGGTGACATTCCTGCCAATCACAAACGGCTTGACATGCCCTTCGATGGCGGCTTGAACGGCATGAAAGCGCTGGGTAAAGGTGGCGCAGCCCAACCCGTAAAGGCCTGGTTCTGAGGTGTGTACCTTCACCACGATAAAGCGCGTGCCTGCACCTGCGGTCTGGATCAAAAAAGTTTGTACATCTCGGATCGTGACAGGTTTGTCCATTGTTTCCTTACTCGGTTTATGCGACATTCTGCATATGTTGATTGCTGGTTGGGATCTGATCCCCGCTGCCCCGGGGGAGGGCGATCGAGCGAAGCTCGATCAGGGTGAGGGGCTTACGAATAACTATTAGAACTTTATTGCAATTGGTTCCAATTATGATACCCCTAAATAGCCTTCTGTGGCTTAAATTTCGCCGCACGCCCATGACAGATTCTGAACTTCCTCCCGCTGCCGCACGGGCACAGATCATCCGGTCTGGCTTCTGCCATTGCTTGCTGCATACGGGTCAATTCTTCCATCGCAAGCAGGTTCATTATTCCAGCAGCCGCTTGTCCTTGCCGAAGCAAGCCAGCCATAATCCTTACCTCACGTTCGATATGCTTGAAAAACAGCCGGTAACCTTCACACAGATAGTTCAATCCTGGCTCACCTTCTGGTGTACTGATGAAGCGGTCCTTAGGGCAGCCGCCGTTGCAAGCGGGACGCACCTCGCACTCCCTGCAGGCGTTCGGCAAGGTTTCCTGTTTCATCTGTCCGAACCTTGTTTGTTTTGCAGAAACGACCAGTTCTGCCAGGTGGGTTTCCTGGATATTCCCCAGCAGGTAATTGGGTTCTACGAAATGATCGCAGGCATACAGGTCCCCGTTGTGCTCTAGCGCCATGGCATTTCCACACGTCGGCGCAAAGACGCATAAGCTGTTCACCCCCATCCAGCTTCCCAGAGCGACATCGAACATTTGCACGAAAACCTTGCCCACATCCCGGCGTACCCATTCATCGAAGATCGCTGTCAGGAAGCGCCCGTACTGTTTGGGCTTGATCGAGCGCTCGGTCACCTGGTCGCCTTCCTGGGTATAGAAAGGTCGCCCACCACCCGCAGAATCTCCCCAGCCGCTGTTGGCAAGGGACAAGTTTTCCGAGGTGACACGTTCGACGATCGGGATGAATTGGATGAATTGCGCCTCCAATTCATCCCGGAAGTAATGATAAACCTCCAGTGGGTGTTCAGCGTTGGCGGCATGCAAGGCGCATAAGATATTAAGGTCAACCTCCTGCTCGTGCAGTGCTTGCCAGCCGCCCATCACCTGGTCAAAGCTGCCCTGCCCGCCCTTGTTCACCCGGTAAGCGTCATGCATCAACTGGGGTCCATCCACGCTCAAGCCGATCAGAAAATGGTGCTCTTTGAAGAACGCTGCCCACTCCTGGTCGATCCGCGTGCCGTTGGTCTGCAGGGTGTAAGCAACCTTCTGCCCCGGCTGGCGATATTTCTCAACAGTTTCGATCGACCGCTTGAAAAAATCCAGTCCCATCAGCGTCGGCTCGCCTCCCTGCCAGGCTACTGTGACTTCTGGCAGAGGTTGGGCTTCGAACAGCTGCCGGATATAGGTCTCCAAAAGCCCATCCTCCATGCGAAACCGGCTCCCCGGGTAAAGTGCCTCTTTGGAAAGGAAGAAGCAGTATTTGCAGTCCAGGTTGCAGGCTGCGCCGCTGGGTTTGGCAAGTAAATGGAAAGCCTTCGTGCTAGCTTGAGCGGGTGTCATTCCCATAACCTCTGAATTGTATCAAATCTTCAGATTGGAAGTAAAATTGCTATGTTTGGCGGTTTGCTCTGGAACGAATAGATGCCTTGCAACGTCTAATCTTCAACGGCATGTATTCAAAAAATTAATATTTGCAATGGATAAGGTGGCGGACATGGCAAACTACAAGCATCATTCGATTAGTTTATTTCAGAATTTATTCTTCTGCGTTGCCGCAGGTATTCTTCTAATCTCCTCCGGTGGCTGCCAGTTCTGGAAGGGTCGGCAGTCTCCCGATTCGGGTGGGCAGCAGATCCCTGTCGATTCGAGCATATCTACCGATAATGGAGGCGGAACAACTATGGAAGGGGAGCCTACCAGTGTTCCTGTTCAATTAAGCGAGGGTCAGTCTCAACCACAGACGGCTGTGCCTGTCCCTCAAGCCACCGGTGTACCGCTGACGGTTGCCGAAATCGAGCAGGTCCTTGCCCGCTTGCCAGCCCTCACAGCAGAGCCGCAAGATCAGACCGATTTCAGACTCGCCAATGAGCCCATTCCACCCCCCCGGACGGGAGAAACGATCTCAGAAGCTTTTCCACCGAAGGAGCAGGTCATCCAGCCCGGTCAGGGCGAGGTTGGCCCGCTTGAAGTGTTGCGCTATGCCCCTGAGGGCGAGATTCCCTTGGCGCCCTTCGTGAATATCACCTTCAACCAGCCCATGGTGCCCCTGGGGACCCTGGAGGACCTGGCTGCGAAGGATGTGCCGGTAAAGCTGGAGCCAGCCCTCACCGGCACCTGGCGTTGGCTTGGCACCAAGACGCTTACCTTTGAATACGACTCGGACCTGATCGACCGCCTGCCAAAAGCCACCGCTTATAAGGTCACCATCCCGGCGGGCACGAAATCAGCCACCGGGGGTGTGCTGGAGAAGACCGTCACCTGGACCTTCAGCACTCCTCCCCCCAAGGTCGTCAACACCTACCCCTATGATACGCCTCAGCCAGTCGACCCGCTCTTTTTTGTCGCCTTTGATCAGCGCATCGATCCAGCCGCTGTTCTGGAAACCATCCGGGTTGGTGCAGGCAGTCAGTCTGTTAGCCTCAAGCTTGCCACGCAGGCTGAGGTCCAGGCCGATGCCCAGGTGAAAAATCTGGCGAAATACGCCCAAGACGGGCGCTGGTTGGCTTTCCGGGCGAAAGAGCCGTTGCCTGTAGATACCTCCATCTCCGTCACCATCGGTCCCGGTACCCCTTCCGCGGAAGGTCCACTCCTCACCACGCAGTCGCAGTTCTACAGCTTCTCCACTTACGCCCCGCTGCGTATCGTGGAATCGGGTTGTGCCTGGTCTGAAACGCCCTGCCGCCCTTTGACGCCTTTCTTTATTCGTTTTAACAATCCGCTCGATGTCAGTGCCTATGACGAATCTTTGCTGACCATCGAGCCGGAGCTGCCGGGTGTATCTGTCAATTTCTATGGCGACACCATCAACATCCAGGGTTCCACCAAAGGCTCCACCACCTACACCGTGGTGGTAAAAGGCGAAATCCAGGATGTTTTTGGTCAGAAGCTTGGCAAGGATGCCCGCCTGACCTTCAAAGTCGGTCAGGCTGAACCGGTCCTGGCCGGTCCCGAGCAGGTCTTCGTCACCCTCGATCCCTCTGCCTCCAAGCCTGTCTTTTCAGTTTTCGACATCAACTATCCCAGGCTGGATGTAAAAATCTATGCGGTCCAGCCTTCCGATTGGCCTGCTTTCAAGCTTTATCTGCGCGAATACCAGCGCACCGATAATCCTCCCAAGATCCCCGGTAACTTGGTGCTGGATAAGACGATCAATGTTGAAGCCGCATCCGATGCTTTGACCGAGGTGGGCATTGACCTCAGCGAGGAGATGGATGGAAAATATGGTCAGTTCATCGTCGTCGTGGCGCCTCCCAAAAACCTGCTCAAAGAATTCCCCTACTGGCAAATGGTGCAGGTTTGGGTGCAGGTGACCCAGATTGGGTTGGATGCTTTCTACGATCACAGCGATATGGTCGCATGGGCTTCATCACTCAAGGATGGCTCGCCATTAAGTGATGTGACCATCGAAGCCATGCCCGGCAATCTGAAGGTTTCCACCGGCAAAGATGGCGTCGCCAAATTTGCTATTCCCAATGGCGCCGCCTATCTGGTCGCCCGCCAGGGAGCCGATACCGCCATCCTTCCCAGTTCCTCCTGGTTCTGGGATGACAGCACCTGGAACTCCAGGCCCGTCTCTGACGAGTTGCGCTGGTACGTATTCGATGACCGCCAAATGTACCGCCCGGGGGAGGAAGTGCATGTCAAAGGTTGGCTGCGGCGTGTGGGTGGTAAACAGGACGGCGATGTGGTTCTGGTGGGCGGCAGCGTGAACAGCGTATCCTACCAGGTGCTCGATTCGCAGGGCAATGCTCTGGGAGGTGGTCAGGCGGATGTCAACGCCTTGGGTGGTTTCGATTTCTTCTTCACTATCCCCGAGAAAGTAAACCTGGGTTACACCCAGCTCGCCTTGAACGCCCTGGGCAGCCTGGATAATTTATCCGGAAGTCAGTATTACTACAGCTTCCAAATCCAGGAATTCCGTCGACCCGAGTTCGAGGTCAAAGCCCGTAACGAGACCACCGGTCCTTATTTTGCGGGTGGGAACGGTGTAGTTGCCGTGGAAGCGAAGTACTACGCCGGCGGCGCCCTGCCCAACGCCGAAGTCACCTGGCAGGTGACCACCTCGCCTGGCAGTTATTCTCCTCCTAACTGGCCCGACTTCACCTTTGGCTCTTGGACGCCCTGGTGGTATTACACAGGCTTTTATGAGGGTGAAAAAACTGGCCCAACCGGCGGGGGTACCCAGTACGAGACCTTTACGGGTCTGACGGATTCCACCGGCACCCACTTTTTGCATCTGGACTTTGCCGAGGATAACGGCTCACGACCGCTCAGTATCCAGGCCCAAGCCACCGTGATGGATGTCAACCGCCAGGCCTGGACGGACACCACGACCTTGTTAGTTCACCCCGCCAGCCTCTACGTGGGCTTGCGTAGTCAGCGCTACTTCGTCGAGCTCGGCACCCCCTTGGAGATTGACTTCATCGTGACCGATCTGGATGGCAATCCGGTTGTCGACCGTCCGGTTGAAGTCAGGGCAGCCCGTTTAGAGTGGAAATACAGCGGCAGTAGCTGGAAACAAGTTGAAGTGGATATACAGACCTGCAAGTTGGGATCGAAAGAGGAGCCTGTTACCTGCACCTTCGAAACCCCCATAGGCGGGACCTACCAGATTACCGCCCTGGTCACCGATGAGCTCGGACGCCAGAATCAGAGCCAGTTCACCCGCTGGGTGAGTGGCGGCAAACAGCCTCCCGCCCGTAAGGTTGAGCAGGAGCAGGTCACGCTGATCCCTGACAAAGAAACCTATCAGCCAGGCGATGTGGCTAGCATCCTGGTGCAGTCCCCCTTCACTCCCGCGGAAGGCTTGCTGACCGTCAGCCGCAGCGGGATTCTTTATACCACTCGCTTCCAGGTTGAGGACGGCACAGCCACTCTGAATGTGCCTATCGAAGATAAGTACATCCCCAACTTAAATATCCAGGTCGATCTGGTTGGTTCGGCGCCGCGCACTGATGACCAGGGCAAAACGCTCGAGAATGTCCCGCCGCGGCCTGCTTATGCCACTGGGCAGCTCAACCTGAGTATCCCGCCCTTGCAGCGCACCTTAAAGCTGCAGATCACGCCTGCCCAGGCGGAGCTGGAGCCGGGCGGTGAAACGACGGTCGATGTCCTCCTGAAGGATGCCCGGGGTGAGCCTGTCTCCGGCGCGGAGCTGGCTATGGTGGTTGTGGATGAGGCTATCCTCGCCCTGAGCAATTACCAGCTCGCCGACCCGCTGAGTGTTTTCTACGCCAATCGCCCGTCTGACTTGGCGAGCCTCTACAGTCGTCTCAGCATCATCCTGACCGATCCGCAGTCGTTGGCTCAGACGGCTAATCGGCAGATGCTTCTT
>Ga0153915_10003987_pt1 | contig 13578 bp, 8 predicted proteins | sample Opewatmetagenome_2_FD_107003 | JGI IMG/M metagenome (GOLD analysis project Ga0153915, IMG submission 107003) | Freshwater wetland microbial communities from Ohio, USA - Open water 3 Core 3 Depth 3 metaG | ecosystem: Environmental > Aquatic > Freshwater > Wetlands | place: USA: Ohio, Lake Erie... | reverse complement strand
GATAATGAACGCTTTGTGCGCGGAATATAAGAAGGCGGGGATTGCCACGGAATTGCGCCAGACGCGGTCGGAAAACCCGGACACGGCGGGATCGGCGCGCCAAACTCTGCAATCAACGATCGGGGAAGAAGCCGCTTTCGTCGTGGGCGACGACGCGTTTGCAGCCGCGCCTGGACCGATCACACCCGACCACATTGTATATGCCAAATCCTGGCCTTACACCGGCCCGCTGACCCGGGATGGCCTTGTCGAGTTTAAGAAACGCCGGGGTTATTGGCCAAAGATTGTCATCACTGAGGCCGGCGTGTTCGCCGTGGGCAATACGCGCGGCAAAGCAGAACTGGCGTTGGAGTTGGCAAAGGATGGCGCGCTGGTCATCCAGTTGACGGAAGCCTTTGGCGGCGTCCAGTTTCTGGTTGACGCCGAGCGCGAGTTCATCGAAAACTGGGAAGTCGAATCTTACCGGCAGCAGCAAATGAAATAACGCGGGGGATAACCACCATGAAAACAACAGAGAACAGGATTCAACAGGCGTACGGCAGCGCTAAGGAACAGTATGCGGAGCTGGGAGTGGATACAGAGGTGGCGGTTGCCATGGCGCTTAAGGTCCCAGTCTCGATCCACTGCTGGCAGGTTGACGATGTCGTCGGGTTCGAGACCAAGGAGGAAGGGTTGTCTGGCGGAGGCATCATGGCTACCGGCAACTACCCGGGCCGCGCCCGCACACCCGATGAAGCCCGGGCTGATTACGAGAAGGTTTTATCGCTCGTGGCCGGCGCGCATCGGTTGAACATTCATGCCTTGTACGCCGAGACGGGCCGCAAAGTCGTCGATCGCGACGCGCTTGAGCCGGAGCATTTCGCCAACTGGATGGATTGGGGCAAGAAACACGGCGTGCGCCTCGATTTTAATCCGACGTTCTTCGCGCATCCAAAGGCCAACGATGGTTACACGCTTTCACACACCAACAAGGCCATCCGCAAATTTTGGGTGCGCCACGCCATCGCCTCACGCAAGATTGCCGAAGCAATGGCAAAGTGGCAGGGCGGCCCCAGCTTGATCAATCACTGGATTCCAGACGGCTGCAAAGATTATCCCGCCGACCGCTGGACGCGCCGCGCGTTGCTGACCGAATCGCTCGACGAAGCCATCATTAATGAGAAGTCGGTGGACAAAAAACTGTGCGTTGACTACGTCGAGAGCAAGTTGTTCGGACTCGGCAGCGAAGAGTACGTGGTCGGTTCCGCAGAGTACTACAGCAGCTACGCGCTCAGCCGCGGCATCGGGTATTGTCTGGACATGGGGCACTGGCACCCGACCGAGACCATTCACGACAAGATTTCCAGTCTCTTGCAGTTCCATAAGAAACTGTTGCTGCACGTCAGCCGGCCGGTTCGCTGGGACAGCGATCACGTCGTCATATTCAACGACGATCTGCGTCACGCGTTCCTCGAAATCCAGCGCGGAAATGCATGGGACCGCATAGCAGTAGCGACGGATTATTTCGACGCCAGCATCAACCGCATTGCGGCCTACGCGATTGGCCTTCGCGCCACACGGAAGGCGATTCTGTACGCCCTGCTGGATCCGTCCGCCAAACTCAAGAAGCTTGAAGCTGAAAGCAATAACGCCGGTCGCCTCGCGATGATGGATGAGATGAAAACGATGCCGTTTGGCGCGGTGTGGGATTACCTCTGCACGGGCGCCAATGCGCCACTCGATCATGCATGGATGGACGACGTGAAGAAATACGAGGTTGGCGTGCTCCGTCGCCGCCGCTGACATCTTGGCGGATGACACAAAGCCCATGGGGCTGGTCGGGCAATTATAGAAGATAGAGATTTGAGCCCTTCCTCCGAACGGAAAAATCTGTCACCGATAAGAGCCGGCCTGCTGTGGGACGTCCCGGTGCTCCGGTTCGCCGATGAGCGCCTCCGCTTCGCGATGAAGAATGCGCGCGAATACCCAATCGAACCAGTAGCCTTCGGAGACGCTGCCGATAGCCGGACCACGGTTGAAATAGCTCTCGATTTCCCCGCGCGTCTGCGCCAATTCGGAGTGCGCAAGGTCGGTTTCCCCCCGGTGATGATGTATCATGGCGAGCAGAACTTGAAGATTGGCGTTGAGGGCCGGGTTTTTGTCATAATAAACGATGGATTTTTCGCACCAGCTTTCTGCGCCGGCATCATTGCCCAGACGATACTCCATTAACGCCAAAGAAAACGCCCGCCACGCTACGGTTCGTCCCTCAAACGGCGGCTTCGCCGCTATCGCCAATAACGGCTGCAACGCTGCAAGAAAATTGGTATCCGCCTGAGCCAGCAGGCTGATCCTAATCACGCGCTCGGCCGCCACTGGATTGGTGGTTTCGGCATAATGAGACGCGAGCCACTTTCGTAACTGTTGATACTCGAACGTATAGCTCAATTCCAAGAGCAGCGGACCGTAGCGTAAATAGTCCAGCGTGGTGGCATCCCAATCTTCTGGCTGCTTGACCTGTATCAACACCGTAAACCGGTCCGCCGCCTGTTGCCAATGGGCATTGACCACGTTCCAATCACCGAGCGCGCGAAACAGCGTGGCGTATTCAAGATTCGGTTCCGGGAACCGAATACTGCCTACCAGCCGGTCCGCCTCCTCAATTTTGTCCCGGCTGAGGAACACGGTGGCCTGCGTAAGCTTTTGCCGATTCTTAGCCTGCTGGCGCAAAAGTCTTGCCTGCTCCTCTGCAACCGCCGCCCGAAGCCGTGCTTCCCATTCATTCAGAAGCAGCCATGTTGAAAACCCTATGGCGATGATTAACGCCATAATCACGACAGATGCGGCGGACACCGTGGTTTTGTTCCGTCGCACAAGTTTCTGAAATCGGTAAAGTCGGCTCGGCGGACGGGCGACAACGGGTTCGTTGTTCAGGTGACGCTGAACATCCATCGCCAAACTGTTCGCGGTTTCATAACGGCGCGCCCGATCTTTCTCGAGCGCCTTCATCACAATCCAATCCAGGTCGCCGCTCAATTGTGAGCGCAATTTGGACGGTTCGGCGCGGCGGTGCAGCGCCGTTGCCGTCAACTTCTTGCTGTCAAGCGTGCCCAGCTTGGTCGAAGGCCGATGCGGTTCCTTTTCCTGCAGCGTGCGCCGCATCTGGTCCAATCCTGACTTAAGCAGTTCCTTCTGATCGAATGGCGTCGTTCCGGTCAGCAGTTCGTAAAGCAATACGCCGAGGCTGTAAATGTCGCTACGAGTGTCCACGGCCAAACCGCCCATCTTCGCCTGCTCCGGACTCATATAAGCCGGCGTGCCGATAAACTGTCCGCATGACGTAGATGCCGTGTTTTCGGGGTGAAAATCTCCCGTCGCTTTTGCAACCCCGAAATCAATGACTCTGGGCACGGGAATGCCATCGTGCAGCGTAACCAGTATGTTCGACGGCTTGATGTCGCGATGAATGATCCCTTTCTGGTGCGCGTGCTGAATCGCGTGGCAAACCTGGATGAATAAGCCCAAACGCTGGCGCGTGCCGAGATGGTTCGCATCGCAATACTCCGTGATTCTCACTCCCTTTACCAACTCCATCACAAAGTATGGCCGACCCGTTTCGGTTGCACCGGCATCCAGCACATGCGCAATGTTGGGATGATCCATCAGCGCCAGCGCCTGCCGTTCCAGATCGAACCGGGCAATCACGGCTTTGGTGTCCATGCCCAGCTTGATCACTTTCAAGGCGACCCGCCGGCGGATCGGCTCTTCTTGTTCCGCCATGAAAACCGCTCCGCAACCGCCTTCGCCGATCTTCTCCAAAATCCTGTAATGTCCGATCTGAGCGGCGATCCGTTCGTCAACCGCGGAATTCAATCCGGCGCGGGCCGCGTCAAGTTCCTGGCCTTCCGGGAACGGCGATGAATCGCCCTCAAAAACCAAACCCTTCAGCCCTGTAAAAAAACCGTCCGCTTTCTCATGTGCGGCGAACAGCCTCGACACGTTGGCGCGCAACTTTGGGTCGCCCGCGCAGGCCTGATCGAGAAACGCGTCCCTTTCTCCAAGGTTCACCAGTTCAAGCGCCGCCTCGAATATTTTCTGCTCTCGTTCTATCGCAGAGTCCATGGGACGAGTCTTTGATTATGCATACGCCATTGCTTCGAACAACCCGCAGTGAATTTGAAATTTATTCTAATTTGCAGATGTCCCGGAGAAGCCAGGCCTTCGCATACGCCCAATGATTCAAAACGGTGCGCTCCGTGACGCCCATCGCTTTGGCTGCTTCCTGATTGGTCATGCCGCCAAAAAACTTAAGCATCACAATCCGCGCGATTTTTGGATCTTCTGCCTCCAATCGCTTTAGGGCTTCGTCAACCAGCAGTATCTTTTCGTCTGGCGTGGGAGCCGCGAGCTGCAAATCATCAATGTTGATGGGCGCCTGGCCGCTTCCGCGTTTTACCCGCGACTTCCGGCGCGCCCGCTCAATCAGGATGCGCCTCATCGCCTCGGCCGCCGCGCCGAAAAAATGAGCGCGGTTCTGCCAGGAGCGGTCGCCATCGCCGACCAGCCGTAGCCAGGCTTCATGCACGAGTGCCGTGGGCTGCAGCGTGTGGCCGGCAGATTCCCGCGCCATGCGCGCGGCAGCCAATCGGCGAAGTTCGTCATAAACCAGCGGAAGCAACTCTTCGGAAGCCTTTTCTTCGCCTTTCCCGATGGCCTGCAATATGAGCGTGACATCACCCATGATATTAAGAAGCTTACTTCATCTGAAGAGCGCTATCAACCATTGCTTAATGCACAAACCTAGAGATGAATCTTGTTGAGCCGCAACCTCATCCGGTGTGATACTGGGAAAGTCGTTGGAGAGCATCCGCGGATTGCGGTACTGGCTCAATGCAACGCCGACGACCGGGAAATAGACGGGCAAAATGCGATACCCATCAAGATGGTTGGTGACGGGAATACTTTGTTCCGTGTTGTTGTTGGCTGCGGAAGCACAGAGCGCTGAGTCCGGCGTCGCGGCACCCGCAAGCCCGGACTCCCCGTTGATTGACCGGCATGCCCTGGTAACGCGACATAACGTCGTCCTGCGGCAGTTCGATGTCGAGAACCCGCTATCGGTGGGTAACGGCGAGTTTGCCTTCACCGCCGACGCAACCGGGCTGCAAACTTTCCCGGACGCATTCACCAACACGATCCCGCTCGGCACACTCTCGCAATGGGGCTGGCATACCATTCCGAACACGAACGGCTGGAGCATTGAGAAATTTCAGTTCAAGGAATTCGATGTTTTCGGGCGCAAAGTGGGTTACGCGAACGTGCCGGACAACCGTCAGACCCCGGAAATCAAATGGCTGCGAGAAAATCCCCACCGGCTTCATCTCGGCCAAATCGGTTTCGTGTTGAAAAAATCCGATGGCAGCTCCGCCCAAACCAACGACCTGACCGATATAGAGCAGATGCTTGACCTGTGGAACGGCGTACTCGTCAGTCACTTCAAGTTCGAAGGGCAACCGGTCGATGTGCAGACGATTTGTCATCCGACCCGTGACCTGCTCGCCGTGCGCGTGGTGTCGCCATTATTGAAGCAGGGTCGCATCGCCATCCAACTTCATTTCCCATACGGCACCGGCGACATAAAGACGGCGGACTGGAGCAGGCCCGACGCGCACGAGACAGTTTTTGAGCAGGATAAAATCAACGTCGGCCAGTTCACTCGCAAACTCGACCATGACTCGTATTGCGTCGCTGCAAAATGGACGGCTGGTGCGATGCTGAAGGAAGTGGCGAAACACAAGTTTGTGCTCACGCCATCAAAAGAGGGCGATGCACTGGAGTTTGTTTGCGCCTTTACGCAGAAACCGGCCGGCAGCGTCCTGCCGGGTTTTGATGAATCCCTGACAGCCGCGCGCGAACATTGGAATCAATTCTGGAGGACGGGCGGTGCGATTGATTTATCCGGCAGCAAGGATCCACGCTGGCACGAATTGGAGAGGCGCATCGTGTTGTCACAATATCTCACGGCCATCCAATGCGCAGGCAGTTATCCGCCGCAGGAGACCGGGCTGACGTACAACACATGGGAAGGCAAGTTCCACCTTGAGATGCATTGGTGGCATGCGGCGCACTTTGCCCTGTGGAATCGTCTGCCGCTTCTGGAAAAGAGTCTGGGCTATTACCAGTCCATTCTTACACGCGCCCAGGCGACGGCCAAACGACAGGGTTACGCGGGTGCGCGCTGGCCGAAGATGACCGACCCGAGCGGTGCGGAATCGCCATCGTCCGTCGGCCCGTTCCTCATCTGGCAGCAGCCGCATCCTATCTTCTACGCCGAGTTGTGTTACCGTGCGCATCCCAACCGGGCCACGCTGGAACAATTCAAAGACGTCGTGTTTGAGACGGCCAATTTCATGGCGTCGTATGCCACGTGGGACGAGAACACAAAACGTTACGTCCTCGGGCCGGTTTTGCAGTGCGCGCAGGAGATTTTCCCAAAGGACAAGACGCTGAATCCGGCGTTTGAACTGACATACTGGCGTTGGGGTCTGGAAACGGCCCAGCAATGGCGGAAACACCTCGGCTTGCCGCGCATCCAGAAATGGGATGATGTATTGAAAGACCTCGCCAAGCCACCGGTCGAAGACAACAAGTATCTGTTCGCCGAAACAGCGACCGGAACTTACACGGAAAAGAAATGGGTCGAAGATCATCCATCGGTGACCGGCGCGCTGGGCATGCTGCCAGGTCCAGGGATTGATCCCGAAATGATGCGCCGCACATTGCACTGGATTGGTGACAACTGGGATTGGCCTGACACATGGGGCTGGGATTATCCGATGGTAGCAATGTGCGCTGCGCGCCTTGGCGAACCAGAGCGGGCAATAGATGCGCTATTACTCGACACGCCCAAGAATTATTACCGTCTCAATGGCCACAATAATCAGCGTCCCGGTTTGACGATATACCTGCCCGGTAACGGCGGCCTGCTTTACACAACGGCAATGATGGCGGCTGGCTGGGATCCGCCTCCGCCAGCAGGCCACGGCGAGACAAGCGGCAAGCCGAAGAAACATGCGCCAGGGTTTCCCGACAACGGCCAATGGGTTGTGCGCTGGGAAGGATTGAAGCCCGCGCCGTGAAACGCGATGCGGAATCAAGCGCAGTACGTTGTTCAATTCGTTGGGTCTGTGTGTGAGTTTTGATATGAATTCTATTGAGCCGTAACCTTGCCAAGTGTGATACTTGGAAATCCGTGGGGGAGCGCCAGCGGATTGCGGTCATGGCTGAATGATATGCTGATAACCGGGAAAGAAGCAGGCAAATGCAATACTCATCAAAATTGTTAGTGGCGGGAATATTTTGTTCCGTGTTGTTGTTGGCTGCGGAAGCACAAAGCGCTGAGTCCGGCGTCGCGCAGGAAGCGACTCCGGCGATCCCAACCAATGCGCCCGCTTTCACGCTTTCGGCCGAGGTGACTCCGTCAGCGGTACTGACGGCGATGGAGAAAGCTGCTGACTGGCAATTGGCGAATCCTTCCAAACATTCGCCGACCGATTGGACACAAGGCGCGCTGTACACTGGCATGATGGCGTTGGCCGGCGTTTCAGACAGTTCGCGGTTCCACGACGCCATGCTGAAGATGGCGGAGGACAACAAATGGCTGCTCGGCTCCCGAATCTACATGGCCGATGACCATTGCGTGGGACAGGCTTACGCGGAACTCTATCTCCAACACAAAGATCCAAAGATGATCGCGCCCACGCGCGAGCGGTTCGACTGTATCCTGGCACATCCTCAGGACGACAATCTCGAATTTAGTCGCGCCAATAACCACGACGACAAGTGGTCATGGTGCGATTCGCTTTTCATGGCCCCGCCCGTCTGGATTCGGCTTTACGTCGCGACCGGCGAAAAGGCTTACCTCAACTTTATGGTCGAGAATTGGTGGAATACTTCAAACTTCCTCTACGACAAGGAGGAACACCTTTATTTCCGGGACAGCAGTTATTTCAACAAGCGCGAGGCCAACGGTAATAAAGTCTTCTGGAGCCGGGGCAACGGCTGGGTAATGGGCGGCCTGGTACGCGTTCTCCAGTATCTGCCTGCCGATCATCCGTCGCGGCCGCGGTTCGTACAGCAGTTCCGCGAGATGGCCGACAGAATTCTCACCTGCCAGCAGGTTGACGGTCTATGGCGTTCCAGTCTGCTTGATCCCGCGAATTATCCTCTCAAGGAAACAAGCGGCTCAGGCTTTTATTGTTACGCCCTTGCGTGGGGCGTGAACCAAGGCCTTCTTGACCGTGCAAAATTCCAGCCAGCTGTCTTGAAGGCGTGGCAGGCGCTCGTCGGCTGCGTGACGACGGATGGGAAACTGACCCACGTACAACTAATCGGCGCAGATCCAAGGAAGTTCAACGACAACACAACTGAGGTTTATGGCGTCGGCTCGTTCCTTCTGGCCGGAAGTGAAGTTTATCGTTTAGCGAAACCGACCGGTCCAGCGGCGAACTGAAATTTGTCGATTGATTAACGCAGACACGCATACGCGGCACGTGTTGCCGTGAGAGTCCGAACCTGATATTCTTACAGTACTCGGCACAAAGAGTAGGGTCGAACCAGAAGAAAGATAAGCATAGGCAAATATGGAAACCAAATATCTACCTGATCCTGTACGTTATCCGCGGATGACCACCACTGAACTGCGCGAGAGTTGCCTGATTGAACATCTCTTCCAGCCGGGAACGGTACAACTCGTTTACACGGACGTCGACCGCGCGATTGTCGGCGGGATTGTTCCAACCGGGCAGAAGCTGCCCTTGGGAACCATGAAAGAATTGGCGGCGAACTACTTCGCCGAGCGGCGCGAGCTTGGCGTGATCAATATCGGCGGTAACGGCTCGATCACGGTGGACGGCAAGGAATTTGTGCTGGCGAAACGGGATTGCCTGTACATTGGGCGCGGCAGCAAGAAAATCGAGTTCGCCAGCGCCGCCGCGAAAACGCCGGCATGGTTCTATCTGGTGAGTTATCCGGCGCACACGTCTTATCCGACCACACTCGCCGCCCAGAAGGACGCAGAACCGGTCAACTTGGGATCACAAAAGGACGCGAACCAGCGGACGATTTTCAAGTACATCCATCTCAACGGGATCAAGAGCTGTCAGTTGGTGATGGGCTTCACTGAATTGAAGGAGGGCAGCGTCTGGAACTCAATGCCGCCACACACGCATGCGCGGCGAACGGAGGTTTACCTCTATTTCGACGTGGCGCCGGACGCGGCGGTGTTCCATGTCATGGGCAGCGCGCAGGAGACGCGGCATCTGGTGGTGCGCAATGGCGAAGCGGTGCTGTCGCCGCCGTGGTCCATGCACTGTGGCGCCGGGACGAGGAGTTACACGTTCATATGGGCGATGGGCGGCGAGAACCAGGAATTCACCGATATGGATCAAATCGCAGTGGACGCGATGAAGTGAGATTTGTAGCCGCAGGCTTTATGCCTGCGTTTTGCGTACCCGTAAGCCGAGTCAGACGAGGCGCTCCGCTCCGAGCGGAGCAACGGTAAGGCTACAGAGCGGGCTTGTTGTTTGTAGCCGCAGGCTTTATGCTTGCGTTCTGCGCACCCATAAAGGGTGCGGCTATGGTGCAGGACGAATTACGTTAGGTACTTTAACTTAAGGAGCGAGACAGGACATGCCCATTTTAGATCAATTCAAGCTGGACGGTAAAACGGCCATCGTAACGGGATCCGGACGCGGTCTGGGTCAGGGGATCGCTTTCGGTCTTGCAGAGGCCGGCGCCGATATTGCGGCGGTGGACGTTCTCGATCAATCCGAGACCAAGGCCGGCGTGGAGAAACGCGGGCGGCGTTGCGCCACGATCAAGACCGACCTGTCGAAGACCGATTGCGTGCCGCATATCGTTGATTCCACGATCAAGGCGCTCGGTCATATCGACATCCTGTTCAACAACGCCGGCATTATACGTCGCGCGCCACTCACCGAATTCTCTGAGAAAGACTGGGACGATGTCATGAACATCAACCTGCGCACGCTTTTTTTCCTGAGCCAGGCGGTGGCGAAGGTCATGATCAAACAGGGCAAAGGCGGCAAGATCATCAATACCGCTTCGATGTTGTCATTTCAGGGCGGCATTCGCGTGCCGTCTTATACGGCGTCCAAGAGCGCCGTGATGGGTCTGACCAGGTTAATGGCCAACGAACTCGCGGTGCACGGTATCAACGTCAACGCTATCGCGCCGGGCTACATGGCGACGGACAATACCAAAGCCCTCCGCGAAGACGAGAAACGCAACGCCGATATTTTAGCACGCATTCCCGCTGGACGTTGGGGGACACCGATGGACCTGCAAGGTGCAGCCGTGTTCCTCGCATCACCGGCGTCGGATTACGTACAGGCCTACACGATTGCCGTGGACGGCGGCTGGCTGGCGCGGTAAGTCGTGGTGATGGGCGGGGTCTGTCGCGTAGCGGCGAGGAAAAGATTCTCAATAGAGGTGTCGTTTGCGAGGAAAACATGTTCCGTGGAGACCAAGACCATGACAATGCGCCGCTATATCATTCCACTGCTGCTGGTTGCCACCTTGGGCTGTCAGTCCACTACATGGAAGGGCGCGCGTACAGCGCCGTCGCCGACAATCGCCCGGCTTGAGCAGGATTTCGCTGATCCGCCGATGAAATACCGTCCGCACACGCGGTACTGGTGGTTTGGTGGAGCCGTGACACGGGATGAGTTGGCGCGCGAGTTGAAAGGCATGAAGGAACAAGGCTTGGCCGGTGTGGAAATCCAATCCACTTACGACGCCTTGCCGGCAGTGCCCAGCCATCAACCGGTGACCTACGCTTCACCAGAGTGGGCCGATCGGGTTGCGATCTGCATTCAGGAAGCTGCCAAACTGGATATGAAAGTGGATCTGACCCCCGGCAGCGGCTGGCCCTATGGCGGGACGTGGGTGAACGATGAGTACGCCGGTCAAAGCCTTGGCTCGGAAACTATTCCGGTGACCGGGCCGGGCCTGCGCGAGGCCGCGTTCCAACCGCTCGGCCCGGTGGTGGCCGTGACGCTGGCACGAGCCAGTGCGGACGATCCCACCGCTCCGGCAGTTGAACCCGCACAGGTGGTGACGGATCGGGTCCAATCGAACGGGCAGATCTCCGTATCTGTGCCCGAAGGCGAATGGCTGTTGACCTGTTTCTGGGCAAAGCTGGGAGGATTCGGCCCGCACAAGCGAGCCAATAAGCGCGAAACCGGTCCGGTACTGGATCACATGAGCGCCGCGGCCATGGATTTCCATTTGGATCACTGTGTTCAACCCGTGCTGGACCGTGTCGGAAATTGCGTTGGCGACACGTTTGAGTCCCTGTTCATAGATAGTTGGGAGCTTGGCCGGCCAACATGGACGACCGATTTCCTCCAGCAGTTCCGAGCCCGGCGCGGTTACGACCTGATTCCATACCTGCCCGTCATCGCGAGATATGACAAAGATGACTCGCCGAACACCAACGCGGTCATCGCCCAAATTCTCTGGGACTACGACCAGACGCTTCGTGACCTCGCCGCGGAGAACTGCTACGGCGAACTCACCCGCTGGTGTCATCAGCATGGCTTGAAATCTCGCTCGCAAGCCCATGGCAGCCCAACCGATTGGGTGGATTCGTATGGCGTGTCGGACATTCCGGAGTTTGAAGTGTTTGAGAACAAACGACCCGGCGCCGTCGAAGCGCCCAACGCCGCACACGTTTACAGCCATCAGGTGGTGTCGTGCGAGAGCTTCACATGGTTGACTGAACACTGGCGAATGACGCTGGCTGATATGCGCCGTATGACGGACACGATTTTCGTATGCGGAGCGAATCAGTTGGTGTTCCATGGATACAGCTACTCGCCGCCGGAAGCCGGTTTCCCGGGCTGGGACTTCTATGCCTCGTGCGAGATTGATCATAACAACACGTTCTGGCCGTACATCCGCCCTCTGACCGATTATATAAGCCGCAACAGTGTGCTGCTACGTTCGGGCCGGCCAGTGGTGGACGTTTGCGTCTATGGCACAAATGAAAATCTCTTGGGACCTTCCTTGCTCTCTGATCGGGTTACAGACCGGGTCCTCTGTCAGTTGGCGAAGATGGATGAAGACCGACTCGCAATCGGTTTTGGTAGCTACCGCTTGCTGATCATTGATTCGCCTGTCATGCCACTGAAAACATTGGGGAGAATTCAGTCGCTCGTCCGCAGCGGACTGACGCTCATTGCCGTTTCTCCGCCATCGGAAGTCCCAACCTTCAAGAATCACGATGCCCAGACAACCAAGCTTCGCCGGATTGTCGCTGGACTTCTCCCAGACAAGACTAGCGCCGCGCCCCGAAAGGTCGGCAAAGGCACCACCTATCTGGTTGCCCGACAAGATATTGCATCTGTCTTGGAAAACCTCGGCGTCCAGCCGCAATTGAAGGAAGCTACGGACAAACCCCAAACCCGGTGGCTGCATCGTCAGGGAGCCGGCTACGACCTGTTCCTGCTGAACAACCCATCGAAAGAGAACACCATCCGCCAGACGTTCTCGTTCCGCGCCAAAGGTTGCCTGGAAATCTGGAATGCGCATACCGGAAAGATTGAACCGTTCCCACATCGCGTTGATGGCGACCGGGTGGTGGCTGACATTGAGATCGGCCCGCAAATGTCGCGTCTGGTGATGATTCGTCGAGACAAGACGGCCGGTGGATCTGCATCCGTCCCAACGACCGATCAGTCAATTGCGGTGATCGAGGAACCTTGGCAAGTCCAGTTCCGGCACATTGATGGCCGGCAGCCGTTCGAAAAGGATTTCCCATCGTTGATAGATTGGACGGGGATGGATGATCTGAAGTTTTTTGCAGGCACGGCGATCTACCGGACCCAGATAGACTTGCCGAGTGTTCCACGGGGTAACATGTTTTTGGATCTCGGCCAGGTTTGTGATCTCGCTTCAGTGAGCATCAACGGGAAACCTGCCGGGATTGTCTTCGAGTCCCCATTCCGTGTGGATGTCACCGGTCTGCTGCACACCGGGAAAAACGCGATTGAAGTGAAGATTGCCAACCGGACGGAGAACGGCATCCCGGCCGCAGGCGCCGCATGGAAAGGCGAGGGCAAATGGCCCGGCTATTTCTTCGTCAACAAGGAATACAAAGATTACGATCCGACCAACGCCCAGGTGCATCCCAGCGGTCTCTTGGGTCCTGTGCAGTTGTTCCTGCAACAGCCGTCGCCGCGGTAGGCGAATCTCTCACAGAGCCCGTTGAGTCACAGAGAACACGCGCTGAATCGTTGAGGGGACGATTCAGCGCGCTGCCTTTCTCTCTCCGCGCCCTCTGCGTCTCTGCGAGAGGCCGATTCCATTTTTCCACTGGAATCCATCATGGCGGATCGCGTTGAGAATTCAGGCCCGCCTGCAATGCTTCGCTCGCCCGAAGACGCTGCCCGCCTGCCACAGCGCATTGCCGGGCAGGCATCGCTGCGAGTGGGCGTAGCGATGTGGGCAGGCGCGGCGAGGAAATGCCTTGTGCGAAGAGTGGAGAGGATGTCCAACGATTGCCGAATTTCGGATTTT
>Ga0153915_10003986_pt1 | contig 13581 bp, 24 predicted proteins | sample Opewatmetagenome_2_FD_107003 | JGI IMG/M metagenome (GOLD analysis project Ga0153915, IMG submission 107003) | Freshwater wetland microbial communities from Ohio, USA - Open water 3 Core 3 Depth 3 metaG | ecosystem: Environmental > Aquatic > Freshwater > Wetlands | place: USA: Ohio, Lake Erie... | reverse complement strand
TGGTTTCTGGTCGCCCTGCAACATATCGTGAAGCAACTGAACGCTGGCTTGACGAACACGACATCGCATATGATGGCTTATATATGCGTGGCGCAAGTGATACCCGGCGAGATGATATAGTTAAACAGGAGATTTACGAACAACATCTCAAACATCAGTATCGAATCTTTTGCGTCTTTGATGATCGTGACCGAGTTGTTCAGTTCTGGCGCTCCTTGGGCGTGCCTTGTTTCCAAGTTGCAGATGGGAGTTTCTGATGTTTAAGATAATTGTCGTTATTTTATTGTTAATGATCTTGCATCAAGTTGGAGGATGCTAATGAGCACACTAAAGGTCGAAGTTGTTGTTCCAAATGCAATCTTGCCACACCCGAATGCAGATCGGCTTGAGATTGCACACGTCGCTGGATGGCAGTTGGTTGTGCCAAAAGGTAGGTTTAAGTTAGATACACTCTGCGTTTACTTCCCTATTGACTCGATACTGCCACAAAGTCTGGAGGAACGCTTGTTTCCACCTGAGAGTAAGATCAAGCTCTCGAAACATCGCATAAAGACTATTCGCATTCGTGGTGCAATCTCGCAAGGATTGCTCGCAGGGGTTGACGAAGTGTTCGACAGTGATTATAGTTTATATATAGGCAAAGACGTTGCCGACGATCTTGGCGTAACCAAATACGAACCGCCTGAAGTAGCAACGAATCAAGGTGGATTGCCGCGAACGTCGAAAAAGCAAACGAATCCGTACTTCCACAAATACACTGATATCGAGAATTTCAAATGGTATCCTGATTTGTTCAAACCTGACGAATATGTCTATGTTACTGAAAAGATTCATGGAACAAACTTCCGTTGTGGTTGGGTTCCGACGCACGTCAATACCTTCTGGAAGCGAATAAAACGATGGTTTAATATTCTTCCAGCTTGGGAGTTTGTTTATGGCAGCCATAACGTGCAGTTCCAAGATCGCAAGCGTGATCATGGATTTTATGGTCCATCGCTTGGTAAAAACGTCTATGCCGAAGCTGTAGAGAAATATAATCTACGAAGCAAACTCCAGCCAGGCGAAGTAATCTACGCCGAAATCTATGGCGATGGGATTCAGAAAGGTTATTTATATAGTTGTGCGCCAGGTGAGCGCCGGATGGTTGTGCTTGACCTAAAACTTGATGGTGAATATGTTAGTCACCATACAACAACACTATTTTGTGGTAGTCGTGGATTGCCTATTGTTCCACTTGACGCATATATTTACTTCGATCCTGAACGTATCAAGAAGTATGTTGATGCTCCAAGTTGGCTTGGCAAAGAGATTCGCGAAGGTGTTGTGCTCAAACCTTGGATTGAAGAACATACCTATATGGGTAGAAAGATTCTCAAATGGAAGTCAGATCAGTTCTTATTAACTCAAGAAGATGATAGTCATTAAGGAGGCAGAGTGAAAAAGTTTCTTTTGGGTTTGGTTTTGGCAGCGGGTTTGTTTGTTGGGAGCCAAGCATTCGCTGCAATGACAGTGACAATGACATGGACAGATAACTCAAACAATGAGGAACAGTTCTTGATTGAGGAAGCCAATTTGCCAGCAGGACCATTTACGTCAATTGGGCCAGTTGGACAGAATATCACGACATTTACGGTAACTAATCTTGCACCAGCGACACAATATTGCTATCGCGTTAAGGCAAGTAATGCAGCAGGTATTTCATTACCAAGTAACGTAGCTTGTATTACGACACTCTCGATACCGACTGCACCGAGTAACATTACTGTTATCATTACAACAACTCCTTGAAAGAACATACGGCTTTCAGGAACTAACCCACTTAGAAAGCCAGCCCCACCAGGCTGCGTGGGAATGATTATTGTTGATAACAATTTATGAGAGGAAAATATGCGAGATATAGTTGTTTGGTTTTTGTTTCCATTTCTATTAGGCTGGTTTCTAGCAGATATATATCGGTTAATTGTCGGGGTGTAAGTCAGCGGTCAGACAGCCACGCTTGGAACGTGGAAGCCGTAGGTTCGAATCCTACCACCCCGACGCGGGTTAAGTGTTAATGGTTGCACGTTAGTCTTCCAAACTAAAAGAGAGAGTTCGAATCCCTCAACCCGCACCAAAGGAACAAAGATGATTTGTAAGATTTGCGAACAAACAAACGCTGGTATTAAAGAGAATCATTGTAAAGATTGCTGCTGTGCTAAGTCATGGGAGGCTCTTGGAATAACTGAATTCACAGGCAAGTCGATTCCTGAGCATATTCAAGACTTACGTAAGCGGCATGATTTGCTTTGGGATATGGACCGCAAGATTATTGCGGATATGACTGCTGAGATCAATGTATTGAAAGCAGGACTTGATTCACCGCAACCCGGCAAAGAGCAGAATCTTAAATTCCAACTTGAGGCAGCACACGAGAAGATCGTTGATCTAGTAGAGGCAAATCGGTTGCTGGTTGAAGAACTCACAAATCTAAAAGACGTATTTGCAAGATTACAACGAACTGTAAAGTTTCAGGAAGCTGAATATCTTGAGAATCATGGTGGAAGTTGGGGCAAGTGTAAATACCAAGCTAAGGCAGAACACTTACAAAAAGAGTGTGATAGACTTAGAATACGTTATGATGTAAGATAGGATATTATGATTGAGCAAGTCTTTTTTGACGTACAGTTCTTGCATGATGGTTCATGGTGGAGCAAACAAACATTTCCATTAAGCAAACACGCTCAAGCATTGAAGCTTTTCAAGAAAGCAAAGAAACTTGGCAATGGCAACAAAGCGCGTATGTTGATTACTACAGTAGTCAGAGCATCAACAGTGGTGATAGGATGAGTTTAATATTTGTTGATTGTGAAGCTGATATGCGAGCACCATGTCCTAATATGCCAGATGGTGGAATGACTGAATTCGCTGCCGTTGAATTCGAATCCAGAAAGTGGTTCCACGCCAAGCCAAGTGTGATATAGTTTGTGCAAATTGCCATAGAATTAGAACCTATATGCGGCGACAGAAAGGCAAACTTCAATGAAAGCAATGGGTCCAGGTTATGAACGTGAAACAATAATTCGATTTGACGATGATAGCGATACTGCTGAACTTTGGACTGCAAGCGCAACATATTATCGTCGAATGCTTAAACGTGGCTTCACTCCACAAGTTGATGGCGAACGTCATGCGCTCTTTGTATTTCCGAAAGCGTCGGTGAAGCTTCCAAGATTTGGCAAATCAAAACGTGGATTTGGAAGCAGGAAGAAGATAGAAAGTGAAGTTACTCCAGCCAACAATTCAGACTGATGGTGGTCCGTGGGCAAAACACAATATGCCTTGCGCAGTTTGTCATATTTGTTGTGCGGTGCTTAATTTAAATCTAGGTATCTTTGAACCATGTTAGAAATGTCAGCGTAAAGGATGGCAACTCAAACAGAAAAGAAAATGGTGGAAATTATGGAACTAACACAAGCACAGAATGATTACATCACCGGACTCACCGAAGACTGGAATCGTTGCATGGGCCAGAAACGCCCAAAGGATTTCGTTAAGGATGAACTTGGTATGGCGATTGTAACTTCAACAGCAGCGATGGTCGCGAGTATGATAAAAGACGAAAAGGATGCCGAAGCATCTAGTATTTGGGGTTTCATCTTGCTCGGCGCTTTCCTGCATCGAGAAGGTTTGCTGAATGTTGGTGATGGTACATTGCAATGACACCTGACGAAGCCAACGCATATTTGGCAATTGCCAACACCTTTTGGTGGATTTCGTTTGATAGCGCGATTATGCTTGGAGTTGCGATTAGTGTTGTTGTCTTCAGTTGGTTGCTTGATAGGCACTAAGTGCTTTTCTATCTTGAACTGGCAAATGTAATTATGTGGTGGGGAATTCTTATCCCACAACTCATGATACTTATTGCACGATTCGTCATACGCTTCATTAGGTGGTTATTTGATTAGAGAACTCAACAAATTCGAACAAGATGTAGTTTCGTTAGCTGCGAGCCTTAACTGTGAAGTTACAGTTCCCCCAACCTACCCAAACGGCATGGAGATACTCGTTATTGGAGAAGCCGGTGGAAAACAGGAAGTTGACCTTGGCGAAGGATTTGTCGGCAAGGCAGGAGAAATACTTCAAAAGATTATTGCAGTTAGCGGAATATATTGGAATAACATCGGACGCTCCAATGTCGCCAAGCGATCACCTGATGGTGGATTTGACTCGGAGCATTTTCAATCGACGTTCTACGAAACGATCTTTAAAGAAACGACGAAGGTGACAAAGCGTTGTGGCGTCGTTGTTGATGGTGTTGAATGCCTCAAGACAGCCAAGCAGCACGTCGCAAAGAAGCACCCAATTGAACACACTTTCGAGCCTCAAGTTGTCACGAAAGTTAGCAAGAAAGGCGTTATCCGGCCAACTCAAGAACTCAAAAATTGGATAGACGTTCTGCGATACGAGATTATGTTGACTAAGCCAAAAGTCATCATCGCGTGTGGCAATGAAGCTTTGAAGGCGTTATGTGGTATTGAAGGTATTTCTAAGTTTCGTGGTTCGATGTTGGAGTGTTCGCTTGTTCCAGGAGTTAAGGTCATTCCATTGATGCATCCAGCATGGATTGCACGATCAGTTCAGTACCAAGAGATATTCATATCTAGCCATATTATATGCGATACGGTCATCCCACATATTCGGGGTACAACAGGACGTGAATATGATAAACTTATCAGACCTGACATATCTCAAGTTGTTACGTTTCTGCGACAAATCGATTCGCCATTCGTTATTGATATTGAGACGCGTGCCGGTAGCATTGCTTGCATTGGTTTTGCTGCTATTATACAAGGCAGTACTCGTTCTATTTGTGTACCCATACAAACTACTACGGGGCCGTACTTCTCATTGGAAGACGAACTCACGTTCTGGCAGGAATTCCAGGCGGTGGCGCTGAAGTACCAGATGATCGGGCATAATATATTTTATGATCTTGCCTGGTTACGTGAATTCGGGATTACACCAATTGACATTGAAGATACGATGATCCTTTTCCACCGACTATTTCCTGAACTTCCAAAAGGTTTGGATTTTGTTAATATGTGGTTCAATGGCCGATGGATATCTTATTACAAGGATGACGGTAAGACGTGGGGCAGAAATCAACCCGATCTTAAGTTATGGGAGTATAACTTACTTGATTGCATAGCAACACTTTGGGCATTTATGGATATGATGCGGCTTGTCCACACACGTCCTTACCGTCAACCTTGGGCGAATTATCAGCGATACACACGATCACAGTTCCCGATTGCGTTCGAAATGCAAACGCTTGGTATGCCAGCCGATGAAGTTGGCTTGATGTTTGCAAAAGGTGTTCTTGTCGCTGAACTTGACAAGGTACGGCAGCGATTGGAAATTCTCTCTGACGGTAAGCTGGTCATCAAAGCAGGTGGAAAGAAGATTTCAGATCAGCAAGTTGCCACGTATGTTTATGGTGAACTCAAATTACCAACGAAGTATAATCGCAAGACAAAATCGGTAACGGTTGACGAAGATGCACTTGTCGAATTATTGATTCAGTTTCCTGATCTTGAAGTGCTCAAAGCGATCAACGCCGAACGGAAGATTTCGAAAGCGTTAAGTTCATATATCAATATCAAATGGCGTGAGATATAATGATAACAACTTACAAACTTCTAGGTGCTCAATGCAAATGTGGTCGTGTATGGCCTACAAAGTACTCGGATGCTTTTAGTATATATTTTCACTTGTGAGATTTGTACCAAAATTACGGCAGACCAAGTAGTTCGGCTGTTGAGGTTATTGTTGAAGCTGGTTTTACTGATTTTGCTCCGCGTATGACAGTTAAACGATTCTATCCTGATTGGGGGGAAGTTGACAAATGAACTTGTTGGTACGGTTGTGGAACGATGCTATGTTCCTTGTCGTTGTTGTGATTGGTTGATTATGGAAGGAGATGAACATGTTTGTGCTGGTTGCTTAGGCTACCACACACCCGAAGAATCATGGCCAGGTGGAAAGCTTCCACCTAACGTGGAAGGAGTAACGAAATATGAGTTTAACACGATACAATCTTGACACTTCCGAATGTGAAGGCGATAACGCAAGTGGTAGTTGTCACGCAAAGGTTCGTGAAGATAAGCGTGGCGAATATGTCTTATACGATGATGTTACTGACCTTTTTAATGACATACGAAATGGTGTCGTACACGAACTTGATGATAACAAACCCTAAGTGTCCAAATTGCAATGGTGATGGTTGGTATTTAGATCATTCAAGAGCGCACTATGCTGCTCAATACGATCCTAAATTAGATTGTGGGCAATATGGATGCCCTATTCAAGTACAGTGTGAAAGATGTCAGGGAACTGGTAAGGTGAACATTGCTGAATCTTGATTACGGCGTAGGCGTCGAAGTCACCGAAACCTTTCGGTGGGCGATGTATAAGCATCCACTTGGTTATGGCTTAAATGCTCAAACCGACCCGAAAGCATTACGTTATTTCAAACTTGCCCCGGAAGGTCGCATATTCGTTGGTGGTGATCTTTCACAAGTTGAAGCACGCGTCGTAGCATATCTTTCTCATTGTCGAGAGTTAATTGAGTGCTTTAATGACCCAACGCGATCAGTCCATCTTGAGAATGCGATTGCGGTCCTGGGCAGGTCGGTTGAGAAAGATACGCCCGAATACACCATGTCGAAATCAATCGTTCATGGAAGTAACTTTCGTGAAGGTCCGAAGGTGCTATCGTCGCAATGTGGTCAGCCAATTCCACTTTGCAAAAAGCTTCTCGCGAACTATCATCGTAAGCGTCCAGAGATTCACATATGGCATGATGACACTTGGAACATCATTAAGACTAAAGGACAGTTAACGAATTTCTTTGGTGATTCACGAGTATTTTACGAAGCCGTATCGACGTTTTCAATGCTCGGCGTAATGACTGAGCAGCAATGGAAGGACGCGATTGCATGGATACCACAGTCAACACCACCACGGATTATTGGTATTGCAATTGTAGAGATTGCGAAGCTGCGAGATCAGGGGATGGATATTTGGTTCCATCACCAGGGTCACGACTCATTCCTTTGTTCGATCCCGATTGGCGAGGAAGAACGTTTCTTCAATGCAGTAACGCCAATATTTGCAAACATCAAACTCGTTACGCCAAGTGGTGTCTTTGTAATCCCTGTTGAGTTCCAAGTGGGATACAATTTTGGTGATATGTTCAAGTATTCAGGTAAATCACTTGCAATGAAAGATTGGCAAGGAATGGTTGATAAGAAGTTAGCTAAAATGTCTAGGCACGAGAACATTCTAGCAGGTACATATGGTGTGCATCTCAAGGATTGGAGACCCTGATGTTAATAATTACTATGGTTAATCAAAATGGTCTAGCCGAGATTTCTGATTACGATGTTCGTGTATTCGTTAATCAATATCAAATTGCTGGACCTTTCAAAGTTAAAGGTCATAAGCGTTCAGAAGGTTGGCAAAAACTTGTCAAAATATTTGCAGACAACTTGAAGGAGGAAAAGTATGAGCCAGTTCGGCAGGTTCAAAACGTCCGAAGAAGTAGCAAAGCACGCTGAATCATGCGGATTTGAAGTCATTCATGGTGATGCAACGACTTTGTTGCTTGATCTTGATTCGGGTGAGGATTTTCACAGATTTGAACTTAATCGTGATGCCGTAGATAAACTTGTTGGCATTGAGGATTATACTGTATGGAATTCCCAATCTGGCAAGCATCACGTTAAGTTGAAATTGAAAAAACCGTTAGAGATCAAGGAACGAATGATTCTTCAAGCTTGCCTGGGTTCGGATTTAAAACGTGAACTGGCAACATACGCGCGTCTTTTGGAAGGCGAAACCGAACCTATAATGTTGTTTCGACCGCGTAAATGGGGTAATTCGTGGAAAAGAATTGAAGGCGCGAAGGCAACCAAGCGAATAAATCAATTAGATCGAAGTCATGGTCAGGTAGAAACACGGCAAGCATCACGGCCAATACTAATGCTAATTGACGTATGGCAAGACGACCCACAAATGCGTCCACCCACTCGTTAAATGATTTGTCCACGTTGCGGCGCTGAGATCGCCAAAGATTTTTATTGTATCCGTTGCGGGTATGTCCCGTCAAAAGGTGGTGATGTAGAATTCAAATCTTCGAACGCGGTGGTGACGTACTTACAGCGCCAAGGCCAGAATTTACTTTCTGGCTTGACCCATATATTCCGGCAAGTTCGATAGTAATGCTTTATGGTCGATCAGGTATTGGAAAGACAGCAGTATGTTGGGAGATGGCTCACCATATCCAAAATGGCCTTCCACTTTGGGGTATGCCAACAAACCAGACGAATGTTTTATTTCTGGAACTTGACACACCATATCCCTTGGTCGCTGAACGATGGGAGAAATCTGACCCAAAATTTGACCCCGACTTCTCAATTATATTTGAGGAATGTTCTCTTGATTACCGACAATTCCTAACAAGTTATCCTGATGAGCGTCATGCGGAGATAATTGCCAAATGGGGTGAACTCCACCAACGTAAGCAATTTGGCGTCGTCTTTGTTGATGCACTTCGGGAAGTTGTCGTTGGCGATTTGAGCGCGAGTGGTATTGCAAGGAGAGTTTATGACGCATTTAAAACAGTCTTCCCAAAATCAAGCATCTTGTTCATTCATCACGAACGGAAGTCTGCGGCAGACCCTCGAACAACTCCTGATCCACTCCAAGCAGCGGCAGGAAGTATGGAATTTATTAACACAGCACAAGTTGCTCTTAACTTCAGGCGTCGGGGTCGTGACACTTGGTTGGACCACGGCAAGACGCAAGCGAGTGCAGAGTTCGAACCGCTCCCTATCTCATTACGCGAAGATGGAACGCACGTTTTTCACAGACAAGCCGAGCGGTTTGAAGTCGCAAAAAAGATAATTGAAGATAATCCGACTGCTGGAATGCGTGAACTCGATAAGATGATTGGTGATAGACTTGGAATGACCGAGCGGTCGGCGAGAGTAATTCGCTTGGGATTGTCTCAAGCGGGAAAGGTAGAAGATGCCAAAGTGAAATAATAAACACAAAGACATTAGACAAGATGAATGGTGTGAATGGGGTGGAGGATTGACGTGGTGCGAATATTGTGGTGCTGTGTATGGGACACCTAAATGGAAAGAGAAGTGCAAAAAGTGAGTAATCCAAAAATTCTATTTTTCGACATTGAGAGTGCTGGTGTTAACGCACTCAAAAGCGACCTTGGATTTGTAATCATGATAGGTTACAAATGGGCGCATGAATCTGAGGCAAAGATTGACATAATAAAGAAAAGCGATCTGCGTCGGTTTGACGATAAAGAACTTCTCATAAGGTTTTCAAAGCGATTTGAACAAGCCGATATTTGCGTCGCACACTTTGGCAGCGTATTTGATCGACGGTTTATTCAAGGCCGGTTATTGATCAATAAACTTCCACCGATTCCACCAACTCGTATGCGAGATACATGTATGATTGCAAGATCGGTTGCGAATTTCTCATCGAATCGGTTGAAGCATTTGGCGAAGATTCTATCGCTTAAGAATCAGAAACTTGACAACAATTGGCCGATAGCGTGGTTCAAAGTAATGCAAGGTGACATGGAGCATCTTCGTGCATTAGCCGAATACTGCAAAGGTGACGTACTCGCGCTTGAAGACCTTTACAATCGCTTGCTTCCGTTTGACAACGCGCATCCACGAATCTATACAAATCGTGCAGTTTGTGGACGTTGTGGCAAGCGTGTTATCTATCGTGGTAAAGCGTTTGTTAACAACAACCAATATCGTCGGTATCGTTGTATTAAAGGACATTGGGACCGAGAACATAACAAGATCAAGGAGTAAGTATGTCATATTGTGAATGCGGTTATTTAGAGCAAGCACATAAAAAAGTTCATCCGTCTGGTTTTTATTGCCCATCGCTATGCCCCAAATGCGGTTGTGTCTCGAAATGCTTGGACAATTGCAGTAGGAAAAAGGCAGATAAAGAAGATGAATAATAACGAAGAAATCGTCTGCTTTGAGTGTTTAGACGGCAACCACCCCGAATGTAATGGTTATTTTCAGCGTTGCGATTGTTGGGAATGTCTGGAACAGGAAATGAATCCTGACTTGTTTCAAGACGAACTCGACGACGTGGAGGACGAGGAATGACATATACTGGTTTTAATGTAAAAAAGGCACGTAAGCGAACCAAAGTTGAGAAGCTTAAAGACGAGATCAAAAAGTTGCATCAATTGCTTGGTTCGATGATACACTTACATGAAAGGTTAAAAAATGAGCGAATCGAAACTGATAAAAGCAAGAATGTGCCCGCATTGCCAGAAAGAACATCAACTGACGGCACTCCAATTAAAAGCACATTTACAAGCGTGCAAAGTGGCAAGGATAGAGGATCAACGAATAAAACGAATAATGAAGGAGCTTGATTTAATATGAAAGTTACATTAAAGAAAATTGTTATCCTTGGTAGTTCTAACCCAAAATCTGGATTATCTCAGCAAGGTTCCCGTTGGGAGGTTGCTAATGACTGATTTTGTCACCGAGTTTAATTTAGAAGCACACAGGAACTTCAAAGTCGCCGAAGAACATGGTTGGTGGGAAGGCAAGATCAATGATGGTGAAAAGATCGCGTTGATGCACTCTGAACTCTCAGAGGCAGTTGAAGCACTTCGCAATGGGAATCCTAGTTCAGCAAAGATTCGCAATTTTAGCTTGCTTGAAGAAGAACTCGCCGATGCGGTAATTCGTATTATGGATTACGCACTCTATCGCAACTTACATCTTGCTGAAGCAATTCAAGCCAAACGTGAATTCAACTCAACTCGTGAGTTCAAACATGGAGGGAAACTGTTTTGATGATTCCTGATTTAATAAATGGTATGTTTGAACTTAGTGGTAGTATTTTGTTGTGGCAAAATGTTCTACAACTTTACAAAGATAAAGGTTACTTAGGCGTTTGTTGGTCAACTGCTGCTTTCTTTGCTGTTTGGGGTTATTGGAATATGTACTACTACCCATTGTTAGGTCAATGGCTAAGTTTTGTTGGTGGTTGTAGTATTACGTTAGCTAATACAATTTGGGTCGCTCAGATGCTTTACTATGGGAGGAAATCTTGACATATTACCTCATTGGTTCACTTCGCAATCCAAAAATTCCACTAATCGGCAACAAGTTGCGTGAAGCGAAAATTGACATTTTCGATGAATGGCACGATGCTGGCCCCGAAGCTGATGATTATTGGAAGAAAGATCAACAGGCACGTGGAAGGACATATATTGAGGCTTTGGCAAGTTATGCAGCCGATCACGTATATAACTTCGACAAATATCATCTTGATCGCTGCGATGGCTGCATATTGATTCTTCCCGCTGGCAGGTCATGCCATATGGAATTTGGTTATGTGATTGGCTCTGGCAAGCGTGGATATGTCCTATTCGATAAAGACACCGACCGTTGGGACGTGATGTATAAGTTCGCAACTGGTTTGTTCTTTGATATTGAAGAACTTATCAAAAAGTTGAAAGAACCAAGGCCGCGAGATTTAGAATACGCGCAAAGAATATGGCGCAAATATCATGATTCAATTGGATAAGGAGGAATGATGCCTTTTATTTTGCAAGAAAGACGTGATAGAATTACTTGCGAGGGATTGAACTCTGTAATGCCAGTCCAACCAGGTGATTTGTGTTATGTTTATTACAAAGTAATGGTTAATCGTTGGAATGCGTCACCACGATGGACGACAGCGCATGAACTTTTCAAAGAAGTTATAACTTATGAGGTTACACAAACAGAACTTGATGAAGGAATCGCTAGATTATTGGCGTGGCAAGTCTTCTTCCAACTTCACGTCATGCCATACGAATTGAAAAAGCGTGAGGAAAACGGAGATATATGAACTACTTCGTTCTAGTTGGTGGAATCCTTTGGCTTGGTGGAGCCGTACAGTATTATTGGCATAATAACTATCGTATGACTATTGTATCAATTGCATATGCATGTGCGCAGTTTGCATTAGTCAACGCAAAGTAGGAGGTTAGATGGCAGAGCAACCACTTGAAGACGGTGCGAAAGAAAACAACTTGTTAGAGCACCCGCAAGCAAATAAAATCTATATTGCGAGTTTCTTCAACACACGGCAGCGAATACGGCAATATCGTGACGAACTCTGGAAACTAGGTTACGAGATCACGTCGTCATGGCTTGATGAAACGGCCAAGCCACATGGCATGAATATACATGAGTTCTTCCGCAAACTCGCGATCAAGGATATTGCAGAAATCTATCGTGCTGATATCGTGATCATTGATACGATTGACGTTACTCCGCGTGGTGGTCGTGAAGTTGAATTTGGTGTTGGCGTAGGATCGTTTCAAAATAAACTTCTCTATCTTGTCGGTCCAAAGCGTAATGTATTTCACGAACTGGTAGATCGCGCGTTTGACTCGTGGGATGAGTGCTTATGGTATATGAAAGCGAGGCTGCAAAGTGAAAGTAAGTAAACCAGGAGTGAAGTACGATGAAGGTAAGCTACGGTTTGACTTGATTCCTGTTGAACCACTTGAAGAACTTGCACGAGTTTATACAATTGGTGCAACAAAATACGATGATCGAAATTGGGAGAAAGGTCTGAAGTGGGGTCGCGTGTTTGCGGCGATGCAACGTCATGGTTGGAAGTGGTGGAAGGGCGAAAGGCTTGATAAGGTAGATGGTCAGCATCACCTTGCAAGTGTCGCATGGTGTGCTTTTGCATTGATGGAATATGAGAAAACTCGGCGGAAATTCGACGACCGACCAGCCAACCCCCCGAAGTCACTTTCCCACGGGCGGAAAAAGCGAGCGAAATCACGGCGTTACCGTGGGAAGTCACTTTTGGTGCAAACTTCCCACACTTCCCACCGGAGAGGCAAGCGGTGAAAACTGCCAACAAATGCCACAAATGTCAGATTAAGTTCGACTGGCGGGTGATTCACTGTCTCGACGCAGTACATGACCCTAAAGATGGCTGGTATTGGTGCTCGAAAGAATGTCGAATTGCAGATCATAGGAAGGCAAAGGCAGGTAAATGAAGGAAGTTTACACCATTAACGAGATAAAACGAGCCTTTTGGGAGCAATTTCACCATTCAGGTGAACTCTGGTTCCCTTACTGGAACGACGAAGAAGAACAAAATGAAGCAGTTACCGAGAGCTTTTGGCAGACGTTTTACGACGAACTGAAAGAAGCAAAAGGAGTCGAAGAATCGTCGTGACACGCCGATATCCGTGGTCGTACTTTTGGGGGGTGTGGAAGCTATGCGCGACACACGGTAAGCTTTCAAACCCCCACAACACCATCGATCACCTAGACTTGTGGATGTATTCTGATGAAGGCGTCACTTCATTGGGCGCACCTGAATTGCAGGACGTTCATCCCAGGCATTTGACGCTTTTCCAGCGGCTTCGACGGCTGATCTTTCTGTTGGGAAAGGTAAAGGAACCCAACCACGTTTTAAGAGAATCTTGAGTATTTCTCGCGGATCGCGGGAACCTTC
>Ga0153915_10003985_pt1 | contig 13582 bp, 15 predicted proteins | sample Opewatmetagenome_2_FD_107003 | JGI IMG/M metagenome (GOLD analysis project Ga0153915, IMG submission 107003) | Freshwater wetland microbial communities from Ohio, USA - Open water 3 Core 3 Depth 3 metaG | ecosystem: Environmental > Aquatic > Freshwater > Wetlands | place: USA: Ohio, Lake Erie... | reverse complement strand
TGCTCACGGGTGACAGTGTCCTGGTCGCTGACCGCATTGGAAGAGAGCTGGGCATAAGGTACGAAGCGAAACTTCTTCCCGAAGAGAAGGTGCTGAGGGTGAAGGAGTGGAAGAAGCAAGGTCAAGTGGTGGCGATGGTCGGTGACGGGGTGAATGACGCCCCGGCCCTTGCCGCTGCCGACATTGGTATCGCGATGGGAGCAGTGGGAACGGATGTGGCTATTGAAACCGCTGACATTGCTCTGATGGCCGATGATCTCAGGAAGATTCCTACCGTCGTTCGACTCTCCCGGAAAGCCCTTCGAGTGATCAAAGAAAACCTTGTTTTTGCGCTTGTTTTTAATACCATCATGGTCATTCTTTCCGCCCAGGGATGGGTGACCATGATCGTGGGAGCTGTCATGCACCAGGCCAGTTCCCTCCTCGTCATCCTCAGTTCGATGCGCCTGCTAAGGAGAAACCTTTGATCTCCACAAAGTTCAGACATTCTCCAAAGTAAGCCAAGAAGTTATTAACCAGGACACAAAATAGATTACAAATCAGCCTTTCAAGAGTTGAAATTCGGCGGGCTATCTTTTGGTAGAAATACATTTAACGCAAGAATTGTGATATATTGGGGACCAAAACAAAGCAAAAGGAATAAGGAGGAAAACAATGGTGAAAGATCTAACTGCCGACAAACTGGCGATCCGGGAGACAGTAGAGAACTGGGCAGTGTGGCGCGATGCCGGTGATTGGGAGCGTTTTGCAACCGTCTGGCATTCGGACGGCTGGATGACAGCCACCTGGTTCCAGGGGTCGGCACAAAAATTTATCGAAGTGAGCCGCGAAGGGTTCAATAAGGGCGTCAGCATCCTGCACTTTCTCGGCGGCTGGACCTGCGAGATTGTTGGTAACCGTGCGGTCTCGCAGACCAAGATGACGATCAACCAGCGTGCCCACGTGGAGAGTGTTCTGGTCGACGTCGTATGCACCGGGCGCTTTTACGACTTTTTTGAAAAGCGTAAAGGTCGTTGGGGCATTGTCCGGCGGCAGCCGATCTATGAAAAAGACCGGCTTGATCCGGTCGACCCCTCGGCCGTTCTGAAGCTCGACGCGGAATTGCTCGCACGCTTTCCCGAAGGGTATTGCCACCTCGCCTATCTCCAGTCGAAGAACGGATTCAAGGTCAAAGCCGGGTTACCCGGTTTACGTGGCCCCGCGGTGGAGAAGCTTTACGCCGAGGGCAAGGCCTGGCTTGCGGGCTCGGCTCGACCCGGCGAACCGCTTTAAACGTTTCATCCGACTCGCTTAAGAGGGAAGGCTGTAAACGCGCCGCCCTTCAGTCTTTTCGTTGAGATAGTAAGTTCGGAGATTCCTGAACGCAAATGTGAAGCTCCCCGGCACGCCAGGGCATTCCGGAAGGGCAGCGCCGAAATTCAAACGATACGAAAATTGCCTTGACCAGATAGATCCCATTTCGTAAAATTGGACAGTGTGGGAGAAAAGATTAGGAAAAAATGGTGAAGGGGAGGAGCGCTTATGGACGAGAAGAAATTTGAAGAGATCATCAGGTTTGCCATTCAAAGAGAGATCGAATCGACGAATTTTTATAACAAAGCAAGCAACATGGTAAAACACTCCGGGACCAGGGATCTCTTTCTGGATTTTGTTAAGCAGGAAGAGGGGCACAAGAAAAAGCTCGAAGAGGTGCGGGCAGGAAAAATCGTATTGGGAAAGATCGAGAAAATTCCCAATCTGAAGATCAGTGATTATATGGTTGAAGCGGAATTAAAACCTGATATTTCTTATGGCGATATCCTACGAATCGCGATGAAGAGAGAGGAACGTTCGGTGAAACTCTATACAGATTTAAATGAAAAGAACCAAGACGAAGTTTTAAGAAATGTCTTCAGCTTTCTGATTCAGGAAGAGAGCAAGCACAAATATTATATTGAAAAACTTTACGATGATGAAGTATTGAAATAGTCGCAAAGAGCACCGTGTAAAAAGATCTTAAACCCTATGCGCTGAGCTCTATGCCCTTAGTCTTCTTTGAATTTAAATCCAGATAGGAGAGAGAGATGGAAAAATGGAAATGTCAGGTTTGCGGTTATATTTACGATCCCGAAAATGGCGATCCTGACGGTGATATCCCTCCGGGCACACCCTTTAATAAACTTCCTGACAGTTGGGTCTGCCCAATGTGCGGCGCTCCCAAAGATATGTTTGAAAAGGAATAATGTAAGATTCCGTTTCAGCCGATTTCTCATATAACAATTCGCTTGGCCTCGACTTCCATCATCTTCTTGTATTCATTCCAAACGGAGAGTCTTTGTCGACTTTAGCCGCGGGAGGTAAGAAGCTCTGAATGAAACATGCTTCAAGGGAGGAAGACCGCGTCAAGGTGGATGTCTATTCCTTTCGCCATCCGACTTTTTCAAATCATCATGGGAAAAGCTCGGTTCCTCATTGCCTTGATTTTTAAAGATTTTAATCTCATAATTTACTTGTGTGTTCGACCAAGAAACTTCTTTTTCTGCTTTTAGTTCTCTTCTCGTTTCTTTTAATCATCCCCTCAAATGCACAGACAATTCTTGAAATTCCGGCTGAATACGGTGAAATCATCTACCGATTCAACGAAAAAAGCCCAAATCAGATTTTCATCATTGGTATCAGCCATAGAGACGCCTTAACCTGTCTCAATGGTGACAATACATCAAGAGTTCAAGCTGAGATCTATAGAATTGGCGACTGGTTAATCCATAACCAAGGGTTGGAACTCCTTTTGCCTGAAGGCTTCTTCAGAAGCGTGTCAACAAGAATTGAAAAAAAGAATATCGACGCTCCGGGGAGAGGGAGCAGCTGCGCATCAATAGATATGGAGGCCTTAGAAAAAAGACTCTCTGACAACAAAATTTATGTCAATGCAGAGATGTTGTTAAAGGAGAATCATTCATTGAAATTGCAGCAAATAGAGGATAAGGGTCTCTCTGAGGCTGTGAGGAGGAATTTGCTCAAGTTGGCAAGTAGCCCGGATGATTCAGGGAATCATTCCCGCCTGAAATCAGAACTTCACTATCTCCACGAGAAAAGAACAGTGGCCATGCTTCAGAAGATCCCCCAAATTGTTAATGACGAGTTTCGGCAGGGGAATATCAAAAACAGAAAAGCGATCTTCACGATCGGGATGTTCCATCTTCATGAAATCATCACGTACTTGAATGAGAAGAGAATAATGATTCATGCCCCTCTATCGGCTTCAAATGGGAATGAGGGTGACATGGCTGAATTAAGCATGCAGAAAGAGAATTTTGGTGTCTCGGTGATCATACCAAGGACATTAGCCAACGATCAGAAGATTTTGGAGATCAGCGAATTGGATAAGATAGTGAGAGAATGCCAGAGCAACCCCCTAACCCCTCCCTAGGATTTCATTTTAGACCCATCTCTCCTAAGCGTCAGTGTATTTCAGGGCGATCTGACGGAAATTCTCTTTTACTTCTAAGAAAGCATCCACGACCTCCGGATCAAAATGGGACCCTTTCTCTTCGATGATGATTTCGACGGCTTTTTCATGGGGGATTTGAGATTTGTAGACACGTTTACTCGTCAATGCATCATAGGAGTCGGCTAAAGCCATGAGTCGACCAGGTACTGGAATTTGCTCCCCCTTGAGACCTTCCGGATATCCAGATCCATCCCATCGTTCATGATGAGTGTAAGCAATGTCTCGAGCAACGCGTAGAAAGGAGATGTTGCCAAGCTTTTTTTCTGCAGCAAGGATGGTATCGCGGCCATAGATTGTATGCTGTTTCATTTCCTCAAATTCTTGGTCGGTCAGTCTGCCGGGCTTTAGCAAAATTCTGTCTGAAACTCCCACTTTTCCGATATCGTGAAGCGGAGCGGATTTGCATAAAAGGTCGATGGTTTCATCGTCCAGAAACGGACTGAATCTGGGTTGATTCTTCAAATACTCGGCGAGGAGCCGAATGTAGTTCTGAGTGCGTCTGATATGCTCCCCTGTGCGCGGATCTCGCGTTTCGGTCAGCGAGGACATGCTTTCAATCGTTGCCTCTTGAACCATCGCAAGCTCGCGAGTGCGTTCTTTAACCCTTTGCTCCTCCTGCCAGAATCTGAAAAACGTAAGGATGGAGAAGTTACACACCAAGACGATCAACGGTAGAACCGGTGAAATGAAAACGCCTTCGTTTCGAAACGTCCACACCGAAGCCTGCCAAACGCCCACCCCTACGACTCCAAGAAGGAGTGAACTCCAACCAGCCCCTGTCCATGCCAGGATAAATGCGGAAATCAATCCGAATACCAACACTCCCAAGGATTCCAGGCCCGCGGCCCATTGGGGTCGAGAAATAAAATCCCTTTTGAGGATATTATCAACAACGGTTGCGTGAACCTCTACCCCTGGGAAGACTGGGTCGAAAGGAGTGGACTTGAGCTCTTTCAACCCTGATGCGGAGGTTCCAACGAAAACTATTTTCCCCTGAATTTTTTCATCCGGGATGCGATCGGACAGGATGTCGGCGGCTGAAACATAGTCAAAGGTTTTGCCTTTCCCGCGAAAGCGAATGAGAAGGCCCCCTGTTGAGGTAAGTGGGATAGCTGTCTGGTTCAGATATAATGAGTCCACACCATTCCTGTCTGTCCTCAGAAGGACATCGTTCACACCCAAAGCCTTCATCAGTGTTCCCAACGCGAGGCTCGGATACAATTTGCCTTTGTGTTCCATGATCAGGGGCACACGTCGCAGGATACCATCTGTTTCCGGGGAAATATTGAAGAACCCGGATCCAGCCGCAGCCTGGGAGAACATCTTCAGGTTACAGGATACACTTCGGGCATGAATGAAAAGCGGCGAGTCCCTTTCTGCCTTCTCGTGTCCCAGTTCATTGACACGGATGGGATGGAGTAGGCAGTTCTCCGAATCAGAACCTTCGTCAAAGAGAAATTGATAACCTAATACAACCGAACCTCCTGAAAGAGTCTTTGCCAGCCTCTGGTCATTGTCTCTGAGACTTTGGGGAACTTCCCTGAAATCGAGTTCGACTCCAAGGTCACGGGAAAGCTCCTTTCTTATGGAGTGAATTGAAGCTCTGTCCTCTTCTGCGAATAGCATATCGAGGCCGATACTCAAAGCTCCCAGATTTCTCAGTTTGTCTATTAGGGTAGCGATCCGATAACGTGGCCACGGCCATTGCCCGTATTGCTTAAGGCTTTTTTCATCTATGTCAACGACGATAGGAACAGAAGAGGATTCTCCCCTGTTTGCAGACAATAAGAGGTCGTAAAATCGATAATGAAGAAAATCACTCAAGGTGGGCTTGACAAGATTTAGAAAAAAAAGAAGAAGTGAGAAAAGGATACCGTACAGCAGGACATGTGACCTGTTTCTTCGGTCTCTCCTAATAATCAGTCTCCTGCTTTCTGAGTTCACCATGGATCTAGACTAGACTACATAAAAACGCTACGATCGACGTCTTCCAGCACGTCGCCCCAAATGGATCACCATCAATAGTGAGAGAGTGGTCAAGGGGCTTCTCTTTAATTTTCTTCAATCAACAATGTTGTGATTTTCCAAAAAAACCGAGTTGACTCCGGCTATCGGACAATGACTTCGACTCTCCTGTTACGGGGTTCAGGGACTTCGTCTTGGGTAGGCACCAGGGGTCTTGCTTTGCCATAAAATGAAACGACCAGCGTACTCGGTTTGATGCCGCTTGAAACGAGCAGATTTCGGACGTAGTTTGCCCGTCTTGAGGAAAGTCCAGTGTTGTAAGCCTCTTTTCCCACAAGATCGGTATGACCGACGACGTAGACTTCTTTTGATCTACGGCTTTTGATAGTCCTCAGGATTTCCGCCAGTAAGTCCTTGGATTCGCGGGTGAGTTTGGTTGTATCACGCTCAAAGTACAGGATGATTAAGATAAACCGACTCGCTGGATCCGGAAGCATCGAGAGGGCTGATCCAAAGACATCCGTGATTTCTTTTTCTTCTATGGGTTGGGGAACGATCGGCGGTTTATTGAGATCTTCAATCTCGATGGCGTATCCAGGCTTGTCAAGTATCTGAGAGCCTCCCTCGGTTGTCACCGTGATGACACCCCCCTTACCATCCCGATCAGGTAAGAGGACAATCAGATCTCGCTTTGCTCGGTGTGCACCGCATCCGCTTAGAAGGCAAAGAACGATCCAGACAAAAAGAACTTTTCTCCACTGCCTCATCTGTTAACTCCGTTCCCATTGATGGGGGGGGCCTCTTTTCTACTCCCCTTCGACCCTCGCGACGAATTTCGTTCCGCGAATGCCTATAGAAGAAGTCGGGGTCTCAATATGTGCCGACTCCGGTGCGAGCTTGGAGATGAGTCCCGAAAGGTAGGCAACTGTTCCTTTTAGCATTCTGATAGCGATAGAGAACTTTCCTTGCCTTGGAGCAAAAACAAACTCATCAATTACTAAGATGCTCTCGGGTCCCAGTGACAATAAAGTATCGTCATTGAATACCACGCCAATAGATCCGTCGGGACCAGTGCGAAGCGTATCATCCTGAAATATTTCCAGACCGATTTTGGCGGATATCGTTCGCCCTTGTCTATCAACCATTGCCTTTCCACTAACCTTTTGAACAGTTGCAATAGTAGATGGGGGATCGGCAAATGTGGCCTCTCCGCTGATAGATAGCATGAAAAAAATAGCAGCCAAAGAGAGAAACAGTCTTCTTAAACTACTATGATTCATGTCAATACCCTCCAAAAATTTTTGTATTCTGAATTATTGTGTTGCAAAAATCAAGCCACTATATCTAGTTGAAGGTGTTCAAGTAATATCGGTTAGTTAAGATAGATGCCTAAATTCCTCTTCTAACAACCTTTGTCAGGAGAAGACAATTTGTCATCTTTGGCTTCCGAGATTCTTATTAGTCAGTCCATAACGATGCAGACACTGAAGACTAAATCCTTCCTTCATTCCCTCCCACTGCAAAAGGGAGGGATTTCCCCCTTTTTGGTATTCTTTTGCTGTCGTTGGACAGGCAAAGAGGGGGCGTTCGACAGTGCGCACTGCCATGAGCTTGTCGAATGGTTCGGGGAGATTCATAGAACAATAGGTCTGATCAATTATGGATTCCTTAGTGGCTTCCCTTTGAATGTCTCAATACACCCGCGCCCCACGAAAAAGAGAGCCCTTTATTTGTGCAATATTGTATGGTGTAACAAAAATGTAAAATCAACACTACAGGAGTAGGTGAGATCAAATGCTGACTTAAAACCTATCTCAATTTCTTCATCGGTAGGGGTTGGAAAAGGAATGGCCAAGAAGGAGAAGAATCTCTATCAGGAAATAAAGACGATCTTCCCGTAAGCGGTTGACCTGGTCGTGTAGGTCCCTGAGCGAATGTAAGCATCAACAGAGGGCTAACCACCACTGATTGCAAACGTACTAGGATCTGACCGGTACTGATTTTCGGATCTGGAGCCTCCTCCTGCTACATGATTTCGGGAGGATCAAAATCATGAACTCGAATTGCTTTCACACGTTTGCTCCTGCCCTCATTGAACGCCCGTGGTGCCTACACTTTCTTGTGTTTGATAAATGTGCCGTTCTGGTATTCTTCAAAGGCAATCTTAATTTCCTCTTGTGTATTCATAACAATGGGACCATACCACGCAACCGGTTCACCGATAGGTTTTCCTGAAACCAGAAGAAAACGAACCCCATCCTTTTCGGCAGTCACAACCACTTCCTCACCATCACCATAGAGGACAATCGTCTCGTCTCCGCACAGGCAGCTCCTCTTGAAATCGAAGTAGTTGGCTCCAATCACCTCATGAGCATACGCATCCCGGTTTGGGTCGAAGTACCCTTCTCCCTCAATCACATAAGCAAAGGCATTTTGCCCTGGCCTGATCGGGTGAGTGAACGTAGCTCTTGCCGGAACCGTTATATCCAAGTACTCAGGGTTAGTCACAATGTCGCGGACAGGTCCCTGCACGCCGTTTACCTTCCCGCAGAGAATTTTCGCCTTCGCCCCATCCTTGAGGGAAATCTCGGGAATCTGGCTGCTCTTCACGTCCCGGTAGCGGGGGGCCATCATCTTATGCGAAGCGGGAAGGTTCGCCCAGAGCTGGAACCCTAACATGACCTTCCTTTTGTCGCCCTTCGGCATCTCCTGATGGATGATGCCGCTACCCGCTGTCATCCACTGCACGTCCCCCGAATTAATGACCCCGCTGTTCCCGATGCTGTCTCCATGTTCCACCTCACCGCGCAGGACATAGGTAATCGTTTCGATGCCTCGATGTGGATGCCATGGAAAGCCTTTGACGTAGTGTTTGGGGTTGTCCGAACGAAAATCGTCGAGAAGGAGGAACGGGTCAAGCTGGGGGACCTGATAGTTGCCGAAAGCCCGTTTCAGGTGCACACCCGCTCCTTCGATGGTAGGCCGACTCCTCCAGATCTTCTTGATTCTTCTATAGCTGCTCATGGCTCTCTCCTTTCTCATGGCTCTCACTGGCCATCCATAAGCCAACCTGCCTGTTGAACCTTGAAGAATTTTCCTTCAGCTTATACTCACATTTTTGAACGATGATGGGAATAAAGTAAATCCGTTTAAGAATGTATTTTTTCGATGAAAAGATAGTATTTAGAGTAGAAGGAAGAAACTATCCATTTTCTCTTTTCCAATTTGGATGTGTTTAGGAAGGGTTAGAACTCCCGGTGAACGCTAAGGTATGAGAGATTGACGACAAAATTGGCACCTGAAGTCGAAGAACAGCTGGAAGGTCTTTCGGCAAGGCGGCACTGAATTCCATGCGTAAGAACCCCGTTACCTCTCAGCTTCATACAGAGGGTTTTGTCTTTGCCAATGCCTCCTCACCGAGTTTCACTCTCCGTGTCCAAGCAGCGAGGCTTTGGAGCATCTCCCTTATCTTTTTCCGGGTCTTCTCGTCCGTTACCCTGCCGTTGCTATCAACCTTATCCTGTGCAAGGGGGACCATCACTTCTGGCTGATTTAAGGGAAGTAAGTTCAAAAAGACGAAGCTTCGCCTCAGATCATATTGGGCCCTTGCAGTTCCCAACGTCCCTATGGATGCACCCATGATGGCAACAGGTTTGCCATCAAAGGCATTGTCCCCGTAAGGTCTCGAAGCCCAATCAATAGCGTTCTTCAACACCCCCGGGATGGAATAGTTATATTCCGGGGTAGCAATCAAGATGGCATCGGAAGCTCTGATTTTTGATTTGAACTCTTTCACCTTATCCGGGGGTTGATGCTCCAAGTCCTGGTTGAAGGGTGGGATTCCTTCAAGATCAAAAATCTCAAGGGTTGTATTCTCAGGAACCATCTCAAGCGCTGCAGCTAAGATGGCCTTGTTGTACGACTGTTTTCTCAAGCTGCCTGCAAATCCAAGAACGTGCAATTTCTTATCCATGACTATCCCTCCTTTTCTATCTAACGGGAAAGCGTAAGAAAAATCTTATCATACTTTATTTAATCATCGCTGGCCAAAAGTGCAATGAGAAACGGCCTGTCGTCCATTTTTGCACAATGTCCTAGCCATTACGTCGGACCGTTCGTTACGTCTTAGCCCAAATGGAAAATCTTGAAGAGAAGCGCTTTTGTCCAAATCAGAATACGGCATTTCCATACATAAAATACGGCCTTTACCTTATTTATTCCTTAGAAAAATCTTCAGTATTTACATTAAAAATCGCTGAGCGTATACTAAATAGTAGTTCTAGACAAAGGAGAGATTGATCCGAAAATCCGTTCTTCCTACATCCTGAATTGTATCAACTGATGAGCCTCTATCCACAACCGGTCAAGCACCAACCCTCGGTTGAATATCTCCCCATCCCAAGATTTAAGGGGCCCGCTCATCAGTCATAGGAAGCGATGAAATGTCATTTCATGTTCTTTTCTTAGTCTCGATCGTTGCCGGGTTTATAGGTGCCATGAGCGGAATGGGCGGCGGCGTGATCCTCATTCCAGTGCTCACATTCCTTGGAATGGACATCAAACACGCCATCGCCGTAAGCATCGTTTCAGTCATCGCGACATCGAGCGGTTCAGCTTCAGCCTATGTAAGGGACCGTATTACCAATCTCAAAGTAGGCATGTTTTTGGAAATGTTTACGATTGTGGGGGCGCTCGCAGGGGCTGCTATCACGTTAATTTCTGGTAGAAGGGTTCTCTTTATCCTTTTTGGTGTCGTCCTCCTGTCCTCATGGGTTGCCTTGTTCCGACAGAGAAATGAAGGGTGGCGGCAGACCTCTCACCAAGATATCTTCTCTCGCTGGCTTGAATTGGAAGGAAGTTACTATGACCGGGCTGTCCGGCAAACGATCGTGTATCAGGGTACACGGGCCTATCTCGGCGGTCCCTTGATGTTTGGCGCAGGCGTAATTGCCGGGCTCTTGGGCATCGGCGCAGGAGCCCTTAAGGTCTTGATCCACGATCTTGTGATGGGACTCCCGCCGAAGGTATCCACCACTACCAGTAACTTAATTATAGGTGTGACAGCCCTGGCTGGCACCAGTGTGTACCTCGCCGCTGGAATGATCGATCCGGGACTGGCCGCCCCGGTCATCCTCGGCGTTGTCCTCGGTGCCTTCATGGGTACACGCCTGCTCGTCCGGTTGACGAATCAGACGGTACAGCGTTTCTTTTTAGGGGTGTTGCTGGTTCTGGGAGTCGAGATGTTGCTCCGTGGTATCTGGGGAGTCTGAAAGGCGAAGATGCAGGTATCGACCCATCCTCCGGAGAAGGCGCAGAGTGGTCACCATTTCGATATGGAGGGCCTGCTCGGGTATATCCTCTTGACAGGGGTTTTATTGAGTGTCGCTCTCCTCGCGATTGGTTTTGTCTGGCGCTGGGTGAGGGTGGGTAATCTAAGATTCGAACATTCGATTGTCGGAATGAACTTTTTCGAGTTCATATTATCCACCCTTCGGCAGATGGCTTCTCAGGCCTCTCGTCCCCGTCTCTTCCTCAATATGGGAATTGGCGTTTTAATGTTGACTCCCTTTGTGCGTGTTCTGGCTTCTGTCTTCTACTTCGCTTTCGTGGAGCACAACTGGAAGTATACTCTCTTCACCGGCTTTGTCCTGAGCGTCCTCACCTATAGCCTCTTCTTGCGATGAGCGATTTTTATAGCTCGTCTCTTTGATTGCAAATCCCCCCGCTTTCGGGATTCTTGACTAAAGGGAAATTATTCTTTAAAATACTGCCCTCCTGCCTATAAAATACAAGGTTTACCTGATTCACTTCCTAAGACCTATTTAGTTTAATATAATGAGTTGAATAGCAGGTTTGAAAGGAGGAAGAAAGATGCAGAAATCTCCGCGACGTCCGTCAGGCGCATCTTTTTTGGTCGTTGGCCTACTTCTTTTAATCCTTTTCCCAGGTTGTGGTCCCATCTCAAAAGAACTGAGAGCCCAGACAGACCGAACGCTCGGCTTCCAACAGGTTATCCAAAATCCGGAGGCCTATAAAGGTAAGATTGTCATATGGGGTGGAGAGATTATTGAAACCATCAATCAGAAAGACGGAACGACCCTCATCGTCGTCTTGCAGCGCCCCCTTGATTGGACTCAAGAACCTAAGATTCAACGCTCCGAAGGAAGATTCATCATCTTCGTCGAGGGGTATGTAGACCCGTACGTCTTCAGAAGAGGGAGGAGAATCACCGCCGCAGGAGAAATCCTGGGAAAAAAAGTAATGCACCTTGGCGAATTGGTATATCCTTATCCTCTTCTTCGAAGCAAACAAATTTACCTCTGGGGAGAGTATTACTACTCCCCTTACCCGTACCCCTATTATCGATGGGGATATTATGGATACTATGGCCCGAGGTGGGGCTATCCGTAGAAATGATTCTTTTTTTTCTCAAGACCGCTTTTGTTCATAAAAAAAGGGACGGCTAAAGAGCTCCTGAACATGTTTCTCTGACCGGAGAAAGAGGGGTAAAGATGAAAAAGATATGGTGGTTGTTAAGCCTTACGATTTTACTTTTTCCAACGTTTGCCTCGGCAGACTGTGCAGATCTCGGAAGGTTCACCCATTGGATTCTCGAAACTTCACATACCCTCGCCTTCTATGCAGGGAACAAACCCCTCGCGCGTCTTGAAATACCAGATTGCGAGATTCGTCCATTGTCAGCGGTTCGTCTCCGCACGAGTTACGTGTGCGACCTGGACGAAATTATCATCGATGGTGTCGCCTGCCGCATTATAACCGTGGAAATATTATATTAGGAGGCAATTCTTATCGCTCATGCATGCCTTTGATGCGGAACACTCAAATGGCCCGAAGGCTGGATGATATCTAATTTCTGTCGGAGGTAAAAGAGATGCTATCAAAAATACCAATCGATCTTAAAAGAATAAAAAAAGAAGGACTGGACAAAGAAATCCTAAGAGCCGCAATCATTGCTGAACTGGATGCCATCAATCTTTATGAGCAAATGGCGGATATGACCCGGAATGCCAACGTTAGGAAAGTGCTTCTGGATATCGCAAGAGAGGAGAAAACACACGTGGGAGAGTTCCAGACCCTTCTCCTAATCGAAGACAAGGAACAGGTTCAAGAACTGGAAGAAGGAAAAAAGGAAATCCAAGAATTATTGATCCGGAAAAAACCTTATTAGGCACCTTGGCCCTTCAAGTAAGATCGTCTCTTAGCGTCTCATCCACTTCAACCACACCATCGCTTGGGTCAGGAGTGAAAGGGAGATAGAGAGGTGAAATGACAAAATCACTCTGGTTCTCTGGCCTATTTCTTTTTATTGCCATTCAGGGATGCGTTTCGCTTCCTGCCTCTCCCCCGGGAACGAGACCCGTCATCACCCAAGCGTTTATTAATTTGGAAAGGGGAAGATATGGAAGTATTCTAAAGATCTACATTGAGGCAGACGATCCAAAGGGCTATATGTTTAGAATTGCCACCGTGGTTGACCAAACAGGATATGGCCATTATCCGACCGATTGGGTCTATCTTAAGCCACAACATCAGCATCACCTCATCGGATATCTGCAGTGGAATACCTTCAGCTACCACGCTTCCTGGATGCCCGAGTGGACAACACTGACCATTAGAGTTTCCACCCTTGATACAAACGGCAATGAGAGTAACGAAGTAGTTTTCCCATTCGAATTCGTTTCAGAAGTCCTCCCTGAAACTCCGCTACCTCCCCCTTTCGATCGAGGGAATATTCCGATGGTAGGGCATATCGGGATTGATCTTTTTAATCCGCTCGAATTGGGAGATGAACGTGAACGGTTCAACCGGCTACCGTATGAATAACCGGAGTCCCGTGAGATTTCATGCTGGCTATGTAGAATAGACCTAGCTAACAGACCACCGTCCAGGCGGGTGACTGCCTGCTCGCGATTCTTCTCCCCATCGTGGGTTACAACGGTTACTTCTTTACTAACTCTAACACCTTCTGCGGGAAATTGGGCCGTTCAGTAATACAGCCGGAATATACCGCCTGCCTGATGCACCGCAAGGGGATGTCTTGATTTGGGGGATGAATGGCAAAAGGAAATACAAGATTGATCAGAGGGCAACAGAAGATATACAATA
>Ga0153915_10003984_pt1 | contig 13585 bp, 11 predicted proteins | sample Opewatmetagenome_2_FD_107003 | JGI IMG/M metagenome (GOLD analysis project Ga0153915, IMG submission 107003) | Freshwater wetland microbial communities from Ohio, USA - Open water 3 Core 3 Depth 3 metaG | ecosystem: Environmental > Aquatic > Freshwater > Wetlands | place: USA: Ohio, Lake Erie... | reverse complement strand
TGCCGGGGCGCATCGGGGAGGAGCGGCGACGCCGCAGACGGCCCCGCGCCGCCGCAACCGCTTGCGGTGGCTGGCCTTTTGCTCGCGACGCCTTTCAGGAAAAGAGTCTCTCTGTGGAGACTTCTCCCTGCGTCGCGAGTTGCAAAAGGCCAGACACGACACCCGCATCCATTTTTCAGCAGCCTGCTAGGCTCCGAACTGCCGCAAGTGGTGATCGATGTGCTTGTACATCATCACGGCCCATTCTTCGCCGGTTAGCCGGCCGAGGAATGAGTGCATCTGGGCCGCTGCCTTCTCGAGGCCGGCCTCGCAGAAACGGTTGACGAGCCCGGTCAAGCGCCGCCTCTCCGCCTCGAAGTCCTTGTCGCCGGTCATGACGAATGCCGGATCCGTGGGCGAGTTCTTGCTGAAGGGCTTCTCGCCGAGGAGCGACGACCTGACGAAGGGGCTGAAGAGCTTTCCAATGAACGCCTGCTTGCGCGGCCGGTCTCCCGTGGCCACCTCGAGGGCGGCCGAGCAGTGCGCCAGCATCTGGGAGGCGCTCATCTTTCCCCATTGACGCGCGGCCCCGGGCTCGAGCCGCGCAAGTCTGTCGAGCACGGACTGCCGGTCGGCGGGATCGAAGAGGTTGCGCATGGCCTGAGCCTAAGAGAAGCTGCCGGGCAGCGCAACGGGATGGGCTGGGTCCCGGATTACCGCGCCTCTTCCGCCTGCGCCGTGAAGAGACGCAGGAGACCCTCCCAGCCGTTGGGGGAGTCCACCGCGGTGCGTATGGCCGCGGCGCCCGGGCCGTGGCGGCCGAGGAACCTGTGCTCCAGATCGACGCGCGTCGTGCCGTCGGGCTGGGGCTCGAAGCGGATCTCGACCTCGCTCGATCTGGCAAGGTCCGGCTCGTACCCCCACTCGTGGGTGATCTGCCAGGCGATCACGAGACGCCGCGGCGGTTCCCAGACGAGGACCTTGCCCCAGTCGCACTCCGTGCCGTCGGTCTGCTCGCTGTAACAGCGCCCGCCGGCGGCACCTTCGAGAACGATCCTCTTCATCGGTGCTTTTCCGATGTGGTGGGTGCGCGGCCACCAACTGTCGATGCCTTGCGTCCACACGCGGAACGCGTGCTCGACGTTTGCCTTTACGGTGATCCTCTTGCGAACCGGCGCGACGGCCGTGGGATCCATCATCGTCTCCATTTGCCCCTTCCTTTAGGGCGCTCCTCCGCCCTCTTCTGGAACGCCGTCAGTGCGCCGGTCCAGAACTGGTCCAGATATTCGCGAAGGGAATCGAACCCTTCCGGGTCGAGCCGGTAGAGCCGCCGGTTCCCCTCGGGCGTTGCCCCCACCAGCCCGGCCTCTTTCAGAACGCGCAGGTGCTGTGAGACCGCGGGCCTGCTGACGGGGAAATCGCGCGCGAGCTCGCCGACCGCCATGGGACCCGTGAGGAGGCGCTCCAGGATGGCGCGGCGGGTCGCATCCGCGAGGGCATTGAGCCCGGCTTCATAGTAAGTTTTCACTAACGGTAAGTATATACTAACTATAACTCGCCGTCCAGGATGGGGCAGGCTGGCCGCTCCGAGGAACGGGCCAGGCTAACCGGGAAGCTTTGCGGCGAGGACGTCGACCTTCTCGATGGACGGCGGTTTCGCGAACAGGTCCGGGGCCTTCGCCATCAAAGCCGCCGCGACGCGACCCGAGAGATGCGCCTGCCTTCCCGACTCACTCGGGAAGGCATCGAAGATCCCGAAGGTGGACCCTCCAAAACGGAGCGCGAACCAGGCCGTCGTTTCCGGTTCGTTCTCGACGATGGAAAGGCCTCCGCGCAGGAACACCTCGATCTCCTCTTCTTTCCCCGGTTTCGCCTCCAGCCGAACAAACAGTGCCTTGCTGACCATGGGGCCTCCTTCCTTAAGCAGCGGGCTTGGTGATGACGCCGGTGTGGGAGCGGCCGTTGATGGCGATGAGCAATGGCTGTGTGAAGCGGAGGTGGCGGACGAACTCCGTTTCGGCGGCGGCCGGCTGGGCGCGCAGCCACGCCCAGTCCACGACCCCGTCGCCGGCGTCCGGGTTCACCGTGAAATACCCGATGTTGCCCGCGGAGAGGTTCTGGAAGAAGTGGCTTCCCTGGGACGGCGTCACCTTGAAGTCGGCGAAGCCGGCTTCCACGATCGCCCGCGCGCCCGCGATCTGGTCCCAGGTCACCGGGATGCCGAGCATGGGATCGGCCGAACCCCACCGGCCGACGCCGATCAGCAGGAACGGCCGCCGGTCGGCCTGGAGTCTGGAGTTGAACTGCCCGACGGTCTGCGCGATCTCGCGCGTGCGCGATCGGTCGAAATGGTGGACGTCCATCACGATCACGTCCCGCACGTCGTTGATCGTCCCGTGGCCGAGGACGCTGCGGCTCTCGCAAACCACCCGCTCGCGGGGTGCCGGAGCGAGCTCCAGCTCCACGGGCTCGCGGATGCGGCCGAGCGGCCGCAGTTGCAGGACGCCGAACTCCGGCGGCGACTGGCGATGGAACTGGGCCGCGAATTCGATCTCGACCGGCACGCTCGTCCCGGCGACCGCGACGCCGAGCAGCGCGTCGAGTAGCTCGGCCAGGGGGAACAGGCCGTGCTTCAGGATCGGGGCGAAAGTGACCAGCCGCACGCCGGGCCGCGAGATCCCGTCGTAGAGGACGTCGTTCTCCTGCGAGTAGGTCGAAGCCACGCGCGAAAGCGTGCCGTCCTCCTCGGCCGCGGCGAGTCCGAAACGGGCGGGGCCGGAGCCGCCCGGGCTTTCCTGCCCGAGCTCCAGGGCATAGAACTCGCGCTGGGCGTTGGCCAGCGTGTCCTGGACGGAGGAGAACTGCACGACGTTCTTCGGATACCGGGGGCAGAACCGGAAGCAGCGCTGGCCCGAGACGACCATTTCCCCCAGACCCAGGGCGACCGCGGCGATGCCGTCCTCCGAGGACATGGGCGGCAGCGGGTAGTAGTTGTAGGACCGCGCCACGCCGGCGAGATCCGGATAGAAGCGTTTGCCCCGCGCGCCGCCCACGAGCCGCTGCAGCACGACCGCCATCTTCTCCTCCTCGAGGCGGTACGGCCCGCCGGCGAAATAACGCTTGGCGGCGCGCTTGAAGGTGGACGCGTAAACGCGCTTGATCGCGGTCTCGAGCCGCTCCAGGCGGACTTCCTCCTCCGGCTGGTCGTTGCCGAGCATGAAGGTGTCGTAGATCCCCGCGAACGGCTGGTACAGAGAATCCTCGAGCAGGCTCGAGGAGCGGACCGCCAGAGGATAGCGCACCGCGGCGAGGAGAGCCGCCAGGTCCCGGCGGACTGCGGCCGGGAGGTTCGCCTCGACGAAACGATGGGCGATCCCGGTCTCGTCGGCGCTGTTCAGAGCGAAGTCGCGCAGGCCATCCTGCTCCAGGAACTCATCGAAGACGTCCGTGCCGAGCACGACGGAGGCCGGCACGTCGATCCGCACATCGGGAAACCGGGCGGCCAGGCTCGATTCGGCGACCAGGCGGTCCACGAACGCCAGGCCGCGGGCCTTCCCGCCGAGCGATCCTCCGCCCAGCCTGGAGAACGTCGTGTTCGGGCTGAAGCTCGCTCGGTCGAAGTCCACGACCACGCCGCGCCGGGTCTTCTCGCGGTAGTCGCGGATCGCGCGCAGCACCTCCCGGCGCAGGTGCTCGACCGTCTCGAAGTCCGAGACCTTGCGGGGGCGCAGCTCGTGGGCGAGCGCGAACTCGGTCCGCGCCTTGAACCACCGGGAAAAGTGGTTGCGGCCGGCGTGGTAGGCCAGGCTGTCGGCCGGCACCGTGGCGAGCTTCTCCTCGAACTCCCGCAGGTCGCGCGCGCGGGCCACCTCGCGCTTGTCGGGAGTTCGGAACACGAAGTCGCCGAAGCCGAGGTGCTCGCTCATGAACTTGCGCAGCTGCTGGAGGAGCGTCGCCGAGCCCTTTTGCAGGAAGGACGCGCCGACCGACCGGGCCAGCTCTTCGTTCTCGGCGCGCGTGGACTGGAGCATCACCGGCACGTCGGGCTGGCGCTCGCGGACGCGGCGGGCGAACTCGACGCCGGCGTCCGGGGCGACCTTTCCGTTCTTCGGGAACTGGATGTCCGAGATGACGCCGAGGACGTTCTCCTCGTAGTCCACGAAGTCCCGCCAGGCGTCCTCGTAGGTGCCGGAGAGGAGGATCTTCGGCTGCGCCTGCAGCCGCATCAGCTTGTGCGAGAGGTTGACCCCTTCGGGCACGAGGCTGTGGGCGTGGTGCATCAGCTCGGCGTAGATCGTGGGAAGGAATGACGAGTAATACCGGACGTTGTCCTCGATGACGAGGATGGCCTGGACGCCCAGCTCTCCGGTGTCGTGGGGGGCGTTGGCGCGGTCCTCGACGTACTTGACGATCGCGGGAACCAGGCGCACGTCTCCCTGCCAGAGGAAGACGCGGTCGAGCGGGGACGGCGCGCCGTCGGCTGTTATCTCCGAAACCTCGCGCATGTCGTAGGCCAGCGCGACGACCGGCGTGCCGCTCCCGGCGTCGCGAAGCTGCCGGGCCAGGGATATCGCCGAGATGTCTCCGAGGTAGGTCGAGGCGATGACGAGGTCGTACCGGGCGCGTTCCCGCGCGAGCGCGAGCGCCCCGTCCACCGACGATACGTGGGTGACGGCGGGCGTGTGGCGCACGTTCAGGTCCAGAAACTCCTTGAGAATGACCTCCTGCAGCTCCCCGTCCTCGGCGAGGATGAACGAGTCGTACAGGCTCGAGACGAGCAGGATGTCGCGGACGCGGAATCGGGCCAGATCCGAGAAGCGAGGCAACCCGGCGGGCTGCCGGGAATCGATGCGGGCGTCGCGGGCCATGGACATGTCGAGACTCAAGTGAACCTCACCGCGGGGAAAGATTCAATGCTCGGAGGCGGTTCCGTCCGCTCGAGCCCCCGGAACCGGGCGCGGGTCCGTGGTCCCCGCCGCGTCCGGCGACGGGTCAAGGCCGTCGTCCCCTTCTGCCGGGTTACCCGCGGCGCCGGCTCGCGACTTCTTTGGGATGCCGGCTAGACCAGCCCCTGGTCCATCATCGCGTCGGCGACTTTCAGGAAGCCGGCTATGTTGGCGCCGTTGACGTAATTGCCCGGTGTGTCGAACGCCTCCGCCGTCTCGCGGCAGCTCCTGTGGATCGCCTGCATGATCTTGCGCAGGCGGTCATCCACCTCCTCGCGCGTCCAGGAGAGGCGCATGCTGTTCTGCGACATCTCCAGTCCCGAGGTCGCGACCCCCCCGGCGTTGGCCGCCTTGCCAGGGCCGTAGAGGATCTTCGCGTCGAGGAACTGGCGCACGCCCGCGAGCGTGGTGGGCATGTTCGCGCCTTCCGAAACGACGTAGACGCCGTTCTTCAGGAGGTTCGCCGCGTCCTTGCCGCTGATCTCGTTCTGGGTGGCGCTCGGGAAGGCGCACTGCGCCCTGTGGTCCCAGAGCGGGTTGGAGTCGAGCATCGGGTCGATCACCGTATAGACCGCGTCCTTGAACTTGTCCGCGTACTCCCGGATGCGGCCGCGGCGAACGTTCTTCAAATCCATGAGGAACTTCAGTTTGTCGGCCGTGATGCCGGCCTCGTCATAGATGTAGCCGTCGGAATCCGACAGCGTCACCGGCTTCGCGCCGAGCTGGAGGAGCTTTTCGACCGTGTACTGGGCGACGTTTCCGCTGCCCGACACGAGGCAGACCTTGCCCTCCAGCGTCTCGTTGCGCGTCGCGAGCATCTCGGCGGCGAAATACACCGCGCCGTAGCCGGTCGCCTCGGGCCGGACGAGGGAGCCGCCCCAGTTCAATCCCTTTCCCGTCAGGACGCCGCTGAACTCGTTGCGGAGCCGCTTGTACTGGCCGAATAGATACCCGATCTCGCGCCCGCCCACGCCGATGTCTCCGGCAGGCACGTCGGTATCCGGTCCGATGTGGCGGAACAATTCGGTCATGAAGCTCTGGCAGAAACGCATGACTTCGTTGTCGCTCTTTCCCTTCGGATCGAAGTCCGAGCCCCCCTTGCCGCCGCCCATCGGCAGTGTCGTCAACGAATTCTTCAAGACCTGCTCGAAGGCGAGAAACTTCAGGATGCCCAGGTTCACGGAGGGGTGGAAGCGCAGTCCCCCCTTGTATGGCCCGATGGCGCTGTTCATCTGGATGCGGAACCCGCGGTTGATCTGGACCTTCCCCTGGTCGTCCTGCCAGGGAACGCGGAACATCAGGACGCGTTCCGGCTCGACGAGCCGCTCCAGGATCCGCGCCCCCCGGTACTCCGGGCGCCGCTCGAGGACGAGGTCGAGGGACTCCACGACCTCCTGGACCGCCTGGTGAAACTCCGGCTCCGCCGGGTTCTTGGCTTTGAGCTCCCCCATGAGGTCGCGAACGTAGGGAGACGCGGTTACCGGGGGTTCCAATTCTTGAACGGCCATGGATCCTCCATTCTCTGCAGACGCTCGTTTCTCCTATTGTGCCTCTTTGGAGGGCACCCGGGCCACCCTCCCTGCGGCCCCGCGCTCGCGAATGATCTCCGGCCGATCGTGCCCCGCTCCCGTGCGAGATAATCGGGGAGCCTGCCTTTGCAAGAACGAAGCGCCGCTTTCGCCGGTTCGAGGACGCGGTCGGCTGACGAAGCCGCCTTGTTCTCGCCTGAGTCATGGGAGAACCAGGGATGAACGATCCGGAGGAGGCGGGCGAAGAGCCCCGTTCCGTCGTCCTGTTGCTCCATTGCCCTCTGCGGCTCGGCCTGGCCGCCGAGCTGACCCACTTCGTCTACAACCAGGGGGGCCGCATCCTGTACCACGAACAGTACGTGGACCCCGAGATCCGGCACTACTACACGCGCCTCGAGTGGGATGTCTCCGGCTCGTCTCTGACGGACGGGGACATGGCCGCGCGCCTCGCCGAGGTGATCGGCGACGAGTCCGAGACCGAGTGGTCGCTCCACTACTCCGACGAAATCCTCCGCATGGCCGTCTTCGTGTCGAAGGAGCCGTGGTGCCTCTACGACATCCTCGCGCGCAGCCAGTCGGGAGAGTGGGATGTCGAGGTGCCCGTGGTGGTCGGCAACCACCCCGACCTGGAGCAGGTGACGAGGAAGTTCGGCGTCGGGTTCCGGTCCTTCGCGGTCAGCGGGGAGAACAAGACCGAGGTCGAGGCGGAGCAGCTCGCGCTGCTCGAGAGTCACCGGGTGGACTTCGTCGTTCTCGCGCGGTACATGCAGATCCTGACGGAGCGGTTCGTGCGGGCGTTCCCGAACCGGATCATCAACATCCACCATGCGTTCCTTCCCGCGTTTCCCGGGGCCCGCCCGTATCATGCCGCCCGGGCGCGAGGCGTCAAGATCATCGGGGCCACGAGCCACTACGTGACCGAGACGCTGGACACGGGGCCGATCATCGAGCAGGACGTCCTGCGCGTGACGCATCGCCACTCCGTGGAGGACCTGATGCGCCTGGGCCGGGACCTCGAAAAAGTGGTCCTCTCGCGCGCCGTCGGCAGTCACATCCGCTGGAAGGTCATCGTCCACCGGGGCCGAACGATCGTCTTCGACTAGACCGTCGCTCCGCGCCTGCGCCTGGATTTCGCCCTTTGGGCTCATCGGCTCCGGCGCCGCGCTCCCGCGGCGCGCGCCTCCTCCCCTCTGGGAGACTTCGCGCGCCGCGACCGGGGCCGAGCCGTCGCTGCGCGCCGGCGCTGGGGCTGCGCCTGATGGCGCACCAGCGAGCGACTCGGCCGGATGCGGCCTCGATCGCTCGCCAGCTCCCTCGATCCGCCTGCGCTCCCGCGGCGCGCGCCTCCTCCCTCTGGGAGACTTCGCGCGCCGCGACCGGGGCTGAGCCGTCGCTGCGCGCCGGCGCTGGGGCTGCGCCTGACGGCGCACCAGCGAGCGACTCGGCCGGATGCGGCCTCGATCGCTCGTCTGCTCCCTCGATCCGCCTGCGCTCCCGCGGCGCGCGCCTCCTCTCTCCGGCGCTGCGCGCTCTGCCTGGATTTCGCGACGAGGAATCCTCTCAGACGGAACTAGAATGACCGGGTGATGGGCCTCCCGGAACGCTCCGAAGCCGCGCCTTACTACTTCCGATACATCGACCGGGTCGCGAGCGAGGACATCGTCGGAGTTCTGGAGACACAGCTGGAAGAGACGCTTTCGTTGCTGTCCGGCATATCCGAGGAGAAGTCGCTCCACAGATACGCGCCGGGCAAGTGGACGATCCGCCAGGTTCTCAATCACGTGAACGACTGCGAGCGCGTTTTTCTGTCCCGGGCGTTCTGGTTCGCCCGCGGCTTCGACACTCCTCTGCCGAGCTTCGACCAGGACGCCTCCGCGGCCGCCTCGGGCGCGAACGAAGTCTCATGGGCGGCGCACGTCGAGGAGTTCCGGGTGATCCGCCTGGCGACTCTGGCGTTCTTCCGGAACCTGCCGGAGGAGGCCTGGAGCCGGAGCGGGATCGCGAGCGGAAATCCTTTCAGCGTCCGCGCGCTGGCCTACATCATCGCCGGCCACGTCGCGCACCACGCCTCAATCCTCCGGGAGCGGTATCTGTAGGCTTGGAACTGGAGTTTGACGATGCTCCTCCGTTGCGCGATCTCGCTCCTGGTTTGTGGCATCGCCGGCGTCGCCGCGCTGGCCGAGCCGCCGGCGACGACGGACGCGTGGCTCGACCAGACGCGCTCGCGCTGGACGGCCGTGGCACAGAAGATCTGGGAAACGCCGGAGCTGGCGCTCGAGGAGAAGAAGTCCTCGGCGGCGCTCGCGTCGGAGCTCGAGAAGCAGGGCTTCAAGGTGACGTGGGGCGCGGGCGGTGAAGCCACCGCCTTCGTGGCCACCGCGGGCTCGGGCAAGCCGGTCGTCGCGCTGCTCGCCGAGTACGACGCGCTGCCGGGTCTCTCGCAGGCGGCCGGCAAGGCGAAGAAGGAAGCCCTGGTCGAGAACGGGCCGGGGCATGGGTGCGGGCACAACCTGCTCGGGACCGCGGCGACGGCGGCCGCGATCGCCGCCAACCGGGCCCGGGTCGGACAGAAGCTCCCCGGAACCATCCAGCTCTTCGGGACCCCGGCGGAGGAACAGCTCTACGGAAAGACCTTCATGGTCCGGGACGGGGCCTTCCGCGACACCGACGTCGTCCTCTCCTGGCATCCTGACGACCAGAATCGCGTCAGCAATCGCACGCGCCTGGCCGCGACAGCCGTCGAGGTGGAGTTCTTCGGACGGTCCGCGCACGCCGCCGCCTCGCCGTGGCTCGGAAGAAGCTCGCTCGACGCGCTCGTCCTCTTCGATCACGCCATGGCCCTGATGCGCGAGCACATCAAGCCGACCGCCCGGATCCATCGCGTGGTTCGGAAGGGCGGGGCCGCCGCCAACATCATCCCCGACTACGCCGAGGGGCAGTACTGGCTGCGCGACTCGACCGGGGAGAGCGTCAACGAGATGCTCGGGCGCCTGCGCAAGGCCGCGGACGGCGCGGCGCTCGCGACCGAGACGCGCGCGCAGGTCACGCTCCTCTTCTCCGTCCGCGAACCGGTTCCCAACGACGCGCTCGACCGGGTGGTCCAGAAGGAGCTCGAGCGTGTCGGGCCGCCTTCCTTCGACGCGGCCGACGTGGACTTCGCGAAGGCGATGCAGAAGGAGCTCAACTTCGAGCAGTCCGGCCTCGCGGCGGCCGTCATGCCTTACCGGGAGAGAAACGGGGGCACCGCCTCTTCCGACATCGCCGAGGTCAGCGCGGTCGCGCCGCTCTCGGAGCTGAATCTCGCGGCACGGCCGCTCGGGACCGCCGCGCACCACTGGGCCGAGACGGCCTGCGCCAACTCGCCCATCGGCTTCAAGGCGATGATCGTCGCCGCCAAGGTTCTCGCCGCCTCCGCCGTCGACCTGCTGTCGGATCCCGCCCTCGTGAAGGCCGCCCGGGACGACTTTCAGAAGGAGACCAGGGGAAAGCACTACGTGTCGCCGCTCGCCGCCGACGCCAGACCCCGCGCTTATTAGCGGATAGACTCTCCTGATGGCACGGAAGAAGCCGAAGACCCGGAAGAAGCCGCCGACCAGAAGGAAACCGGCGCGCAAGAGGAAACCGGCGAGCAGGAAGAAGCGGGCGGCGAAGACCAGGCCTCCGGCGAAGCGCGGCAAGACGGTTCGCAGGAAGAGGCCGGCCAGGACGGTTCGCAGGAGGAGACCGGCCGCGACGAGACTCTCCAGGCGCGCCGCCGACCTCTTCGTGGAGGAGCCTCTGGCGGCGCGCGGGCTCGGCCCGGAAGCCGGCGGCCAGTCGGGCGACACCGAGGAGCTCTCGCGGGACGAGCTCGCGGATTCCGAGAGCGTCGAGGAGCTCGTCGAGGAGGGGCAGGCGTTCGAGGCCGGCGTGATTAGCGGCGTCGAAAACGCGCCCGAGGCCGACCGCGGGGAAGTCCGGACCCGCCAGGTTCCCGAGGACGACGTCCCTCCCGAATACCTGGACGAAGACTGAAAATCCGATGCGCAGAGCCGTCCTGCTGACTCTCTCGGCTCTCGCCGCTTTTCTGGGCCTGGAGGCGGTCGCGCCGCCGGCGGCGCCGAAGCGGCCCGTCACGGATACGTACCACGGCGTGGCCGTCCGCGATGACTACCGGTGGCTCGAGAACTGGTCCGATCCGGAGGTCCGGAATTGGAGCGAGGCGCAGAACGCGTGCGCCCGCTCCGTGCTCGACCGGCTGCCCGGGCGCGAGGTGATCGCTCGGCGGGTCCGGGAGCTCGAGGCCTCTCCATCGCCCGAGTACTTCGCGCTCCGCCAGCGCGGCGGCGTCCTATTCGCTTTGAAAGACGAGCCCCCCAGACAGCAACCGTACCTGGTCGCGCTCGAGTCCGCCGACAAACCTGGCGGCGAGCGCGTCCTGGTGGATCCCAACGCTCTGAACCCGAAAGGCGGCACTTCGATCGACTGGTACGTGCCGTCGCTCGATGGGAAGCTCGTCGCGGTTTCGATGTCGGAGGGAGGAAGCGAGAGCGGAACCGTTCGCGTCTTCGAGACGGCGTCAGGCAAAGCTCTCCCCGACGTCCTTCCGCGCGTCAACGGCGGCACGGCGGGGGGTGGCCTCGCCTGGAGCTCCGGCGCGACCGGCTTCTTCTACACGCGGTACCCTCGGGCCGGCGAGCGCCCGCCCGCGGATATGGACTTCTACCAGCAGGTCTGGTTCCACAAGCTGGGGGCCCGTTCGGAAGACGACTCCTACTCGATTGGCAAGGACTTCCCGCGGATCGCCGAGACGACGCTCGAAAGCTCCGAGGACGGGCGCGTCGTGCTGGCCTCGGTCAAGAACGGCGACGGCGGGGAGGTCGCGCAGTTTATCCGGACAGCCGGGGCGGAGTGGGTGCCCATCGCGGGTTTCGAAGACAAGGCGGTGAACGCGAAATTCGGTCCGGATGGAGCGCTGTACCTGCTTTCGCGCCGGAACGCGCCTCGCGGGAAAGTCCTTCGCGTGCCGCTCGAGACGCCATCGCTCGCGAAAGCGTCGACGGTCGTGCCCGAGGGGGACGCGGTCATCGAGGGCTTTCTTCCGACGGCCACGAGGCTCTACGTCCTGGAGAGCGTGGGAGGTCCGCACCGGCTGCGCGTCGTCGGCCTCGAGGGGAAGCCGATGGGTGAAGTGCCGATCCTTCCGGTTTCGTCGGTAGGCTCGATCGTGAGGCTCTCGGGCGACGACGTTCTCTTCCTCAATCAGAGTTATGTCGCGCCGCGCGCCTGGTACCGCACCGGGACGGACGGCAAGGTCGTCCGCACCGCGCTCGCCAAGCGATCGCCGGCCAGGTACGACGACACCGAGGTGGTCCGGGAGACCGTGACCTCGAAGGACGGCACGAAGGTCCCGTTGACGATCCTGCGCCGGAAGGGGACGAAGCTGGACGGCCGCAATCCGACGCTCCTGTCCGGGTATGGCGGCTTCGGGGTGAGCGAATCGCCCGGGTTCTCCGAGGGGCTCCGCCTCTGGATCGAGCAGGGAGGCGTGCGGGCGATCGCGAGCCTGCGGGGAGGCGGGGAGTTCGGCGAGGCCTGGCATCTCGCGGGCAACCTCACCCGAAAACAGAACGTCTTCGACGATTTCTTGGCGTGCGCCCGGTTCCTGACCGAGAGGGGCTACACGAGCCGCGAGAAGCTGGCGATCGAAGGAGGCTCGAACGGCGGCTTGCTGATGGGCGCCGCCCTCACGCAGCGCCCGGACCTCTTCCGAGCGGTCGTCTCCTTCGTCGGCATCTACGACATGCTCCGCGTCGAGCTGTCGCCCAACGGCACCTTCAACGTGACGGAATACGGCTCGGTCGAGGACCCCGGCCAGTTCAAGGCCCTCTATGCCTACTCTCCGTACCACCACGTCTCCGATGGCGCGCGGTATCCGGCGATCCTCTTCCTGACCGGCGCCAACGACCCCCGGGTCGATCCGATGCAATCTCGCAAGATGACGGCGAGGCTCCAGGCGGCCGGCGCCTCCGTTCTGCTGCGCACCAGCTCCGGCTCCGGACACGGCTTCGGCACCGCGCTCGACGAATCGCTCAACCAGCAGACGGATGTCTGGGCATTTCTGTTTCGCGAGCTCGGCCTGGAATACCTTCCCCTCTCCCGGTGATCCCGAAGCAGGCCCTGTTGGTCTCGGCGCTGCCGGAGCCGGCGCCGCCGGCCTCCTGTTTCCACTGCGGGACGGCCGTCCCCGCCGCGGGCCGGTGGCGAAGCACGGTGCTCGGGGAGCCGCGCGATTTTTGCTGCGCCGGTTGCCGGGCGGTCGCCGAAGCGATCGTGGTGGGCGGCCTAGAGGAGTACTACCAGCTGCGCACGGCCAGCGCACCCAGGGCTTCGCCGCGAGAGGCCTTCGAGGACCGGCTCTTCGACCGGGAAGAGCTGCAGGCGTCCTTCGTCCGGCGCGCCGGCGATTTCCGCCAGGCCTCGCTGGTGCTCGAGGGAATCCACTGCCCGGCCTGCCTCTGGTTGAACGAGCGTCGCCTGCGAGCCGTGCCGGGGATGGCGGAAGCTTCGGTCGATTACCTGAGTCAGACGGCCCGCGTGCGGTGGGATTCTTCCCGGACTTCCTTGAGCGCCATTCTTTCCGCCGTCCGGGAAGTCGGCTACGAAGCGCGGCCGTTCGATCCTTCCCACCGGAGCGCGATCGAGTCGGACGCCGGCCGCCGGGATGCGGCCCGGCTCGTCTTTGCCGGAGCGCTCGGCATGATGGTGATGAACCTGGCGCTCGCCGGCTATTTCGCGGGCGGCCCCGACGCCGGAGGACGTTTCGCTCTCTGGGAGACGTTCGCGCGCTGGGCCGAGCTCGTCGGGGCCGCGGTGCTCCTCGCCTACCCGGCCAGGGACTTCTTCGACGGCGCCTGGAGAGACCTGCGCCGCCGCCGTGTAGGGATGGATGTCCCGATCGTGCTCGGCCTCGCGGCCGCGTGGGCCGCAAGCGCCTGGGCCACGGTCAGAGGCTCGGGGCCGGTCTATTTTGACGCGATCGCCATGCTCGTTTTCTTCGTCCTGCTCGCACGCTCCTTCGAGACGCGCGCGCGCCTTTCCGCCGCGGCGACCCTCGACAGGTTTGCCGTCGTTTCTCCCGCCAGGGCGCGT
>Ga0153915_10003983_pt1 | contig 13588 bp, 15 predicted proteins | sample Opewatmetagenome_2_FD_107003 | JGI IMG/M metagenome (GOLD analysis project Ga0153915, IMG submission 107003) | Freshwater wetland microbial communities from Ohio, USA - Open water 3 Core 3 Depth 3 metaG | ecosystem: Environmental > Aquatic > Freshwater > Wetlands | place: USA: Ohio, Lake Erie... | reverse complement strand
GCTCTCCTAGTATAGTAAAATTTTACTATATAATTCTAGTAAAATCAGCCTTCTTTGTCAAGTGAATTAATACTCTCTCCAGGAAATGACCTTGTTTGTGGAAGGATGGATAGTAATGGAATAGCGCACGCCGCTTGCGCCGCCGAATTGGGGGATAATATTCAAACGCAGATACTCTGATTTTACATCCAGCCAGGTGGACAGGCCTAAAATGGTCTGCTCCTGGCGCAGTCCGATGGAGGCAAACTCCGCCAGATCAGCAGCCAAAGTAGAAAGGTTATTGATACCGTATTCGGGCTCAGTGACAAAAGAATCCTTGGGTGGTTCGATCTTATGCTCCTTACGGAAACGCAGGATCGCATCCGCCAGCTCCTCATCCATGCCCAACGCTAAGAGCACCGGTTTGTTAGCGGTATTAAGATTGACCTTGCCATTACCGTAGACGGTGACCATATCCTTAAAAAGAATAAAATCCTTCTCGCTGATCCCTTCGACCAGGAGCACCTCATTAATGGACTTAAACGGCCGCAAACCGGAATCTACTATGCTTTTTGCCAGGTCCTCGTTTAAACCGGGTAATTTCTCAAGCATCTCCAGAGAAGCGAGATTAATGTTAAGTAACGCGCCTTCGTCCACAACCGCTCCACTGCCGGAAGCGTCAAGGTCAGTGAAATAATATTTGTAGGAGTTATCGCCGCATAAAACCCCCTTAGACGGCAAAGTAAGTTCCGCCAATGTGTCATAAGCGGGAGTAAGGTCGTTCTGCCTTTCTAAAAAAACAGTCTTTAGCGCGGCGCGCGCGACAGGCAAAGATAGCACAAGGCGCTGGTAAGTGGAGGCGAATTTTATCTCCTGAAAGACAAGGCCGGTCAGCCCCAGGCCGAGTATAGAAAGGATCATCACTACCCAGAGGCAGATGACTAAAACGCTTGCTTTTTCAGGCTGTCGGTAAAAATACGGTCGTGGCATAATTATTTCCCTGGCTCAAAATAACCAATCTAACGGCGACAGGCAGATAATCCTGTTTCCATTCTTCTTTCCAGATATAACTGTTTTTCTTAAGGTCAAGGAAAAGGTAGGAAAACTGCGCGCTTTCTACTTTGACCATAAAAACTGACCTTTGCGGATTCAGGTCCGTTCCATCTTTCTCGGCAGCGATAATTTCGCTTAATTTATCAACTTCCCGCAGGATAGATTGCGTTGTTTCATCAAAATAATAGGTTATCCTGCAGGGAAGATAATTTTGCGTCCCGGAAAAACTGATCTTTGCGGATTTACCGCTGAACAGTTTTTTTCTGCAAGGGCCAGACTCTCTTAACTCGCGGGAGAACCTTTCCTCTTTTAAAAGTATCTTCTGGCGCGCAAGGTCAACTGTCTTTGTCTTACGCAAAACCTTGAGGCCCGAGGAAAATGTGGAGAACACGGCGATACTCACCACGGAGAAAATGCCTACGGAGATAAGCAATTCCACCATGGTAAAAGCAGCCGTACTGGCTTTATTCTTTTTTCTTGGGCAGATACGCGGAAAATGTAACATATTTTGCGGCCGATTGTTCCTGCCAGTTTATCCTCAGGCAGGCCTGGACAAGGGATTTGGCCAGGTCTCCAGATTGGGGTAATTTAGTGATATTCAGCGCATAACCGTATTGTTTATCACCTGATTCCAATGAACCTTCTGTAGAAGAAATATCCAGCCCTTGATCAAGGCTGGATATTTCCAAAGCATCAAATTTCTCTTTTCCCAGGGTCAAAACCTGGATATTATTCTGAGCGGCGTTGATCCCCCTTAATGCCCCAAGATAAGAGTTAGCTACTACCGTAAGCCCTATGCCCAAAATGAGCACGCTGAGCATTACTTCAATTAAAGTAAATCCTGCGGCCGGATAAAAACAAGCCCGCCTAGAAGAACATTCTGCCAACTTACTCCCCCCAATTCACGAAATCATCATCCGTGCCTGCCTTGCCGTCGTTTCCTGATGAATAAAGGTCGTAACTGTCCTTGTTATGTTCTCCGGGGAATTTATAAATATAAGCTCTACCCCATGGGTCGACCGGTTTCTTCTTTAAATACGGGCCGCGCCAGTTCTCTGCGCCAGCGCCCGGCCGGGTGCGCAAATCATCAAGGCTTTCCGGATAACTACCCATATCCATTTCGTAAAGATCCACGGATAGCGGGATGCTGGAATTAATATCTGTCTTGGCTGCTTGAGCCCGGGCTTGTTCCGAACGGCCGGCGAGCTTCGGCACGACCATTGCCGATAAAACACCGATAATGATCACAACCAACATAAGCTCGATCAGCGTAAAAGCCTTCTTCATAATTACCTCCCTTAAATGACCGGATTTTAGGAAAACGCGACCCCTAATATGGTCGCCTCAATTTTTAGCGTGCTGCCTGTATCATCCTTGGCGCTTAAAGTAAGTTTCTCCACCTGCAAAAGAATGTTCGCGCTTTCTAGGCCTGTAAGAAAATCCAACAGGTTCTTTAACTGCCCCTCCGCGCGCAGGCTTACGCGATAAAGCGTAACAGAGTTCTTTTCCTTGGTCACGCCGGAAGAATTCATATCCACGATCTGAAGTTTAGCTTTTCTTGCCTCGGATTCGATCTTGCCCAGGACCATCGCCGCCTTATCCTCGTCGGTGCCTTTGAGGCTCAAATAACCTTCGATCTGTTTCTGCGCTTTCAAGATCTCCAGCCGGTTATGCTCAAGCGACATATACCTGCGCATCAAGGCCTTGGACCGGGCGATCTCCTGGGTATAAACCCCGATACTATCGTAAATCGGGCCGAGGACAAAATTCCTCAACACAAAGAAGGCCAAGACAAGCCCCACGCAAGAAGCCAATATTTTTTCCTTAGCGGTTAGTTTTCTCATTTTACGACGATCTCAAAATCCACCACGTCCTTATCCTTGATCTTGCGCCTGCGCGTGTAACGGTTTTGCGCGCCTTTAAAAGTCTCTGACCTGCTTAAGGTATTGGCAAAAGCCAGGATATCGGGTATCTGCAAAGCATAGCCCCGGAAAGCAAGCGCTTTTTGCCATTCCCAGGTAAAACTGGTCATCGTTATGTTATCCGGGGTTAACTGGCTTAACTGATATAATAACGGAAGCGCGGAATCCTGCGAGCTGGTATATTGTTTTGCCACTTTAAGCTTATTGATAATCTCTTCCAGTTCCTTACTGTCTTTGGACTGCTCCTCTACTTTAGACTTAAGCAAAGCCGCGTAAGATTGCTGCTGCGAGAGCCGCACGAGGCCGATAACCCCCAGCATGACCAGTATAAATATTAAAGAAGCGCCCAGGATGATCAATTGCTGGACCTTGGTTTTTATCTCTTTCTTGATCTGCAGCTCCGGGACAATAAATCTGATATCGTCCTTGGCTACCTGATAGCTAAAACCCAACACCGCGCTTAATGAAGTATTCTTAAATTGCCCCGCAGCAAAACTATCGTATTCTTTGGAGGAAACATATTGCGCTTTCAGGCCCGACTCCATCGCCACGATCCCTTCAATCAGGATAAGCTGGTTTGCGGAAGCGCCGGTCAAGAATATCCTTTCCGGCTTTGCTTCCGGGATCTCGTTATTTAAAGCGGTGACAGCCTGTTTTAATTCAAGCGTAAACCTTTCTTTTTCCTGCTCGCTTTTCAGCTGCTCGGCGCCCTGAGCGATCACGACAGAAGAACCTAATTTTTGTTTATGCACCAGGATCAGGTCGCTGTAATTAGTATCGATATCCAGGATCATATACGAGCCGCTGACCAGCGACTTATCTTTTATCGACTCGGAAACATAATGCACCAGCCCCTGCGAGCTCATCAGGATGGATTCCGGAAAAAGGTTTACCGGCACAAAAGAACTAACGATATTCTTAAAAACGCTTTTTAAGGCGACCGCCAAAACCAGGTGGCTGTTGCTTATGCCGTCAAACCCCAGGTTCTGGTATGACCAGCAGACTTCTTCTTTGTGATAAGGAATCTGCCGGATCAGGTAAAACCCGAGCATCTGCTCCAGTTCTTTAGGGTCCTGCGAAGGCAGGTCCACGCGGCGCACAGTGATCTTATTGCGGCTAAGCACAACGTAAACCTCTACGTCTTTGCCGCATTTATTCTGCCTGAGGATGGAATTTAACGCCACAACTATCGACGCCGACTCCTGGTTGGCTAAAGGCTCGATGGAAACCTTACGGCCGACAGCCACCTTCAGGCAATGCTCCGAAAGTTCTATGACTATTTTAGTCTTCATATATGGTTTTAAACGCTGGTCAGGCCGCTCATGCTGAATATCGGCAACAACATCGCGATGACCATCCCGCCGATGATCAAACCTAAAACCAGGATGATCGCCGGTTCAATAAGAGAACTGACCGTCTTTAGGTCCGCCTCGATCTCATCTTCATAAGATTCGGCGATATCTTTCAGCACGACATCCAGCCTTCCGCCCTCTTCACCTACGCGGACCATCTGCACAAAAAGATCCGGGAAGATCTTGAATTTACCCAAAGCGTCTGAAAAAGAAACGCCTTCGGAGATATCCTTACGCACCTGTTCCAGCTGCTGCACATAAACGGGATTTCCGATCACGCCGGAGGCGTCTTTAAGCGCCGCCAAAAGGTTTACGCCGCTTTGTAGAAGTAAGGACAAACTCCTGGAAAAATTGGCCACGGATTGCTTATAAACGATATCTTTGGCTATCGGGATATGGTATTTTAAACGACTAAGCATGCTTTCTGAGCCAGCTTTCTTGAACCTTAAGAAAGAAACGAGCACGGCTAAAACGATAATGATGAATAACCAGTTGCTTTTAAGAAAATTCGACAGATCCAGCAGTATGCGCGTGGGTAACGGAAGCTCAGCCTGGAAATCATCAAACATCCCGGCTAGCTTCGGCAAAACAAAAGTAAGCATCACGAATATCGTGCCCGCGCCGACCACAGACATGAATATCGGATAGGCCAACGCCTGTTTGACTTTAAGTTTTAAGTCCTCTAAGCGGCGCAGGTAATCCAGAAGCTGGATAAGCGCGTCCTTAAGTTTGCCGGTGGATTCGCCGGTATGGATGATGTTAACGTAAAGTTTGGGGAAATACTGCGGGTAATAATTCAGGCATCCGGAGAACGACTCGCCGTCCTTGATCCTTTTGATGATATCATCCAGCAAAGCTTTTTCCACCTGGGTCGTGCAATTCTTTTCCAAAAGCCTTAAAGCGCTTAGAAGTTCCACGCGGGAGTTAACCAGGCTATAAAGTTTCTGGGTGAACAGGACTAATTGTTTTAACCCCCATTTCCCGGATTTTAGCTTTATTTCACTCGCTGCGCCTTGAGCAGCGGAAGCATTCAGCGGTTCTACGGAAAGCGGTACCAGGCCCTTTAGCTGCAGTTCCTCAAGCACCTGCTCCACATTCTGGCCCTCAATGCGGCCCTCAACGATTTCGTTAAGGTTCTTTTTGGCTTTGTAGACAAATTGCATTTTTACTCCAGTTCCACGACGCGCATGATCTCTTCTTTAGTGGTTAAACCCTGCTCAACGAGCATAAGCCCGTTTTCCAAAAGCGTGCGCATCCCTTTTGCCCTGGCTTTAGCTTTGATCTCCTGAGCGCTTTTATGGGAAGTGATCATCTCACGGATCTCACCATCAATAAGCAAAATCTCATAGATCGCTTTCCTGCCTTTAAAGCCTGTTTCGCTACAGATCTCGCAGCCTTTACCGCCGCAAGATGAACACAATAAACGCACCAGCCTCTGGGAAATGATCACTTCCGCCGAGGATGCTAACAGATACGGCTCAATGCCCATATCCATAAGCCTGGCTATGCCGCTGGCCGAATCATTGGTATGCAGGGTGGAAAACACAAGATGCCCGGTAAGCGAAGACCTGATCGCCAGGTCCGCGGTTTCCGAATCACGGATCTCGCCGATCATCATGATGTCCGGATCATGCCTTAAAACGCTTCTTAAGGCGCTGGCAAAAGTCAACCCCACTTTCGGGTTAACGTTTATCTGGGTTATCCCTTCAATGGCATACTCCACCGGATCTTCAATACTGATAATCTTCACTTCTTTGCGGTTTAAACGGCTTAAACATGTATACAGAGTAGTCGTCTTTCCGCTTCCGGTAGGGCCGGTGATCAGGATTATCCCATGGGGTTTAGCAATAAGCTTTTCGATTGTTTTCAGGTCCTCCGGGAGAAAGCCGATCTTATCTAGATCCAGAAGCACGTGCGTCGGCAGGATACGGATAACGATATTCTCACCGAAATAACCCTGCAGCACGGAAACCCTCAGGTCTACTTCCTCGCCATCAAGCAAGCGTACCTTTGCGCGGCCATCCTGCGGGATACGGTGCTCCACAACGTCTAAATGACACATGATCTTCACGCGCGAGACGATCGCCGGCTCAATGTAGAAAGCGTCCGGCGGCATTTTCATTTCGCGTAAAACTCCGTCGATACGATAACGTAAAGCCACTTTATCGGCGTAGATCTCAATATGTATATCCGTGGCGCGCGCCTTGATCGCTTCGCTGATGATCTGGTTGACCAGCTTGATCACGGAAGCCTCATCGGGATTCTTCTCAATATCTTCTACGGACTCATCTTTCGCGCGTACGGCACCGCCCTGGCTGAATTTACCCTCGATGATCCTGTCCACTGTTCCGGAAACAGCGCCGTAATATTTATGCACAGCTGTATCTACCTCATGGCGCGTGGTTAAAACTTTGCGCACCTGAAAACCCAGGTTAAGTTTGATATTTTCCGCAAGCCACACATCCATGGGGTTATAAACTGCCACGGTGATGATCTGGCCTTCCAGGGCTATGGGCATAAAACCGTAGAGCTTGGCAAATTTTGCGGGCACGGCTTTGACTGCTTCGTTACTGATATGCGCGTCTTTTAAACGGCCAAAAAAAGGAAGATTAAACTGCTCGGCAAGCACCTTAAGCAGGTCCTCCTCTTTTAACAAGCCTTTGCTCATCAGGACATTACCCAGCATATCTTCAGCTCCGGGAGATTCCTTAAGCGCTTTATCCAACTGCTCCTGCGTGATATAACCTTTTTGTACCAGCCTTTCGCCCAATAATTTATTCGACATATTCATTCTCCAGTTTGCCTATCGCGTAAAACCGGCTTTCATCTATCCTGTCAAGTTCTCCGCTAATGATCCTTTCGCAGCCAGTGAGCGTATCTTCCATGGAAACATAAGCTCCCGGTTTACCTGTGTATACCTCTGCGGTAAAAAACGGCTGGGAAAGGAAATTCTGTAATTTCTTCGCCCGGTCAAAAATTATTTTCTCCTCCGCGGAAAGTTCTTCTTTGCCGATGATCGAAACGATGCGTTCCAATTCATCATACCTGCGAAAATGTCTTAAAACATCCTGCGCGATATCAAAATGCCGGCGGCCGACGACTGAAACGGTCAAAGAGTTGGCTGATGACTGTAAAGGATCGATCGCCGGATAAAGCCCACGCTGCACTAACGATCGCGAAAGCACGATCAAACTATCCATATGCGCGAATATCCCGACAACCGCCGGATCGGTCAAGTCGTCGGCGGGGACATAAACCGCCTCGATCGCGGTGATACTCGCGCTTCTCTCCGAGCGGATCTTCTCATGCAGCTGGCTTATTTCGCTGGTCAAAGTTGACTGATAACCGCCTTCAGAGGGGATCCTGCCTAAAAGAGTAGCTAACTCGCTTCCTGCCTGTACAAAACGGAAGATATTATCCATAAAGAACAAAACATCTTTTCTCTGCTTTAATACGAACTCCGCCAAAGCCACCGCCGTGTGCGCCGCTTCAAAACGCATACCCGGCGATTCATTCATCTGGCCGAAGATCAATATCGAACGCTTTAAGAGATCAGCGCGTAAAAATTCATGGTAAAGCTCATTACCTTCGCGGATACGCTCGCCTACGCCGGCAAAAATACAGGTGCCACTTTCAGCGGTAATAATATTGTGGATGATCTCAAGGATCAAAATAGTCTTGCCGCAAGCCGCTCCCCCCAAAAGGCCGCTTTTAGAACCTTTGACCAGCGGGAAAAACAGATCAATCATCTTTATCCCGGTATGGATAACCTGCGGTTTATCCGTTTCCTCAAGATTAACTTCCGGATGAGAATCTAGCGTTGCGCTTTTTATGGAAACCGCGTCTTTAAGGTCTAAATCGCCCTTATGGTCAATCGGGTTAGCCAAAGCATTAAGCACGCGGCCATAAAGCTGGTTTATATCCGCCGGAACGACCACGCCCTGCTCACGCACAAAAACCGGCATATTGCGGCCTACTCCGTACGTAAAGCCTAATGCCACGCAGCGGCAGGTATTTCCTCCGCGGTGTTCCACGACCTGCAAACCGATCTCCTTGCCCAGGTTGTTAGAAACCTTGAGCATCATGCCTATCGCGGGTAACACCGCGCCGGCGGAAAATTGGGCATCTACCACCGAGCCGTAAACCGCGACTATCTTAGCCAGGGAATCGGAATTATCCATAAATTATCTTTCTTTCTCCAGTAACCGCGCAGCGGTTAACTCGCGGATAGAACGGTCAGAAAGCCCATGCAGGTATTTAAAATACTCCATACGCAAATGATTATTCAACTTGGTCATCTCCTGAACACTGCCTTCCAAATGCATAATACGCGCGGCTAATTCTGCCAGCCTGCTTGACCAGAATATCTGGAAAAGCTTAAAACCCAGCCAGGACCTTACCCATCCTTCGATAACCGACTCAATATCCGGCTCAACCAATAACTGCGGTATGGCCGCTGAATGCGCGGAAAAATCTTTCGGTAAAGGAAGCAACCCCTCAAGTTCAGCCTGCTGTAAAGTAATGCTCATAAAACGCGGATAGACCACAAAAACCGCGCCTACCTGGCGCTTCAGGTATTTTTCCGCGATAAACCCGCTTAGCTTGGACAACTGGCCCGGATCGAATTTCTCACCCGGTGAATCAAAAAACGAAAAATCCAGGCGGATATCCCTTAAATAATTCGCCCCCTGCGCTCCAACGCAGGCGATCTCATCCTGGGGCCGCCGGGCGCCTAAAAGCCTGCTGGTCAATAAAAAGTTCAGCTCTCCCAGAAAACCTTCCTCGGAACTTATCAAGATGAACAACGCGGGCAGAGCGTCCCTGGAGATAAGCAGGTCATTCTTCTCTTTCAAAGAAAGCAGCACACCGAAAACATCTTCCAATAAATGCAGGAAATCTTCCGTGGGCTCTTTTTTAAGGCGGAACTGGTTAAACTGCAAGGTGGCCGTCAGTTTCATCACTTCCACCAGGTCGCCGAAATTCTTATTAAACTGCAGGTTCTGTTTTAACCTGCCAATAGGTATCATACTTAACTACCGTCCCGCCTGAGCGGCGCGGAAGAAATCCTGGGTTGCCCTGTCTAAAAGCTGCCGGACATCTTCAGTCAGCTCGCCCCGGCTATTCAATTCATCCACCAGGCTTTGATGGTATTTGGAAAGGTAGGCGAAGAAATTCTTTTTAAACAGCCTGACCTGTTCTATGCTGATAGACTCAAGTATCTTCTGCTTGAAAGCATAAAAAACAGCGATCTCCTCTGCCTGGGACACAGGAGAACCATTCTCCTGGATGAGCAGCTCATAAAGCGCTTTACCGCGCTGCAATTGCTGGGCGATCTCCGGGCTTAATTTTGTGCGCAGGCGGGTAAGCCGCAAGAGCGAGCGGTAATGCACATATTCATAACGCAGGCCTTCGCTTAATTTATGGATCGCCGGGCATTGCACTTTGCTGCCGATACGCGAAACGGAAAGCTCAAGGTCGATCGCCGGCTTAAAACCCTCCTGGAAGAGCCCGGAGTTAAGGTAGATCTGGCCGTCGGTCATTGAGACGATATTAGAACATATGTAACCGGTGATATCCCCCTGCAAGGTTTCTGCCAGCGGTAAAAATGTCATTGAGCCGCCGCCGAATTCTTTTTTTAAACGGCCAGCGCGCTCCATCAGCTGCGAATGCAGGAAAAATATATCCCCGGGATAAGCCTCCCTGCCGGGCGCGCGTTCCAACAATAAAGACATTTGACGATAGACCCAGCTGTGTTTGGTCAAATCATCAAAAACTATCAAAACATCTTTGCCGTGAAGCATAAAATATTCGCCGAGCGCCGCGGCAGTATAAGGGCAGATATACTGTTCGCTGGTCGATGAACCGGCTGATGCGCAAACAGCCAGGCAGTAATCCATACAGCCGCGCTGGCTTAATGTCTGCATGATCTTGTTGAATGCCGCGCTGTTTCCGCCGATCCAGCAATATATGCAGATGACATTCTTGCCTTTCTGGTTTGTGATCGTGTCCAACGCGATGCTGGTTTTGCCGATCTGGCGGTCGCCGACGATAAGTTCACGCTGGCCGCGGCCCAAAGGAATAAGCATATCGATAATCTTCAATCCCGTATGCATCGGCTGGTTTATCGGCTCGCGCTCCATAACTCCGCTGGCCTCGCGGAAAACCGGGCAGCTTTCCTGGCTTTCTATGCGGCCCTTGCCGTCAAGAGGATTGCCTAAAGCATCTACCACTCTGCCGATAAAATTATCGCCCACAGGCACTTCTAATAAATTGTTGCGGCTGGAGACTGTGTCGCCGACTTTGATCAGGCGCTCATCGCCAAAAACAATGCCAAAAGCGCGCTCCGGGTTGAATTCAATGATCATCCCTTTTAAGCCGCGCCTGTTGTTAGAAATACCCTCGAACTCCAAAACCTCCCCATAAGAACAATTAGGCAGGCCGCTGATCTTAACGATCCCCTGGCGCAGTTCCTCGATCTTGCCGACTTCCTTGATATCTAAAGAATCTATTTTCATATTTTTTAACTTCTATTTTAAACGGGATACTATCCTCTGCAGTTTATTCTTAAGCGTCCCATCTATGAGCATGCCACCTGTTTCCACGGTCAATCCGCCAATAAGCTTTGCGTCAACCTTCTCGCTTAACTCTACGGGCTGGCCGATCTTATCCGCCAGGACTTTCTTCAGTTCCCCCGCCTGCCTTTCCAAAAGCGGAAAACTCGAAGTAACCGTTACCTTGGGGCTGGGCATATTGAACTGCTCATGGCCCAGGCGGGAGATCTCCGCGATGGTTTCATTCGCCAATTCATACTGTAAAGCGATCTTATCGGTCTCCGTGAGAAGTTCGGCGATCATCCTGGAAGCAAGCTCCACGCTCTGCGCCTGGATATCCTTTACAACGCTTGCCTTTAATTTTTCCACATCCGCTTTGCCGTCGGAGATGATCTTATCCACCTGCTTCTTGGCCTGCTCTTCCATATTTAAACGCATACGGTTGGCTTCTTTGATCGCCTCTTCCATGATCTGCTCGGCTTCCACTTTGCCTTGCTGGATCTGCGCCTGGCTTTCTTCCTTGGCGCGGCGCAACTCTTCATTTAATTCCTCTTCCTTGGCCAAATTTTCTTCATGCAGGGAATTAAGCCTGGAAAGCGCTGATTTTAAGTGGCGGGAAAAAATAAAACGCAGTAAAAAGATGATCCCTACAAAAGTGATCACCTGTATGACTAAAAGCTGGATGAGCATGGATTAAAATCCTACTTAGCGAAAAGGTTATATAAAATCAAAAGCGCCAGGATCGCGATCGCCTCTGAAAAAATAAAAGCCAGGATCATTACAATGAATATTTTGGAACTTGCGGAAGGATTACGCGCTACGGATTTAACGGCGGCAAAACCCACAAAAGCGATCACCGCGGCCGGCCCGGCGGTACTGAGGAACATTACCAAGATCAACGCTAATGTCGACATAAGATAAGTTTTTTAAGTTTGCGCAAAAACCGTTAATGTGTTCGCGCGCATAAAAGCGATCCCGTCTTTTATCGGGATGCCCGCTTTACCGGCGGAAAGGCGCAGGTCGCCAAAAACGACTTTGCCCTTCCTTAACCTGACCACAAAGGGCTGGTGAAAATCCAGCACGCACATCTCGCCTTCCAAAGCAGGCAGGTTGACTTTTTTGACCATCCCTTGCCAGATCGGCCCTTTAGGCTCTAAAACCGAAAAACGCATATTATGCCGCGCACCATTTATTTTTGCCTGACTTCTTAGCCTGATAAAGAGCGTCATCAGCTTTACCGACCAGCCCGATAACATCCTGGTCGTCATCGGGGAAAGAAGCGATGCCGATACTCACAGTCACAGGCAAATAAAGCCCCACTTGCACGCGCAAGCGCTCGGCGATGATCTGAGCGCCCTTCTTATCCGTCTGGGGCAACATGATCACGAACTCCTCGCCTCCATAACGGCAGACGATATCTACCGCGCGCGCGGAATTTTTCAGCACCTTGGCGACATTTTTAAGCAAATCATCGCCGGCAAGATGCCCTTGCGTATCATTATAGTTTTTAAAATTATCGATGTCAAGCATTAGTAAGGAAAGCGCCGCCGGGGTGCGTTTGATGCGGTTTGTTTCAATATTGATTAACTCATTGAAATAACGGCGGTTAAAAAGCCCGGTCAAACCGTCGCGCACAGCCAGGTCCACAAAATAATCCTTATCGTCGCTTGTGGAAAGCAAAGCGTAGCGCTCTATGGCGCGTTTTGTGACAATGCGGATCTCGGAACTGTTCAAAGGCTTAGTGATATAACCGTACGCTCCGGCTTCCATCGCGTCAATCGCTGAGGCGATAAAAGAATAAAGCGTGATCACCAGGACATTCGTCCCCGCGGAAACCTTGTGCACCTCATTGGAGAACTGCACCCCGTTCATCTTGGAAGAGCGCAGCTCCGTGATCGCCACGGGAAAGATATTCGTCTTAAGCAGCTCCAAGCCTTCGCGCGGGTCATTCACCAGCCACGCGCGGTAACCGGCGTTCTTCAAAGTAGACTCAAGCAGGCTGGCTGCCTGCGGGTCATCCTCAACAACCAAAATATTAATATCCTGTTGCATTTATCCCCTCCAGAAATTGCAGGACGTTTCTGTTTATCGCTATAGGAACATTAAAGTCACTATAAAACTTACGCCCTTCTTGCCTTTAAGCCTGCTGCAAAATAAATTCTTTCCAGGCCTGTTCAAACTCCTCAAAATTGTTGAAATGATACGTGCTAAAAAGCGCCGACTTCCAGTCAGCGCCGTCGCGGACCTTGCGGCTAAAGTCCTGAAAACGCTCCCTGCCCTGGCCGCGGATCAGAAACACCACAAGGCTGGCTGCCTGGCTGTAAAAAGCGCTCGGTTGGACAAGATCGGAAGTATAAAGCTCGGAAAATTTATCCAGTTTTATATACTGACTCTGCGCGATCATATTCCTGGCGATCTTAAGGCGCGCGGCCAGATAGCTTTTTTCCTGAGAACTGGCCACCCCCTCGTCGATCCAGAGCGGCAGGATAGTTTTTGTCCCCACGAATTCCCGGAATATTATATGCGTCAGTTCATGCGGCAGGATAGAATCAAAGAAACCATCTTGCCCGACAAAGGTCTTGATCGTGCGGTTGGCCACATAAACTACCGCGCCGCTCCAGGAGGTACGTTCCGTATCGCGCTGGAACTCTTCGGCATTTTCATAAAGATAGATCTTCGCGCGGTTATCCCAGCTCCAGAAATCAAAACGCCTGAAACCAAGGTCATCGAT
>Ga0153915_10003982_pt1 | contig 13588 bp, 14 predicted proteins | sample Opewatmetagenome_2_FD_107003 | JGI IMG/M metagenome (GOLD analysis project Ga0153915, IMG submission 107003) | Freshwater wetland microbial communities from Ohio, USA - Open water 3 Core 3 Depth 3 metaG | ecosystem: Environmental > Aquatic > Freshwater > Wetlands | place: USA: Ohio, Lake Erie... | reverse complement strand
TCGAGCACCGCCTGGGCGCGATGCACTACCGGGTAGTCGACCATCTGCCCGTCGACCTGGATCGCTGCGGCGCCGGTCGCCTCTGCCTGCCGGAAAGCGGCGACGATCTTCTCCGCGCTTGCGATTTCCGCCTCGCTCGGCGAATAGGCCCGGTTCACCGGCTCGATCTGGTCGGGGTGAATGCACAGCCTGCCCTGGAAGCCGCTGCGCCGGCTGCGCTCGAGCGCGCGCGCGAAGGCCTCGGGCTCGCGCAGGTGGAACCACGGGCTGTCGAGCGGCCCCTCGGCGCCCGCCGCGCGCGAGGCGAGCACGAGGCGCGCGCGCGCGTCGGCGAGCTCGGCCTCCTCCAGGGTAGGCGCGAGACCGAGATCGTTCGCGTAATCGGCTGCGCCGAACGCGAGGCGCCGCACGCGCCAGCGCTCTTCGTATGGACGCAGGCCGCGCGCCTGGAGGATCCGGTCGACGCGCTGCACACCGACCGCCGTCTCGACGATCGGCATCAGCTCGATCGCGCCCGGAACGAGGCCGCGCTCGCGCTCGAGGCTCGCCATCAGCCAGTCGATGGCGTGCAGGTCGGCCGCACTCTCGATCTTCGGTATGACGACGCCGTCGATTCCGGCGCGGACCACCGCCACCAGGTCGCCGTAGCAGAACGGCGTCGAGGGCGCGTTCACGCGTACGTAAGCGCGGCCGCGGCGCGGGCGCGCAAGCGCCTCGGCGACGGGCTTGCGTGCCGCTTCCTTTTCCGCAGCCGCAACCGAGTCCTCGAGGTCCAGAATCACCGCGTCCGCGTCTAGCGACAGCGCCTTCTCGACGCGGCGCGCCTGGTTGCCTGGAGCGAATAGGAACGAGCGGTTCAGCGGCATGACGATTCTCCGTTACTCGATCGGCTTGCGTTCGTCCCAGCGCGGATACGGCAGCTGCCACTGCGCCGTCGCGCGTTCCCTTGGCCAGACTACCTCCGGTCGGCCCCGCAGGATCTGCACGACCGGCGGCGTGGCCCCCAGCTGCTCGCGGGTCGCGGGATCGATCCTGTAGTGCCCCAGCACGGTGTCGCCCTCGAGCGCTGCGAGCGCGGCGGCAAGCCTTTCCTGCTCGAGCGAACCGGCGCGGCGCACCGCCTGCTCGAGCACCTGGCCCGCGGCGTAGGCCTGCGCCGCCGCGAGATCGGGCGGCGCGGACCACCGCTCGGCATAGGTCCGCGCGAATAGCGCGTTGCCTTCCGTGGCGAAATCCGCCTGATAGGGGCTCAAAGCGAGCGTGAACTCGGCGTCCTGGCCCACGTCGCGCACGAAGCGCGCCTCGGCCGCGCCGCGCGCGAAGAAAAGCTTCGGGGCGTACTTCATGCGCCTCATGGTCTTCACCATCTCGGCGGCATCGCGCTCGCCGCCGAATGCGATCAGCGCCTCGGCCTCGCTCGCGCGCGCCGCGGCGAGCTGCGGCGTAAAGTCTGGAACGGCGCCGGGATAAATGTCCGCCGCGCCCGCGGTCAACCCGTAGCGCGGCGCGCGCGCGACGAACCGTTGCGCCATCTCGCGCGAAGCCGGATCATCGCGCGCAAGGACATAGAGCTTCGCGTAACCGGACGCTCGCAGCAACCCGAGCAGCTCCTCGCCATAGGCCGCGTACGGTGCGGCCACGTGGAACACGTAGCGCTGGCCGCTGCCGAGCACCGAGAGCGTGGCGCCGGTTGCGTCGAGCAGCACGCGCCGATCCCGCTCTGCCACGGCCGAGGCTGCGATGGTCGCGGCCGAACCGAAGGGGCCCAACAGCACATCGGCCTTGTCCTCGCTGACAAGCTTCGCGTACAGGGAGCCGTCGCGATTCGCCTCCGAGCGATCATCGAACAGCCGCAGCTCCACGCGACGCCCGAGCAGGCCGCCTGCCGCATTGACCTCCTGCTGCCAGAGCAGCAGGCCGTTGCGATAGCCGGACGCGAGATTGGCCAGGTCCCCGGTTTGCGGCAGCACCGCGCCCACCACCACTGGGGAAGTCTGCGCCTGCGCGCAAAGCGGGACGAGCGCGAGCAGCAGTGCGCTAACCAGTCTCATGGGCCGAAACTAAGGTGTGCCAAAATCGCAGTCAAGGATCATGTCGCAGATGCCGCGGGACGCATTTCTCGAACGGCTGCGCGCGGTGGTGGGCGGGCAGCATGTGCTTACGCTCCGCGAACAGACCGAACCCTATTTCACCGATTGGCGCAGGCAATACCGCGGCACTGCGGAGTGCGTACTGCGCCCGGCGAGCACGGCCGAGGTCGCTCAGCTGGTGGGGCTGTGCGCGCAGCAGGGTGTCGCGGTGGTGCCCCAGGGCGGCAACACCGGCCTGTGCGGAGGCTCGGTGCCGACCGGCGCGCGGCGCGAGGTGGTGCTGTTGCTTGCGCGCATGAACCGCATCCGTGAGCTCGACGCGTTGAACGACACCGTAACTGCCGAGGCGGGCTGCGTGCTGGCTGCCGTCCAGCAGGCTGCTGAGCAGGCGGGAAGGCTCTTTCCCCTTTCGCTTGCTGCCGAGGGCAGCTGCATGATCGGCGGCAACCTCTCGACCAACGCCGGCGGGGTGAACGTGCTGCGCTACGGAAACGCGCGCGAGCAGGTGCTTGGCCTCGAGGTCGTGCTGCCGGACGGCAGCGTGTGGAACGGACTGCGCGCGCTGCGCAAGGACAACACCGGCTACGACCTGAAGCAACTGTTCGTCGGCGCCGAGGGCACGCTCGGCGTGATCACGGCCGCGGTATTGAAGCTCTACCCCAAGCCTAGCGCCGGCGCTACGGCGTGGATCGCCGTGCAAAGCCCCGCGCGCGCGGTCGAGCTGCTCGCGCTCCTGCGCGCGCGTCTGGGCGAACGGCTGACCGCCTTCGAACTCATCTCGCGACCCTGCCTCGAGGCGGTGCTCGCGCACGCGACGGGAACGCGCGACCCGCTCGGTATCGCGCACCCGTGGTATGTGCTCGCCGAGCTGGCCGATAGCGGCGAGAACGCCGCGCTGCATGCGCTCGCCGAGCGCGCGCTCGCCGAGTGCAGCGAACGCGGCGCGCTCGCCGACGTGGCGCTCGCGGCAAGCGGAGCGCAGGCGCTTGCGCTGTGGAAGATCCGCGAGACGATTCCCGAGGCGCAGTTCACCAACGTCAAGCACGACGTATCGGTGCCGGTGTCCAGGGTCCCGGATCTCATCGAGCGCGCATCGTCCGCCCTCGCGCACGCGTTCCCGGGGGTCGTCATCTTCGCCTTCGGCCATATCGGTGACGGCAATGTGCACTTCAACGTCGGCATGCGTGACGCGGCCGCCACGGCGACCTTGATGGAGCGCCGCGAGCAGGTGAACCGCATCGTCTACGACGTGGTCGATGCGCTCGGCGGATCGATATCGGCCGAGCACGGCCTGGGCCAACTGAAGCGCGAGGAAATCCGCCGCCACAAGGATGCGATCGAGCTCGCGCTCATGCGTACGCTGAAGCGCGCACTCGACCCCCAGGGGCTGATGAATCCCGGCAAGCTGATCTGAGACGCGCGCTCAGAACTCGAGCGCCTCGCGTATCGCCTCGACCCCGGCCTTGGCGCAGCGTTCGTCCTCCGCCCCTCCGGGCGCGCCCGAAACGCCGATCGCGCCCACCAACGTACCGCCGCTCTCCATCGGAAGCCCCCCGCCGATCATCACGACGCCTGGCAGGTGACGCACCCCGTTTTCGGGCTTGCCGGCCTGCGTCACGCCCACCATGTCGGCGGTGCTTGTCCTGAAGCTTGCGGCCGTCCAGGCCTTGCCCGTGGCGGTGCGCACGGTATGCACTCCGGCGAAGCGATCGCGCAACATGACCTGCGCGACGCCGCTGCGGTCGACCACCGCGACCGCCACCTGGTAGCCGAGGCCGCGGCAGTGCTTGAGCGCCGCCTGCGCCGCGGCAAGCGCGGTCTCCGGAGTCATGAACTTCACCGTATATGTGGCGTCTTGCGGTCCGGCTAAGACCGGTGCCGAGACGAGCGCGGCCGCGAGTATGGCTGTCTTCATGATCCCTCCTTGCGCAGCGTGGACAGGGCGAGCGTCGCCGCGGTGACGATGAACAACGCGATCGCAAGCGCACTTCCGGCGCCGCCCGCGGCGCGCAGCGGCGCCCTTGCGGACAGGTCGCCTGCGACGCGCACCGCGAGCGACAAGTGCAGCAGAGCGAGCGGAGCATAGAGCGCCGCGCGGTATGGAATCGCGATGCGCAGCACTGCGGGCAGTATGACCGGCGCGTGCCCGAACACCATCGAGAACACGAAGCCGAGGAGGATCGCGTGCAGCGCTGCGTCCCAGGGTTCGCGGCCCACTGCCTGCGGTAGCGCAAGCAGCACGCCGCCGAATGCCAGCCAGGCGTAGCCGGCCAACAGACAAAGCGCGATGTAGCGGGTGAGGCCCGCGCCGCGCACCGTGCGGGTAGCAATGTCGTAGCGCACGAGCCAAAGCGCGATCAGCAGCAGCAGCACGCCGAGCACGCGCGGCGCGAAGGGCAGTGCGGCGAGGAGCAGCGCCGCCGCGAGCACGCCGAAGGCGGTGCGCGCGGTGCGCGGCACGGGCGCGAGCCGCGACAGCTCGAGGCGTTCGCCGCCGATGGTAAGCACGAAGAACGCGATCCAGGAGGGTACGGCGGCCTCGGACGGTCTTCCCGCCAGGAGGAGCAGGTTCGCGGCGAGCAGGGAGAGCGCGCCGAGCGCAAGCACACCCGTATGCAGCGCGCGCTGGCGCAGCCAGATGGCGCCCGAGGCGACAGCGAAAAGGACGCCGCCTGCCGCGAACAGGACGAATCCGGTGCGCGTGGCGCCCGCCAGCAGCGCGATACCGCCGGCCCCGAATGCGACCGGTGCGAGATAGGCCCAGGCGCGTCCGATGGCCACCGCGCGCTCGAGAGAGATCAGCGTACCGAAGAAGGCGCTCGCCATCAGCGCGCCGTGCCAGGTGATGCCGGCGGCGGGGGCCCGCGCGTCGAAACCTAGGCGTACCAGCCCGCCCGCGACGCCTGCAATGAGCGCCACGAAGCCGAGCAACAGCAGCGGCGCACGCGCGGGTGGCGGAAGGTCGCGCATCGCCGCGCTACCACCCGAAGCGCTGGCGCACTTCTTCGCTCATGCGCTCGGGAGTCCAGGGTGGGTCGAATACGATCTGCACTTGCACCTCCCGGGCTTGCGCGCAGGCAGCGCGGATCGCCTGCTCGGCTTCCTCGGCGATGGCGCCACCCATCGGGCAAGCGGGTGAAGTCATTGTCAGGTCGACGAGCACGCTTCCCGGCGCGCACGATACGCGGTAGACGAGGCCCAAGTCGACGAGGTTCTCGCCCACTTCGGGGTCCAATACCCCGCGCAGCGCGTCCCACACGGCGGATTCGTCCGGTATCGTCTCCTCGGCCATTGCGCAAGCCTAGGCCGCAACCATGCGCCCGCCTTGATCCGCGTCAATACGCGGCCGCGGTGCGCAGTGGCGGCTTCGCCATCAGCCCCTCAATCGTCTCGCGCGTGCGCTCGTCCGACCAGTCGCGTGCGCCGATATGGCTGTAGCGGATCCGCCCGTCGGGGCCGATGATGAAGGTGGTCGGCAACGCGCGCGTCCCCCAGGCGCGCGCCGCCCCGCCCTCGGCGTCGATCAGCACCGTGAAGCCGATATCCGATTGCTCGGTGAAGCGGCGCGCAACGCGCGCGTCCTCGCCGACGTTCACGGCGAGCACGGTGAACGGCTCGCCGCGCAATTCCCGGCGCAGGCCTTCGATGGAAGGCATTTCCGCACGGCAGGGCGCGCACCAGCTCGCCCAGAAATTGAGCAGGACCACCTTGCCGCGGTAGTCGGAGAGCCGGTGCACCCTGCCCTGCAAGTCAGGTAGCGAGAGCGCCTGGGCCAGTGCGGCCGGCGGCGAAAGGAACACGAGGCATGCAAGCAGCAAAGCGCGCATCGCCGCAACGATAGCAGAGGCTGCGCGGATTCTATAATGGCGAGCGTCGTGAGCGTTGAAAGCCACTTCCAGCGGTTCGTACCCTCCGGGCGGCAAGGCGATCTGTGGGTCTTCGGCTACGGCTCGCTCATGTGGTCGCCGGGCTTCGCGTTCCGGCATCGATCGGCCGCCTTCGTGCACGGCTACCACCGTTCGCTGTGCGTGTATTCGCACCGCTACCGCGGCACGCCGCAACGTCCCGGGCTGGTCATGGGCCTGTGCCGCGGCGGATCGTGCTGGGGCATCGTGTACCGTGTGGCGCGCGCCGACGCGCGCGAGGTGCTCGAATATCTCTGGCACCGGGAAATGCGGAACCGCGTCTACATGGCACGCCTGGTCGCCGCGCGCACGAGAGGCAGGACCGTGCGCGCGCTGGCGTTCGTCGCGGACACTGCGCACCCGCAGTTCGCAGGCGACCTGGGACTCGCCGAGGCCGCCGGGAGGGTTGCGCAATGCTCGGGCGAGCGCGGCCACAACCTCGAGTATCTGGAGCGCACCATGTCGCACATGCACGAGCTCGGCGTGCGCGATCCGCACCTCGATCGCGTGCTCGCGCGCGCGCACGCGCTCGTCCGACGGAGGGCGTGATTCGCGCTAGGCCGAGCGCAGCGCGGTCCGCATGCGTGCGAGCGCCTCGACCAGGCGCGCGCGCTGGGTGCCGAAGTTTAGCCGCACGAAGGCGCTGCGCCCGAACTGCGCACCGGGCGAGAGCGCGACGCCGTGCTCGAGGAAATGGGCCTGGGGATCGGCGCGGCCAAGCGCCGAGGCGTCGATCCACGCGAGATAAGTCGCCTCGACGTGTGCGAGCTCGAGCCCGGGCATTGACGCCAGCTCCTTTTCGACCAGGTCGCGGTTCGCGGCGAGGTAGGCGAGCTGCGCCGCGAGCCATTCATCGCCGTCGCGGTACGCGGCCAGCGCGCCGGCGTAGCCGAACACCGAGGGATCGTGCACCGTAGCGTGGTGGTCGGCCGAAAACGCGCGCCGCAGCGCCGGGTCCTCGATGATTGCGAAGGCGCAGCCTGCGGCCGGCACGTTGAAGGTCTTGTTCGGCGACATCAATGTCACCGAGCGGCGCGACACGTCGGGCGCGAGGCTTGCGATCGGCACGTGCCGCTTGCCGGCATCGAGCACGATGTCCGCGTGAATCTCGTCCGAGCAGATGACGAGGTCGCGCCGCAGCGCGATGTCGGCGAGCCGCCCGAGCTCGGCGCGCGTGAAGATCGTGCCGCCCGGATTCTGCGGGTTGCACAAATACAGCAGCCTGCTGTTCGGGTGCAGCGCCGCGCGCAGCGCGTCCTCGTCGAATACCCAGCGCCCCCCTGACAGGACGAGCGGCACGTCGGCATGGGCGCGTGGCGCATGCTCCACCGCGCGCTTGAAGTGATGGTAGATCGGCGTCGGCACGAGCGCGTGGCCATCCAGCGGCAGGAGGTGGCGCGCGGCGAGATGCAGCCCCGGCACCACGCCCGGCAAGAAAACGATCCAGCCGGGCTCGATGGCCCAGCCGTACAGGCGCTGCATGCGCGCGACGATCGCCGCGCGCAACTCTTCCGGCGGATTGGTGTAGCCGAATACTCCATGCTCGATGAGCCTCGCAAAGGCCTCGAGAACCGCCGGCGGCGCACGGAAATCGGTGTCCGCGACCCAGAGGGGGATGACGTCGCGCCCCCGGTAGCGCTCCCAGCGCGAGCTCCAGGTGCCGGCGCGATCGGTGGGTGCGTCGAAGTCGTAGCGCATGCCCGCTTTTAGCATGAACCCGATGCTGGAAACAAAAACGCCGGGACCCGGTCCCGGCGTCGAATCATGCCGCCCCGCCCCGCGGGCTTGCGGCGCTGGAGCTTCTTGTTGTTTGGGGCCTTCTCCCGCCCCGTGGCGTCAAATCGCCCTTCTCGAGATCGTCTCCTCCCTCCTTCTCCCCCTCAATTCTCACGAGATCGTCAACGAAGCAGGCGATCTTATACGGCCGAGGCAACGTGTCAACCACGTGACAGAACGCCCATCAATCGAGCCGTACGACAATTCCCTCGAGCTCCTTGCGCGGCGCGGGATACCGCTCCATCACCTTCGGGTCGTGGCCGGGAATGATGTGCTGCAGCGATTCGGCGAGCGCGCGCAGGCGCGCGTAGCCTGCGACCATGTCGGCCACGGAATAGACGATCGGGAAGGGCCGCACCTGCTCCATGTTCGCGTAGAAATGGCTCGCATCCGATGCCAGTACGACCCAGCCTCGGCGCGTGGCGACCCTCACGACTTGCAGGCCCATGGTATGTCCGCCGATGCGGTGCAGCGAGATGCCGGGAAAAACCGCGGCGTCGCCGTCGTGGAATTGCACACGTCCGCGATAGACGCTGCGCACCATGCCGACGACGTCCTCGACGTCGAATGCCCCGTTGAACACCTCGTGGCGCATGTGCCGGCCGGTCGCGTAGCGCATTTCATCGTCTTGCAGATGGAAGGTCGCCGCGGGGAACAGATCGAAGTTGCCGACGTGATCGTAATGCAGGTGCGTGATCACCACGTCGCGCACCGCGGCCGCCTCGACGCCCAGCATGCGCAGGCCCTCGGTCGGGCAGCGCAGATGCTTGCGCTGGCGGCGCGCCGCCGTCGCTGCAGAGAAACCGGTGTCCACCACCAGCGTGCGCTCGGCGTTGCGCACCAGCCAGACGAAATAGTCGAGCGGCATCGGCCCGTCGTGCGGATCACCGCCGATGAAGTTCTCCCTTGCATGGCGCTCGTGGTACGCGTACTTGATGGCGTAGATTTCGTAGTGCTGAGCCCCGGCCATGCATCGCCTCTCACTGCAACACGATGCGGGCGAAGCGGCGCTTGCCGACCTGGGCCACCACCTTGCGGCCGCGCGCCACGCGCAGCGCCTTGTCGGCCACGCGCTCGCCGTCGAGCTTCACTCCGCCCTGCTCGATCATGCGCAACGCCTCCGATACGCTCGGCACCAAACCGGCCTGCTTGAGGAGCTGCGGCACCGCAAGGCCATCTTCGGGGGCCTTGAGCGTCACCTCGGGCATGTCTTCTGGCAGCTCGCCGTGGCGGAAGCGTCGCTCGAATTCCTGGTTCGCCTGCTCGGCAGCGCGCATACCGTGAAAGCGCGCAACGATCTCGCGCGCGAACAGCACCTTGACGTCGCGCGGGTTGCGCCCGCCAGAGACCTGCTCGCGCCACGCGCGCACCGTCGTCATCGGCTCGAACGACAGCAGCTCGATATAGCGCCACATCAGCTGGTCGGAAATCGACATGAGCTTGCCGAAGATTTCGCTGGGAGATTCGGCGATACCGACGTAGTTGCCGAGCGACTTCGACATCTTGTTTACCCCGTCGAGCCCCTCTAGCAACGGCATCGTCAGGATGCACTGCGGCTCCTGCCCGTAGTCCTTCTGCAGCTCGCGCCCGACCAGCAAATTGAACTTCTGATCCGTCCCGCCAAGCTCGACGTCGGCCTTCATCGCCACCGAGTCATAGCCTTGCATGAGGGGATAGAGGAACTCGTGCACTGCGATCGGCTGGTTGGCCCGAAAGCGCTTGCCGAAATCGTCGCGCTCGAGCATGCGCGCGACGGTGTAGCGTGCCGCGAGCCGAATGATTCCCTCGGCACCGAGCTTGTCGGACCACGAGGAATTGAACAGGATTTCGGTCTTTTCCGGATCAAGAATCTTGAATACCTGCTCGCGGTAGGTCGCCGCATTGCGGGCGATCTCATCGCGCGAGAGCGGCGGGCGCGTTTGGTTCTTGCCCGTGGGGTCGCCGATCATGCCGGTGAAGTCGCCGATCAGGAACTGCACCTGGTGGCCGAGCTCCTGAAAATGCCGCAGCTTGTTGATGACCACGGTGTGACCGAGGTGCAAGTCGGGCGCCGTCGGGTCCAGGCCGAGCTTGATACGCAACCGCCGGCCGCTCGCCAGCTTGCGCGAGAGCTCTCCCTCGACGAGCAATTCGTCACAGCCGCGCTTGATGAGCTCCATCGCGTCGTCGACGGATCCCTTGCCTCGGCTTTCGGCTGAGACATTATTGTTTTGCATCATGGGCAAACTTTGCTAGACTGCGCCGGTCTTTGAAGAACAACCGGCAGGCGCCTGAAAGAGCACGGATTTTAGCCCGAAACCGAACACCAGACGCGATCGTGACAGAACCCGTCCTCTCAGCCCGTGCAAGTATGACGCGTATCGCCGTGCTGTTGGCGCTCGCATTATCCGGCGTGGTGGCGGCATTCGCGACCATCACGCCGGCTCCCAAGGTGGACCCCGTCTATCGGGAGTCGGTGACCGAGCAGATTGCCATCCCGCCCAGCGCTCTGCAGCCTGGGCCTGCATCGTATGTGCGGGAGACGCGCTTTCAGCGCGGGGAAACGCTCGCGACACTGCTTCGGAAACTGGGGGTCGAGGACGAGGAAACGAGCCGGCTGCTGCGTTTAGGCACATTGCAGCTGCTGCGCCCGGGCAGCACGGTGACCGCCAAAGTGAAGAGCGACGGCGAGCTGCTCAGCCTGAGCTACCTGAACGGGGCCGACACCATGCGCAGCATCGTCCCCGCTCAAGAAAAATTCCGCGTCGTCGACGAGCCGGCGCAGTTCGAAACGAGCACCTTGGTACGTTCGGCGGAGATTCGCTCATCGCTGTTCGGTGCAGCGGACGCTGCCGGCATCCCCGACAGTGTAGCCATTCAACTCGCGGATGTGTTCGGCGGTGAAATCGACTTCTATCACGAGCTACGCAAGGGCGACCGCTTCTCCGTCGTATACGAGATGCACTACCTCGCGGGACGACCGGTGCGGGCGGGGCGCGTGATCGCGGCCGAGTTCGTAAACAGGGGCAAGAGCTATCGCGCGGTGTACTACGTCGACGCCCAGGGCAAGGGCGGCTATTACGCGCCTGATGGCCAAAGCCTGCGCAAGGCCTTCTTGCGCGCGCCGCTCGTGTTCACGCGCATCAGCTCGCGCTTCGGCATGCGCGAGCATCCATTCCTGCATACCTGGCGCAAGCACACCGGGGTGGATTTCGCGGCGCCGGAGGGCAGTCCCGTGCGCGCCACGGCCGACGGCGTGGTCGAATTCGCGGGGCGCAAGGGCGGCTACGGCAATGCCGTTATCCTGCGGCACAACAGCCAGTACAGCACGCTATACGGGCACCTCAGAGGCTTTGCGCGTGGCATCCACGGTGGGGTGCGAGTCGAACAGGGCGACGTGATCGGCTACGTCGGGCACACGGGCTGGGCAACCGGCCCGCACCTGCATTACGAGTTTCGCATCGCCGGCGTAGCGCGCAATCCCCTTGCCGTATCGCTCCCGGCGGCGGTCCCAGTCCCAGCGAGAGAGCTGCCGGAATTTCGGCGGTACGCGTCCCCGCTCATCGCGCAGCTCGATCTACTCAGCACCAGCACCGTCGCGCTGCTGGAATAAGGCTGCGGGGCGCCGCGGAGCATCGTGCCCAGCCGTGAGTTCTATATCGGCTTGATGTCGGGCACCAGCGTGGACGGTGTCGACGCGGCACTGGTCGATTTCGGCGCCGGTCGTCCCGATCTGGTTGCCGCGGCGCACCGAGCCTTCGAGCCCCGCCTGCGCGCGGCGCTCCTCTCACTGAATAGCCCCGGGGCAGACGAGATCGATCGGGTGGCTGTGCTCGGCAACGCGTTGGCGCAGCAGTATGCGCAAGCCGTCTCGGAAGTGCTTTCGCGTGCGGGGGTCGCCGCCGACGCGGTGCGCGCGATCGGATGCCACGGGCAGACGGTGCGCCATCGCCCGGACCGCGGTTACACGGTTCAGATCGGCAATCCTGCCCTGCTTGCCGAGCTCACTCGCATCCGTGTGGTCGCAGATTTCCGCAGCCGCGACGTGGCGGCAGGCGGTCAAGGCGCACCGCTCGCTCCGGCCTTCCACGCCTACGCCTTCGGCCGTCCCGGTGAGTCGCGCGCGGTCCTCAACCTGGGCGGTATCGCGAACATCACTTGCCTGTCGGGCGAAAGAGCGATTCTTGGCTTTGACTGCGGTCCCGCCAACTGTCTGCTGGACATGTGGGCCGAGCGGCACCTCGGCACTCCGATGGATCGCGATGGGGCTTGGGCTGCGGGCGGACGCGTCGACGAGGCACTGTTGCGCAGTCTGCTCGCCGAGCCGTTCCTGGCGGCCCCGCCGCCGAAAAGCACCGGCCGCGAGCTGTTCAATGCTGGCTGGCTGGCACATCGCGAGGTCTCGGAAACGGATCCGCGCGCAGTGCAGGCGACCCTGCTCGAGTTCAGCGCGCGCTGCGTCGCGCAGGCGCGCGAACGTTACTGCCCCGCAAGCGTCAGGCTGATCGCCTGCGGCGGCGGGGTGCGCAACGCGGCGCTTATGGCGCGACTGCGCGCGCTAAACGCACCGGTACCGGTCGAAACGAGCGACGATTACCGCCTGCCCGCCGAAATGGTTGAAGCGGCGGCGTTCGCTTGGCTGGCCAGGCAGGCGCTCGAGGGTATTCCGGCCAACGTTCCCGAAGTCACGGGCTCGCGCGGCGCGCGCGTGCTCGGCGCGCTCTACCCGGGTTAGCTGCTGGAGGGCACAATGAAAAAGGGGGCCGTAGCCCCCTTTTACGCGAAGCGCGCTGGCGCGCTCAAGCCGAGAACGAAGAGCCGCAGCCGCAGGTAGTGGTCGCGTTCGGGTTCTTGATCACGAACTGTGCGCCCTCGAGGCCTTCCTGGTAGTCGATCTCCGCGCCGACCAGGTACTGGTAGCTCATCGGATCGATCAGGAGCGTCACGCCGTTTTTCTGCATCGTCGTGTCGTCGTCGTTCTGGACCTCATCGAACGTAAATCCATACTGGAAGCCAGAGCAGCCTCCGCCGGTGACGAACACGCGCAGCTTAAGCTCCGCGTTGCCCTCTTCCTCGATAAGCTCCTTCACCTTGTTCGCGGCACTATCTGTGAACACCAAGGGCGCCGGCATTTCCGTCACTGCATCCATTGCAAACTCCAGAAAATCTGTCGAAAAATTATCCTGCCGGCCTTCCCACGCAGTCAACGCGGCTATTTACCGGCATCTACGAGCTCAGGTTCCCGAAGCGAGCTTCAGTTCCATCGCCTTGACCTCTGCTCCCTGGTGCATCAGGCGCCCTTCTACAACTGCGCCCTGCTGCATTTCGATGCTCTTGTAGTGCACGTCGCCTTTGATTCGCGAACCGGCCTGGAGTTCGAGCGACTCGCTGGCATTGACCCCGCCATTGATGGTGCCGCTCACGACAATATGGGTCGCCTGTATATCGCCCTCGACGCGCCCATGCTCGGAAATGACGAGGGTGGCCGGTTGATCGGGCAAACCCGACACGTTGCCCTGTACCACGCCATCCACGCGCAATCCGCCGCTGAAGAAGAGGTTTCCCTCGATGCGCGTCGTCGAGCCCACCAGGCTGTCGATGCGGCCTTGCGGCTTGCTAGTCTTGTTGAACATCGTCTGTTGCCCTCTCAGCCAAGCGTCAAAATCTGCGTCGCGCGCACCTGGTTGGAACCGTCCTCGAGCACGCGGATCTGTACCTGCTCCAGCCTGGCGCTCGGCGCGACGCGGAAGGTGCCCTCCACGCGCCGGAAGTACTTGAATGCCAAGGCAAATCCTGAAGCGCCAGCATCCCCTTCTTGAGGCAATCTGATGATAGCAC
>Ga0153915_10003981_pt1 | contig 13591 bp, 9 predicted proteins | sample Opewatmetagenome_2_FD_107003 | JGI IMG/M metagenome (GOLD analysis project Ga0153915, IMG submission 107003) | Freshwater wetland microbial communities from Ohio, USA - Open water 3 Core 3 Depth 3 metaG | ecosystem: Environmental > Aquatic > Freshwater > Wetlands | place: USA: Ohio, Lake Erie... | reverse complement strand
CTGCGGAGCCTCTATCCTTCCATGATCCGGCACCTCCGAGAGGTATCCGAAAAGTCCGATGCTCGTGGCCTGTTTGCAAATATCGGGTTCTATCCCGACCTGCCCGTGCGGTTTGGACGGCTGGAATCCAGCGCCGTGGCGGCTGAGGTTGGAGGGTTCTACACCTTTTGCCGCACTTGCGAGAATATTGCTCTGCAGATGGGAGATGACGACGTCGCACAGCAGACCGGTCAGACAATTGCGGCGCTCGAGCAAACGTTCCTCAATACCTTCTGGGATCAGGAGAGGGGTTTCTTGGTGGATTCGATCGACCTGAAAACGGGGGTGCGCAATCACAGCTACCCCCTGTTCACGCTACTCTTTCTTCATTCATCCCTCGGTCTGGCGCTCATCCGCCCAAAGGTCTTCGAGTGTGCCAACTTTATCGAACGGCATCTTCTCAGCCCTGCAGGCCTCAGAACCCTGCCCTCCTGGGATAAGAATTCTGGCTCTGAGGTTGTGTCAGGATCCTGGTACCCGCATTGGGACGCCTACGCGCTGAAAATCCTACGAAGGGCTGGGCGTGGAAAAGAAATCGTGATATGGCTCAGGAGTGTAGAAGAAGTTCTCGAACGGCTGGGATATTGTCCGGAGTACTTGTCGCTCGAGGGTGTAAACGAAGATGACCTCGCTCGCTGGCTTCGGCATGGGTCTCCGTCGAATCTGAATTGTGTAACCGGCTGGTATACCGCCCTCCTGGATGGGCTGTTTGGGCTTGAGGTTGATCCCGGAGGTCTCACGATTGTCCCGGTTGGGCTCGCTATTGACAGACTATCCGTCAGTAGAGTCCGTTATCGCGGCGGGCGATGGAATATCGAGGTACAGAATCGTGGGCCATTCCTTGAGAGATTCCTGGTCGATGATGAAGAGCTTAGAGGTTGCCTCAAGATACCTTCCCGGTTCTATGATGGTAGAGACCATCGAATTGAGCTCGTGTACGGCATGCGCAAGCCTGAGTTGCATTTCAAGGAAATCCTTAACGCTGAAGTTGTCGGGATTGATGCCGGAGATAATCACCTGGAGCTTCAGGTTCGGGGGAAGGGGAGGGCGGATCTGGTGCTCCATTCGCCTGGGCCGTGCAATCTGTTTCTTGACGGCGGCCCAGTTTCCTCGTTCGCCGATCAGACAGCAGGTGGGCTGTTTCTGCAGCTGCCTCTTGCTGGAGAGCATCTCATTACCGTGGAGAAGACAACATGAGACGAAAACTTGCCATGATTCTCTTGGTCCTTATGGCGGGAATTGCCGTCGGCCAGCAGGCCAGCCATGTGATTGTCGTTGTGATCGACGGCGTGCGGTATTCCGAAACATTTGGAGAACCCTCTCATCAGTGGATTCCCCGGATCTGGGGGAACCTCAGACCGCAGGGTGCCATATTTACCTCCTACACCAATGATGGCAGAACCGAAACTAACCCAGGACACGCCAACATCGTAACTGGAACCTGGCAAGATATTGCGAACGACGGATCTGAGCGCCCTGATCGCCCAACGGTTTTCGAATACTGCAGAAAGGCGCTCGGCACAATGGCTGACGATAATTGTGTTGTCCTCGGGAAGACGAAGCTCAATATTCTCGCCTATAGCAACTACGCCGGTTACGGAGCGGCGTACGGGGCAACAGTTACCAACTCTGACCTGCAATACGACGATCAGATGGCTGCTGAGAACGCCCTCAGTGTCCTTCAGGTCCATCACCCCCGCTTGCTTGTTCTGAATCTCCCAGCCACTGATCATGCGGGTCATACTGGCGTGTGGAACGACTACGTCACTGCGCTTCGTCGCGCCGATAGTTTGGTCTTCGAAATCTGGAGCTTCGTCCAGAGTGACCCGCTCCTGAGTGGAACAACGACGATGTTTGTGACTAATGACCACGGGAGGCACCTGGACGGCGTAGATGTTGGGTTCAGCGGACACGGCGACGGTTGTGAGGGATGCAGGCATATTTTACTGCTTGCCATTGGTCCAGACACTCCGCCCGACGTCATTGACGCCAGCCCGAGAAACCAAACAGACATAGCTCCCACCATAGGTCTACTTCTGGGCTTCCCAACTTCATTTGTAACGGGGACAGCGATTGATATGTCTGCCCTCCCAATCCAGTTGCTGCATTTTACAGGGCGATTCGTAGCAGGACGAGGAGTTGAACTTCTATGGACGACTCTCGTCGAAACTAACAATTTCGGATTCTATGTTCAGCGAAATATGCGGTCTGAGGGCGTGTTCTTGGATGTTCCCTCAAGCTTCCGACCTGGTTACGGAACCAGCATTGTAGCTCATACGTATAGATTTGAGGATACAACTGTCGGGTCCGGATGGTGGCTGTACAGGCTGAAGCAGATCGATCTTGATGGTACCGTATCATTTACCGAACCGATCGCTGTGGGGCCGGTGTTCAGCAGGTCGATGCCTGCGTCGGTCCGACATGATCTCCTGCAGAATTATCCGAATCCGTTCAATCCTACTACAGTGATTACATATTCCGTCCCACCCCCTGCAGAACGAGAACTTACATCCGGCGGGAAAATATCGGGATTAAGTTATGTGCGGCTAAGTGTGTACGATCTTCTCGGCCGGGAGGTGGCCGTGCTAGTGGACGAGCGGAAGTCGCCGGGAAGCTATGGTGTCAGCTTCTCTCCTGGAGCTGGAGGTGTCCCTTCGCTGTCAGGCGGAGTGTACTTCTACAGACTTCAAACCCGCCCGACGGAAGACGGGCAGGCATCGGATCTGATTCGGACGCGCAGGATGTTGCTCCTGAAATAGGTCCTCCGGCATTAGCACTCAGAAAGTTTTTCATATTGATCCAACAATCCCGACTGAAAGGAGTTAAGAATGAGAACGCTTCCGTTCATAGTTTCCGCTCTGATCTTGTTAATTGGTAGTGGTACGTCAGCTGCTTATGGGCAGGCCGATCCAGCTTTCCTTGGCTTGTGGGAGCTCATACCTGCTCAGAGTACCGATATTGATCACTTTAGAACCCTGTCGATAGAACTGCAGCAGAAGGGGGATAAGATCACCATCCTGCAGACTTGGAAAGCCCGTCTGACCTATAGGGATTCGATAGTCGTCACGCCGGGCGGTGCTCCAGTTGAGGTACCGGTGCATAGCTGGGTTTTTCCTAGCAATGTCTTTATGGGATTGATGATGCCAGTCGGAGAGAAACGTCGGATCTCCGCTCGCTGGGAGCAAGGCGGGAAAGTGCTGCGATTGGATGAACGGTCGATGGTCCAAGGTTCGCAGGGGAAGGTGCCGCTTGTCGTAATCCACCGTTACGAACTCTCAAATGAGAAAGAGATCCTCCTCTATCAATTGGAACGCGCGAGCCGGAAGACAGGTCCAGCGGTAAGATACATTTTGAAGAAGGCCGGGACCCGACAGGCCTTCGTTTACCATCTTGACGATAATTGGGAGATAGACGGAAAACTCCCACTCAACGCAATGATGATAAGTCTTCAGGGGATTGCAAACAAGAATGGCCCCATAATGTACCTGCTCTTCCCTGATGATTGGCCCTTTACCTATGTGAATTCAGTCTTTGATTTCTATAAGCAGAAGCGCTATTACACGTTCACAGAACTGAAAACTGTCGCGGATGTCCTCAAAGCTCTGGGGAAGCACGCTAAGGGATACGTCGTGTGGGACACGTCGGTCCGAACTTCGCTCATCGTGGCCTACACGGTTGCGGGACTCGAGGACGCTGTGGTGGTGAGTGACGAGTTCATTCCGTTGTTGGAGAAGGCCGGACTGAAACAGATCGAAGACTTCCGTGGGAAGTTCGCTGGAATGAACGATGCGGAGATCTACACCTGGGCATACGAGAAGTACTGGAATCGATGCAGCAAGGAATTCATTATCTGGCTAGGAGGCGAAAGTGGAAAAGTGATGAAACCAGCGGTAGCAGACTGGGGAATCAAAAAGCAGGTCTTCTTCAATGATCTATCCACAAGGCCTACTAGTGGTGCGGAATACGCCCTTGCAAAGAAGCTGCTCTCAGAAATGAAGCCCATGTCAATGGTCATGGGCTGGCATTCCTATGCAAAGGATCTTGAGGAGGAGCATGTGGCACTGACCTCGAGTTTTGGGCATCGGGTGGAGGGACTGAACAGTCTCCCAAACCTCAGTTTCAGCGCACAAATTCCAGTGACGCCGGGTTTTACATTCAAAAACAATCATCACATTCGGGCGGGCGAGAAACCGGTACCGGCAAATAAGGTCTACGTCTCCTGCATTCAAACTGACGGAATTGGCCTGGGAGCCTGGCTGAAACCCGGGCGAGGTGAAATCCCGTATGCCTGGGAGGTCTTGATGAACTATACCTGGATGGCTCCCGGCATGGCGGAGTATTTCTATTCCATGGCCACACCAAACGACTATTTCATCGGATGCCTCTCGGGACCGGGCTACCTCTATCCGAAAGCCGTGCCGCCAAAGTACCTTACCCAGTTGATAGCCATGGCGCGGGATCAGATGAAGGAGCTCGATCTGAAGGTCTTTGAAACGATGGACTGGTCCGACGGATCAGAGGTGGAGGGGAATACCGATCTGACCAAAGAGGTGCTTGACAAATACTATGACGGGATGCCAGAGGCAATCGGCTTCGTCAATGGGTACGGCCCCGGTCATACATTTACTTCCCGTGCCGGCCGGGCCTTTGTATCCTACGACTATTATCTGTCGCCTCGGCGTCCAGAGGCGGATGCAGTAGCCGATCTTCAGGAGCTTGCCGGAATCAACTCGAAGCGTCCGTACTTTCTCTTGGTTCATGTTCGTGAGTATAGCGATGTGAAGAGGGTGAAGGGAATCCTCGATAAGTTGGGATCTGAATTCCAGGTAGTACCGCTCGATGTCTTTCTTGCAATGGCAGGTGCACAGCCGACGTTTGAGGAACGGTACCTGAAGCATTGAACGACAGAGAGGAGCGGCACATGGAAAGTAGAATCGAAGCGGCTGTTGAGTGCTTCAGGAACGGATTCAACTGTGCTCAGGCAGTTTTCTCTACATATGCTCCGGAATGTGGCATTGACAGGGAAGATGCACTGCGCATATCGTGCGGCTTCGGGGCCGGAATCGGGAGGATGCAGCACGTCTGCGGCGCCCTCTCAGGAGGGTGTATGCTCATCGGCTGCAAGCACGGTAAGACACACAAAGAAGACGACGAAGCACGTGAGACCACGTACCGACTTGTTCGGGAGTTTGCCGAGAGTTTTCAGGCAGCTCATGGTACACTCTCCTGCGGGGAATTGCTTGGCTGCGATCTGAAAACGACAGAGGGACATGACTACTATGTGGCGAACAATCTGCGGGAGACGAGGTGTGTGCAGTTTGTCCGTAATTCCGCGCATTGGGTAGAAACGAGGTTGTTTGAGATGGACTGACGCGGTTTCTCCTTGCCTTGATGACAGACCGATTTCTGGGAGAGTGAGGGCTCTCAATGTGAGAGCCCTCACAAAGTAGAGGTGGGCCGACCTCAGACCTTTGTGGATTCACTCAAGCGGTGGTATATTGATATGGGAGGGGGTATGGTGCGTCCGAATCTTATTTGGCAAGTGCTGCTTGCGCTCTCGGTTGCCATTAGCGAAAACGCCTGGGGGTGGGGGAGTACAGCTCACAAATTCATTAACCAGTACGCAGTCGTCCATCTGCCGCCATCTCTGGCTCAACTGACTGCCCAGCAGCAGTTCCTTGCGAATCATGCGAGCGATGCCGATAACCGGAAGTCCGTCGATGCAACCGAAGCACCAAAGCACTACATCGATCTCGAGTCGTATCCTGATTATCAACACCTGCCCTCCGATCTCACATTACTCATTGCCCAATACGGGTGGGCTACCGTAGAAGAGATCGGCATCCTTCCCTGGGCGACCGTCTGGGCTTTAGATTCACTCACAGTCCAGCTCCAGCGCAGTGATCTAACCAAAGCCTACCAGACCGCCGCCGACCTTGGTCACTATGTCGGCGATGCGCATCAACCGCTCCACTGCACGGTGAACTACAACGGACAGCTCACCGGGAATTATGGCATCCATTCCCGCTACGAGTCTGAAATGATAAACCTCTACCAAAACCTGCTTAGTGTTTCACCTGACAGTGTACATTACGTTACAGACCCGTATTCCTTCACACTCAACTACATACTCCATTCGCTGACGTTCGTGGACTCCATCATGCAGGCCGACAATGTAGCGAAGGCGGCATCGGGCTGGAGCGGATCTGGCACTCCCCCGCAAACCTACTATGCTGCCCTCTGGCAACGGACCCAGCGCCTGACCACAACTCTCATTCAGCAAGCTACAGTGAATCTCGCCTCTCTCTGGTACACGGCCTGGGTGAATGCCGGTCTTGTGACAGCTGTGGCTTCGAACGAGCCTACGGCTGTACCTGAAACGTTCGCCCTCTTCCAAAACTTTCCCAATCCATTCAACCCATCCACAGCGATCAGGTATTCCGTCCCGCAATTGGCGGGACAAGACCCTACTATCGTCGGGCGATTCGGCGACAGTGATGTCAGGCTAGCGGTCTACGATCCCCTCGGACGAGAGGTGGCAGTGCTTGTGAATGAACGAAAAGCACCGGGAACCTACGAAGTACAGTTCAATGGTTCGGGGCTTTCAAGCGGTGTATACTTCTACCGCATCTCTGTCGTGCCGCTGGTCAGGGTGGACGAGCATCACACAGAATTTGTCCAAACGAAGAGACTCCTCTTGCTTCGCTGACCATCGGCCATCCTGTGTGGTTGCAGCAAGAGCTTTTGTCTCGCTCGGAAACACGGGATTGTCTCGCTCTGCTGGAGCGGCGAGCGGGAAATAAAACAACAGCAGCCCAGGCATTGCTGCCCGGGCTGCTGTGATTTCAATAGTTCGGGTTATCTCTTCTCGTACGGGGCGTGTTTCGGGATGGTTGTTGGATGATCCTTGAGTGCTTTGACAACTTCCTGGATAGCCCGGTCAAGTTGCGGGTCAATGCCTCGGGCCATCTGCGATGGGTCATCGATGACTTGAATATCCGGATCAACCCCGTGGCCTTCTGCAAACCATTTCCCATCGGGATCGTACATCCGGAACGTTGGGACCGTCACTGTGCCGCCGTCGATCAAGGACGGAACGCCAGACATACCGATAAGGCCACCCCAGGTGCGCGTGCCGATGAGCGGCCCGAGGCCGGCTTTCCGGAAGTAATCCGGGAACGCGTCGCCGCCTGATCCACTCCATCCATTGATCAACATGGCTTTAGGACCGAAGTTCGCTACGGGTGGCCACTGCCATGTCCTGCCGTTGCGAACTGCCCAATATGCAAGGGGTTTGCGATTCAGGAGTTCAATGAACCGGTCAGGGATCTGACCACCGCTGTTGAATCGTTCATCAACGATAAGCCCGTCCTTTGCAAACTGCCCCGCAAACTGGCGCACGAGGTCGCTCTGTCCCTCGGTCCCCGTGTCCTGCACATAAAGGTAGCCAATCCTGCCACCGGAGGCTTTATCGACATTCTTCCGATTGGACTCGATCCAGGCGAGGTTCCGGAGCCTGGTTTCGTCGGCAAGAGCCTCAACAACTATCTTTCTCGCTCCTTCCTTCGACGGTTTGCTGTTGACAAGAAGTTCAATTGTCTTCCCTCCCAATCCCTGGAACGCCGCCCATGGATCGTTCTTCACATCAATGTCCACTCCGTTGACGGCAAGGACATATTCGCCTTCCTTTACATTCACCCCGGGAAGTGCAAGGGGTGATCGCGTGTCTGCATCCCAGGATGCTCCGCGAATAATCTTTGTGATCATGTATGCGCCGTTCTTGAGCTCCCAGTCGACGCCAAGGTACCCCACATTGAGGGACTTGGCCTGTTCTGCAGCTCCACCACCACGATAGGTGTGGGACGAATTAAGTTCGGCAATCATTTCGCCGAGGACATAGTCCACATCCCAGCGAGTGATAGACTGCTCGATCAACGGTGCGTACCGGTCATAGACACCTTTCCAGTTTACACCATGCATGTTTGCATCATAGAAGTAGTCGCGTTCCAGACGCCATGCTTCGCGAAAGAGCTGTCTCCATTCCGCCTTCGGGTCGACCATCATCGTCATGTCGGCGGTGTTTATCTTCTTCTCAAGCTTTTGATCCGGCTTGAGGTCAATGATGCCGAGAGACTTAGACTGGCTGACAAGAAGCTTCTTACCATCGGCGGAGATATCAAAGCCATCTGCATCATCGATGACTGTCTTGTCCTCGCGTGCTTCGAGGTCGTAGTATTTGATCGGTTTCTTCTTATCTCCGGAGCCGGTATTTGGGAGCTGCCGGTAGACGACCTTGCCTGAGACAGCCTGCAGGTCTGTATAGTTGCCGGCCTGTGGGGGCAGGAGAACCACCCGATTTTCGAACCCGTCCAAATCTATTTTGAGCGGCTCTTTCGGCTTGTCCTTCGCCTTGTCTTTCGGCTGATCCTTCTTTTCCGTCTCCTCCTTTTTCTCCTCTTTCTTCAGATCCACCTCATCATTCCGGGGAGCCATCGGCGAGGCAACATCATTTCTTAGCGAGACAGCCGCGATGCTTGTCGTGTTGGCATAGAGGAAAGAATTATCCACATCCCCATAGATGGGGGCGAAAGTGCGATTTGTCAGGAAATAGAGATATTTCCCGTCGGGATCAAATGCCGGTCGAGCATCTGCATAGAAACCTGACGTAATCTGGTGGCGGCTCTTGTTTTCGATGTCGTAGAGGTAGATTGCTGTGCTTCGATTATCGAGATCATTGGCATAGGCCATCCACCGGCTGTCGGCTGACCAGCTTACCTGAAAATTCTCCAACGGGCCATGAGACATCCAGAGTCCCTTGTCGATTTCGTAGGTCTTGTCCGATTCCAGCGCATAGATCTTGATCGACATGGTATTATCGACGAACGCCAGCATCTTGCTGTCCGGTGACCAGAATATATTGTACCTGAACCCGGGACCATAGGAAGTGAGCTTCCTTTCCGCTCCATCCGGTTTGGTCATATCCCGGACAGTCAACTCATACTCGCCTGAACGGTCGCTCCAATAGGCTATCGACTTGCCATCAGGCGCCCAGGCGGGGTTTCGTTCTGCAACGCCGGGTGTAGCGGTAAGATTGCGAATTACGCCATGCTCCGCCGGGAGAGAAAAAATTTCCCCGCGGGCTTCCACTAATGCTCGCTTGCCATCTGGAGAAATGCCGGCCTTAGTGATGTACTGTTCCGCTTTCTCGACAGATGGCTTTATGGTTGCCTCGTCGGTAACCACCTTGATGAGAACCTCATGATGCTGCTCCGTCTTGAGGTCGAGCAGGTAAAGCCGGCCACCAGCTTCAAAAACGATGTCTGATGGGCCAATGGAGGGAAAATGAATATCGAAATCAGAGAATCGCGTAACCTGTCGCGTCTGCTTTGTGACCAGATCGTATGCCCAAATGTTAGACCGCTCTTCTGCTCCCCGATCGGACAAAAAGTAGAGTGTGGACCCGAACCACATGGGCATTTCATCATTTGCCGGATTCATGGTGACGTTCTCGGCAGCATAATCACTGAACCGGAAGATCCAGATGTCGGCGGCCCAACCCCCGCGATATCGTTTCCAGGTCCTGAATGCTTGCGAGGAAGGAGTATAGGCAATTGTCTTACCATCAGGGGAGATGGCCCCGAATTCTCCGTAGGGAAGAGGGAGCTTCTCGGGGAATCCTCCGTTCCTGGAGACAGCATAGAACTGATTGAATCTCTGACGGCCGCTTTCTCTTGCAGAAGCAAAGAGCAATTTCTCGCCGTCAGGGTACCAACCGAGAAGCCTGTCGGGCATGCCGTGATAAGTGATTCGTTCAGGTAAGCCCCCAAACGTCGGGACAACGTAAATGTCCATGTTTCCATCATAGTTGCCACTGAATGCAATGGACTTCCCATCCGGGGAGAATTTCGGGAACAGCTCCTGCCCCTTTGGAGAGCTGAGGCGAGTGGCAATGCCGCCCTCTTTCGGGACGATCCATATGTCACCGCCATAGACGAAGGCGATATGTGTTTGAGACACAGCGGGGTATTGCAGCATACGTCCGCTGACTTGGGCGCGTGCATTGTCGGCGAGCATGGTTAAGACGGCGCAGACGATAGCTAAAGCGAGCCATCTCGGATTCATGGTTCCTCCATATGTGTTATTAGTCGTTTCGCAATGCTTCGACAGGGTCAACCCGGGCGGCGCGCGCTGCAGGGTACAGGCCGGCAAGGACACTCACACCGACACCGATTGCCAAGGCAATTAGGAAAAGCCAGAGTGGCAATGCGAAGAGGTCGATCGCAGGGATTCCTTCTCTTCTCATGTAGCCCTGGGCGAGGGCGGAGACAATTCGCGTAATGAGCCACCCACAAAGGATGCCTCCCATTGTCCCGAGTGCGCCGATGACACCGGACTCAACAAGAAATAGCCCACGAATATCCAGTTCGTAAGCCCCAAGAGACTTGAGGATCCCGATTTCCTTCCGCCGTTCAGTAATCGACATGACCATAGTATTGACGATACCGAGCGATGCTGTAAGAAGGGCGATCAATCCAATCACGCCAAGGGCGAGATCGAAGTAGAAGAAAATCCGCTGTAGGTTCTCAAACTCAGCCGCAAAACTGAACGTTCTGAATCCCTGGGCCTCTACTGAATCGCGTACGGTTTGGTACATCACTCTTGGATCGAAATCCAGAGTGACCTGTGGGTACACCTTTCCACTCGCGTCATCCGGTTGCATGAATAATGTCCCCCCGCTCATGGCCGCGATGATTTCTGTGGGATTTCCTCCTAATCCTCTTGCACTAAACCTTGCGGCTGTTTCTACTGGGATGATGAGAGGTTCAACCCGGATCCTTCCAGCGGTGCCCCCCTGGCGAACACCGCAGATCGTCAGTGTATCGCTGACAACTTCCTGGGCGTGAACAAAACCATTCAGAAATCGTCGGAAAATTGCGCTCGCCTCGGAGCGAATAGCCTTTGATCGATAACTCTTTTGCGTCAGGGAATCGATTCGGATGCGTTTGAGTCGATCAAGTATAGATTCTCCGCGGTCAACCAGAATATGGGAGAGACCACTGTCGATGGTTGAGACGTGAACCGAAAGTATCAGGGATCGTCCAAGCACGGAGTCGGGAGACGCAATCCCCGCCTTCTTCAGGAAATCCTCTGAGACAATCGCTTGCCGAGAGCTGTTGCTATCGAACGGGCTTCCCGCCCGTAGCCGAGAAAACAGTTTTGTTCGCATTGCAGCTATCGGCAGAGCCTGTGCTTTGGAGGCAATCGTCGTGTCGCGAATGGTCGCGTCAACAGAAAATGCATCATAGGGGTAGACCAGATTCACACCGGGGATTGCCGCGAGTCGTTCAAGGGCAGTCTTGTCAAGCTTCGGTGAGGCTCCGGTATCAGGTCGCGTTGAAGTGCTCTTTGGATAGATCTGCATCGTGGAAAACAATCCAAGCTTGTTAAATTCTCCTTCGATGTATTGCTGGTTTCCTGCACCGAAAGAGAGCATCGAGACAAAAGCCGCGATGGCGATCAGAACTCCCGAGGTCGTCAGAAAAGTCCGGAGTTTCATTCGCCGAAGGTTACCTGTGGAGATGACAATCAGATCTCGAAAATTCATTGCTGGCGGCTCCCGGCTCGGGTCGTCACGCCGTCTTGAAGAACACGGCCGTACTGCATCCGGAGTATCCGATTCGTCTTCTGTTGGGCTAGCTCCAGGTTGTGCGTCACCATGACGATTGTCAGTCCAGCTCGGTTCAAGGTGGTCAGCAGAGAGGCGATTTGCTGGGCATTGTCGAAATCGAGATTGCCAGTCGGCTCATCAGCAAAAAGGATGTCCGGTTGTTTGACAATTGCCCGTGCAACTGCGACACGTTGTTGTTCGCCGCCCGAGAGGTCAGCAGGTCGATGGGAGATCCGGTCTGCGAGTCCCAGCTGTTCCAGGATTGCCAACGCAAGACGGCGGCGGTCTTTCGACGGCGTCCGGTTAAAATAGAGTGCTGTCTCTACGTTTTGGAGGGCCGAGTAGTGGGAGATCAGATTGAAGGACTGGAAGATCATGCCTACCTTTTGAGCACGATAGGAGGCAAGCTCGCGCCGGGAGAGAGAATTCATTGGTGTGCCGTCAAGGCTCACCGTGCCGGAGGTCGGAGTATCTAATCCTGCCAGAAGATTCAGGAGTGTTGTCTTGCCCGATCCAGAGGAGCCGACAATACCGAGGAATTCACCGCGCCGGACAGTAATGCTCACTCCGTCCAATGCGTGAACAACCTGTGGTCCCCGGTGATAATAGCGGCAGAGCGTGTCGGTGCGGATGTAGTCCACCAAGTTCAGAGGGCTGCCCAAGGCTGGCGATAGATTGAGGAATGATTGATTGGTCGTCTCTCTTTAACGTTGAGGGAAAACAGAAGTTGCGCCCGTGGTAGCTGACATGCCGAAATGGGAAAAAGGGCTCTCAAACTGAGAACCCTCTCCATACTTGAGTTTACCGTTCGCGGAGATCTGACTGCCTCACATCCTGATAGCAGGGTGGTTCATTTCACTGACAGCAACTCGACTTCGAACATAAGTGCTGAATTTGGGGGAATTACTCCACCGGCGCCGGCCTCGCCGTAGGCGAGCTTTGAGGGGATATACAACTCCCATTTTGAACCTTCCTTCATCAACTGCAAAGCCTCGCTCAGGCCTTTGATGTTGCCTGTTACTGGGAAGGTCGCCGGTTCGCCGCGTTTGTAGGAATTGTCGAACTCGGTTCCATCGAGAAGTTTCCCAACGTAATTCATAGTCACGGTGGACGTTGCCTTGGGCCTCTTGCCCGTTCCCTCGGTGAGTACTTTGTACTGGAGGCCGCTCGGGAGCGTGATGATGCTAGGTTTCTTGGCATTCCCGGAAAGGAATGCCTCTTCCGCGATACGGTTTCTTTCGCCCAGCGCTTTAGCGTTCTCTATCCGCTTAGCGCGCATTTCCTGCTGAAATGCCATCATTGTTGCCTGAACAGAGCTGTCACTCATGAGGCGATGGGCGCTATCCGCAGTCGCATCCATCACCCCCCGAAGAAATGCTTCGGGAACAATGGTGACGGAATCTCTCTTGAAGCTGTTCCCGATGTTCAGGCCGATGCTGTAGCTGACTTTGTCTTTCTGCGATTCAAGTTTGACTTGCTTTTCTCCAGTCGATTGACAACCGATGAGTGCTGCTGTCACAATTGCTGCCAGGAACACTTTCATTGCTCTCCCTTTCCGTTGAAGGTTCTAGCCATAAAAGGTAAGAACTCTTCGCGTGAGAACCAACGTCGTGCAAAAAAAGGCCCACTTTGAAGTGGGCCGTCTCACCAGCTTACCCGTCGAGCTTGCTCTCACGCATTCTGGTGAAGTCAGAGAGCAATCGTTCGAATTGATCGCTGAGGAAGCTGTCGCCGAGTATTACATCTTATTGGACAATGATGGTCCCCTTCATTCCCGAATGGTAGGTGCAATGATAAGTGAACGTCCCTGCGTTCGCGAACGTCGTTGTCGTGCTGGCTCCCGGCGCCATATTGCCGGTGTCCCACAGACCACTGTCGCTCGTG
>Ga0153915_10003978_pt1 | contig 13596 bp, 8 predicted proteins | sample Opewatmetagenome_2_FD_107003 | JGI IMG/M metagenome (GOLD analysis project Ga0153915, IMG submission 107003) | Freshwater wetland microbial communities from Ohio, USA - Open water 3 Core 3 Depth 3 metaG | ecosystem: Environmental > Aquatic > Freshwater > Wetlands | place: USA: Ohio, Lake Erie... | reverse complement strand
TAAAGGTGCCCCCGAAGCCACGCACGGCATCTGTCCCGATTGCGCAGCAAGGATGCTTCACAAGAAACGAGGTGACTGGACTACCGAGGCAGAAATCCCTGGGGAGCCCATGCAAGCGTCAGGCGGGAACTGAAGAGAGATCTCTTGATGCGATGGGCCAGAGGACGATGAACGCTTCATAGGTCTCCACGTCGCGGCGATTTGTTCCCCCACAGTCAGTTGTTTCTTATTTCCCACTCCGAACTCACCGAGGTCAGCTCCGTAGCTATCCTGATTTCCTATTGCCGAAGTATCGTCCCGATCGATTTGTCAAGGGCGTACCGACTCAGGGCGTAATGATAGAGCGCCTGCAGATGAAACAATTCGGCCTGGGCAAGAGCGGTTTGAGCATCGATCACATCCAAGTTTGTCACAACACCTCCCTCGTAACGAACAGTAGCTACATCGATCGCTTGCTTTGCCTGTCGGACTTGGAGTTCGGAGGTCTGTATCTTATCCAAACTCGCTCTCACGTCTGAAATGGCTTGCAGAACTTCGGAAGTGACAGCGCGTTCGGTATCAAGGGTGTGCGCCCGTGCCGCGCGAAGGTTCGCCTCTGATTCTTGTTCCTGGCTTCGGGTTCGATAGCCGTCAAAGATTGGCACCTGCAGACTTACTGCTGCTACCCAGTTCCCTCTGAGAACATCCAAGTTTGGGATGTAACCGTTCTTTAGACCATACGCAATGTTCGCTTTTAGTGACGGCATGTCACGCAACGAAGCGACGCGTAACTGCATCTCCACTGCCTTCTCTCCATCACGCGACAGGAGTACTTCCACACGACGTTGCATTGCTAGCGCCAAAAGGGAGTCCGGTTTCAGCGGAATGGGAGGAAGAGAGAAGTCTCCACCTAGGTGGACGGGCGACGATGGGGGTAGATCGAGTAACTGACGAAATATCACTTCTTGCTTCCGCAACTCATTTTCCACGTCAATCCTGTGGGTTTGTGCGGCTGAGACTCGAACCTCTGTTGTCAAGACATCAAAATCTGTTGCAGAGCCACTTTGGACTCTTTTCTGTGTAATAAGAAGATGTTGGTTCAGGGCATTCACTTGCTCATCCTGGACTTGAATGCTCTGCTGCAAATACATGATTGAGTAAAATGTTTGGATTGTCTGAATGGCAAGATTGTTTTTCAAAAGCTCGACATTGTCGAGAGCGGACTGAACGCTTGTTTCACCTAGCTCGATTTGACTCCTTGTCTTTCCGAAGTCGAAGATGGTTTGCTCCACGCTAAGATGCCCATCATAGTTGTTCTCCGGAAAGAGCTTGAATGATCCGAGAACCGGAACATCGAGTTTCGCAACGGGACCGAGGCGTGTGTAGCCAATCTCTGCATCTGTCTTTGGATAATAAGGACTTCTGTTCTGTTCAACCCGCGCGACAAACGCTTGCACCATCTCTGAGGCCTGCCGAATTCCTGGGTGACGTTCAAGGACCCGCTGCACTGCCTGCTCGACTGTGAACGAATCCGTGAGGGCATTCTGAGACCGTGCGCTCCGAGCAAGAAGAAAAGTCAGGATGCACAGACTAAGAGGAACTGTCCGTCTCATGTTCTTTTGACCCTTTTCCTGTTAGATGGATGTTACTCGAGGGCAGCAGTCTTCTGTGCCCCTTTTGGTTTGCGCGTACGAAGGAAGAGAATAGGCACAACACAGATCAACGTGACGACCGCTGCAATCATGAAATCGTCATTGATTGCCTGGACAAATGCTTGTTGCCCGATGTGAGAGCCGAGGAGCGTGTTGGCACGGAGCGCAACCTCGGATGATGATCCCCCTGTTGTCTGCTGCACAAAGTGCCGGAGTGAATAAGAGATGTGTTGAAATGCGGGAGAATATTGATCCACTACTTGGCCGTACATCGCTGAATGGAAAATCACGCGGCGAGTGAGAACCGTTCCAAGGATGGCGACACCGAAACTCCCGCCGACCTGGCGTATCACATTGAACAAGCCGGATGCCTGCGCCATTTTCTGCTTCGCGATCTCTGACAACGCAATCGTACTCATCGGAGTGAAGATAAGCCCCATGCCAAATCCCCGAAGGTACAGGGAAACCATGATCTGCGCACGCTCAGAAAAGAGAGATAAGTGCCCGTTCAAATACAAGCTAAACGACAACAATAGAATCCCGATCATTGCTGGTATCTTAGGATTGGCTTTATCCGACAAGATTCCCGCCACGGGGGCCACCATGCCCTGCAGTAGTCCAACAGGGAGAAATACCGACCCGGCTTGAAAAGCCGTGTATGAAAGTGAATTCTGTAGGTAGAGGGGAAGCAAAAAAGTACTACCGAACATACCCAATCCAAAAATGAACAACACCACATTTGCGACAGTAAAGTTAAAGCTCTTGAAGAGCCTCAGTTCAATGATAGGATGCTCGACGGTGAACTCCGCGATGAGAAAGACGACCAAGCCGATAGCCGAGATTCCAAAGCAGGAAAGGATAAAGGTAGAACTCCACCCACCGGTGTTCCAGGCTGCGTTGCCATCTGAGAGAGCAAGCAGGAGGAATGATAAGAACGCAGCCATTGAGACAAAGCCAACAAAATCAAAAGAGCGTACCCTCTCCGTTTTGTACTCTCGCTGGATAATGAGCGTTGCGGTCATCGCCACCATGCCGACAGGCACATTGACATCGAAGATCGCCTGCCAATCGAGATTGTCAATGAGGTAGCCGCCGACCAGTGGTCCCAGGGAGACCGAAGCCGCGGCTGCGATTGACCAAAAACCAAGCGCCACACCGCGTCTCTCTGCGGGGAATTCTCGCATGACGATTGCCATCCCGACAGGCATCATGAACCCAGCACCTGCACCTTGAATGATGCGGAAAACAATCAAGGCATTTTCATCCCATGAGAGTCCGCAGAGGAAGGACCCCAGCGTGAACAGCATCAACGCAAAAAAATACGTGCGCTTATACCCGAAATGGTCAGCAACCCAACCCGACGTCGGCAGCATGACGGCAAAGACGAGGAGATAGGCTGTCACGATCCATTCAACCTTATCGACAGAAATACCAAACGCAGCCATGATCTTCGGCAGGGCTACGCTCACAATCGTCGCGTCAAGAACTGCCATAAACGTTCCGAGCATGACATTCGCCAGCACCCACCATCGGTATGACTCGTGCTCATGATGAAGCGATGAGAAACGTTTGGTGAGCCTTTTTCGAATGAAATGATGAGGAGAAGCTACCATCGGCTATCTCACCTTCACCTTGACTTCGACGGACATCCCCGGGAGAAGCTGGGGGGAACTGGATTGACCTGACAAGTGCTTGTCCTCAATTGAGATTTTCACGGGGACGCGTTGGGTCACTTTCGTGAAATTTCCAGAGGCATTGTTCGGTGGGATAAGCGAGAATTCAGAGGCCGTGTTGGCTCCAAGCTGGGTGACCTTCCCTTCGAAGTGATAATCCGGGTATGCATCGACAGAGATTTCCACCGGATCATTGAGATGGATTGATGCCAGCTTTGTCTCCTCAAAGTTTGCCGTTACCCACAGGTGCTGCAGATCATAGATGGAAAAAATGGGCTGTCCCGGTTGGACGACATCGCCCCCCATCACCCAGCGTTTGGATACAACCCCGTTGAAAGGAGCCGCGATGGTCATATTCTGTAAAAGAGTCTGAATAACGCCGAGCTGTGCTCTTGCAGTCCCGACTTGAGCTAACGTGATAGAATATTGCGCCTGTGCAGCCTCCAGCGATTTCACGGCATGGTCATACTGCTCCTTCGGGATAATGTTGCGATCGAATTGTATTTTGGCACGTTGGTAATCGTCTTGAGCCTTGTCCACGTTCACTTTTGACAGTGCGACGCTCTCTCGGGCGTATGCGAGAGCCGCTTTCGCCTGCTCTTCCTGCGCTCGCAAGTCAGAAGCATCAAGCCGAACGATGACTTGCCCCGCCTTCACTGAATCGCCCTCGTCGACAGTCAAGTCAATTATGCGCCCAAGCATTTTCGAGCTGATGGAAACCCTGTTCCCGTCGATGTAGGCATCATCCGTTGAATCAAATCCACGCAAGTTCACATACCAATACCAGACTGCGGCCGCAGCGAGAATGACCAAGAGGAAAAATGGAATGAGTACCCGTTTTTTCCGGAAAAGCGGAACTTCGGAAATCGATTCGTCCCCTTCTCCGATTTGACTCTGCTTGAGGGTCGGCCCTGCTTCCTGAGCACCATTGGCAGGATCTCTCTGCTCTTGACGCTTAGCCTCCATGGCTCAGATTTCCTTTCTCGTTGACATACCTTAAGTTACTCCTCGAACTCTCACTGGGATAGTTTCTCAATGCTTTGGAAAGGCATGTTCTTTCTTCAGCCACGCAATGCTATTTGCTTCAGGTGGGAACTATCTACAACAGCTTCACATGGAGCGAAGCTTTGCCACCCAGTGCTTTCTTAATCACCTCTTTTTTGAACCTGCTCCGAGTTCCACGATTGCAGAACCTTCATATAGTTGGCGCGCTCGAAGGCACTAGGGTCTGCCACGTGCATCTGGCACATGCTACCCTGCATCTGAGCAACTGACTGATATTCATGTGCCTCCATCCACTCACTCAAAGCGGTTAGGATCTCAGCTATCCGGTCGATACCCTTCTCCAACAACTCCGAGGTCATCATGGTGACTTTGGCTCCAGCCATGAGCCCTTTTAGAACATCTGCGTGATTGTGAATCCCGGTTGTGATTGCAAACTCAACCGGAATGCGACCGTGAAGGATAGCCACCCAGCGCAACGGTAGCCGAAGCTCATCTGAAGTGCTTAGCACCAAGTTGGGCACAACTTCCAACGTTTCAAGGTTGAAGTCGGGCTGATAAAACCGATTGAAAAGAACCAGCGCGTCTGCTCCAGCAGCAGCCAAGCGTTTGGCCATGTTCGGCGTCGAACTAAAGAAGGGGCTAAGCTTCACAGCAACCGGAATCCTGACGAGCTTTTTCACCTCGCGGACGATCTCAAGGTATGTCTGCTCTACTTCCTCGCTTGTTTGGTCAGGGTTAGTCGGTATGAAATAGACGTTGAGCTCCAGCGCATCGACACCAGTCTGCTCAATCTTGCGAGCATAGTCAACCCAGCCACGTGGGGAGGCGGCGTTGAGGCTTCCGATAATGGGTATTCCGACGGACTGCTTGGCCTTCCGTAGCAAATTGAGATACTGATCGGGCCCGATATTGTATGATGCCAGGTCGGGGAAGTAACTGAGAGACTCGGCAAAACTTTCCGTTCCGTAGGATAGGTAGTGATCCAACTGATGACTCTCGTGGACGATTTGTTCCTCAAAAAGGGAGTACATCACCACGGCAGCAGCACCAGCGTCTTCCATGCGGTGGATGTTGTCGATATTCCCGGATAGTGGAGACGCCGATGGCACGATCGGGTTCTTGAGTGTCATGCCCATATAGCTTGTGGTTAGATTCATAAGTGTTTGCCCCCGTCATTTTGCTGACTCTTTGCCATTTGCTCATACTTGTGCCAGCGCTCCTTCACTACATCCTGGGCTCTGCGCAAGAGTTCCGCTGCAATCTCAGGATTCGACTGCGCCAGCATGCGATAGCGGGTCTCGTTGTAGACATAGTCTTTGAGTGGGATGTGGGGAGCTTTCGAATCTAACTGCAGCACTTCTTTCCCTTCTATCTTCAGAGCCGGGTTGTAGCGGTACAAGAGCCAGTGACCGGAGGCTACTGCCCGTCCTTGCTGATCCATCCCTTTTGCCATATCTATACCGTGGGCAATGCACTGGCTGTACGCAATAATAATCGAAGGGCCATCATATGCTTCGGCTTCCAAGAAAGCTTTGAGGCATTGCGCATCGTTAGCTCCCATCGCGACCTGCGCCACGTAAACGTACCCATAGCTCATCGCTAACAGGCCGAGGTCTTTCTTGGGTGTTGCTTTACCCCCGGAAGCAAACTTCGCCACCGCAGCCAAGCTCGTGGCCTTCGAAGCTTGGCCACCGGTATTCGAGTAGACCTCCGTGTCCATAACGAGGAGGTTGACGTTCTGGCCACTCGCGAGCACGTGGTCCAGGCCACCATAGCCAATGTCGTAGGCCCAACCATCACCTCCCACAATCCAGACGCTCTTCTTCACGAGAACATCCGCCAGACTTAGCAGATCCTTTGATTGAGGATCTTCGCGACCGGTAAGCTCTGTCTTCAGGTGTTTGATTCTCTGCCGTTGCGTAGCAATGCCTGCCTCAGAGGACTGATCGGCATTCAGGAGTGCATCGGCTAAATCGGCACCAATCGCATCTTTCAGTTTAGTGACAAGCTCGCGAGCATACTCGTTTTGCTTATCTAGAGTCAGACGCATGCCAAGGCCGAACTCCGCTGTGTCCTCAAAGAGCGAGTTGCTCCACGCTGGGCCGCGTCCCTCTTTGTTCAGACTCCAAGGCGTGGTGGGCAGGTTGGCGCCATAGATGCTGGAACAGCCCGTCGAGTTGGCCACCAAAGCTCGATCTCCAAAAAGCTGGGTGAGTAATCTGAGGTAAGGTGTCTCACCACACCCCGCACAGGCACTTGAGAACTCAAACAGAGGCTCCAGAACTTGAACATCCTTCACGTTCTTGAACTTCAGACCGCGATCATCGCTTTCAGTGGATCTGCTCAAATCTGGCAGTTGTAGGAAAAATTCCCAGTTCTTCCGCTCCTGCTCCCGCAACGGAAATTGCGGCCTCATGTTGATCGCCTTCCGCTCGACCCGACTCTTGTCCTTGGCTGGACAAACCTCCACGCACAATTGGCAACCAGTACAATCCTCAACAGCTACCTGCAGAGTATAGAGTTGGCCTGCTAATTCGCGCCAACGGGCATCCGCGGACTTGAACGTCTCCGGCGCACCCTCCAGAGCAGTCCTGTCGTACACCTTCGCGCGGATCACTGAGTGGGGGCAAACCATCACGCACTTGCCACACTGAATGCAGATGTCTTCTTCCCACACCGGCACGTCCTGTCCGATGTTCATTTTTTCCCATTTCGTGGTGCCGCTGGGATACGTCCCATCAACAGGGAGAGCGCTCACGGGCAGCAGGTCACCCTCGTCTGCCATGATGCGTGCAGTGATCTCACGCACAAAATCAGGAGCCGAGACTGGAACTGGCGGGTGCACATCAAAGTTGCTGTCTGCCTCGTTGGGCACCTCCACCTGATGCAAATGAGCCAGAGCAGCATCGACGGCCGCAAAGTTCTCCCGCACGACAGCCTCACCTCGTTTGCCGTAGGTTTTCTCGATGGCCTCCTTGATTTTGGCAATCGCCTCTGCCTGCGGCAGAATGCCGCTTATTGCAAAGAAGCATGTCTGCATGATGGTGTTGATGCGCGCACCCATGCCTGTCTCGCGGGCCACTTTGTACGCATCGACCACAAAGAATTTAAGTCTCTTGTCAATGATTGTCCGCTGGACCGAGCGCGGCAGCTTGTCCCACACCTCCTGATGGCCAAAAGGACTATTGAGCAAAAACGTGGCTCCTCGGTCCGCGAGCTTCAGCGTATTGTAGCGCTCCAGAAACGGGAACTGATGAACCGCGACAAAATTTGCCCGATTAATGAGATAGGTGCTATGAATGGGCTGGCGGCCAAAGCGAAGGTGCGATACCGTATGCGCGCCGGCCTTCTTTGAATCGTAGACAAAATAGCCCTGTGCATAATTCGGTGTCTCTTCGCCGATGATCTTGATGGAGTTCTTGTTGGCGCTGACTGTGCCGTCGGAACCCCAACCCCAAAACACTGCCCGCGTCACATCCTCCGGCTCAATGTTGAAGTCAGGGTCGTACTCGATGCTTGTGTGGGTGACATCATCAACGATGCCCACTGTGAAATGATTCTTGGGGTGCGGTTTGGACATCTCGTCAAAAATCCCCTTGACCATTGCTGGTGTAAACTCTTTTGAAGAAAGTCCATAGCGGCCACCGATCAGCTTAGGGAAACTTTTAAAAAGAGTTACATTATTGGCGAAACCCTCAGCAGCGGCCGTCACCACATCCTGGTAGAGGGGTTCACCTGTGGCACCCGGCTCTTTGGTCCGGTCCAAGGCTGCGATGACCCGCGCCGTTCCGGGAAGCACGTTCAAGAAGTGTTCAACAGAGAAGGGGCGATAGAGGCGAACTTTCACCAATCCAACCTTGTCACCCCGCTCGACCAGGTAATGCACTGTCTCCTCCGCAGTTTCGCAACCGGAACCCATCAGGACGATGACTCGCTCTGCGTCTGGGGCACCCACGTAATCGAAGAGGCGATACTGACGACCTACAAGACCTGCAAATTTGTTCATGCTCTGCTGCACAATTTCTGGGGCTGCGAGGTAGTACGGATTGACCGTCTCTCGAGCCTGGAAGTACACATCTGGGTTCTGCGCAGTGCCGCGAATAAACGGCCGGTCTGGCGTGAGTGCCCGTTGGCGGTGGGCGTGCACCAACTCGGGGTTGATCATGGTGCGGATTGTCTCGTCACTGAGCTGATCGATTTTCAGGAGCTCGTGAGAGGTACGGAAGCCATCGAACACATGAAGAAGGGGCACACGCGACTCCAAGGTGCTTGCTTGGCTGATCAGCGCGAGGTCCATCACCTCCTGCACAGAATTGGAGAAAAGCATAGCCCAACCTGTGGTGCGCGCAGCCATGACATCACTGTGGTCGCAGAAGATCGAAAGCGCCTGCACTGCCAGCGAACGGGCAGCAATGTGGAACACCGTACTTGTCAGTTCCCCTGCAATCTTGTACATGTTCGGCATCATTAAAAGCAAGCCCTGACTTGCGGTGAAAGTCGTGGCTAAGGCACCGGTCTGCAGGGCACCATGTACCGCTGCAGCCGCGCCTCCCTCGGATTGCATCTCCACCACTCGTGGGACAGTTCCCCAAATGTTTTTCACTTCCACGGCGCTCCAAGCATCCGCGAGTTCTCCCATCGGTGATGCGGGTGTGATCGGATAAATCGCAATCACTTCATTGGTTTTGTGCGCAATATAGGCTGCTGCCTCATTGCCATCAATAATCACCTGACTCTCTGCCATAATTCTTCTCCTAGCCTGCAATCCCTGACGTATCTTGTGTTTTAGTACCAAGGTGAATTTACAGAAGAAGCCTTGCAAACACAAGAGGGTTAATTTGCTACTGTTTGGTCATTCCTGCGAGTGAAATGGTGAAAAGGATGGAAGCTTGGGGGACTGAACGTCTTGCACGGGTTGATACAGAGAGACAAAGACGCAAGATATTCAGCACAATGACAAAATCGAAGTGAAGACCTCTAGCCTGGATTTTCGGCTAACTTGATCGGCATTCTTCTCCACTGCACAAGACACCCTGCCGCCTTCTGATGGATCATCGGCTCGTACGCCGGCTATCAGATTAGGCCGTATTTGGCTCAGGGTACGCACGTTTGATGTGAAGCGTTCCAACGATCGATAGTGAAGACGCACGACCAATCTAGACGAGCATTAAGTTTGTGAATGCAGACACGGACTTCATTCGCGAGCGACCTCAATTTGATTGATATCGCCGGGCCTGGATTTTCCAGAATATTGACATCAGAAATCACAGAAGGCGGCCAGCTCAGTTTTCTTGCTTTTGCTCTAGGCGTGTAGTATATTTGCCTCGACAAGGCAGCACGGTACTGGAAAATAATCCACCGGGGCCGTAGCGCCGGGTTTCGGCCCCCCGTTATCAAACCACTTCTCGAAGGAGACATCCAATGAAGAGCAATCTCTTACTGATCTTGACAGCCTTTGCATTCGGCATCGCTGCACAGTCCGTGCAGGCTCAGACATCGACTCCGGTCATCTTGGGAGTCAAGGGGGGACTTAACCTTGGTACCGCATCTCTTTCTCCGGATCTTCCTTCCGGATACTCCAAAAGCAATCGGAGCGGCATCGTAGCCGGGGGCTATGCAGAACTCGGTATTGCTGAGGGGCTCTACATCACTGGTGAAGTTCTATATGCTCAGATGGGTATGAAATATTCAGCGTCCGCTAGTAGCTTAGGTGCTCCTGTCAGTGGCTCGGTTGATGTTACAGAGAAAGTGGATTACATTGATGTCCCCATCTCTTTGAAGTACAAATTCCCGATTCCCGAGAGCATCGTCAGACCGTACGTTTTCGGCGGTCCTAGTTTTGGCTTCAACGTAGGCTCTAAGACCCTCCAAGAAATTTCCGGTCAACTCGCTCAATATGCTGCTCAATTGGGCATACCTGCCAGCTCCGAAGAGGACAACAAGGACAGTACGGAATCTATAAATGTTGGGGGCCACCTTGGTGTTGGAGTAGAATTTGAAGTTTCACCGAATGTCTTGGTCTTTGTAGATGGGCGATATTCAATGAGTTTTACAAATGTAAGTAAGGCGGCCAGTCTGGAAGCTAAGCCTCGCAATATCATGTTCATGGCAGGCGTGGGCTTCAAGCTGCCGTAATGCTTTTCTCTCGTAGTAACCTTAAAACTGGGAATCTCTGGAAGGAGGTCGATAAGGCCTCCTTTCTTATTTGCGTCGAGGGAATCTGAAACCCTACTTCGATCCAGTCACGAAATATCCTGTCAAGAAGTTCAGAGCTAGACGCTCGAAGCCTAGCGGCATCCTCGTTGACTTTTCTTTAAGATCGGCGTAGATTCCAGCGTTGAGGTTGTTGTCTCGTTGGGACACAGGTTAGCAGCTCATCACAATAATCCTTTTTGGGCTTCTCTTGCGCCGCCGAATGCGTTGGAGCCTACTGTCATACCTTCAAACGATCCGGAAAATACGGCTACCCTCTTTTCACACGGTGATACCATGAATAGAAGTAGATACGTTCTGCCGTTCCTTCTGAGTTTCTCACTTGCCGTCGCCACCTGCATGTCTCAAAATGAGCAAACGGACAGACAACCTGCAGTCGCGGGGCAGTTCTATCCTGCCCAGAAGGATGAATTGATTCTCACGCTGAAGAAGCTGTTCGCCAAAGCTGTCCCTCCTAAGAAAATAAAGAATGTCGTGGCAATTGTCTCTCCTCATGCCGGCTACGACTTTTCTGGGGTGGTGGCGGCATCCAGTTTCAATCAGATTGACCCATCAAAGAAATACGAAAACATTTTTGTCCTCGGACCGAGCCACCACGTTGCATTTGAGGGAGCTTCAGTGTACTCCATCGGCGACTTCATAACACCGCTTGGAAGATTGCATGTGAACAGAGAAATCGCAAAGGACCTCATCGCTAGGTCAAAAGTCTTTTCAGCTCGGACAGATGCGCATACGTATGAGCACAGCGTTGAAGTTCAGCTTCCTTTCCTGCAGTATATCATGAAGACGGAGTACAAGATTGTCCCGATCGTCGTCGGCGCAAGCACACCTGAGACTTGTGAAGAAATAGCCAGTGCACTTCGTCTATATTTCAATACGAAGAACCTGTTCGTCATTAGCACGGACTTCTCACACTATCCTGCCTACGCTGATGCAAAGCAGGTCGACAAGGCGACCGCAGACGCTGTGCTCTCCAACTCGGTTAAGAATCTAATACTCACGGTCAACGCCAATGCCGGGAAAGGTGTGCCCAATTTGGTAACGAGCATGTGTGGATGGCCCTGTGTCGTCACGCTCTTGTATTTAACACAGAACAATCCTCAGACCTCCCTGGGGGCAATTCAGTACAAGAATTCTGGTGACTCCGAGATCGGTGATAAGGAAAGAGTTGTTGGGTACTATGCAATCATGGTTTCCCTGAGACCCGGGGCGGAACCAACTGGATTCAAACTTCTTGAGAAGGATAGGAGCACTCTCCTTGGAATCGCGCGGCGTGCAATCGAACAATACGTAAGGCATCAACATGTTGCCGATCTTGACACGGTTGATTTCTCTGATGCGCTGAAAACGAGATGTGGGGCATTCGTTACTCTCAACAAGCACAACACCTTGAGAGGGTGCATCGGCCATTTTGGTTCAGATCTGCCGCTCTTTAGAGTCGTTCAGGAGATGGCTATTGCCGCAGCAGTAAAGGATACCCGATTCTCTCCAGTGTCGCCTGAGGAATTGGACGAGCTTGAGATAGAAATCTCAGTTCTCACACCCATGAGGAGAATCACTTCCATCGATGATATCGCGATGGGTAAGCACGGCATCTATATCAAGAAAGGATCCCGTGGAGGAACATTCTTGCCACAGGTCGCAGCAGAAACTGGGTGGTCAAAGGAAGAGTTCCTCGGGCACTGCGCTCAAGACAAAGCAGGCATCGGATGGTATGGGTGGAAGGATGCAGAGATCTATATCTATGAAGCCCTCATCTTCAGTGAAAAGGGGAAAGGGATTTGAGGTTGGTTTTTACAAGACTCTCTGAGGTCCTGCCCCAGACAATAGACAAGAGATTAGCTCTCGCAGTCAGCACTCTGGGACTCACTTCGATTATCACACAAGTGATTCTCTTGAGGGAATCCCTCTCTGTATTTTGCGGAAATGAGCTTGTCATGGGAATTGTGCTGGCAAACTGGATGATACTCACCGGGGCGGGCTCCTTTCTGGGAAAGTTTGCGGAGAAGGTGAAGGAACAAGAGAGGCTTCTGGCTATTCTTCTGATCTTCACAGCCGCGCTTCCTATCGCCACTGTCTTCCTCCTGCATTACCTGCGCAACATTGTCTTCCCTGTCGGAAGCATGATAGGTATCATCGAGAGTGTCTATAGTTCATTCATCCTCTTGAGTCCCTACTGTCTTGTTAGCGGTTTTCTGTTTAGCCTCCTGGCGCAGATCGTCTCGCGGGAATCAAACCTCATTGCCAAAGTGTATTCTCTCGAGGCACTGGGAAGTATCATTGGTGGGCTGCTGTTCAATCTCGTAGCAATCTTCTTCCTCACTACCTATCAGGCACTGATCCTGCTCACATTGTTCAATCTCGGAGTTTGTTTTCTCGTCGCGCAGAGATTCGGCAGCCCCCCTCTGAAATCTGTGGCCTTGTTTCTTGCGGGCATCCTCCTTGTGCTGGTCTTCTCCATGAATCTTGATGATGTCGCCAGAAAGTTCGTGTTTAGGAATCAGGAACTACTCTACTATAGAGATACACCATACGGGAACCTCACAGTGACAAGTCAGGGAGATCAGTCAAACTTCTATGAGAACAGCGTCCTTCTCTACTCGACACATGATGTCACGGCCAATGAAGAAGCCGTTCATTATGCCATGATCCAGCATCCACATCCACGGAATGTCCTGCTTGTCTCCGGCGGGGTTTCTGGAACAACTCAAGAGATTTTGAAATACGACGTCGAGAGGATCGATTATGTTGAAATAAACCCCTGGCTCATTGGGATTGGAAAAAAGTTCACGTCGGCGTTGGCAAATGAAAAGATCCACGTGATCAACGAAGATGCGAGGATGTATGTTCGAGATGCATCAGAACGATACGACGTTGCCCTTATTAACGTGCCCGATCCAAGCACCGCTGAAATCAACAGATACTACACGGTTGAGTTTTTCCATGAGCTAAAATCAAAGCTCACGAGGGATGCTGTCATATCCGTTAGCCTGTTGTCCGCTGCAGACTACTTTGGCAACGATGCCAGATTGATCGGTTCCATCATTCAGAACACATTGAAAACGACGTTCAAG
>Ga0153915_10003977_pt1 | contig 13597 bp, 14 predicted proteins | sample Opewatmetagenome_2_FD_107003 | JGI IMG/M metagenome (GOLD analysis project Ga0153915, IMG submission 107003) | Freshwater wetland microbial communities from Ohio, USA - Open water 3 Core 3 Depth 3 metaG | ecosystem: Environmental > Aquatic > Freshwater > Wetlands | place: USA: Ohio, Lake Erie... | reverse complement strand
CGATGCGCCGGGCCATCGCCGCGGCGATGTCCCGTTCCAACCGGGAGATTCCGCACTACTACCTCGGCACCGAGATCGACCTGACCGCCGCGATGCGGTGGCTGGGCGAGCAGAACGCGAAACGGCCGGTGACCGAGAGGATTCTCCCGGCGGCCCTGCTGTTGCGCGCTGTCGCTCTGGCCGCGCGCGAGGTCCCGGAGATGAACGGCTTCTGGTCCGACGGCTCCTTTCGCGCGAGCGCCGCGGTCCACCTCGGCGTTGCGATCTCCCTTCCCTACGGGCTCGTGGCGCCGGCCCTCTTGAACGCCGAGAGCAAGAGTCTCGGCGAGCTGATGAAGGATCTGCGGGACCTCGTGAAGCGCGCGCGGGCGGGCACGCTGCGAAGTTCCGAGATGTCCGATCCCACCATCACCGTCACGAACCTCGGAGATCTCGGCGTCGAGACGGTCTACGGCGTGATCTTTCCGCCCCAGGTGGCCCTGGTCGGATTCGGGAGATTGATCGAAAGACCCCGGGTCCGGGAGGGCGCCGTCCTGCCGGCTCCAACCGTCCTCGCGACCCTCGCGGCGGACCATCGCGCGAGCGACGGGCACCGCGGCGGCGTTTTTCTCGCCGCCATCGATCGTCTCCTGCAGAGGCCGGAGGCGCTGTGAACGAGCTGGAACTCAAGCCCATCGTGCTCGGCGCTCTCCGAAGGGTCGCGCCCGAGGCGGACCCGAGCCGGATCGACCCGAAAGAGAGCCTGCGCGATCAGCTCGACATCGATTCGATGGATTTCCTGAACTTCCTGATCGCCATCCACGAGGCGCTGGGAGTGGACATCCCCGAAGCCGACTATCCCCGGCTCTCCACGCTGCAGGCGATCCTCGAATACCTCGCGCAGAAAAAGCCAGGCCCCGCTCCGTCGTGACGCCGGCAGGGAATCACGCCTTCAGCCCCGAGGGGTGTTCGCTCCGGCGCGCGCGACTCGGAGCTCGTTGCGGACCTGCTTGACTCCGGCGCAATGGCTCGCGATCTCGTCCGCGAGGCTCCGCGCGCGGATGTCCACGACGGTTCCCGCGAGCGTCACCTCGCCGTCCTGCACGCTCACCGTCAGCTGGCTCGGGTCGATATCCGCGCGCCGCGTGAGCTCGTCGCAGATGTCTTCGCGGATCCGCTCATCGGAGCGTGAGTAGCCCCTGGGACTCAACCCGGAGTAAGGTCCAGGCTCCCAGACTTCGGACGAGAAGAGCCCGGCTGTGGGCAACGTGCCTCCGCCGTATCGCGGAGCACCGACCCCGCCGAACCCGCTTCCCCAGTGGACGCCGCCGCCATAGCCCCGGCTGAAGCCGGAACCGTAGCCGCGGTACCCGTGGGTGCGGTGATGCCGCGGGCTCGTCGCCTTGCCCCGGCCTTTCTCGGACTTCTCCTGTGACATGACTGCACTCCTTTCTCGGGCTGGAAATCAACGCCAGAAAACCACCGGCGCGCGGCGCCCCGGCGAAACCGGATGCTGCGCGGGGTAGCCGAGGATCACCGGGAACACCGGCACGAGGTCTTCCGGGATGCCGATTCTGCGTTTCGTGTCAGGCGCGTTGAGCCAGCGGCGCGCGAAGCCGATCGGGCAGGTCGCAAGACCGGCGGCGCGGGCCGCGAGCATGAAATTCTGGGCGGCAAGACAGCAGTCCTCCGCCGCCTGGGACCCCACCGATGTCGCGCAGATCACGACCAGCACCGGCGCGCCGTAGAAGATGTCGAAGGACGGATCGGCGAGCATCGTCCGCGCCTTCAGCGGCAGGCTTTCCACGTCGTCGCGGAGGAGCTCGCGTTTTGCCTCTTCCGAGAACCGGCGCAGGCGCTCCCGGCCTTCGAAAACGACGAACGCCCAGGGCTCCAGGTCCATCGCGCTCGGCGCCTGGACGGCGGCGTCGAGCAGCCGCTCGATCGTGCCGCGATCGACTCCTTCCCCGGTGTAACTCCGTGTGGCCCGGCGCTCGGCCATCACCGTCAGGATGTCCGTCCCGCGATGACTCGTTTCGACCGCCCGCGAGCCGCGACCCGGCTCGGCAACCGTCGTTCTGGCTCTCATGCCCGGTTCCTCCTTTCAGCGACCCGCAGCCGACCGTCGCCGGCCGTGCCGGGACGCGGCGCGACGGCTCCGGACAGCGCCTCCATGCCCGCCTCGCGCCGGCGCGAGGCGGACGACCGGCGCCAGCGCCGGGCGCCGCTCGAGCAGTTTGCGGAGCTCGCCGACGGGGCGCGTGTTGGCGATGTCGGCGGCCGAGCACCACCCCCGGCGGGCCTGGTCCACTCCGTAGCCGATGGAGGCGAGCTCGGAAACGCGGTGCGCGTCTGTCGAGATCACGAAGCGCGCGCCCGCCTCCCTCGCCATCTTCACGTGCACGTCGTTGAGGTCGAGACGGTCCGGCTGCGCGTTGATCTCGAGCAGCACTCCGAGGCCGGCGGCGGCCCGGGCCACGCGGGCGAGGTCGATCGGGTAGGGCTCCCGCCGCCCCAGGATCCGCCCGGTCGGGTGACAGAGGGCGTGGACTCGGGGATGCTGGAGCGCCCGGAGAACCCGGTCGGTCATGGCCTGCTCGGACATGTTGAACTTCGAGTGGACGGACACGAGGACGATGTCCAACGAGGCGAGGGTCTCATCGTCCAGGTCGAGGCTCCCGTCGGGGAGAATGTCCACTTCGGCGCCTCTGAGGATCGTCAGCCCCCGCGCGGACCGCTGGAGCTTCTCGATCTCCCGCCCCTGTCTTCGGAAGCCCGCCGCGTCGAGCCCTCCGGCCACCCGGACCGCGGGCGTATGGTCGGTGACGGCGATGTACTCGTAGCCGCGCCGGCGGCAGGCCTCGACCATCTCGCGGAGCGTGTTCTTCCCGTCGCTCGAGGTCGTGTGCATCTGGAGATCCCCGCGGATGTCCGCGGGCCGGACGAGATCGGGGAGTGTCCCCTGGCGCGCCGCGTCGAGCTCGCCTCGGTCCTCTCTCAGCTCCGGAGGGATCCAGGGGAGCCCCACGGCGCGGAAAACCTCCTCCTCGGTGCGGCCTCCGATCCTCTTGCGGCCGCGGAAGACCCCGTACTCGTTGATCTTCAACCCCCGCCGGACGCCCAGGGTCCGCACGGCGATGTTGTGCGCCTTCGAGCCCGTAAAGTAGTGGAGGGCCGCGCCGTAGGACTCGGGCGGGACGACGCGCAGGTCCGCCTGGAGCCCGGAGCGCAGCAGGATGGCGCTCTTGGTCTCGCCGCGCGCGAGCACGCGGCGGACCTCCGGGTAGCTCGCGAAGCGTTCGATGATCTCTTCTCCGGCGCGCGCCGCGACGAGGATGTCGAGGTCCCCGACCGTCTCGCGCCGGCGGCGGTAGCTCCCGGCCACGTCGAGGTGCTCGATCCCGGGGACGCTTCGCAGGTGCGCCAGGAGCGGCTCGACGTGCACGTCTGCCTCGGCCAGACGGCAGCGGCCCGCGCGGGCCTTCTCCTCGGCGCAGCCCTGGAGGATGCGCGCCGCGAGGACCTTGCCGAAGCCCTTGACGGTCTCCAGCCGCCCGGCGCGCGCGGCCTGCTCCAGGCCGGCGAGCGTCTTGATCCCGAGCTTCTCGTAGAGGAGCCTGGCCCTCTTCGGTCCGACGCCGGCGATCCGCATCATCTCGACCAGGCCCTCGGGCACCTTGCGGGTCAGCTCCTCGAGCAGGCCGAGCCTGCCTGTCTCCAGGATCTCGACGATCTTTCCGGCCAGGTCCTGGCCGATGCCGGGAAGCTCCGACAGCCCCTTCTCCTCCTCGCGGGCCAGGGCCGCGACCGGCTGCCCCAGCGTCTGGAGGGTCCTGGCGGCGGTCCGGTAGGCGCGGACACGGAAGGGGTTGGCATTCTGGATCTCGAGCAGGTCGGCGACCTCTTCGAAGATCTTCGCGATGTCGACGTTGTCCATGGGCGTTCCTTTCACGAGGCTCGCGCGAGAGAGAGAAAGCGCTTTTCGGAGAGGACAGGCACGCCGAGTCTCTTCGCGCGGTCGAGCTTCGAGCCCGGGTCGCTTCCGGCGATGACGTAGCTCGTCCGCCGGCTCACGCTCGCGGAGGGACGCGCGCCCGCCCGGCGGGCGAGGTCCTCCGACTCTCCGCGCGAGAGGGATTCGAGTGCGCCGGTGAAGACGATGACCTTGCCCGCGAGAGGCCCGCGCCGCGCGGCGCGGGGGGCGCGGGGGCGCACTCCACGCCGGAGACAGAGATCGACGATCCGGCGGTTCTCGGATCTCCGGAAGAACCGCGCAATGCTCCCCGCGACGGAGGGCCCGATCCCCTCGACCTCCTCGAGCTGCTCCGGTCGGGCGTCGCGGAGCGCCTCGAGGCTCCCGAAGCGCGCGGCGAGGTCCCGCGCGGTCTGCTGCCCGACCTCGGGAATCCCGAGCGCGTAGAGGAACCGGGACAGCTCCGCGGTCTTGCTCTCCTCGATCCGGGAAACGAGATTGGCGGCGGAGGTCTCGGCGAACCGCTCGAGCCCGGCCAGGTCCGCTCCGGAAAGCGCGTAGAGGTCGGCCACGTTTCGGACGAGCCCGGCGGCCACCAGGTGCCCGACCGTTCGCGGGCCGAGGCCGCGGATGTCCATAGCCTCCCGCGAGCCGAAGTGGCGGATGGAGGCCGTCCGCTGCGCGGGGCAGGAAAGGCCGTTGACGCAGCGGTCGAACGGGCCTTCCCGCTCGATCCGCGATCCGCACTCGGGGCAGCGCCCGGGCATGGCGAACGGACGGCCTTTCCGGCGGGCCCGGCCCACTCGCTCGACCACCTCCGGGATGACGTCTCCCGCCCGCACCACGCGGACCCGGTCCCCCGCGCGCAGGTCCTTGCGCGCCACTTCCTCACGGTTGTGCAGCGTGGCCCGCGTCACGGTCACGCCGCCGACCCTGACCGGAGAGAGCACGGCGACCGGCGTGAGCAGGCCCGTGCGCCCGACGCCGACGACGATCGACCGGATGGCCGTCTCCTCGCCGCGCGGCGCGAACTTGAAGGCGAGAGCCCAGCGCGGATGTCGCGCCGTCGAGCGCAGCTTCCGCCGGAATCCGAGGTCATCCACCTTGACGACGACGCCGTCGATCTCGTAGGCGAGGGAGCCGCGCCGCCGTTCCATCTCCCGGTGGTATTCGAAAATGTCCTCGAAGGCCGCGAGCCGCCGGCGGAACGCGGGGACCTTGAGTCCCCACTTCTCGAAGGCCTCCAGCGCATCCCAGTGCGTCCGGAAGGGGGCGCCGCCCTCGCGCGCGAGGATCTCGTAGAAGACGACCTCGAGACGGCGCTTCGCCGTGATGCGGGGATCGAGCTGCCTCAGCGATCCCGCCGCCGCGTTCCTCGGGTTGGCGAAGAGCGGCTCGCCTCGGCGCTCGAGCTCCCGGTTCACTTCGGCGAAGGCTCCGATGGGCATGAGAACCTCGCCGCGCACGGCGAGGAGCTTCGGAGCGCTTCTCGCGGGGCCGGCCAGCCGGAGCGGAACGGAGCGGATCGTCTTGACGTTCTCGGTCACTCCCTCCCCGCGAGCGCCGTCGCCGCGCGTCGAGGCGCGCGACAGAAGCCCGTCCTCGTAGACGACCTCGACCGAGAGGCCGTCGAACTTGGGCTCCGCGACGTAGGAGACCCGGCGCCCGAGGGCCTGGCGGACCCGCCTGTCGAATCGCCGCACCTCCCCGGAGTCGCCGACCGAGTCGAGCGAGAGCATGGGAGTCAGATGCCGGACCTGGGGGAAGGAGGGGAGGGGCGTTCCGCCGACGCGCTGCGTCGGAGAATCCGGCGTGACGAGCCGGGGAAACGCCTCTTCGAGGCGCTCGAGCTCACCGAAGATGCGGTCGTACGCCTCGTCGGAGATCTCGGGCCGGTCGAGCACGTAGTAGAGGACATCGTGCCGGCGGATCTCACGGCGAAGCTCCTCGATTCGATGGCGCGCTTGCGAGAGCGACCTCGACGAGCGCCCGGACGGCATGGCTTTCTTCAAGCTGCCCCCCGTCGAAGCGAAAGGCGCGAGGGCTTGCCTGCTCGGCTCGCTCGACCTCGCGCCCTTCCGCTCGCGAAGCCGTTTGACCGGCTCATCGAGCATCTTGCAGAGTAGATCGGGCCGCGCGCGGCTGCCTGATCCGGACACATCATTTTGCCCGCGCGCCGGGATTCAGAGCCGGCAGACCTTCAGATCGCGCCGGACGAATCGCTCGCCGGGGTCGGTTCGCGCGGTTCCATGCCGGCCTTCGCGGCTCAGCGCTTCGGAGTTCGCGGAGCGTTCTCCCCCCCGGGCGGCCGTTCCGCATAGAAGCGCGCGCACTCCTCCTCCCGGCCCCGCACGATCCTGCGCCCGCGGAGCGGGCCTTGCCGCTCGGTCACGACGGTCTGGCGCGATTCGCCCTCCGGCCCGTCGTGGAAGAGGACGACCCAGTCACTCGTGCGTCCGAGCCGGTGAGCGCGCTCGGTGTTGGAGAACAGAGCCGTGTAGTGGCGTCCCCCGCGTTCGGTGTGGAGGACCGGCAGCCAGGCCTTCCCTTCCGGATTGAAACGGCGGGGCGCGATGCGGGGAAGGTCTCCGGCCGTAGACCTCCGCAGATACTCGGCGTCCACGTCGAGGAGCTCCGAGACCGGGACCGGCTCCGCGGGAGCGCCCGCGGGGACGCGAATGCGCGCGAGCCGGGTCGCCAGCGTGTCGCGGATGCCGGCAAGGCGCTTTTCTCCGAAACCGGCGATGGCGGCGAGACGGCCCGACTCGGCGGCGGCCTCGAGATCTTCGAGCGTCGCGATGCCGTTCCGATCGTGAAGGCGCGCGGCCAGCCTGGAGCCGATCCCCGGGACCGAGGCGAGGAGGCGCGCCGGATCCATCTCGCCGCGCAGCCGGTCGAGGATCGGGAGCCGCCCGGTCGTCACCATGCTCCGGATGGCCCTGGCGATGACCGGGCCGATGTCGGGAAGACGCTCGAGTCCCTCGAGCCCCTCCTCACGGAGGATCTCGGCCGCCGGGACTTCGAGGTCGCGGAGCCGTTGCGCGGCCGCCCGGTAGGCCCGGACACGATGAACGTTTGCGCCCTGCTGCTCGAGGAGGCCGGCGACTTCGTCGAGCCGGCGCGCCGCGGCGGCGTTGTTCCGGCGCGCTGGCGGCAACCCGGCCGGATCGGCGCGCGAGGCCAACGCGGCGGATGCCGGATTCCCGCGCACGGCAGGAGTGTGACCCGGCGCCAGGGCCGCGCGCACGATCTGTTTGAATCATTCGCGCCGCGCCGGGCCGGGCGCCCGCGCGCCGCCAAAAATCCGCGCGCGGACGGCGAACCGAATGGGCCGCGTTCTGCGGCATCCGCTCGATTGTGAATCCGAGAAAGGAATTTGATGAGAACACGTCATGACAAAAGTCCAGTGTTGGTTCATCCTCTCAACGGTGCTTCGAAAGGTGAAAGGAGGATCCATGAACCTCATTCGTCGTGAACCCACTGTTCCGTTCTTTCCGCGTTTCGACCTGCCGCTCTTCCGCGACATGGAGGAGATGTCCGACAGGCTGGGCAGGCTTTTCGGGACGTGGACCCGCCCCTTCGACGTGCAGGAATCGCTGAAGGTCGCCGACTGGACGCCCGCCATCGACATTCAGGAGACCGAGAAGGAGTATCTCGTGAAGGTCGAGATCCCCGAGGTCAAGAAGGAGGACGTCAAGGTGACGGTGCAGGAGAATGTCCTGACCGTGACCGGCGAGCGCAAACTCGAGAAGGAGGAGAAGGGGAAGAAGTTCCACCGGATCGAGCGCTCCTACGGGACGTTCCTGCGGACCTTCACGCTTCCTGTCGACGCGGACGAGACGAAGATCGCCGCGGACTTCAAAGAGGGGTTGCTCCTGCTCAAGCTCCCGAAGCTTGAAAAGCCGCGGCCCAAGACGATCGAGGTCAAGGTCGTCTGAACCGTCTCGTTCTGAAGGCGCCGTTGACCCCGGACGGCGCCGCTACTCGCGGCCGGCATCCGCCGGCCGCTTTTTGTTGAGCGAAAACGTCACGACGGTTGCGAGGAGATTCCAGAAGAACCGTGTCAGCCGCGGGCGCGCGGCCCTTCGGCGTCAGGCTGCCGGGTGAGGCGGGCCGCCGGGGGGAACCTTTGCGGGGCGCAGCGGGTCCTCCACGACCCGGTCGGGAAATCGCTGTCGAAACGATTCTGCGACGAGGCAGTTGAAACAGAGGGGGCGGCACGTGGCCAGGAGCGCCGGAAGGTCCTCGGACCGGATCTCCTCCCACGAGAAGGCGCGGCCCTCCGGGCTGCGCAGGCCGGGCTTCCGGTCGAACCATTGGATGCTGGTGAACCAGTTTCCGCACAAACAGCAACGCGCTCCCGAGTACCACGACTCGAGCCTGGCCCGCACCAGACACCCGTCCTGGGCGAGCTCGATCTGGGTCAGGCACTGCTGTCCGCAGTCACGCCTCTCGGGCCAACGCGTGCACGACTCGAGCCGCAGGCGCGTCTCCCCGGCCAGCGACGAGGAGGCCGCGTGCCCGGCGTCAACCCGGACGACTTCGGCTTCGCCCGTTTCGGGGCAGGTGATGATCCGGTCGCCGGCGAAACGGCGGCGAGCGATGAAGAAGACGAGGAGCGCGGGAATCCAGGAGAGCAGGAAGGCGGCCGCGATGATGAGGAAGATCGTGCCCATGAGCACCTCCTCCGACGCCGTTAATGTGAGCGGCCGGCGCGGGGAAGTCCATGATGCAGATTCCTCAATCCGCGGGCCTGGCCGCGGGAGTCGGGGTCGGGACTCGAAGAGCGAGTCGGGGCTCCGACGCCCCGGGCTACTCCGTGACGACGATGCTTTCCCCGAGGATGTCCGAGCAGAAGCGGGAGAGGTCGGCGTTGGAGAATTCTTCCCAACCGCGGCAGGGACCGCGTCCGGAGGTGCGGGTATCGCAGGACAGGTTGACTCCGCACCGAATCTGTTCGGCGAGCTGCCAGATGTTGGCAAACTCCTCCATCTGGGCGCGCGTCAGGTGGGTGCTCCTCCCTATGGCGTTTCGCCAGCGGCGGTCGAATTCCGCCGCGTTCCAGCGGTGGAAGCCGCGACAGAAGATGCCACGCTCGGCCGCGACGGAGCACATCGAATGCTCATCGTCGGTCAGCCGGACGAGCGCGTCGCGCAACTTCGCGATGGCTTCCGGCCGCCTCCAGGTCGGCGCGACGCCGTTCGTGTCTCGGGCCGACAACGTGCCCAATGCTTCCGGGCGGGGGACCTTCGGTCTCCCGACCCCTCCTAGCCCCTCGCTTCCGCCGGCCGGCGGGGTGGCTCGGCCGCCACCGACTCGCTCACGCATTCCTGGCCGCAGTTCTTGTGCTCCGGCCATCGCTCGCAGGAAGCGACGGCGAGCTCGACCCCGCCCGTCACCGAGCTGAACGCCGCCTTTCGGGCATTGAGTCTCACTCTGGCTGGATCTCCGGTCGCCGGGCAGGTCACGACCCGTGTCCCGCGGTAGCGAAGGTAAGAGCGGGCGAGGAGGACGACCAGAGGGACGAACGAGAGAATGAAGAGGACGCCAAGGACGATGAACAGACTGGCCATAGGCTCACCTCGTCTTTGGCGGGACTGTACCGGGGAGCGGGGGCGTCCGTCTTGATGTATTTGAATCAGCGCGGGTACCCCTGGATGGGTCGTTTCCGGGTTTGGGGTCCCGGGCTCGAGAACCGGCGGCTATCGCGCCGCGAGCAGGTTCCGTTCGTCCATCCCGCCACAGCCGTCGTTCGAGAACGTCTTGCCGCAGCCGCCGGAGGTATCGCAGATGTTCCCGGTGAATCCCTTCGGGTTCACGAACTTCAACCAGCCCCGCGCGGCCGCCTGGACTTCGGAGACCGTCGCGCCCTGACGGGCGATCAGGAAGTTCGACAGGCCCCAGACCGTCTTGGCCAGGTTGCAGGGGCAGCAGCACGTGGCCTGCGAGAACTTGTCGCAGCAAGCCGCCGGCATCGCCCCGAGCGCCCTGTCGCGGATCTGCTTCTGTTCCGGGGTCAGCGCGATCGAGCGGTTGTAGCCGATGAACTCCGCCGCCTGCGATGGCGCGTCGAAGAAACGGAACGCTGCGGACCCTTTCGCCGCCGCGTGCTCCAGGGTCAGGGCGGCGCACAGGGGAGCTCCGAGAATCAATGCGGCGACGCTCCAGCGGCGGGAAGGGGCTTTCATCGGCTTCTCCTTTTTCGGGGGCAGAATAAGGTCCCCCTTTCCGGGCTGGCATGATGCATATGAATCAGACGCCTGTCCCGGGTTGGGAGAGAATCGGCAGCGAACGTGGCGGACGTTCTGGACGTGACGGCGGAGCTTCTCTATGCGCGGTGGAGGCGCGCCGTGGACCTTCTCTGGCGGGAGGCCGTGCGCCGCCGCCAGGAGCGTCTGACGGAACGGGACCGGAAGCGCTCGGCGCGCCGAATGAGGAATCTGCAGAAGATCGTCCGCAAGGCTCTCTCCGACTACCACCGTATCGAGCTCCAACGGCAACGGCGCGCCGAGGGCACCGCCGGCCGCTGACGGTCACCGGGCGCCACCTCCTCCGGATACCTCAGGAGACTCGCCCGCCGAGGAAGGGTCCCTGACACGCCGCTTCGCGCTTCGCTTCGCGGCGCAGGGCTCCTCCCGGCGGTTGCCCGGCCGAGACCCCGCGACGGCCCGCGGTGGGAGGCGCGCTAGTGCTTGTACTTGAGCGCGACGTGCTCATGAGTTCCCTTGGCTTTTCTCTCCTCGAACTTGAAGACGTAGTCCTTGCCGACGAAGGGGCTCTTGGAGTTGTGGCACTGGGACGTGCAGGTCTCCGCGGTCGGGACGACGAGGCCCACTTTGACGAGCTCGGCACGCTTGTACTCCTTGTTCTTCAACGTCATGAAGCCTTCCTTCAGATACTCGCCGCCGGGCCCGTGGCAGGATTCGCACTGGACGCCGACCATCTCGGGCGTCTTCTCCAGCGTGACGAAACCGCCCGGCTTGCCGTAGCCGGTCGTGTGGCAGGGCAGGCACTTCTCGTCGTGCGTGTAGTCCTTCTGCGGGTCCACTTTCATCTTCTTCTTCGCGTCGGCGTGAGCGCCGGCTTTGAGCAGCTCGAAGGATTTCGCCATCCTGGTCTGCTCCCAGGTCTGAAATTGCTTGAGGTGACACGCGCGGCATTTCTTGGCGCCGACGTAGGCCGGATCCGCCGCCGCGCGGGACGCGAAGACGAACGAGAGAGCAAAAACCAGCGCAACTCCGGGCAGGAACTTTCGCATCGATCCGAGCTCCTTTCTCCTCTGAGAGGCAAAACCGATCATCTCGATGTCCGCGGGAGGCCCCGGGCGGGCTCTTTCCACCCCTCGTTCAAGAGGGCGAGCAGCGCGGCGAGCTCGTCGGCGTCGAATCGAGGCCAGGGAATCTGGACGGAGCCCATCTTCTCGCGCATCTTCGGGGCGTGGTTCCACATGCGCTGGAAAATGACCTCCTTTGGTTCGCCGGCTGTCGACTTTTGAAGTGCCGGCGCGATGCCTCCCTTGCCGGCCACGCCGTGGCAGGACGAGCATCCCTTGAGGCGGTAAACCTCCTCGCCTCTCTTCCCGTCGGCCGACCTTCCTTCGTAGCGGGACAGGAAGAGAAAAGCGAAGACGTCGGCCAGCTCGTCCTCCCGGAAAGTGGGCGGGGCCATTCCCAGGACTTCCATCGCCTCGGACATCGCGGGCCAGTGGTTCCACATCCTGCCGGCGAGCTGGGTCACGCTCCCGCGCAGCTCCGTCCGTCCGAGGTCCGGCCCGATCCCCCCCGGTTTGCCGAACACCGCGTGGCAGCGCTCGCACCCCTTCGTCCTGAAGAGCCTCTGGCCCCGGCCGGGATCTCCGAGCGATCGGAATTCGCGGGCTCCCCGGCGCTGTCCGCGGCTCCTCAAGTACGCGAAGAGGTCGATGATCTCGCTGCCTTCGAACTTGGGGACGTCGAGCCCCATCCGGCGTATGGCGGGAACCATCACGGGCCCGTGGTTCCAGAGGTCCTGCGCGATCCGCAGGGGGGGCGTGCCGCGCGGCAGGGCGTCCAGGCGAGGTCCGGTCGTTCCCCCCTCGTGCCCCAGGCTGTGGCACTGGATGCAGTGCTTCTGGGCGAAGAGGACGCGGCCGACTCGCGGCTCTCCAGGCTCATCGAAGTAGTTCAGGAAATAGAGGAAGCCGAGCAGGTCCGAGAGCTCCTGGCCCTCGAAGGCCGGGCGGGACAGGCGAAGCTCCCGCATCTTCTCTTCCATGGCCCCCGAGTGGTTCCACATGGCCGCCGCGATCTCGAAGAAGGACCCCTTGACCGCCGTGCGCCCGAGGTCCGGCCCGACCGTTCCTCCGGCGCCCCGCACGGCGTGGCACTGGACGCATCCCTTCCTGACGAAGAGCGACTGCCCCCGCGTGGGGTCCCCGACGGCCGCGCCGGCAGGCCCGGAAAGAAGCAAAAGCGCGAGGGCCGCCGAAAGAAGCGCCGCCGGGCCCGCCCCCGTCGCCGCTCCGCGGCCCCGGCCAGTGAACTTCTCCCTCACGGGACAGGCTCCGGCTGCGGCGGCAGGTAGCTCTTCACTCTCTCGCTGACCTCGGCGACCGAGCGCTCCCGGCCCTCGTGGATCTCCCAGATCGAGACGATGGGGAAGAGCTTGGTGAAAACGGCATAGAGGAGGAGGAAGATCGCGAGGAATCCGGCCAGGAGCGACCACTCGACCCAGGAGGGCGAGTAGGAAGCCGCGCGGAAGGGGAGCCTCGGGTGCGAGAGGCTCGGAACGACGATCAGGAATCGCTCGAGCCACATCCCGATCTCGACCGACACCGACGCCGCGACGGTTCCCCAGATCGTCCGCCGCGTCCGGTTGTTGGCGAGCAGCAGGAACGGAACGACGAAGCAGGAAACGAACATGGTCCAGAAGAGCGGCGCGAACTTCCCGCCGGTCTTCGACAGAAACACGGTCATGTGGGCGGGCTCGGCGCCGTAGTAAGTCGTCAGGAACTCCGCGAACGTGAAATAGAACCAGAGCAGCGCCATGACGAGCAGGAGAATCCCGAGGTTGTTGAAGTGAACGGGCTTCAGGTACGCCTCGAGGTGGTACGCGCGGCGAATGATCGCCATCGCGATGATGATCGCGGCGATCCCCGAGAAGATCGCGCCGACGACGAAGTAGGGTCCGAAGATCGTCGAGTGCCACATGGGCTGGACCGTCATCGCGAAGACCCAGGAGACGACCGTGTGGACGCTGACCGCGATCGGGATCACGATGACCGCCATGACGGCGATCGCCCGGTTCAAGAGGCGCTGCTGCCGCGGCGTGCCCGTCCAGCCCAGGGCGAGGATCCGGTAGAACCAGCGCCGTTTCCCGAGGTGGTCGCGCAGGATCGCGATGTCGGGGATCAGGGGGAGGAAGAGGTAGATTGTGCTCGCGGTCAAATACGTCGACACCGAGAGCACGTCCCAGAGCAGCGGCGAGGTGAAGTTGCCCGACCGGAAGACGTTCAGGACCCGGTCGGGTCGGCCCAGGTCCAGGAATACGCAGCCCGTCCCGAAGAACAGGACCAGGACCGTGATGACCTCGGCGGCGCGCGTGATGGAGCGGCGCCACTCCGCGTGGGAGAGGCGAAGGATGGCGGAGATCAGGGTTCCGGCGTGG
>Ga0153915_10003976_pt1 | contig 13598 bp, 6 predicted proteins | sample Opewatmetagenome_2_FD_107003 | JGI IMG/M metagenome (GOLD analysis project Ga0153915, IMG submission 107003) | Freshwater wetland microbial communities from Ohio, USA - Open water 3 Core 3 Depth 3 metaG | ecosystem: Environmental > Aquatic > Freshwater > Wetlands | place: USA: Ohio, Lake Erie... | reverse complement strand
TCAGGGGTATTTACTCACTGCACCAGGGTAAACTTAAGACTGAATCCAAAGTTGGTGTTGGATGTAGGGAAGGTGTTGGCAACAAACGGATTGTTCATTGTGTGATCGGCAAACAGCTGTAAATTGAATCTATCGCTCAGGACATAATCAGCAGTGGCACCGATGGTAAAAACTTTAATCCCCGCAACAGGCTGGTTAACATCTTCCACCAGCTTTCGGGCGACGGTTTTGTTATCCCTGATCGAAAAGTCGAGTCTTATATTCAAGTCGCTCTTAAGTATTTTCTGACCTCCTCCTGTTTTAAGGATAATCTGAACATCATCAAACCTGTATCCCGCTCCGAGGACGAGTTCATTAATACGGTTATCAGTTATCTGGTTTCCAGTCAGGTTCAGCGATACAGTGCGTGATTTCCTCCACTCAAATCTCGATGTGAGGTTGCTTTTCCAGTTCATATCAACATTGATCAGGGGACTGAACTGCTCACTTACGGTTACGGAGTTTATCTCATACTGCTGTATAAAATTCTTCTGCAGGTCGCGTATGCTGGTTATGCCATTAGTGCCTACTTCATAATTCAGGTTTGTGGTAAATGATCCTATCTGGTAAATACTTCTGTATTGATGTGTTATACTTATCGACCGGAAAGCTTTCTGAATAAAGGCAAACTTGGATAACCCATCAAAGGTGATACGCCAGTTAGGCATCATTTTGAAAGCAGAAGGGAATGTAGCAAGATCCACTTTATGCGGATCAGTTTTGGTATATGCAGCATAAAATGCCGGAATCAGAACTTCCCTGGATGTTTTTCCATAGCCGTTTTTAAAACCTCCTCCAAGGGGAAGTCCAGAAGTTGGATCCACATCAGGCTCGTATCCCGGATCTATTTCTTTTCTGGCCTGAGCTCTCCTGGCTGAAACTATAACGGCATTTTTCTTGAAATTTTCAAATGCCTTTGAGACATAATCGTTCTTTTTCGTAACTTTTTCAAAGGCTGTTCCCCACGAAATTATAGAGATTGAAAAGTTCCCGGTTGCTACCCTGTTACGGGTGCTATCTGGAAAATGTCCGTTGTAATCGGCAGTATAATAAGAACTCTCATTTTCAAGAAATCTCCTGTCAGCATTCAGGTCTATCTTCAGTCCCGGAAATGGCTCCACAATACTTCTGATCGAAAGGTCGAGCTTATTATTGTAAATTGCAGGGCTATTTAAAAGCGTGTCGGTGGTTATCCATCCGTTTGCTACAGCTTTGTCAAAGAAATTCCTGTTGCTGTAGCCAAGGATAAATGGAAGTCCCGGCGCCATAATATTGTTGTTTCTTGACATTCCCAGAAATTTTGCTTCGGGAAGGAATCCCGGCATAAATTGCCCCTGTGCCGAGGTATAGGTTAAGCTTAGTGATCTGATGGCCATCATGGCCCGAATTAAATATTCTCCGGTAACAATTACGGGATTACGTTTTTTTGGAATTCTTCCTTCTATAGTTACCTGTGTCCCGTCAGCCGATTCTGCAGAAGTAAAATTCACCCTGTTCTCGCTTATTATTTCCAGCTTGCCCTTAAGTTCAGACCCGTCCTTCTTGACTATCTTCACCTTTACATCTTTTGTCTTGAGGTTATGTGCAAGGGGGCGCATTATATTCTCCCTGAAATTAACATTGTTCCTGGTGAAGGTTACTGTCCTGAACTCAGTTTTCATCCTTTGAACCGCACCCGGTTGGGTATTGCTTTCAATATTCTTAAGGAATTTCGATTTTGCATAGAGTGTTGAAAGGTTTCCTGTCGCAGAAAGGGTAAGTTCATTATGATTCTTAATTGTATTTCCAAGGTGTATTTTCATGGTGTCGGGGTAGAGGGCACCCGCCAGCCATGAATAATCCGATGAAAGCCTGGCATTTGCATTTACCCATGAAAGAAGGGGAAGCTTGTTTACCGGGAGATTATAGGTAATGTTAATAAAATGATTATACGATGTTGTCCTTCCGAAATGTTTCAGATTTGTAAGGACCGAGTCGCGCCAGTTATCATATTCACTCTGATACCTCTTCCTGTCGGCTGCTCCTTCGGGCTCGTCAATCCTGGCTATGTTGGTCGAGGTGAAATCGAACTTCAGCTGGCGTGTGATATCATATTTCACATCGAATAGGCGGGTCCATTCAAAATCCTTCCTGAACGTAGGAGTTATGAGCAGATTGGGATTATTAATATTCCTTGTCTTTATTTCATTGTAGTAGCGTGTCATGTCGGTCCTGAATGAAATGCTTTTTGGAAAGACATAGAAATTAAAATCCTTGATTATCCTGAAGATCGGGGAATTCAGAAATTTTACATTCTTAAAAGGTGTAACATTGGCTGGCTGGCCTTCAAAATTATAATTTATTCCCCCTTTATAGTTTTTCTCAAGGTCTATTTCGGTCTTTGTATTACTTCTGTAAGTTTCGTTATAAGTATAATTTACACTGAAGTTGGCCAGATCCCATGCATGGGATTTTTCTCCGCGTTTAGTGATTCCGGCATTGTTTATTGAAATTGTCCTGCGCCTTGCATAGTCCTCGGAAATCGCTTTAATTGAATCCCTTAAATGCTTGTTCACAGCTTCATTCAAGGCATCTTTAAGTGGAATGTCAGGATCGAGCGGATTATATTGTGGTTTGATCCTGGTTTCGGAATAACCTACATAAACAGGAAGGCGTACGCCTGCTTCTTCGGGAAAGAATTTGCCAAGTTCGAGGCTTGAAGAGATATCATATTTAAAGACTTCCTCCTTACTCCTTTCATTTACTTTCTTGTCAATGCTTCCCCATCCGGGAGTGCTTGCCTGCCCGACTATATCAACGGTACCCAGGTCAGCAAGACGAGCTTGCAGGTGCGCATTAGCCGCCCATCCTCCATTTTCGATGAAATCACTCAGCCGCAGCTCATTCACCCAGATTTCTGCTGATTTGGAAGCCCCGTCATCGGAATTGGGATTTCTTGTTTTTATAGGATTCCTCACACCCACCATTATCACCTTTACATTGCTGAGATTGGGATTTCCGCAAACATACACCCTGTTGGAATCATCCTTAAAAGCATAGACATCCGAAATGCTTAATGAAGATCCAGGAGCAAGCATCTGTCTGTTTCGCTCCTTTTTGGCATCCTGAAGCACTGAAAGATTTATAATGAATTTGTTAGCTTCAGGCCAGACTATGGCCCTGTCTTTCTCGGAATCGTTGTTGTATTTATCGCTGGGTGGAGTCAGCTTCAAAGGTACCTCGTATTCATAAAAATTTGATTTGTAATCTGATCCGATCCTGATGAATGCAGTAAGTTCATTATTGCTTAAAGGCTGTCCAATCAGGGCTTCAGCATGAACTTCCATTTTGAGGGTGCGATACTGTCTGATATCAAGATTTACATTCCTGTAGGCTGCCCTGGCATCCCCGTCTGCAAGATCCTGTACTTTCAGGACCATTGACTGTTCATCAAGCTGCCTCAGCTGGGGATTCTGTGGGTCAACTACCCTGTCAAAACCGGGAGGCAGTACATAGTTGACTGGCTTCTTGCCTGCATTATCCTCAATGCTCACGGAACTTATTTCAAAAGTAGCATCAGTTGGCTCAGGAACCGTTATCCTTTCGCCTCCCTCCATGAAAGTGATATTGTACTTCCTCCATTCTGCCCTGACAAGGTTAAGCTCCGCAAAACGCATAATGACCGGATCTTTAAAGTTCTTCATGAACATCCTCATAAACCGGATCGATTTAAAATCGCTTATCATCCCAACAGTTTTCTGATATTCGGTTACCGGAATCTTGAACTGGTACCATTTTACCTTTGATTCCACTCCGTTTGCGAATTTGACTGTGGGTTCGATCTCATCAACAATGTAATTAGACCCCACCTTCATATTTTCAGGCCTGAGGCTGACCCTGTACTGGTAGTAGCTTTCAGTTTCACTTAATGTATTGTCACGGTTTATATCCTCCATATCGGGCAGTGTTGATCCTGAAGTAGGATAAGATTCGCTTGACATTTCAGAGGTTGGTGAGTTACCATCCTCTCCATTATACTTTTTGTACCTGTCAAGGATGCCAAGCTGCTGGATGTCATAGTCAGTCCCTCTGAAATAGTGAAAATCATCACTTGAAGGGTCCTTCAGGATCTCCGTATACGCATCGGGAGCAGCTATTGTCTGGGCCTTCTGAAGGTAATTAGCAAAAAATGACTGTTCGTCCTGATCCATTAAACCGTCAAGTCCGACATCCTGATACTTCCGCGATTCAGAGCTGTTATCAAATGCCTTGACAACCGATTGGACTGTTGGCACCCGGCCCCACACCGTGGTATCAACATTCTGAACTACAGCCGAACCCGGCAATCCGTTTTCAAAGCTTTTCCTCGAATCACGCAGGATGTCTTCCGAAATATTTCCAAGGTTAAAATAAAGGTCACCGCCTTCATGTACCGGATTTTCGACGAATGGATCCATAAGCCAGAATTCGATATACTGGATATTTGCCGTTTCAAAATCACTTGTAAGCACTTCCCTCATAATACCGCCCCACCTTGTTTCCGGTGCGTTCAGCTTTCCTGCGGAGTTCATGCCGAGTGAATATAGAGACGGATCAGAATCGAAATTGTACGGACCTTTTTCACCGGGATAAAAGGCGACGTTCAGCACTGAAAGAGTGGTAGGGATCCCGCTTGTGCTTTCCCTGTTTGGGAAAATCTCATTTTCGTAGATCTCCCTGACGAAGTGGCTTGATTGCGATTCAGGATTCTGTTTTATATGTGTGGGAGTTGAAGATCCGTTCCTGAGGAAGAGGGGATCAATAACATACCAGGCAATTCTTGCCCTGTTTGTTCCGCTTGAACGATTATTGTTCAGCCTGGCTTCCGGGAATAGCTGATCCTGACCCTGGGGGATGCTTGAGATTGACCATGCATTGAACGCTTTGAGGTCAAGGGGGATCTCGCTTGATTCAAAATCATCAATGTAAGAGTTCCCAGCGTTGGAAATTGCACGGGAGTGTCCAGGAATCAGGTCAGCAAATTCACCGTTGAATGAGATGCTTGATGGAGTTTTGGTCTCCAGAAATGGAATTTTATCAATAAGTTTTGTAAGAAGCTGTGACTCACCCCTATAGGAGGTATTCAAACCCCATATTGTATTTGAAATAGGTTCCTCTCCGAAATTTACTTTCTGGGTGTATGGTCTTTCATTCAGATGCAGGATTGTCCCGCCGATATTGAAATTGTCAGAGAACTTGTAATCAAGATGTGTACCCAGGAGGGTTTTGGTCTGAAAGCCGAAAAACTGGTTGCTTTCGAGTGAGACCTGAATAGGGGTCTGTGATTCTATAAGCGCGCCATTAATTATCGTGACAACCCCAAGGTTATAATCGACAGTGTAATCAGTGTTTTCGGTAAGGGTCACACCGCCAGCAGTCACAATAATAGAACCGGCCGGAATATTTGTGGCATTAAGTCTTATCTCGGAACCTGATTCAGACATGTATTGTCCTGTCATCTTGAATTTGTTTCTTTCGGCCATTTGTCTTGCAATGGTCTGGGTTGAGTCGTAAAGCTCCTGAAATATATATTTGCCTGCAATCACATTATCCCCTATCTGTTTTTTTAGATAACTGCCGAAAGGTTCTGTCACAGGGAAAACTATTTTACCTCTTCCTGCCATGATAGTAACTCCATCAATGAAGTCAAAATAACCATCCGGTTCGCGATCCCTCTGCGAATTAAGATTGTCCAGACCTAAGACGTGCAAAAGGATTTTATTGGAAAGCTTACCTTCAGGAAGATAGTTTATTGAGTTTCCGGTTATGTCATCCTCGTAAAGAATATTCAGCTGAAAGTCATTACTTTCAAGTTTGCCCGAACCCAGCGAATAAATGTTTTTCATCATCAGGTTCCATGTTGGATACTTGGGACTCAGGGTGGTTCCTTTCAGAAGCTTAAGGATCAGTGTCTGAGGAGCTGAGATCCCGTCGGTCGAGAATTCGCCGACTTTATAGACCTGCCCGTTCAGAGTATATTCGAAGGCAACAGCAAGCACTTCGTCAGTATTCAGCGCACCGTTAAGCGAAATATAACCGAGCTGGTAATTTACGGTATATTCTCTTTCATTAAGTTTCCTTGCGTTTTCTATTTTCTCAAAGTCGCGTCCGATCTGAAAACCAGGGTATAGTGAGGAAAAGGCGGTTGTTACCTGATCAACATCCCTCATCGCACTGTAAGTTGATATAAGCTGCGCGTAGAGCTGATTGGTACTATTGTCAGGAGATCTTGATGCCCCGGGAGTAGCCTGAAACTCCGGAATTTTGTTGAAGATGTGACTGCTGTTTTCGGCAAGGTCCGCAAAAGCGGCTATATTCCTGGTCTCGTCAAAACTGCTGGTTTTATTTGTAATCCAAACTTCGATGCGGTTAATGTTGATCCCCGAACTGATAGCGGGAAGGTTTTTAAGGGACTCGTCGTAAATATCCCTGAAATACTGGGAAAGGAAAAAGTGACGGTTTGCTTCATAATCATCAGCGTATATTTCGAAATCATTTATCTGCGCGCCGCCCTTTACTTCAATTGTGGATTTTTCTCCCTTCTGCTGGGACAAGACAGATGTAACATTAAGCTTGCCAAATTGTAATTCGGTTTTAAGTCCGAAAAGGCTGTAGCTTCCTGTTATCAGAGTTCCTGTAAGCGGAAGAGTGACATCACCCGCCTCGACTTTTTTAACAATTTCATCTTCTTTTCCCGCGTACTGGAGTTTGGTCTTGTTCTCAAAGTCGAACATCGCATCCGTGTTATAATTGACGCCAAGTTGCATTTTGTCGCCAATGGTGCCTGTCACATTCATCTGAATCTTCTCCTTGAAATCGAATGTGGGAATGGTACGGAGCTTCTCTGAAAGCGTTGGATTCTGTGTGCGGGAAATATTAATGCCAAAGATCAGCTCCGCCGATCCCTGAGGTACGATGTTTATGACATTACTTCCGAATATTTTATCAAAGGCAGCTCCTCCTATCTCTATCTGGGGAATCAGGTTGGATCTGAATCCCGTCTCAGCACCCGATACCCTCGATTGCCAGTAGTCGCGCATCTCCTTATTGAACTGGTATTTACGGAACTCCTCAGGAGACATATGCACAGGTGTCCTGTAATCGAATGTCCCAACCCTCTGGTAAATTACGTATTCATTCTTTACAGGATCATAAACAACTGTTGATTTTATATTTGAAGGATTATCAAGAAATAAGGGAGCTTTTTGAGATGGTTCCCATGGATTGCCGGAGACATCTTTCAGCTTTAACGGGGATTTTCTTGTTGTATCTGCCACAGACGGTCTTACAGGAACCTGGCTACTTGCTTCAGTTGACCACAGGACAAGAGAAACGAATACTACAAAATATAATAATTTCAGCAGATTTTTATATGAGATCCCTGATACCAAATTGACTTATATTCTTATTTACAGGGTCTTAAGCGCTTTCTTTATTATGTCCTCGACAGTCAGGTTTTTATCTTCCCTGATTATCCTGTCAAGAACTTTTAGAACAGCACTTTTACCAAACCCAAGCATCACTAAAGCTGATAACGCCTCTTCACGTTTAGTATTGTCTGTAAATGCAAATATTTCGCCGGTTCCGGATTGTTTTCCAAGTTTATCTTTCAGATCTACAATTATTCTCTGCGCAGTCTTGAGACCTATCCCTTTTACCCCCTTCAGAGTATTGATATCTGATCCAAGTATTGCTTTTTCAATTTCACCAGGATTGAGAGAAGAAAGCATCATTCGCGCGGTGCTTGCACCGACACCTGACACAGAGATCAGTAATCTGAAAATATCACGCTCCTCTTTATTTGCAAATCCAAAAAGCTGATGGCTGTCTTCTCTTATTACTTCATGCACCAGGATCTTGAATTCATCCTTTCCCTCAAGCTGGGCAAATGTTGTCAGGGAAATGCTTATAAAATATCCAATTCCTTCATTTTCAATAACAATGAAGGTCGGAGTCAAATCGGTTATTTTCCCTCTAATGTAATCTATCATAGTTATTGTTCAGGATTGAATATATCAGGTGGAAGTTCATCCACTCTGTCGGCATGAATTTCAATCTCCTGATGCTTTAGCGGATTCTGAGAGATCTCAGAGTACATCTGCCGGTTCCTGAAAATATCACAGGCGAGGTAAATAGCCTGACGGAATGAGTTTTCTGAAGCTTCACCTTTCCCTGCTATCTGGAAGGCTGTCCCATGTACGGGGGAAGTTCGGATGAAAGGCAGTCCTGCTGTAAAGTTGACGCCTGTGTCAAACGATAAAGCTTTGAAGGGTGTAAGACCCTGGTCATGGTACATTGCAAGTATACCATCGAATTTAGCAAACGATCCTGCTCCGAAAAAACCGTCAGCCGGAAAAGGACCGAAGATCATCATGCCTTCTTTAACAGCCTGCTCTATTGCCGGACTGATTACCTCTGCTTCCTCTTTACCGAGCAATGTGTTATCACCTGCGTGAGGATTGAGACCAAGAACAGCAATCCTTGGTTTGCGGATCCCAAAATCGAGTATAAGTGACTGATGCATCAGATTAAGTTTCTTGAGCAGGAGTTCAGGGGTTATAAGCTCCGCAACCTTGTTCAATGGAACATGTCCCGTAGCCACTCCAATCCGCATGCTTTCCCCGATCATGAACATAAGAACATCGTCGGCTCCGGCTTTAGATTTCAGGTATTCCGTATGCCCGTTAAAATGAAAGCTTTCCGATTGTATGTTTTTCTTATCTATAGGAGCAGTAACAAGAACATCTATTTTCCTGTTTAAAAGGTCTTCCAAAGCCCGTTCAAGGGAAGCAAGAGCTGATTCTCCACCCTGCCTGGTTGATTTACCCAGTTCCACCCTTATATTATCGTCCAGACAATTGATCATGTTGGCCTTCTTATGATTTGCTTCCTCGGCCGATCTTATATTATTAAAACTGAAATTATTAATATTCAAAGCTTTACGGTGATAAGCAGCTACTTTTGGGGACCCGTAAACCACCGGGACACAAATATCGTTTATGGAATTGTCCATAAGAGCTTTGATAATCACCTCATATCCAATGCCATTGATATCACCGTGCGAGATGCCCGCAATTATTGTCTTATTATCCATAATAACTTCATTTCTTTAATCCTTCTGCATATTTTTTCAGGAAAGCCGATAGTAATCTCAAGCCGGTCCCCGGTCCGTCCTTCAGCCTGTAAAAGTCATCTTTTTTCAGGGAGACAGGTCCTGCTATATCCAGATGGATAAGGGGGTATTCAGCAAAATTTTCAAGAAATTTTCCAGCAGTGATCGCACCCGCTTCCCTGCCCCCGACATTTTTAATATCCGCAATATCAGATTTTATCAGTTCGCCGTATTCTTCCCAGAATGGAAGTTCAGCAGTCCTTTCATAAACCTCGTTGCCACATTCTTCGAGCATTTTGAAATATTTTCTGTCGGCATTTCCCATTATCGCAATTGCCTGAATCCCGAAGGTCATGGCTGATGAGCCAGTCAATGTTGCGATATCAATAATAAGCTCAGGTTTATATTTGGAGGCATAGCTGATTGCATCGCCCAGGATTAGCCTTCCTTCAGCATCTGTATTCCCGACCTCGACAGTGATCTTATTGTACATTGTAATTATGTCGCCCTGAGTATAGGCGTTCCCGCCCGGACGGTTATCGGTTGCAGGTACCAGGCCGATCACATGAAGAGGAAGATTTGCTTTGGCAGTGGTGTATAATACTCCGGTCACAGCAGCGGCTCCGGCCATATCGGCCTTCATGTTGTCCATATAGTCTCCTGTCTTGATATTCAGTCCTCCTGTATCATAGACGATGCCTTTCCCGATCAGTACCAGCGGATTGGCATTTAGCGGCTTTTCCGGTTTCCACTCCAGAATACAAAATACCGGAGGATCAATGCTTCCTTTATTGACTGCAAGCAATCCTCCCATCTTAAGAGCTTCGATCCTCCCTTTATTCAGTACCTCAACCTTGAATCCCGCAGCATTACCCCTTTTTTTGATCTCTTCAGCCAATGCGACAGCATTCAGGTGATTGACGGGTTCATTTATCAGGTCGCGTGCGAAATACACTGCATCTGTCAGATTGTTCAGCCATTGGATATTAGCATCACTTACCTCACCGTACAGGAGGAGTTTTGATGGATAGTTGTTTTTCTCACCGGCCTCCTTCCTGGTCTTGTACTTTTCGAAAGAATAAAAGCTTAAGGTCAGTCCTTCAGTGAATGCTTCCACACATCCTTCAGGTGCCTGATATGATGTGATCACCAGTTCTGTATGATTATTCGATCTGATTAGCTTGCGTAGGTTAAAAGCAGTTTTCCTGAGTTCCTCCAGTACTTTGAAATTATTGTCGTCCGTATTTGTCCTGATGATGTAAGTATTCTTGAAGTAAGAATTGATAATAACGTACTCCTCTTTTGCCTTTATCTGTTTTATAGCATATTCCGTTTCCGACTTGCTCAATTTCAGGAAGCCGGGAATATCATCCTTTCCAATAATACATGCAACAGATTGATCAGGAGATATTTGGATTATTTTTGTAATCTCGGGTTTCATAAGTTTTCCAAGGAAATTTTAAGGACCTAAAGTTAAACAAATAATTGATGAATTCTCTGTGAACCTCTGGGAACCTTTGTGGATCTCTGTGTAGGTTTTGACTTTTCTTTAGTTACACTGAGAACACAGAGAAGACACAGAGTTCCACTGAAGAACTAACTATTTGGTTAAGACCTTATTAATAATTAACATAAATGAATCATACACAAATTAGTCTCAACAGTTATACCTTTGTATCAATTTTAAGGTTGATTTTAAAATATTCACCTCGCCGGATGGAACTGAAACAATTGTATAATAAAGCTCTGGAATTAGCACCCTTGAATGAAGAAGAAGGTGTCTTCCTCTATGAGGAGGCACCTCTTGAGGAAATGGTGTTTATTGGTGACAGGCTAAGGCAGATCCATAGTCCCGGCAATAGGGTCGGGTGGATGATCGACAGGAATGTGAATATCACCAATATCTGCTTCTCGCAGTGCACTTTCTGCAATTTTTGCAGGAAGAAAGGTTCACCAGATGCCTATGTAACCTCTGTCCATGATTATATTAAAAAGATTGATGAACTTTTCGCACTTGGAGGGGACCAGCTGTTGCTTCAGGGGGGGATGAATCCTGATCTTGGACTGGAGTTTTACACAGGATTGTTCAGGCAGCTTAAAGAATTATATCCAGCTCTCAGGCTTCATGCCCTTGGTCCGCCCGAGGTTGTTTTTCTGGCAAAAAAGGAGAATTTATCATACTCTGAGGTTCTAAAGGTACTCATAGCTGCAGGACTTGACAGCTTACCGGGTGCAGGTGCTGAAATATTGTCTGACAGGGTTCGGAAAAAAGTCTCACCCGCAAAAGCGACCTCTGAAGAATGGCTGGAGGTGATGAGAGAGGCTCACATGGTAAACCTGCCGACATCAGCAACAATGATGTTCGGGCATATTGAAACCCTCAGAGAAAGAATGCTTCACCTGGTAAAAATCAGGAAACTTCAGTCAGAAAAACCAAATGGAAGTTATGGCTTTATTACATTCATCCCCTGGCCTTTCCAGGACGAAGGTACTGTTCTTGCTGTGAGAGACGGAATAAGAAGCAGCTATAATGCTTCTGACTATATCAGGTTGATAGCTATCAGCCGGATAATGCTGAATAATATAAAAAATATTCAGGCTTCATTGCTTACTGTGGGTAAAGGGGTTGCCATGCTGTCATTGCATGCAGGGGCAAACGATCTCGGATCAATTATGATCGAGGAAAATGTTGTAAGTGCCGCAGGAGCCCATAACAGATTTGGGGCTGCTGAGATTCAGGACATAATCAGAGAAGCAGAATTTATTCCTGTAAGAAGGAATCAGAAATATGAGCCCATGGATTAAACAGATCTCAATTGTTTTTTACCACGGTGTTGCACTGAGTTTTCCCGGAGTGACATTTTTAATACTTAAAATTGATTTACTTCGTGCTAAACTCTGTGGATACTCCGTGATACTCTGTGGTTTATGGATTTCGAATTCAATAAAAAAGGGCTGTTTCAGCAGCCCTTTCAGATTCAGAATATCCTTAATTAAAAATTCTCCTTCTTGGCGCCTTCCTTACTTTCGCTTTCAGGATCAAATTTTGAAGCTTTTTTGAATTCCTTCATCCCCTGACCGATACCCTTCATCAACTCAGGAATTTTACGTCCGCCGAAAAGCAGAACCACAACCAGCAGTATCAGTATGATCTCAGTTAATCCGATCTTTCCCATCTCTTTAAGTTTAAATATTTATGCAAAGTTAAAAATACTTTGGTTATATGCAACCAGAAAAAATATTTCTTCATTTAATAAGAACTTACACAGAGAGCACAGACCTGCCTACCGGTGGCAGGGAAGTCTCAGAGTTTCACTGAGAGCCATTCTGATTAGCTCTGTGGATCTCTGCGTTACCTCTGTGGACCTCAGTGTAAGTTCTTATTTTCTTATCAATCTCAGTATATCATTCCCGTTTGCGAAAATCAGCAGGGCAAATAGAATTATCATTCCTGTTATCTGGGCATATTCCAGGAATTTATCGCTTGGTTTTCTGCCTGTTATGACTTCATAGAGCAGGAACATTACATGCCCTCCGTCAAGTGCCGGAATTGGGAGAATATTCATCACTGCCAGAATTATTGATAACAGGGCAGTAAGATTCCAGAATGCCTGCCAGTCCCAAACACCTGGGAATATGCTGCCTATTGTAATAAATCCGCCAAGCGATTCATAGGCTTTTGTATGCCGTGAAAAAATCAGTTTAAATTGCTTCAGGTAGTCTGAGATTGTTTTAAAACCTTTGCTGATACCTGCAGGTACTGATTCCAGGAATCCGTATTTTATCGTTTTAAGTTCAAATATCTTGTCATATGACCTCGAGCTGAATATCCCAAGGAAACCTGCAGTGGTTGGAACAACGGGAATATCAACTTTTTCGCCTTTCCGCAGTATATTTATGACTATGGCTTTTGTTTTATTATCAGCAATGTACTTCTGAAACTCATCGTACCAGTTGAATGTAAGTCCATCGAGGCCCAGCAGTTCATCTCCTGCGAGCATGCCGGCCGTTTTTCCCGGGGAGTCTTTTGCAAATCCGCTTATTACATAAGGATTGAAAGGAGTTCTGGCATCAATCTTCCCATTGCCTTTAAGCATCTTTGCAATATACTCTGTGGGAATTTCGATATTCAGGATTTCTCCATTCCTGTCGACCTGGATTGATTTCCGGCCGTTAAGCACAATATCGGAAGTAATCTGGGCGAAGTTTTCAATTTTCTGATTGTCGACGGAAAGAATCTTATCACCGTTTCTGAGGCCAATGGAGTATCCGACAGAGTCGGTCACGATTCCATATTTCACGTTCACGGTGGGAAGATATGTTTCACCCCATGCATAAAGAACGGTAACATAGATAAGCAAGGCAGAAATGAAATTGAAAAGAACACCTCCTGTCATAATAAGAAGTCTCTGACCTGATGTTTTTGAAC
>Ga0153915_10003975_pt1 | contig 13598 bp, 15 predicted proteins | sample Opewatmetagenome_2_FD_107003 | JGI IMG/M metagenome (GOLD analysis project Ga0153915, IMG submission 107003) | Freshwater wetland microbial communities from Ohio, USA - Open water 3 Core 3 Depth 3 metaG | ecosystem: Environmental > Aquatic > Freshwater > Wetlands | place: USA: Ohio, Lake Erie... | reverse complement strand
CGCCCCAAGCCTCTCTACTGGCAAGGTTTCTGGGGTTGGTTGCAGGCGAAATTTAGCCCTTATTTTCTCATGTAAGGGCCACAAAAGACTTAAAATGCCCATTATCTAGGCCTTTAATCTCAGTTTATTGTTATGTCAAAATGGAAGTGTTAGTATTTGGTAATAGGAGATGGATCAGTGCGCATAGTATATTTAGGTTCGCCCGAACAGGCGGTCTTTCCCCTGGAGCAATTGCTGCTCAATGGCCACCAGATAGCGTCGGTTTATACCCGGCCGGATAAACCGGCCGGACGGGGCAGGGCCATACTGGCTACCCCGGTCAAGAAGGCCGCTCTGTCCTGGAATTTGCCGGTGGTGCAGGTCCCCACTTTAAAGTCGCCGGAAGCCGCAGAGCAGTTGGCCGCTTTTAAACCGGAGGCCATGGTAGTGGCCGCTTTCGGGCAACTTCTGCCCCAAGCGGTTCTGGATATCCCCCGCTATGGCTGCTTGAATATTCATCCTTCTTTATTGCCCCGTTACCGCGGGGCCTCTCCGGTCATTTCTACTATCTTGTCCGGAGATGAATTTGCCGGCGTTAGCGTCATGCGGCTGGATGCCGGAATGGACAGCGGGCCGGTCTTCAGCCAGGCGCAGATTCCGGTACTGGATAACGATACCGCAGAATCATTGACTTCCCGCTTATTCCACATCGGAGCCCAGCTGTTGCTGGAAGTATTAACGCAACTGCCCTCCGGGAAGGCAGTTTCCTCTCCACAAGATGAAAAGCAGGTCACTTTTACCACTGAAATCGCCCGGGAAGCCGGTAAAATCGACTGGCAGCAAACGGCAGTGGAAATTGGGCGGATGGTGCGGGCTTACCAGCCTTGGCCGGAGGCCTATACGTTCTGGCAGGGCAAGCAGCTGGCTATCCAGGAAGCATTGTCTTTACCGGCGGCCCAAAGCCTGGCGCCGGGCCAGGTGACCGCTCTGGAGCCCAACACGGCCGGGGCGGCCTTCGCGATAGGAACGGGCCATGGCCGGCTGGGTATCCTCAAATTGCAAATCTCCGGTAAAAAGTCCATGTCTTCAGCCGAGTTTTTACGAGGACAGCATGACTTCACCGGAACGATTTTAGGATAGCGTCACGGAATTACAGGGTTATTGATCGGACTGGCTGATAATACGTCCTTCAACCTGCGGGTTAAGCGGTGAGTTCGTCTGAATATAATCAGCCAGTACCTCATAATCAACAAAGCCTACATTGGTGAAGTTGCTGCCGTTTTGAAAAACGGTATAGCCGTCACCTCCCTCCCGCATATAGTTGTTCAAAGCTACCCTGTATTGTGCGGAGACGTCGATAGGCTGGTAGCCGCTGTTCGTTTTAATATCCACACTCAGGATACGGCTTCCTACCGGTTTAAGGGGGTCCCAGGTGAACCTCAGGCCGGACACCTGGGGGAAACGGCCCTTCAAATCCTCAACCTGGCTGACGCCATTCTCCAAAGCCTCCTTGATTTGCTGGCCGGTGACGTCAATTACCACCAGATAGTTATCGAAAGGTTCTACTTCCCTGACCTTTCCCAGTGTGATATCTCCGGCAGGAACTGATACTCGTATCCCGCCGCTATTAACGATAGCTATAGTTGCCCCGGCGCCGCTCGCTTTAGCCAGCATCGAGTCAGCTACCAGATCTCCCAGGTTGGTTTCCTTACTGCGGATATCGCCCGGCTCCCCATCCAGGGTGACCAGCGTTTTACCTACTACAGTATTCAACAGGGCTTGAAGGGGCTGCTGGTATTCAGCCATTTTTGCGGAACATACAGCGTCCTCCGGGGTATTCTCATCGATAGTGATGAGCCGGCTATCGCGCCAGCTCCGGATGACGCCGTACTGGTCGAAGGAGATATTTAATCTGCCCAGATATTGGCCGATCTCACCCGCCTGTACTACCAGGGTAGGTGTGTTGTCTTCTGTGACGATGGTGGGATAGGTGTCCGGAACAGTATGTGAATGCCCGCCGACAATAACATCGATCCCCTCTACCTCTCTGGCTAAATCCAGGTCCTTCTGCCAGCCAAGGTGAGTAATAGCGATGATTTTATTGATGCCTTTGTTCTCCAGGTCTTCCACGGCCTTTTTAGCCGCGGTGACAGAATCATTGATCTGGATAGCGGACTCCATGGTGGATATTTCCGCGGTTTCCTCAGTAGTCAGACCCAGGACTCCGTATTCCTGGCCGCCCTTTTTCAGGATAGTCCAGGCCACCGGTTTTTTATCCAGGCCATTATCGTTTGAGAAGTCGAAATTGGCGCACAGCACAGGAAATTGGGCGCCGCTGATAAAACCGGATAAAGACTCCAGGTCGTCGAACTCGTGGTTCCCCAGGGACATGGCATCATAACCCAGTTTATTCATGAACCATAAATCAGCCTGTCCTTTGTAAAGGTTATAATAAGGTGTTCCCTCGAAAACGTCTCCGGCATCGCATAAAAGGCAGTTTTCAGCGCCAACTTCCCGGCGCACCTGATCTATGGCTGTGGCTCGCCGGGCAATATTGTCCAGATGAGCGTGGGTATCATTAGTATGTAAAATCGTCAGTTCATCAGCCAGGGATTGACAGGCGCTGGCCGGTATCAGCAAGCCAGCCAATACCACCAAAGACAATAAGAATTTACAGATTCTGACTTTCATGGCGTTTATTTTACCTCGTGTTTTTCCCGGTTTTCACTTTAAAAGCGTCTGTCTGGTTATCAAACGCCAGCCGGCCGCCGGTTATTGGAAAAATGCCCCCAGGAAATACGGCCAGACTATGATTCCTAAAAGTATTTTCCACCACACCAGATGGGCAAAACCGATTGTAAACAGCCAGCCGGCAAACCAAAAAGAACCGGCAAACCCCGCGCCACCGCTAAAATAATACCGTCTATCCATATGTATCCTCCTTAAAGATTCTTAATAACTAATGGATTCTCTCTATTATAACCATTAATAAGGTTGTCTGGGAAAGAAAAGAAAGATATGGAGTCAGTCTTCGGAAAAACGCATAGTAACTAATGTTAATGCTCAGGCCGGAACTATCAGAACAAGGGCTTTCGACAGTGTATGTCAGGACATTGGAAAATAGATAATGCAGCAGAAGTTAAAAACCATTAATACAGAAAGCAGCCTATCTATTTAGTAGCTTTGTAAATCCCGGCAGCGCCGAAAAAGAGGGGCTGGTAGTCAACTTCCTGAAAGCCGCTTTTTACCAGCAATTGAGAAAGTTCGGCTGGATTGTAATAGGCGGCGGTGGAATCTCCCAGATATCGGTAGGCCGCTTTATAGCCGGATAACAGCCAGCCGATCCGCGCGACGCACTGGCGCATATAAAAATGGCAGCACGCACGGATAAAGCCGTTGGCGGGCTGGCTGGACTCGGCGATCACAAAGCGCCCGCCTTTTTTAAGGACCCTCACTATTTCCGCCAGGTGGCGGGCCGCGAGGGGGTTCTTATAAGTCAAATTGCGGAAGGCGAAGGAGATGCCTATGCAATCGAAAAACTCATCCGGAAAAGGCATTTTGGCAACGTCCCCGCTGACAAAGATCATGGTCTTGTCAACCAGGGCTGAAGCCTTGGCGGCAGCGATATCCAGCATAGGCTGGCTGAAATCCAGACCGCGGATTTCCATCGCGTAGTCCGTCAGATAGGCGATAGTAATAGCCAAATCTCCGGTCCCGCAGCAGAGATCGAGTATCTGCCGGGGACGGCCCTCCAGGCAGGCCCGGGCTGCTTTCCGTCGCCATTTTTTGTCCATGCCAAAGGTGATCAAACGGTTGATTAGATCATAGCGGGGCGGGATATCGGTAAACATCCGGTGGAGAGGTCGGGCGCCTGGGTTATTCTCATTATAAGTCAATAAATATACCTCAAATTACCTTTTAGCTAGAGCTTACAAAATGTTTTTACCAATTTGCGAGAAACAGCCTGACTGAAAAAGGTCACATTCTTTTAATAAATTGCGGCCAGAATATAACCTATGCCTAATAATAGCTGAGTGACCAGCACTGCGATGACGTTGCTGCCCATAGCCGGCAGAATTTTATTAAGATCGTTGCTGAAGGCCCCCCGCATGCCTTTGATGGCGAAGGGCAGGGTCAGCAGGGCGATCAGGGTGTAGATAGGCATGGCCACCAAAATCACTGCTCCGATGATCCAGACATAGGTTAGTATTATAAAAGAGCTGTAGACCACCGCCGCTTTTCGGGATCCGATGGTGATGGGCAGAGTCCGGCGGGACGCCGTTTTATCCGCCTCGGCGTCCGGGAATTCATTTAAAAGCAAGAGGTTCGTAACCAGCAGCCCGGAGGGTATAGCCGCGATAACCGCCGGCCAGGTGTAGTGTCCGGTCTGCACAAAATAAGCGCCCAGAACCGGTAAAATACCCAGGCCGAGACCGGGCGACCATTCCGGGAAGTTTTGTTTTAAAATCAAGGGGGTATAGAGCACAATGCAAAGTCCCCCTAATAGGAGCAACGGCAGGAGCAGCCAGCCCTGAACTACCGTAAAATAGATCCCCACCGGAACTGCCAGGATCAGGCAGATCGTGCCGTACCAGAATACTTGACGGGGTGTCAAGCGCCCGGCGGGCAGCAATCCACTGCCTCCGCTGAAAGGGGTCTTGAGAGTTTTAAGGTCTACCCCGCTTTTATAGTCGCAGTAATCGTTCAGTATATTAACGCTGGAATGGCAGAGGAGCAAGCCGATGAGCGCCAACACGGCGTAACCGATATTAACCGACCCATCGTACCAGGCCATGGCTGTTCCCAGTATCACCAGTACGACCGGCAGCAGAAGATATTGAGGGCGGGCCTCCAGAATCCAGATTTTAAGATCGAAACTTTTTTTAGGGCGAGCTGCAGTTGAAGCAGTTACCAATTTGTGTTCCTCCTGAGTACTATGACGGATCACCCTGTCTTCTCATGTAGTTCATAATTCAAGAGCCGACTTGGCCCGTAATTATAAATAGCAAAATCCTCTTCTCTTAAAGGAGAGGAGGATTTTAACCTGCTTAAAGCGAACTTCAGTTCCTGTTTTTTTACTTTACCAGGATTGACACAATTGAGAGCACGACAAACACAGCTGCCAGGATAATCGTCAGGATGAACAGGGATTTTTCCACACCGCGACGGGTCCTGTAGACTGTATCAGCCTGTCCGAAAATACCACCCAGCCCTCCGCCCTTGACCTGAAACAGGATCGAAAGCATCAAGCCTACCGCGACGACAATCAATGCAATGTTGAAATAAAGCGACATTTGCTATTTCCCCTCAATCTTTTTTACTAATAATTCCTGGGCGGTACTGGCGTTGGCTCGCCCTTTAGTGGCCTTCATAACCTGACCGACCAGGAACTTTAAAGCCTGTGTCTTGCCACACTTATAATCCGCTACCGGCTGCGGGTTAGCTGCGATAATCTGAACGATGGCCGCCTCTATCTCGCTGGTATCATTGATCTGGGCCACCCCCAGTTCCTTAACGATCGCATCCGCCGGTCGTCCGGTTTTAAACATTTCCTCAAAAACTGTTTTAGCACTCGTCCCGTTAATATTACCTTTTTGCACTAAATCAATCAAGTGACAAAGCTCGACGGGCGCTATTTTAACCAGCGCGATGCTGCTGTTAGTGGCATTCATCAAACGCGTAAGTTCACCCAGCATCCAGTTAGCCACGGCTTTGGCCTTAGCCGGGGAAGCGTCGCCCGGTTTCAAACAACTTTCAAAATACTCTGCCTGCGCTTTGGTCTCAATCAGTAAATTGGCATCGTATAAGGGCAGACCGTATTGAGATATAAAACGGTCGCGCCGGGCTTCCGGCAATTCCGGCAGCTTGACTCTGACCTCTTCAACCCAGGCACTCTGGATATTCAGGGGCGGCAAATCCGGCTCCGGGAAATAGCGGTAGTCATGGGCATACTCTTTGCTGCGCTGTGAAACGGTCTTTCCATCTTCTTCCACCCAACCGCGGGTCTCCTGGACGGGCCGCTTGCCTTCGTCGAAGATCCTGGTCTGGCGTTTTACCTCGAATTCCATGGCGCGAAAGACGGCCCTGAAGCTGTTCATGTTTTTAACTTCGACCTTGGGCATCAACTCTTTAGTGCCTACCGGACGCAGTGAGATGTTGGCATCACAACGGAAACTGCCTTCTTCCATATTGCCGGTGGAGACACCCAGGTATTGTAAAATACTGCGCAGCTTGATCAAATACTGGCGGGCTTCTTCAGCCGAGCGCAAATCCGGCTCGCCTACTATTTCCATCAGGGGCACACCGGCCCGGTTAACATCTACCTGGCTAAAGCTCTCACCCAGCTCAGAGTTGGTATGGATCATCTTGGCGGTGTCTTCCTCAAGGTGCACGCGGGTGATGCCAGCCTTCTTTTTGACTCCCTCCACCTCGATAGTCAGCCAGCCTTTGCCTCCGATGGGGGCATCAAACTGGGAAATCTGATAACCTTTCATCAGGTCCGGGTAGGGATAGTTCTTGCGGTCGAATTTAGAATAGCTTGAAATAGGACAATTTAAAGCCAGGGCTGTCATCATGGTATACTCGATGGCCTGACGGTTAAGAGTGGGCAGGACACCGGGCATGCCCATACAGACCGGGCAAACATGAGTATTGGGCGCTGTGCTGGCGTAGTCTGAGCTGCAGCGGCAGAACATCTTGCTTTTAGTTAAGAGTTGGGCATGGACTTCCAGCCCAATAATAGTTTCGTATTCCATAATTCACTTTATGACAACAACTTTTAAGTATAACAAGATTTGGGGCCGCCTGACAAGAAAAGTGGGGAGGAGTCTTCAGCGTGCCGCGCTTTTATTGCAGGTATCCAGGCCGTTCGATATACTAGGTATATTAAAAGCGGAGTCAGTAATTATGAGCGCTAATTTCCAGGATTTATCCGAGCCGGCTTTAAGAAAAACTATAGAAGAGAATTTATGGGCTTTTCATCCTTACTTTCTGAAATGGCCCCGTTCCGAAGGACAAACCAGTCCGCGTTTGATGTGGAGCATTACGGACATTCCCTTTCCCATGTTCAATAATATTTTGGGAGCTCGCCTTAAGGTGGAAGATGCGGATAAAGAGATCGAAGCGGCCATTGCCAGGGGCCGGGCCCGTCATGTTCCCCTACTCTGGTTCACCGGACCCTCCACTACACCTGCAGACCTGGGCCTATCTTTAATTGCCCACGGGTTTACGCGTGATGAGGATTCTCCCGGTATGGCGGCAGACCTGTTTAAACTGCCGGAAACCGCGCCGACCGTCTCCGGTTTAACCATTACAGCGGTTACCGATCTAAAATCCATGCAGACCTGGTGCGATACCGCGGTGGCAGGCTACGGGATGCCGGAAATAGCCGGTCCGGCCTTTCTGGACTGGTTTAGCAGCTTCCCTTTAAGTCACCGGGAGCCGCTGCGCCACTACATAGGCTGGTGGAACGGACGGGCAGCAGCCGTTTCCTCCCTGTTGCTGGCCGCGGGTGCGGCCGGTATCTATAATGTAGCTACACTCCCGGAGTTCAGGGGCAAGGGGATCGGTTCTGCCATGACACTGACGCCTTTGCTGGCGGCGCGCGCGGAGGGCTACCGGATAGGCGTCCTCCAGTCCTCTTCCCAGGGGTTAAGCGTTTACCGGAAACTGGGATTCAAGGAATATTGTTCGATAGGTTCTTACATTTGGAGTGGTTGATAAAGTCTGGTCTTAAAAATCCTTTTGAGACTTCAATATGAACTCATGGGCTGCCAGCCAGACTTCTTTTTCGCTTTTAAAGGTCACCTTGCCGCAGGCTTCGGAAAAGGGCAGCCAGATGGAATCCACATGCTCGTCGGAAAGCCGGATTTCCCGGCTGGGGGTTTCGGCCAGGAAAAAAGACACAGTTTTATGCGAAAGTTGACTGTCTTTACGGTAAACGTAGGTGTTGTCCATCTTAAAACCGGGTATAAAACGTACGTCCTCCAGCCCGGTCTCTTCGCGGATTTCTCGCTTGGCGGTTTGCTCCAGGCTTTCGCCCTTTTCCACATGTCCCTTGGAGGCGCCCCAGTGGCCCTCTTCATAATGCAAAAGAAGGAAGAGGATGGTTCCTGCCTCTTTTCTGAAAATGATAGCTCCGGCAGAATGTTCAGTAAACATAGTAACAAGCAACTCTAATTATTGATTTTTGCGCCCGGTCTGGCGCGCCAGAAAGCCATAAAGGGACTGAAGTTAGTCCGGTAGTCATAGACATCTTCTTTCTCGGTGCGTTTGAGAAAGCCCACAACGGCGTAGGTCAGGGGTGTCAGAATTACCTCGAAGGACACTTTAAAAATGTAGTTGGAGATGACCAGTAGCCAGACTATGTCCCAGCTATAGGCCCCCGCGAAGGCCACCAGTATGAAAATAAGCGTATCCACGCCCTCACCCACGATGGTGGAGCCGATGGTGCGGGAGAAGAGCCAGCGCCCTCTGGTGAAGACTTTCATCTTAGCCAGAATAAAGGAGTTAGAGAATTCTCCTGCGAAGTAGGCCAGCAGGCTGCCGATGACGATGCGCGGGGTCAGTCCCAGGATCTTATTATAAGCGTCCTGGTTTTCCCAGCCAGCCGCGGAGGGCAGCCAGCCTACTATTATAAAAACCACCATCATTAATAAGGCGCTGCTGAAGCCTATCCAGATCACCTGGCGGGATTTATGGTAGCCGTAGACCTCCGTTAGAATATCTCCGAAGATATAGCTGATGGGGAAGAGGATGGTTCCTCCGTCAAAGGAAAGGGGACCGAAGGCCACCAACTTTGAGGAAGCCACGTTGGAGATCAGGAGCACGGCTACAAAAAGGCCGGTGATCAAGGTAAAAAAGCGATATTCTTTCATCTGACTTATTATAGCCGACTGACCAGTCAACTTAAAATCCAGAAAAAACACCTATAATAAAAGTGTTATAATAGCGCCGAAAGATGAATAATAATAATTTATCCGATCAAATCGACCGTCAGTTGCCTGTCGAACTGGTCAAGTTCTTACAGATGGCGGGAGGCACCGCCGCCGGACTGGGGCAGCGGCTCTACCTGGTGGGTGGAGTGGTGCGCGATTTGCTGCTGAAACGGCCCAACCTGGACCTCGACCTGGTGGTGGAGGGAAACGCCCTCCATCTGGCGGAGGAATTGGCCAGGCAGGAACACGGCAAGGTCCTGGCCCGCTCCCGTTTTGGGACTGCCAAGGTGCGCTGGGAGCGCTGGACGGTGGACATCGCTACTGCCCGCGCTGAGTCTTATCCACAGCCGGGGGCTTTGCCTTCTATTCAGAGTTTCTGTGATATCCACAGTGACTTGATCAGGCGGGATTTTTCCATAAATGCCATGGCTGTCTATCTGGACCCGCCGCGCTTTGGTGAATTGATCGATCTTTATGAGGGACAGGCCGATCTTAAAAAAGGCCTGATCCGCGTTTTACACGATCAAAGCTTTCAGGACGATGCTACCCGCATCTGGCGGGCGGTACGTTATGAACAGCGTCTGGATTTTAAAATCGAGAAGCGTACCCTCGAATTAATTCAGCGAGATCTGCGCTTTCTGGAGACCCTAAGCGGCGACCGGATCCGTAATGAGCTGGAATTGTGTCTGGAAGAGGAAAAACCGGAAAAGAGCCTGCTGAGGGCGGATGCGCTGGGAATCCTGGCTAAAGTTCAGCCCCAGTTGAAATTCGGAGAGACTTCTGCCCGGTTATTTATCAAAGCGCGCGGCTCCCTGGAGCCCTTCTCCGCACCCGAAGATTTCGAACTGGCCCTGCTGGTCTACGGCCTGACGGCTGAGCAACTGGCTCAATTTATTACGTTTCTGAAAGTACCGAAGGCCTCTGCCCGGATTTTACAGGAAACCCTGCAATTAAAACATGAACTGCCGGCCCTGGCTGAAATGAATCTGACTAACGGCACGCTGTATAAAAAGCTGCACCGTTTCCATCAAACAGCCATTCTTGTCAACCTTCTGGAGTCTAGCGCTTACCTGGCTAAAACTCACCTGGAACTATATCTGGAAAAACTGCAGCATACCCGGACGGCTTTGAGCGGGGAAGACCTGCTGGAGCTTGGCATCACCGCCGGGCCATTGGTCAGAGAAACCCTGGAAAATCTGCTGGAAGCCCGCCTGGACGGACGAGTCCATTCCCGCCAGGAAGAAATCGAATTTGTTAACCACCACCAATCAGTTTGAAATCACAAATCTTACAAAACGGGTGTTGCTTCGGAAATGGAGCAACACCCGTTTTAGTGATTTCGATATCTGGATTTCTGATTCAGGCTATTAGTCGATTTTCTTAAACATCGCCTTAGGCGCTCCGCAGATGGGGCATTTATCCGGGGCTTCGCCTTCAATAGTTTCCCCGCAGACCTGGCAGACATAGAAGGATTTTTCCGGGGCCTGGCGTCCGGCTTCTACCTCTTTTAGAGCCAATGTATATAACCCGTGATGTACTTTTTCCACCTTATTAGCTTTATTGAAGCTGCTTTCCGCTTTACTGTTTTTTTCTGTCTGGGCCTGGGTGATAAAATCCGGATACATGCTCATGAATTCCTCATGCTCTCCGGCTATGGCGGCTTTCAAGTTTTCTGCCGTAGTCCCAATGCCATTCAGGACGTTAAGATGATTGCGGGCATGCACGGTTTCCGCCTCAGCGGCGGCCCTGAACAGTCTGGCCACCTGCGGATAGCCCTCTTTATCGGCCTTCTCCGCGAAATAGGTGTACTTCCGGCTGGCCTGGCTCTCGCCGGCAAAAGCCGCCTTTAAATTCTCAATTGTATTTCCCATCTTTAATACTCCTTTATCAACTGACTTTCTTACTACATTATAGAAAAAATCACGTATGTTGTGAGACCCGTTTCAATTTAGGCTTAAAATCGAGATTATGTTATAATTTCAAGCGATGAAAGTCTCACAAATCGGCCAGTTTGGCCTGATCGATAAGATCGCTAAATTAATAGCAGAAGCCCGCCAACCGGAAACGGAGTCCTGGCAGAACCTGCGCACCGGCATAGGTGACGACTGCGCAGTCTGGCAGGGGCGAGACACCTGCTATCTATCCAAGGTAGACTCCCAGGTGCAGGGGGTCCATTTTACCCTGGATATCATCTCCTGGCATGATCTGGGCTGGAAGGCCCTGGCGGTTAATTTGAGCGATATTGCCGCGATGGGCGGCCGCCCGCTGTACGCGCTGGTTTCCCTGGGCCTACCATTTGAGACCGAAGTTGAGGACGTGCTTTCCTTGTATCATGGCATGCTGGAATTAGCCGGGCAGACCGGAACTGCGGTTATCGGCGGTCATGTCAGCGCTTCTTCCAATCTCTATATCGATGTACAGGTCACCGGCTGCACCGCTGCGCCTGACGGGCGGGTTTTAACCCGTACGGCAGCGCAGTCAGGCGATTTGATCGCTGTGACCGGCTGGCTGGGCAGCGCCGCTGCCGGCTTGACGATGTTAAAACAAAAGAAGGCGCTGGAGCCTTCTGCAACTGAATACCTGAAAGCGGCCTTTACCCATCCCGAACCCCGGCTGGCGGAAGGCCGCCTGTTGTTAGAAAACGGCGTGAAGTGCGCCATTGATATCAGCGACGGCCTGACGGCTGATCTGGCCCATATCTGCCAGTCCTGCGGGCTGGCGGCGGAAGTTTGGACTGATAAACTGCCGATCAGGCCGGAAGTTCATGCCGCTTTTGGAAAACTGGCGTCGGAGTTAGCCCTTTCCGGGGGAGAAGACTATCAACTGCTGTTTACCGCTCCTCCCGCGGTGATGGAAACCGTACAGAAGGCCAGTTCGTATCCGGTCACTCTGATCGGCGAGATCAAGGCCGGGAGTCCCGGTCAGGTTTTACTAATCGATCCATCCGGAAAACCTGTTTTCCCCTCCGCGGCGGGTTGGGACCATTTTAAAAGTAAGCAGGAGAGTAATAAGTGATAAGTTCCAGCGCCTTTTCCCCGGACTTAAAACAGACTACTAAAAACAGTTGACTATGAAATCACTTAGATTAACCAGTCATAATCCGGCGGAAACCCGGATAATCGGGGAAAAACTGGGCGAACTGGCCCAACCGGGCGATCTTTTTCTCTTGAGCGGCAACCTCGGCGCTGGAAAAACTACCCTTACCCAGGGAATTGCCCGCGGTCTGGGCAGCCAGGAGAACGCCCTTAGCCCCACCTTTGTTTTAATGCGGGAGCTGAAGGGTCGACTGCCTCTTTATCACATCGACCTTTATCGCCTGGACCGACTCGAAGAAATCTCAGACCTGGGTTTGGATGATTATTTATACGGAAACGGGCTATGCGTGATCGAATGGGCGGAAAAGGGGCTGGCCGTCTTGCCCGCCGAGCATTTACTGATTAAAATAGATTATCTGGAGGATACCGGCCGCCAGTTTGAGTTTATCCCCGAGGGCCGGCGTTACCGGAAGCTGCTGACGCAGCTTAAAACTTCTATTCCTCCCTTTCCCTATACCAGAAATTAAAAACCAGGAACCAGAAATAATGCAGTTAGCGATAGATACCTCAACTGAATATGCCGGGTTAGCCCTTATGCGTGAGTCCGAGGCTCTGGCCGAAATGACCTGGCGCTGCGGTCTTAATCATACCGTCGAGCTGTATCCGCACCTGGACTATTTGATGAAGAGCGCGCGGGCGGAGATGAAAGACCTGGATTGCATCCTGGTAGCCCTGGGGCCCGGCAGTTTCAACGGATTGAGAGTAGGGGTCAGCGCCGCCAAGGGCCTGGCCTTAAATTTAAATATTCCTATCATCGGCATCGGCACACTGGAGTATACTGCTTATCAGCAGGCAGAAAGCGGGTTGCCGGTCTGCGCCCTGCAAAGCGCCGGACGGGAAGAGATTGCCGCGGCGATCTACCGGCTCAGACCGCGCAAGGGCTGGACCCAATTGCAGGCCGAACATCTCACCACTCCCGCCAAGCTGGCAGCCTGCATCAAAGAGCCCACAGTTTTTTGCGGTGAGATTAAACCGGCCGTGGCTTTGCAGCTGAAGAAATGGCTTAAATCTAGGGCCGTTATTCCCGCTCCGTCCGCTCAGTTGCGCCGGGCGGTCTATCTGGCTGAACTGGGACGGCAGCGGCAGGCGGCCGGTCAATTTGATAATCTGGCTACCTTGCAGCCGGTCTATCTCAGGCGTCCGCCTATTACCGAACGCCGCAAACTTTTTTAGGAGGTGTTTCATGGAAACCTGGCCCAAAGTTCAATTGGACCCTAATGAAGGATATGATATGTGCCTGGGCTGTGGTAAAGACAACCCGATCGGTCTGAAGCTGAAATTTACCTGGGATGAAAAAACCCAGACCGCCAGCGCGGAATTTATCGCCAACGAGAATTTGCAGGGCTGGTCTCACTATATGCACGGCGGCATGACCGCTTTTGTATTGGATGAGTCCATGACCTGGGCGGCGACTTTCGCCGGGGTCCATAATATCACCGCAAAAATGCAGTTGCGTTTCCGCCGCATGGTCCCTATCGGACAAAAGTATCTGGTAACCTGCCGCGTTACTAAACAAAACTCCCGTTTGATCGAGACTGAAGCCGCCATAACCGATCTTTCCGGCCAGGTCTTCGCCGAAGGCACTTCG
>Ga0153915_10003974_pt1 | contig 13598 bp, 9 predicted proteins | sample Opewatmetagenome_2_FD_107003 | JGI IMG/M metagenome (GOLD analysis project Ga0153915, IMG submission 107003) | Freshwater wetland microbial communities from Ohio, USA - Open water 3 Core 3 Depth 3 metaG | ecosystem: Environmental > Aquatic > Freshwater > Wetlands | place: USA: Ohio, Lake Erie... | reverse complement strand
TTGGCGAGGTACACCGGGCTCGGCTTGAACAGGAGCCGTGCACCCGCCAGGTTTCTTACGACCCAATGGCTCACGGCCGATTCGTCAAGCCAGACCCTTTTTCCGGTTTGGCCTAGGCGATGCAAAGCCTCCGGGAAATCATCATAGCTTCTGAAACTCACGTCCTTCTTCAAGGCCGCCCTAACCCTGGGGCTGGTTTTTTCTCGAGCCACGAAAAGCAGCGCCTTCTTCCGGGTGACGATGGCGTAGGCGATGGCCACGGGGTTGAAGGGAACGTCCGAGCCGCGGATGTTAAACAGCCAGGCGATGGCGTCGAGCTGGCTCAGAACGTGGGCATCGGCATCCTCAGCCGCCATCTTTTGGCGCAGCCGGTCGAGCTTCTTGCCGACGCTCTCTCCGGCATACCGCTCCGCCAGGACAGTGAGCGGGCCGAAGGGCTGGGGCGGTCTTTGCTTCCAGGTCCTGTCAATGAGGTTGGCGGCAACGGGCTTGAGCCGGACGGATTTCGCGGCGAGCCGGTTTTCGAGCTTCGCGTAATCCTGGTGGGTAATGAGCTGAGGGTCGAGACCAAGAGTTTCCCCCGGGTTGAGATTCCGGACCGCCCACTCTTCCCAGGACGGGACTCCAGGCGAGCCCCAGCGAAATAGGGTAAAGCCCGTGCCGCGAAGCTCCCGCTCTGCCTGGAGATAGTAGCGGGAATCGGTCCACAGGCCCGCGTCCCTCATCGTGACCAACCCGTCTCCCGCTGAGCCGGAAAAACCCGTGAGGAACGCCCGCCGCCTCCAGAATTCCGGGATGTACTCGCTTTGGTGGGGGTCAGTGCCCGGGACGAGGTAGGCCTGGAGGGCGTGCTTGTCCATGAGTTGACGAAGGGATGTGAGCGCTCTATTCATGGCTTCCCCCACAAGTCCTGCAGGCAGACCAGTGATGGGGCCGTCCTTGTCCGCATCTCTATGGCCTTAACGGCTGCGCTGGCCGAAGGGATGGTCGTGTAGCAGGGGACCCGGTAGCTGAAGGCGACCCGGCGGATCTTCTGGGCGTCGCTCAGCTCCCGGCCCCCGGCCGGCGTGTTGAAGATCATCTTGACCTTTCCCCGGCTGAGATCGTCGAGGATGTTCCTTCTCTCCAAATGGACCTTGCCGATGGTGTCGATACGGAAGCCATGGCGCCGCAGGTACTGGGCCGTCCCCTCGGTGCCCAGGAAGGTGAACCCGAGCTGGTCAAGCTTTTCGATCAGGGGCAGAACCCTTGGCTTGTCCTCGTCCGGCACACTGATGAAGACCTCTCCCTCCCGGGGCAGAAAAAAACCCGCTCCTTCTTGGGACTTGAGGAAGGCGAGCGGGAACTCGCGGTCGATGCCGATGGACTCCCCTGTGGAGCGCATCTCGGGGCCGAGCACCGGGTCCACTTCGAGGAACTTATCGAAGGAGAAAACCGCCTCCTTGACTGCGTAGAGGTCGAGTTTTCTCCGCGGCAGGTCGAGGTTCTTGAGCCTCTCTCCCATGATCAGCCGGGTGGCCAATTTGGCCAGGGGGCTCCCGGTCGCCTTGGAGATAAAGGGCACGGTCCGCGAGGCCCTGGGGTTGACCTCCAGGACGTAGACCTTGGAGCCCTTGACGGCCATCTGGACGTTCATCAGGCCGACGACACCCAGAGCCTTAGCCATGACCTCCACCTGCCGGCCCACCTCCTCGACCAGACGGTCGGCCAGGAAAAAAGGAGGGATGACCATGGTCGCGTCGCCGGAGTGGATCCCTGCCTCCTGGATATGCTCGAGGATCCCGCCGATATAGACATCCTCTCCGTCGCTCAAGAGGTCGACATCGAGCTCGACGGCGTTATCGATGAACTCATCGATCAGCAGCGGATGCTCCCTAAAGTACTCACGGTTCCGGCTGAGGTACTCGACCATCTCCACTTCGTCGTGAATGACCTGCATCGCCCGTCCGCCCAGAACGTACGAAGGCCGAACGAGCACTGGATAGCCGATTCGGTCAGCCGTGCGGAGGGCTTGAGCGGAGTTTTTGGCCAACCCGTTCCGCGGCCGGAGGAGGTCGAGCCGGGTCAGGAACCGGTCGAACTTCTGCCGGTCCTCGGTCTCGTCGATCGCCTCCGAGCTCGTCCCCAGGATGCGGGCCCGGTTTTCACTGAGCCCGACCGCGATCTTGAGGGGTGTCTGCCCTCCGAACTGGACGATGATGCCCTCAGGGTCTTCCTTCCTGTAGATGGCCAGCACATCCTCCAGGGTCAGCGGGTCGAAATAGAGCCGGTCGGAGATGTCGTAGTCGGTGGAGACCGTCTCCGGGTTGGAGTTGACCATGATGGTCTTGTATCCGGCATCACGCAAGGCGAACACTCCATGGACGCAGCAGTAATCAAACTCGATGCCCTGGCCGATGCGGTTCGGCCCGGAGCCGAGAATGATGGCCTTTTTGCCGGCTATGGCGGGGACCTCATCTTCCTCCTCGTAGGTCGAATAAAAATAGGGCGTCTGCGACTCGAACTCCCCGGCGCAGGTGTCTACAACCTTCCAAACAGGAAAGATCCCCTCCTTCTCCCGGAGGGCTCTGATCTCGCTTTCAGCCATCCCGATAAGCTGTCCGATCCTCGCATCAGAGAACCCCAGCTCCTTGGCCCGTCGCAACAGGGAAAGGGGGAGGGCTTTCCGCCGGCAGGCCTTGAGCCCTTCTTCAAAGGCGACAAGCTCCCGGATGTTCTGCAGGAAGAACGGATCGATCCGGGTGAGGGCCGCAACCTCTTCAACGCTCATCCCCTGACGGAAAGCGTCGGCGACGACCCAGAGACGGTCGGCATTGGGCTGGCGCAGGTTTTCCTCAAGGACGGGGCGGCCGCCCTTCTTGCCCGCTGGCTCCAGGCCGGCCCGGCCGGATTCGAGGGACCGGATAGCCTTCTGCAGGGCCTCCTTGAACGTCCGGCCGATGGCCATGGTCTCACCCACCGATTTCATCTGGGTGGTCAGGTACCGGTTCTCCTCGGGGAACTTCTCGAAGGCGAAGCGGGGGACTTTGACGACGACATAATCGATAGCCGGCTCGAAGCAGGCGGGCGTCTTTTTGGTGATGTCGTTCAGGATCTCGTCGAGCGTATAGCCGACGGCCAGCTTGGCGGCCATCTTTGCGATGGGAAAACCGGTGGCCTTGGAAGCGAGCGCCGAGGAGCGGGAGACCCGCGGGTTCATCTCGATGACCATCATCCGGCCATCTTCAGGATTGAGGGCGAATTGGATATTGGAGCCCCCGGTCTCGACCCCGATCTCCCGCATGATCTTGACCGAGGCGTCGCGCAGCCTCTGGTATTCCTTGTCGGTCAGGGTCTGGGCCGGGGCCACGGTGATGGAGTCACCGGTGTGGACGCCCATGGGATCGAAGTTCTCGATCGGGCAGACGATGACGACGTTGTCCTTCCGGTCGCGCATGACCTCGAGTTCGAATTCTTTCCAGCCGCTGATGGACTTCTCGATGAGCACGCGGGTGACGGGACTGATGGCCAGTCCGAGCGGAACGAACCTATGAAAGTCGTCCCAATCATAGATGATGTTGCCTCCCGTGCCGCCCAGGGTGAAGGAGGGGCGGACGACGAGGGGAAAATGCAGACGCCCGGCGATCGCCACCGCCTCCTCGAGGTTCGAAGCGTAGCCGGAATCAGGGACTTCCAGCCCGATTTTCTCCATGGCCCCTCGGAAGAGCAGCCGGTCCTCGGCCTTGCGGATCGATTCGGCGCTCACTCCGATGAGACGCACGTGGTGATCCCGAAGGACGCCCCGATCGTCCAGCTCGAGGGCCAGGTTAAGCGCCTTCTGCCCGCCCAGGGTGGCGAGCAGCGCGTCAGGGCTTTCCTTCTCGATGATGCGCTCCAGGTAGTCCGCAGTCAGGGGTTCGAGATAGGTGCGGTCGGCGAACTCGGGGTCGGTCATGATCGTGGCCGGGTTGGAGTTGACGAGGATCAGCCGGAAGTTCTCTTCTTTCAGCGCCTTGAGCGCCTGCGTCCCGGAGTAATCAAACTCCGAGGCCTGGCCGATGATGATCGGTCCGGAGCCGATGATCAGGATGGAATGGATATCCTCGCGCCTGGGCACTTCACTTCCCCTTGAAATCGTCCATCATCCGGGCGAAGTCGCGAAAGAGGTAGAGCGAATCATGGGGCCCGGGCGAGCTCTCCGGGTGGTATTGGACAGCGAAGAGGAATTTTTCCCGGAGCGAGAGTCCCTCCGAGGTCAGATCGTTGAGGTTGATATGGGTCAGCTTGGCCAGGCCATGAAGCGAATCGATGTCCACGGCGAAGCCATGGTTTTGAGACGTAATCTCGATGGCGCCTGTCTCCAGGTTTTTCACGGGGTGGTTGGCCCCATGGTGGCCGAATCTGAGTTTGTAGGTTCTCCCCCCGAGCGCCAGGCCAACGAGCTGATGGCCGAGGCAGATCCCGAAGAGGGGGACTCTGCCGATCAACGCCCTGATGCTCTCGACGGCGTACTCTACAGGCTCCGGGTCGCCTGGCCCGTTGGAGAGAAATACGCCGGAAGGCTTGAGTTTAAGGACTTCTGTGGCCGGCGTCGATGCCGGGACGACAAGAACCTCCATCCGCTCATCGACCAGGCTGCGCAGGATGTTCCGCTTGATCCCGAAATCATAGGCGACGACGAAATAATCGAACCGCCGCCTGCTCGGATAGCCCTTGGGCCAGCTATAGGTTCCTTTCCGCCAATGGTATGGCTCGGGGCAGGTCACGCTCTTGACGAGGTCGAGGCCGACGATCGAAGGGACCGTCCGGATCCGTTCTCTGAGGTTTGGGAGGTCCGCAGGCGAGGTCGTCAAAAGTCCGCGCTGGGCGCCGGTCCTCCTGAGGATCCTCGTCAGTCTGCGCGTATCTATGCCCTGAATGCTAGGGATCCGGTGCCGCTTGAGATAGTCCGGGAGGCTTTCATCCGAGCGCCAGTTGGACGGGGCGGCGGCCATCTCCTTGAGGACGAACCCCTCGACCCAAGGCCGGCCCGATTCGACGTCCTCTCTGTTACAGCCGGTGTTCCCGATGAGCGGGTAGGTCATGGTGACGATCTGACCTTTATAGGAAGGATCGGTGAGGATCTCCTGGTAGCCGGTCATGGCGGTGTTGAATACGACCTCGCCCCGCGCCTCCCCTTCGCAGCCGCAGGAGTCGCCTTCGAAGACCGTGCCGTCCTCGAGGATCAGGTAGGCTTTTTGGGAAAAGCTCAGGGCGCGGTTCGTCCCTTGAGCCTTCGCGCGCATTTGTGCTATTTTACAGATTCTCTGAGGCGAAGAAAAGGGTGATTGGAAGGCAACCGGCAAATTATATTTCCTTGCAGGGAATGGGTCCTGTCATGGCGCGTCCCTTCCGCCCTCGCTCAAGACCCGCCCACCGACCTCTACGGAGACACTCACCTTATTCCCCCTTGATTGCCCAAGGGGGTTGGGGGGATTAATCTGATAAAAACGGTTTCCGAAAAAGTGTCTCCGGAACTCATCGGCTGCGGGCGGTCAGGGACTGCCGCCATGCCACCCATTCCCATACTCTAGGAGGTATCTGATGTGCAGGCTGCCTGAGGACGAAATTCGCTTATCTTGGGAGAACGGATAATGAGCTATTATTTCAGTAAGATCCTTTTGATGACTTTTGAAGAGGTCGAGCTCGCGGCGATTGACCCCGTGGCCTCGATGCAGGCGGTGGCCAACCCCGGCCTTGCCGATGTCGCCCTGGCCGTGCGGCAAAAGCTGAGAAACGTCGTGACGAATCTAAACAACGTCTGAGCACTGCATCCTGCGGCGGAGTCCTTACTTGGAGAAGGAACACGCTCCATCTTAGGGCCCAATGTATAGGCAAAATGTGACAAAATAAATCGCTATCCACATACAAGAATTCATGTGATAGCTATTTTCCCGATTCGAAGAAAAGCCTGTCAGGTTCAATCTTGGTGGTTTTTTGGGGAGTACAAGGTCATCTGGTATCAGCCAAATTTTGACATCCGATGACGCCTCGATTTATGATTTCCGCGATGGGGTGCGGCAGGATTGACGCTTGAACGATTAACCCAGTAGTGCGGCAAGAAAGGAATTCTTACAAAACGGGCGCCATGCCCGGCTTTGACCGCCCGATGACGAAAGAACGGCTTGACCTCGGTTGATACCTCGCCCAGGATTTTGATATAATCTTCCTGCCTCAATCGAAGCCGGTAGAACGTGCCCAAAGGGTTGCGAGAGTCCTCCTTTTATCCATGGCTTTTCTCCCTTTTCCCCGCGTTGTTCCTCTATTCCCATAACCTCGATGAGGCTCCCGGCAGTATGGCCCTCCTGGCTTCGGCTCTTTCCCTGGCTCTGACGGTCCCGGTCTGGCTGGCTGCCCGGGCCCTTGCCCGCGATGGCCAGAGGGCGGCTTTGTTAACGTTCCTTTTCTGTTTAATGTTCTTTACGTACGGCCATCTCGGGAACCGCCTAGACCTTCCGCCTTGGGTACTTCTCCCCTGGGGAGCGGCTTTCCTGGTTATGGCAGCCATGGTCCTCCTAACGCGCCGCAATCTCTCGGGCTGGATCCCCGGCCTCAATCTCTTCGCCTTGGTGCTCGTCCTGTCTGCGGCGGCGCAGATCGCGTGGCCCCGGCCGCAGGTGCCCTACCACGACCTCGGAATGACTGATCTTCGGGAAGACGCCCGGCTCGCCGCGACGAGGCCTGACAGGAGCCTTTTGCCTGACATCTATTATCTGATCCTTGACCGATACGCCAATGCGAAGGTCCTGGCGGCCTTGTTTGGCTTCGACAATCGCGAGTTCCTCGGCTTCCTCCGCACCCGGGGCTTCTACGTCGCTGGCGACAGCCGCTGCACTTATGCCCGAACCCATATGTCCCTGGCCAGCTCGCTGAACATGGACTATATCGACCGCGCGCGGGGCAAAAAGGATTTCGGGAAAAGGTACGTCTACCATATCCTGAAGGATTTCCGCGTCCAGCGCGTACTGAAATCCCTGGGTTACACGTACTTCCATCTGGAGTCCTGGTGGCAAGGGGTATGGTACAATCCCTTCGCCGACCACAATCTGGGCGGGAAGGGGATCGACAGATTCTGGAATGATTTCTTCCAGAAGTTCGTCGGCACGACGGCCCTGCAGCCGTTTGTCCGCCCCCTACTCATCATACCCCGCAAGCGGGCAGGAATCCCACGACAATTCGCCCAGCTGGAGCGGATACCGGCCGCAAAAGGGCCCAGGTTTGTGTTTGCCCACATCATGACCACTCATCGCCCCTACGTATTCGGCCCGAAGGGAGAGGACTCCCACGATCCCGGCCAGAGAAAGGAATTTACGTATATCGACCAGGTGCGCTATACCAACACTCTGCTTATGCGGACGGTCTCCGCGCTATTGAAGAGCGCGTCCCGCCCCGTCGTGATCATCCTCCAATCGGATGAAGGTCCAAAGCCAGGCCCGAAGGTCGCCCTCCGGAAAAGGAAGATGATCATCCTCCAATCGGACGAAGGTCCAAAGCCAGGCCCGAAGGTCGCCCTCCGGAAAAGGAAATGGCGGACCAGCCGTTATCTTCTCGAAAGGGAGACCCATTGGCAAAAAAGCATGCACGAGCCGATCCTGAACGCGATGGCATTCCCGGGCGTCGACACGAGCGTCTTTTACCCCTCGATATCCCCCGTCAACACGTTCCGCGTGCTGTTCAACTTATATTTCGGTGCCCATTATCCGCTTCTCCCGGACGAGACGCGCGCCGCCTCCGGGAGGGATGTCACGGACGAATCCGACTAACCCCGGAATCCTTATTGGGTGCTGCTCGGTTACTTCAACCTGTGACTGGCCGAACAGGCTCTTCCTCTCCAGATCGTTTGGGAGAGTCCGCCAAGTAATTGGTCAGGGGGAAACCACCCAGAGTTTAGAGGGCTTCGGCCGAGAGGGTTTTCCGCCGATCCTCGAGGGTTTGCTCGTATTCGAGAGGATGGAGCAGCCGGAGTTCCTTGCCGGTGATCTTTCCGTTGAGCCAGACCTTGCTCATCGGGAAGACCTCGGGGCTGAGGTGGACGTTGTACATGTGCCAGATGATGACGGCCAGGAAGGCCAGGATGGCCTCGTATCCATGGATGATGATGAAGATGTCATGGACCCAGAGCGGGAACAGGCGGAGCGACAGCTCCACATTCCACATGAAGAACCCGCTGAAGATCATCACAAATGTCCCCCAGCCCAGGGCCCAGTACTCAAACTTTTCGACGAAGTTGTAGCGGCCATAGAGCGGGTGTTTCTCGAACAGCCAGAAGGGGTGTTTTCGGAAGAACTTGCTGCCGATTCCGCGCTTGCTAAGGAAATGGGTCAGCCCGACATTGTAGCCGAACAGCCCGACGGCGTCCTTGACATCTTGCCACCGCGGGAACATCTCTTTGAGATTGTCCCGTCCGCGGCGGGTCAGGGCGGTATAGAGAAGGTGCGCTATGAGGTTGGCGATCATGAGCACCGCGGCGATGCGGTGGATGACCCCGCGGACGTAGAAGCTGCGTCCGGTCGGGAGGAGCCATTTGAAGAACTTGACGTCGTAGAAAAAGAGGGGCAGTCCAGTGACGATCAGAAAGAAGAAAGTGGAGATCAGCAGCCAGTGCTGGACCCTCTCAGCCAAATTCATCCGCAGGAAGACTTCCTCGTCCCGGATGAGAGGTGGGCTATCCATGGTTCTCCTTCCTGAGGATGCGGCGGAGGAAGTCGGCGGCAATAAAGATGACCATGACCACGATGATGCCCGCGATGATGAAGATATAGACGTTCTTGACAACGTGCGAGGTCCTGTACTTGGCTGTTTCGATCTGTTCGGGTGCGCTGTGGATGCTGCCTTCGGCAAAATGGCGGCTGGCGCCGGGGTGGCATTTCCCGCAGGTCGCGGGGAGGTTTTCCTTGTTGATAGAGGACTTCGGGTCCGCAGACGCCCGGATGTCGTGGAATCCGTGGCAGGAGGCGCAATTGGCCACCCGGGTCTCGCCGAACCGGGCGGCCGTGCCGTGGAAGCTCTCGTTGTAGGTCTTGAGACGGGAGGTCAGGAATCCATACTGCCGGCTCAGGGCGATGTCGTCGTGGCAGCGCGAGCAGACCTGGGCCACCTTCGTCGAGTAGACCTTGGAGTTGATGTCCTCGGGCGAGAGGATGTCGTGCTCGTTGTGGCAGTCCGTGCAGACGGGAACATCCTTGATGCCCTTGACGTAATCTATGCCGTGGACGCCCTCCAGATAGCCCCTCTGGATCCCCACATGGCAGGTGCCGCAGGTCTTGATGATGTTCTTGCGGGAGACGAAAGACAGGGGGTCGTCGACACTCTTGATATCGTGGGAGCCGTGGCAGTGGCTGCAGTTGGCCGACATCGTCAGCCCGGATTTCTCCAGGGCTTTGAAATGGGCGCTCCGGTTATAGCCGCCGATGAAACCGGCGCCTTTCTTTGATGGCACCCTCTCGAGGTGGCATTTTTCGCAGGTCGCAGGAAGGTTGATGGCGAAGGTCGGCGAGTCGAAGTCGTCCTGCGGCTTGATCCCGTGAGTCCCGTGACAGTCCTTGCAGCCGATGGTGATCCCGGACGTCCCCTTCTTGTTGGCGGCCTGATGGATGCTGCGTTCAAACTGCTGGAAGGCCGTCTCGTGGCACTGCCCGCAGGAGACCGGCTTAAGGGGCGAGATGTGGGGGAAATCGGTGACCTTCCTCAGGTCGGAGTGGCAGTCGAGGCAGGAGATTCCAGCCTGACCGTGGACCGATCCCTGGAACTCGGCCCGGTCCACAGACATGGACTTCCCGGCTTCCGACTTGAGGTCTTTGTCCTCGTGACAGGTCAGGCAGTCTTCGTCGGTTTGCGCCAGGGCGGACAGGGAAAGAAAAACAATGATCGCGGCGGCCATAGTGAGGCGGAGGGAACGTCTGGCCTTGGCTCCGGTCATTTTTTCAACAGTCTGGCTTTTCGGATAAACCCCGGGATAAACCAGACGACCGTGATAAAAAGGAAGATGAAAACTAATATGACGAGGAGCCTTTGGATGAAAAAGAGCACGGGTGATATTTTCGACCCGGGCCCGATGTGGATCTTGGACGAGGCGATCTTCTCCGGCATGTGGGGGTGGCAGTCGGCCTGGCCGCAGGTGGAGCGCAGGTTGGCCGGGTTGATCTTTGACCGGGGGTCGGAGGCGGGCAGGATGTCGTGTACTCCGTGACAGCTGGCGCAGGTGGCCGCCGACTTTGAGCCGAACCCAATGGCGATGCCGTGAAGGCTGTCGATGAAAGTCGCGATCTTGTCCTCTGAGATGCCGTATTTCTTCATGATCTCGGGCCGGGCGTGGCAGGCGGAGCAGGTGTCGGGGATGTTCTTGCTGAAGACCGGCGATTTTTCATCCTTGGGCGAAGTGATTCCATGCTCGCCATGGCAGTCGACACAGAGGGGAGAGTCGATATTGCCGGCCAGAGCTTGTTGGCCGTGAATGCTCTCTTTGTATTCGTTGAAGACGAGCTCATGGCAGCGGCCGCAGGTCTGAGGCTGTTTGGCCATGAGGCGTGGTTCCCCGACCCCCTGGATGTCGTGCACCCCGTGGCAATCGGTGCAGACGGCCGCATACTGGACGAGTCCCTTCTCGAAAAGGGCCTTTCCGTGGACGCTCTTCATGTACTCCTGATACGGCATCTCGCTGTGGATATGGTACTTGACGACCACTGCCATGTCCTCATGGCAGGAGGTGCAGGTCTGGGGGATGTTCTTGCGGTAGACAGTTGACTCGGGATCCGTATAGGCGCGGATGTTGTGCTTGCCGTGGCAGTCCCAGCACTTGGCCACTTCCCCGACGCCCCTCTCTAGATAGGCCCGTCCGTGGACGCTGTCCGGGTAGGAAAGGGGGTTCAGCCCGGACTCATCTTGAGGCTTTTCGCGGTGGCACGACGAAGTGCAATCCGGCGGAGGGATGTCCTTCTGGTGAGGAATGTCTCCCCGCGTTTCTCCAGCCTTAACGGCATGGCAGCCGGTGCAGGGCAGAGCCGAGTGGACTGAGGCCGGAAGATGGGTTTCGTTAATCCGCAGCCTGCTGGCCGTCGCGGCCGAACCGTGACAGGCGAGACAGGCCGCGTTTTGGGCGGCCGGGGAGACGGCCTTCTGAGCCTGAAGGGACGAACAGGCCAATACCAAAAGCAGAAGGCCAAGCCAGGCGTGCCGCATCAGAGTCGCGAGCCTCATAAAAAGCCCGAGGGCCCCACTCATTGCGCCGGTTTATTGTGCTTGATCTTCTCGAAGGAGGCGGCGAAATCGAAGCTCTTGCCGTGGGCGTTGGCGTGGCAGGTCAGGCACTGTTTCTTGATGGCATCCTGGTTGTCGTAGACGATGAGCCCGTTCTGCTTGGCCAGGGCGACGTCTTTCATGACATTCAGTTTTTTGTAATCGCTTCCCGGGCCGTGGCAAACCTCGCAGGAGACACCCTCCGCCTTCAGTTCGGCGGACTTCTCGCACAGGGGGGCGTGGCACTTGAGGCAATCGGGGCTCTCGGTGGGGTTCTGGACGTTGGCCTGCTTGGCGTTCTCGGCCGCCTGGGGCGAGCTGAGGGCGGCGAAGGACTGGGAATGCTTGGTGCCCTGCCAGATCGGGTACTGTTTGCCCTGAGTTTCGGTCTTGTGGCAGATGGCGCACTTGGCCGAGCCGACATAGGTGAATGTCTGGCTCGAAAGCACCGCTGCTGCTACCGCCATGATGGCGATGAGGATAAGGGTCTTTTTCATCGGTCCTCCCTGGAATTCAGGGACGCGAACGAAAGCTCGCTGTCCCGCTAAACTTAAATTTCATTTTAGGAAAGTTGCGGGAGTTTGTCAACATTATTCCGATAAATCCTATAAAATTTATAAGGTCAAGCGGAGGGGCCAGGCCGGAGAAGAAAGGGGAGTCCGGGACCGGCTATTTGGGCCGGGTGGACGCCCTCTGGAGGTCGCGAGTCTTCAGGTAGAGCGCGAAAGCCAGGAGGATGATGAAAACGGTGGCGATGATGAGCCCTGTGCGGCGGAATTTGGCCTCCCGAAGCGACGCTTCCCCGCTGACTTTGACCTCGGCCAGGACCTTAGCCCCCTCGCCCAAGCCGGCCTCGATCTCAGAGGGAGACAGCCCGTGGGTAAGGTTGCGGGCGAGGACGAGAGCACTCATGGAGTCCTGGAGCTTGAATTGAGCCTCGCCTACGTCGACCCCCTTCCGTTCGGCTCTGGCCAGGAGGTCTTTGGCCTCAGCGGAAGAAGCGACATAGTTATCTATTCGCTGCTTGATTTCGAGCCCGGTCCGGTGAGGCTCAGTTCCGGCGTCGTGACATTGAAGGCAGATATCGTCTTTGCCGCCCGCCAGAAGCTCATCTGAAGGCTGGAGGATCTTGTGGTTCCCATGGCAAGCCTCGCACTCCGAAATCCCCAGGGCGTCGAAGGCTTCCTTATGGGGGCTCTTGGAGAACAGGTCGCCGGCGCTCGGATGGCACTGCCGGCAGACAAAGGCGATCGAAGTCACCTCGGGTGGGGCGGCGCCGTGGTTTCCGTGGCAGTCGTTGCAGACCGGCGCGCTGAGGTCCTTTTTCTCGAAAAGCGCCCGGGCATGAACGCTCTGCTTGTAGTCATCGACCTGCTGGACGGGTATCCCGTAGGCCTTCATAGTGTCTGCGCTCGAGTGGCAGCGGCCGCAGGTCTGGGGGATGTTCCAGGGAAAGACCTGCGATTTGGGGAAGTTGGCCGACTGGATGCCGTGGACTCCGTGGCAGTCCGTGCAGACGGCGCCGCTGAGGTCGCCTTTTTTCAGGAGCTGGCCGTGCCGGCTGGTCCAATAGAGGGCCAGCTGGTCCATGCGCAGGTTGGGGTTGAATTTCCTCATATAGGCCGAGTCGGAATGACAGGAACCGCAGAACTCCGGGATCTTGGCCCTATCCGGAGATCCCACGAAGGTCCGGTCTTTGGCCAGATCGACGTCCTCCTGGTTCGGGTTCCCGCCGTGGCAGTCCTTGCAGCCAAGTCCGAACTGTTTGTGCACATCGGCATTGAATCCTTCGGCCGGCGCCTTGAGCGCGTCGTCCATCTGGAGATGGCATTCGACACAGGAATCTTGCTGGGCCGAAAGGGGCAGCGGCGCGGAAATGACCAAGATCGCCAACGCTGTGAGATAGCCTCGGCGCTTGACTTCTCGCATGAACACTCCGAGCGGCGTATTCATTTTCCTATGTTCGGCGCCAGATATGTCAGTCCGGTCATGACAACGATATAGGCCAGGATAGCCAGACCGATCACCGTGAAGACCGGGCTCCTCTTTTCCCGGGCCGCCCGCCGGTCCAGGAACGGGACGAGCATCAGCAGGAGTCCGCCCAGCATGAAGCCCAATACAGCCAGCACCTCGCCCTCGATCGTGAAGACGTGGGCGGGGACGAGCTTGAGGGTCGTGAACATGAACGTGAAATACCACTCCGGCTTGATCCCGAGCGGCGTCGAGGAGAAAGGATCGGCCTTCGGGCCTGCCTCCCAGGGGAGAAAGACACAAACAGCGCCCACGACCGCCAGTATGATCAGCCAGCCGAGAGAGTCTTTGAGGATGAACTCAGGAAAAAAGGA
>Ga0153915_10003973_pt1 | contig 13599 bp, 10 predicted proteins | sample Opewatmetagenome_2_FD_107003 | JGI IMG/M metagenome (GOLD analysis project Ga0153915, IMG submission 107003) | Freshwater wetland microbial communities from Ohio, USA - Open water 3 Core 3 Depth 3 metaG | ecosystem: Environmental > Aquatic > Freshwater > Wetlands | place: USA: Ohio, Lake Erie... | reverse complement strand
CAAGACTGCTTTAGAGAAAGTGAGGGCAGCCCAGGAAATGTGGAGGGCTGAAAAAGGTGTCTATTCATTGGATCGAACAGAGCTTCAGACTACAATGAGTGCTCCTGATACCAATATAAGCAAGTATTATACCTGGGCATTTACAGCGACGGGTGCTGCTGCATGGACAGCCCAAGCCACGGCATTGGGAGGTCAAGTACCCGACGGGGACCTAACGATAAACCAGGATGGGGTCAAACTGCCAGCTGACAAATGGGCCAAATAATATTCTAAACAAGAATTGAAATTAAATGGGAAGCAAGATAGTTTTATTTATCTTGCTTTTTTTGTATATTTAAAATAGAAAAAACTGGTATTGCCTATGGACCTATCGATCATCATTCCAATGTTCAATGAAGCTGAGAATGCAGAATCTACCCTATATCAGGTTGAGGCGGCATTGGCTTCCTTTCATGGGACTTATGAGATGGTTGCTGTGAATGACGGGAGCACGGATAATACCCTGGAAGAACTGAAAGGAGTTGCAGAAGAGAATGGAAAGGTAAAAGTGGTTTCGTATTCAAAGAATTTTGGCCGGGGGAGGGCGTTAAGGGAAGGGTTTAAGAGATCAAAGGGAGAGATAGTTGTTTCCATTGATGCCGATCTGAGTTACCATCCACACTACATCCTTGATTTTGTAAAGGCATTGCAGGCCGAACAGGATATCGATCTTGTTATTGCATCTCCGTACATGCCAGGCGGAGAAGTCCAAGATGTCCCATTTCTTCGGCTGTGGGTCAGCAAATTAGGAAATAGAGTCCTTAGATTCGCGATGCCTAACCGGATTTACACTTCCACGGGAATCTTTCGCGCCTACCGAAGAGGGGTTCTCGATTCCCTGGAGCTCGAATCAGATGGAAAAGAAATCCACCTTGAAATTCTGTCCAAGGCATTGGCCCTTGGTTACCGCGTCAAAGAGATGCCTGCGATTCTGACCGGACGAAAAAAGGGGAAATCAAAATTTAGATTTAGGAAGACTAGTCTTACCCATTTGGTCTTTTCTGTTTTTGAAAAGCCGATGATTGTATTTGGTTTTCTTGGCCTCGTTACGCTTGGCATTGGCTTATTAACTGGTTTGTACATTGCTTATTTGAGGTTTTCAGGAGAGTTAACTGCCGGGAGGCCGCTCATTACGTTGGCACTCTTATTGATTTTGGGAGGTATTCAAATACTTTCTTTCGGATTTGTTGCCTTACAAATTGTATCAGTCCGTCGAGAGATTCTCAGGATCCAAAAAGAAAATCTTGAATTGAAGAAAGAGATAGGAGGAAAAGAATGATGACGGAGCTATTTCACCATAAAAAGGATTAAAGGGTCACGAGAAGATCGAAAACGTTTACCGATGGAGCACCAGGGATTATTCAAAACTTTTGGGATGATGACTCTTACCGCGGCAGTTTCTTTGAGTGCGTTTCTTCTTTTTGTTTCTGAACCACTCATTGGCCGGTTTTTGCTACCTTTTTGGGGCGGCGCAGCTCAAATCTGGCTTATTTGTCTAATGTTTTTCCAAGCCATGTTATTGCTCGGATATTTATATGCTCACCTCCTTGCTCATAGAATTGGATTTTGGCACGTGGCCTTGTTGCTCTTGCCTTTGATCAATCTGCCTTTTGGCATTTCAACGGAACCGAGTTTGCAGACCCCGATCCTCTCTTTGTTCATCGTTCTTCTAAGCCATTTTGCATTGCCATTCGCGATACTTTCAACAACCGCCATTGTCGCTCAGTCATGGTTAGCTCGCTCCTCCCTTGGGAAAAGCAATGAACCGTATCCTCTCTACGCCGCTTCAAATGCCGGATCCTTGATCGGTCTGCTTGGTTATGCCTTCCTGATCGAACCCTTGCTGGGTATCAAAATGCAGAGCCTCCTTTGGGGAGGTTTTTATCTCATTTTCATTATACTGATGTCTATAGTGTGGTATTTGCTTAAGCCTGGTCAAGCAAGAGGCGTGAATATCTTGAGCAATCAATCGAATGGGAATCGAGAAAAAGCTCCGAAGCTATCACAATATTGGAAATGGCTGCTGCTGAGCAGCCTGCCCTCTGCACTTTTACTTACTGTAAGTAATTTCATCTCCATGGAAATCGGGTCATTTCCTATGATCTGGATTATTCCTCTTGCGCTTTATCTTTGTAGTTTTGTCATAACCTTTAGAACCAGCGGTGGGGTTCCGAGGCTACTGAGCATTCTTTGGCCAGAAGTCCTTTTACTTGCATCGGCATTTTACTTTGTAAGATTGGATAGTATGGTTATAATCTTTGCGTGCCTCCTCGTCTTTTTTATGATCTGCATTCTGTCTCATGGTAAACTTTACGAAGCCCGTCCCCCCGCAAGATGGCTTACGAATTTCTATCTAACCAGTGCGGCGGGAGGCTTCTTTGGGGGTTGTTCTGTGAGCTTGCTTTCACCGCTTATTTTCAATGGGTATTCTGAATACCCGATTCTGCTTATTATCTCAGGGGCTACTTTTTGGTGGGTGGGTGCGGTATCAATTAAGGAACTCTGGCGCAAAGCCTCATTTTTGACTGCGGCGGGACGGGTGGGATTTATAGGCATCCTCATTGTTCTGATAACGATGGCAGCCTTGCGGGAATTTAATGATACCACGACGAGGTACCGCCACCGCAATTTTTATGGAACATATCGAATTATAGACCAATTATCTTTTGATAAGAAACTCGGTGCCCTGAGGATAATTGTGCATGGCAATACATTACATGGAGCCCAATTTCTTAATCCATCTGCCCAAATGATGCCACTTGCATATTATTATCGCGGTGGTGGAATTTCTGATGTCTATGAGACAACGTCCAAGCCGTGTCGAATAGCTGTTATTGGGCTGGGCGCAGGTGTGATCAGTGCCTATCTTGAAGAGAAGGATGTTCTTACTTTTTTCGAGATAGACCCAGATAATTACGAAATTGCCAAGAAATGGTTTACCTACCTGGATCGCTGCAAAGGGAAGGTGAACGTTGTAACAGGTGATGGTCGCTTATCAATGAAAAACTTTCTAAAAGATGGATCAAAGTATGATCTAATAACAATAGACGCATTTACTGGCGATGGAATCCCAATTCATTTACTGACTAAGGAGGCAATTGAGCTTTATTTAAGTAGATTGAATGAAGATGGGATAATCTTATTTCATATTTCAAACCGCTTTTATAACTTACGGCCTTTGGTTAAATCCACATCTGCAAGTCTCAATCTTTACGGTGTTGCGAATCCCATCATCGAGAAATTCAAATTAGAAAAATATCAAAATTCGAACGATTGTGTGGCTATAGCGAGGACTCCCAAAAGACTGCAGAGATTGATCGAGCGCGGGTGGGTAATGTTCGACGAAAAAGATGGAATCCGCCAAGTGAGACCTTGGACCGATGACTGTATGAGTATTTTCCTACCGCTGATCGAAACGATCAAAAACAATGGGGTTAAGTAGAGGTGAGATCGAGCCAAAACATACTGGAGATTTCGGTTAAGTCGTTGAGGTCGACGGAGTGTTCCATAAATAATTTCTTGGTCTTCCTGTTTTCCCGATGAAGAAATCAATTTTATTTCTGACAAATGCCTATCCAGATTTCGAGGATTCCTATCGAGGCATTTTTATAAAGAAGATGGCCGACTTACTGCGCGTTGACGGATATCAAATTTGCGTTGTGACTCCAAAGATATACCGAGGGAGCCATTATGCTGAAGAACAAAATGGGATAAAGGTTTATCGTTTTCCCTTCTTTGCAGGAGACAAACTGTTGATTGAACGTAATAAAATTCCTTACTTGAGAATGGTTCTGTATTATGCTACGGGTTTCTTCTTGACTATTTATGCTTTGTTGAAGAACAGGTGTCATGTGATCCATGCCCATTGGGCTATTCCAACTGGACTTATTGGTGTTGGGGTTGCTTCCCTTCTGAGAAAACCTCTTGTTGTTACGATTCACGGATCTGATCTCAGGATGGCTCTTGAAAGATCCAACTTTGTTAGAAGGCTTTTTGTTTATGTTTGCAAGAAGGCGGACCATGTTAATTGCGTTTCAGAGGTGCAGAAAAAAGAAGTAGAACGGTTGGGTGTCTCAACTGAAAAAATCTCGACCATTCCAATGGGTATTGAAGCAGCATTTTTAGAGACCGGGGAGAATAGGGGACTGGCATCGAGGAACAGATCTACCACCATTCTCAGCAATCGGAACCTTCTTCCGATCTATAATGTTTCTTTGTTAATTCGGGCCATTCCAATTATCCTTAAGGAGGAACCAGAGACAAAGTTTCGGATCGCAGGGGATGGAAGTGAGAGAAAAGCTTTGGAAAGAGAAGTGGAGAGCTTAAAGATCAGTTCGTCTGTAAAATTCTTGGGGCGGGTAGCACATGAGGAAATGCCACACCTTTTATCTCAAGCAGATATTTATGTATCGACCTCTCTCTATGATGGAACCTCAGTGTCATTACTTGAGGCAATGGCTTCTGGAACATTCCCTGTGGTCACCGGCATCCCCGCAAATAGAGAATGGATTGTTGACGGGGAAAATGGATTTCTGGTTTTTGAACATGAGGAGGAGGTTTTGGCCAAGAAGATTATCGAAGCCATCCGTAATCGTGATTTGTTAGGAAAAAGCCAAGCAAAGAATCGCTCAATTGTTGAGCAAAGGGCTCTCTGGTCAGAGTGTATCAAAAAAGTTAAGAATATCTATATCAATATCGTTGGTTCCTGAAGTTGGAAATGGTACAGAATTTGCTTATTTTCTAACATAAGAAACCACAATTGTGGCACTATGAGGAACCCAGTTTTTCAAATTTTCTTTTAAATTCAATTAGTTAAGTAAAATATTATTTTTTTGCCTTCTATGTTCAAGTGCTGAACGGCTTACAAAAATAGTGTTTTAATTTACAAAAGTTGCCGAGAGAAAAGTGAACAGTCGATGGGTCAGGATGAGGATGCCAGTTTCGCAAATGGGTGTTTGTAGGAAAGTCGGTTGCCGTCGTCAAGACTCCTATCGAAGCTCATTCAATGAACCTGGATACACGAGCTTTCCTCTATCCGGGTTTCTTATTTCGATACCAGCACTGTCACCGTTCCCCTTTAGATCAAACTGGTTGTTAAGACAAAGATGAAGATCGAAAGCCCAATCATCTTTAAACCATCTGAAGAGATGAGAGACCTCCGGCTTCTCGAGGAGTTAGAGAAAAATCCTATTGTTTCGCAACGCGAGCTGAGCAACAAATTCGGCATCGCTCTGGGGGTAACGAATTCCTGTCTGAAGAGAATGGCCAGGAGAGGATGGATTCGAATCCGAGGCCTGAACCATCGGAAAATCGGCTACTACTTAACTCCTAAAGGGTTTACGGAGAAAGCACAACTTACTTTGCACCTGCTTTCTTACACAGTTCACCACTATTCAGAATTGAAAAAGATCATCAGTCAAAGACTATTAGAAATGCAGGGCAAAGGGTTGCAGAGGATCGTTTTCTACGGAGTGAGCGACGAGATGGAGGTAGCTTATATCACCCTGCAGGGAGTGGATCTAAGGCTGGTTGGCATTGTCGAAGACGATGAAAAAATAGTATCTCGAGTCATCTTTGGCTATGAAATAGAACCTGTGAGTCGTGTACAGGAACTCAAGCCGGAGTGCATCTTGATCACGTCTTTGGACGGGGGTGCGAAGAGAAAAGAGAAACTCCATTCCCTTGTAGACGGGAAAAAAGTTTATATCACCGACATTTGCGTAAGATAGTTTAAGGATTTTTTGAAATGATCAAAATGTGTATGATTACTCACGACCAATTAGAGAAAAAATCTCCTAAGGCTGATCTCATTCGATTCAAATGCCTCGGAGAAACTCTGGCGAAAAACGCGATCGACGTGACTTACCTCGCCTCGAGCGAGAAAGGACGATTCGAAGAAGGTTTCTTCAAAGGTTCGAAGGTGTACAAACTTCCTTGTGTCACGCGAGTCAAAATCATTCAGCTGCTCTGTTTTTACATGTCACTTCTTCCTGCTTTGCTGCGGATCAGGCGGCATGGGAGATTTCACATCATTTTCGTGAACTCCGTTTTTTCGGTTCCGTGTGCATTGATGCTTAAGTGGATGTCTGGAAATGGTTGCATTCAGTTCGACCTGATGGGCATCCTTTCCGAAGAGAAATTTCTTAGATTACCGAAGAACTTTTGGTTCAGGATTACGAAGAAACTCTTTTCGTTCGTGGAGAATATTCTCTTATCGCGGGTCGATTTTATTACGACCATCAACGATCAGCATAGGCAAATCCTTCTCAAGCGCACCACAAAGCCGGTCTATGTGATTCGGGATGGAGTGCACGAGGACATATTAAAACACCCCTTCAACCTGAAAAAGGAAAAGAAGGATACCGTGAGAATAGTGTTGATCTTTGTCGGACAATTGAATCATTCTCGCCTCGACCCTCTTTTTAGAATCATGCAAGACGTAATAGCCGACTTACCCTTCCTGTATCTCCAGATTCTAGGCTCCGGCCCCCAGCTTGATTATTATAGGAAGATGGCGAATACCATGGGACTGGAAGAAAATATATGGTTTGAGGGTTATATTCCACACGAAAGAATATTCGATTATATCGCAAGGGCGGATATTGCCTATACCGATGATTGGTCCATTAATGGATTTCCAATGAAGGTCTTCGAATATTTGGCCATGGGGAAACCTGTTATCGCAGAAGAAACTGAGAGCATTAAGGAGTTGTTCAGAGATAATGAAAACGGTTTGTTATATAAGAATGAAAGCGCCTTAAGAGAAAAGATCCTAATGTTAGCCAAAGATGAGAAATTGAGAAGAAGAATAGGGGGAAATGGCAGGCGATTAGTAGAGGATCACATATGGGAAGAAAGGGGAAAGGAACTCCATTCCATCTATCGAAAGCATATCGAATCAATTGGGGAGGTATGAAAGTGGTCTATTTTTCCCCGTCGGCACTATGAGGAGGGGTTAGAGATGAATTGCTTCCCGATCTTAGACGGATAAGAAGATTGATGAGCGACCGGATGAATATGGGCCAAAATCGATATGACAAACAATAAAAGTCAAAAAATTATACTTGTAAGCTATCACTTTTCTTCCGAGTACGAGACAGGGGGAATCCGAGTTCGTAAATTTGCGAAATATTTGCCTCAACATGGCTTTGACCCTATAATCGTAACAAGGAAAAGGAAGCATCTGCGGCAATTCAACGGGAGAATTGTTTTTCTCCGAACAATTCCCATCAAATGGCCCTTTCATTTGGAAGCCTTTACTTGGATTCCAAGCCTTTTCTTGACTTGCGTGAGATTAATTAGAAGTGAAAAAATCAGAATATTGTTCTTCTCATGTGGACCATTCTCTGCTGCCTTAATAGGAATCCTATTAAGAAAAGTTTTTAAGGTAAAGTTGGTATTGGATTTTAGGGATTATTGGACCATCAGTCCCTACCTTCCCAAAATTCCACGGTTTAATCAATTCCTAAATATTTTTCAAAAACCTTTGGAAAGAATGCTTCTTAAATCAACAGACAGGTTAATTACCATTCAAAAAACGATGGAGGAGAGTTATGAAAAAACCTTTCCTTTTCTGACAGGAAGGGTAGGTACCATTTTTAACGGGTTTGAAAAAGAGGATGTATCCGGTCCCGATCATAAGTTATTCGAAAAATTTACAATATTGCATTTAGGAAATATTCATATGGATTTAAACCCCTTTTATCCATTGATTTTTCTTGATTCTCTTCAAAAAATGAGGGACGAAAAAACTATTGATGAATCGTTTTTCCAGGTGTTATTGATAGGTGAAAAATTCGAATTTGTTAGCAGAAAAATCCAGGCGTTGGGGCTTTCTGGAATAGTAAGAAATATAGAAAGACTCCCACATAAAGAAGCACTCGTGTTTCTAAAGAGATCCCACCTTCTTTTATTAATCACGGAGACAGAAGGCATAATGACTTCTAAGATATTTGAGTATATTGCGACAGGAAAACCCATCTTGGCCTTGATAAAAGAAGGAGAGATAAAGGATCTCATAGTAAAATACTCAAAACATTCTTATCCGCTCATTCGTCCTAATATTGAACAATTAGTCAAAGCCATTAAGGATTGCATGGAGAATTATTCATATAGAAGTAATGTGCCAGGCGAGTCGTTTTTAGCTATTTATAATCGTGAAAATCAAACGAAGCAATTGGTCATGGTCCTGAATGAATTATTGGAAAAATAGGAAGGTCGAGGTGGGATCTTGAAAGTTCTTTTTATTACGGCCTGGTATCCGACAAAAGAAAACCCGATCAGTGGAATTTTTGTTCGCGAGCATGCGAAGGCAGTCTCGATCATTGGGGATGAGGTGGTTGTTATTCACAGTGAGCGATCGAGAAGATATATAAAGGGACTTTACAAGGTATCAGAAATGGTCGAAGAGGGAATTCGCACGCTCCGAATATCTTACTTTCCTTCTCCCCTTCGACCTCTCAACTACCTCTTTTACCTCTGGGGAATCTTAAGGATTTCGAGTCGGCTGCTTCACACCGGATTCAAACCGGAAGTGATTCACGCCCATATATTCTCCGCGGGAGTACCCGCTGTTATCCTGGGCCGGTTATGTGGGATACCTGTCGTCATCACGGAACACTGGCATGGGTTTCCACAAAAGAAGTTAAATTTGATGGAAACGCTGACGGCAAAGATGGCCATGAATCATGCCCACTGGATCCTACCCGTAAGCCGATGTTTGCAGAAGGGGATTGAGGCTTATGGGATCAAGGGAAGATTTGAAATTGTTCCCAATATCGTCGATACGGCGCTCTTCTACCCCGCCGGCAAAGAGCAGAAGCATAACAATCAAAAAAAACTCCTTTTCGTGGGTTCTTTAAGCCCGATAAAAGGCCTCCCTTTCCTTTTTCAAGCCCTTGCCAAGCTACAAAAAGTGGAGCACAACTGGCAACTTGATATAGTCGGAGACGGACCAGGACGGCGAGAATATGAGCATTTGGCCGCTACATTAGGCCTTACTGGTAAGGTTACATTTTATGGGCTCAAATGTAAGTTAGAAGTGGGCGAGTTTATGCGTCGGGCGGATCTATTGATTTTGCCCAGTATTTGGGAGAATCTTCCGTGTGTCATTATTGAAGCAATGGCGAGTGGGTTGCCAATAATATCGACATGCACAGGAGGTATTCCAGAAATTGTTGACCAGCACATCGGCGTTTTAGTACCCCCTTGCGATCCAGACAAGCTCTCTGAGGCTTTATTGGGGATGATCGAATCACTTGGTCGATTCGATCATGCAGCCATTTCGAAAAAAGCTGATAGATATCGTCCCGAAGCCGTCGGACGATTGATTCATTCTGTTTATGAAAGGTGTGTCTCTGGATGAATCCTTATATTAAACTTCCCAAGGTTCCCATCGCCTATGGGCGACAGGATATAATCCTTATCAAGTGCCGGGACAAGCAAGTGTTGCATCTCGGATGCGTCGACAGAGGGCACCTGTACGAAAGGTTTAAGCGTAACGAACTCATGCACCAGAGGCTGGCAGCTGTTTCAAAAGAACTGTGGGGCGTTGACATCGATGAGAAAGGCATTGAGTACTTACGCTCTCAAGGTTTTGGGAACCTTCTGGTGGGAGACATCTGCAGTCTGGATAGGCTACAGGGGTTGCAAAACAAATTTTTTGACGTGATTGTGGCAAGTGAAGTTTTGGAACATCTCCAAAACCCTGGGTTCTTTTTGGAGGGTGTGAAAAGTTTCATGAAACCTGGAGATACAGAACTCGTCTTAACGGTACCAAATGCCTTTCGGATCGACAACCTCTTCTGGCTTTTTCGAGGAGTGGAGTATGTTCATCCAGACCATTATTATTGGTTCTCTTATTATACGGTCTGTCACCTCCTTGAGAAGAAGGGGTTCGACGTGAAAAGTGTCACGGTCTATTCCTTTCAAAAACCTGGGATCTTGGCTCACAAGGGATTGTTGGAGGGTTGCACACCGTCCGAGGAGCAGCAAACGTTCTTCGTGAAAAAGTGCATGGGTTATATTTCGGCGTTACCTAAACGACTGATAACCTCTTTTCTGCTGAAAAGGTCACCTTTTTGGGGAGATGGGATTATCCTGGTGGCACGGATAACACGATATGGTGGATGAAGAAGGTTCTATAAAGGCGTTCAATGGAGGCCGGCAGGATGCGGAACACGGCGAGTTTGTAAGAGACGTGATTTCCACTTTTCTCGTTCAAGTGGTCTCCTTATTCTTGTCGATCGGGATAGCAGCCATCATCGCCCGTCAATTAGGCCCCGAGGGGAAAGGTCTGCTTTCGCTGGCACTGCTCGTTCCTGGGATGTTAGGAACTTTTCTAAACTCAGGAATTGGCATCGCCAACGTCTACTTTACAAGTTCAAGACGTCTGGATGTGGCAACACTCACGGCAAATTCGCTAACGATGGCAGGTATCGCCACAGCAGTGGGGGTAGGCATCATCGCTCTTTTATGGGCCATGAAGTGGACCGAAGGACTGGTTCCCGGCGTTCCTATTGGGCTGGTCTGGCTTGCGACGATTGGACTCCCCCTCGGGTTACTCAGTGGATATTTTGGTGCAATTCTGCAAGGGCTTCGACAAATCACCAGAATAAACGCAGTCAGTCTCTTTCAGATGGGTCTGACGTTGGTGTTAACATTCCTCTTCATTATTAAACTCGACCTCGGGGTCGTAGGTGCCTTACTTGCTACTTTAGGAGGAAGCGTTTTTGCCACTATCGGGATGAGTTATCTTCTCGACCGCCAAGGAGGGTCGTTTGCGCCGAGATGGCATCTTCCAACCATTCACACGACTCTCTCATTTGGCTTGAGAGGGCACATCGGAAATGTGCTTCAATTCTTCAATTATCGATTGGACATGTTTTTTGTAAACTATTTCCTGGGGCCAGCAGGAGTTGGAATCTACAGCGTTTCGGTGGGAATAGCAGAACTCTTGTGGTATTTCCCAAATGCGGTAGGGTTCATCATCTTTCCGAAGGCAGCATCAACTCGGGCGGAGGTGATGAATCTCTTCATCCCTCGGGTCTTCCGAATCGTTCTTGGATTGACAGTGCTCGGAGCAGTCGGGCTCGTATTTCTGGGAAGACAGCTCATTCATTTGGTTTTCTCGTCCTCCTTCAGTTCCGCCTATCTTCCCTTGGTTGCCCTGTTGCCCGGGGTGGTGCTTCTTGGAGGTGCAAAGATATTGAGCAATGATATAACAGGGAGGGGTTATCCCCAGTATAACTCTATCAACTCCGGTGTAGCGGCGATCCTCACCGTTATACTAGATTTGGTGCTCATTCCTTCCTATGGAGTGTTAGGGGCAGCCCTTGCCTCGAGCATTGCCTATGGAATAATTTTTGTGATAGCTCTCTGGTTCCACCGGGTGGTCAGCCAACGACCGAAGGGAGCTCTTTTCGTTTAATATGGATCGAACGTTGAGATTGTTGTCGAGAGATCAGTCGTTCAAAACGAGTCCTATGGGAAGAAAGAGGACTATCTACTTCCTCATCGTCTGCCTGATAGCGTGCCTTTGCTTTGGGATATACGCGAATTCTCTCAAAAACGACTTTGTTAATTGGGATGACCCTGGATTAATTCTAAAAAATCAAAAGATTCAAAATTTGAGTTTAGATAACATTAAGCAAATATTTACTCCGAAGAAGGCAACCACATTCCAACCAATTCGTGTTCTCAGCTACGCCATTGATTATCACTTCTGGAAGCTTGAGCCCATGGGTTACCGGATTACCAACATCTTTTTCTACGCTCTTACCTGTATCATGATTTTTCTTATAGTGCGCCGACTTTCTAGCGACTTAAGAGAGCGAGCGGCCTCCGATTCTCACGAACGAGTCGCTATCTTTGGAAGCCTTCTATTTGCCGTTCACCCGGTACATGTAGAGGCAGTGACTTGGCTTGCCGGTCGCAAAGAGGTGCTTCAAGGGTTCTTTTTCTTTCTCGGATTTTACCTGTACCTACGAGCGAGAGAACAGGCTCAGACAAAGAGGATTTTCTATTTCGGTCTCGTTCTCCTCGCTATCCTTCTTGCTGTCCTCTCAAAACCCTCTGCTGTTGTCTTCCCAGGGGTGGTCATCGTCTATGAGATAGCAATGAGAAAGGAAAAGTTACTTCAGTACATCAAAGGTCATTATTTGTTTCTTATCTTATCTTTAATGATATCAGCCATTTTTACTTCTATTCTAATGAAGGTAATGATCGAAGCTGGCGGGATCAAGCCATATTATGGGGATAGTTTTCTAAAAAATGCTCTTGTTTGCATATACGCTTTTTTAAGAAGCATCAAGATGATCGTTGCTACCTTGAATTACTCAGCCGCCTATTCATTCGCTGTTACCCTGCCCGTATTTCATATAAGAAACATCATCTATTCCTTGCTTACGCTTCTTCTATTTGCATTCAGTGTATACTCGCTTCGTTGGACGCGAGTCATATTCTTTGCGTTTCTATTCTTCGTCGTGACAATTTTTCCATACTTGAATATTATTCCTATAAGCACTCTTTTAGCTGATCGATATGTTTTTATCGCTTCTTTTCCTTACGTCTTTCTTCTTGGAATTCTCTTCGATCGGCTATATGTCTTCAGACACAAGAGATGCTCAGAAGGTTTCTTCAAATTACTGTCTGTTTCACTTCTTGTGTTTCTACTGATAGCTTATGCTTTTATGACAATTCAGCAAAATAAAATATGGAAAAACAGTTTTACATTATGGGCGGATGCGGTAGAGAAGTCTCCTAGAAGTAATACAGCCAACAGCATGATGGGCATAGTCTATATGGAATTAGGCATGGATCATGAGGCAATAAAGTACCTTGAAAAGGCAATCTCAATCCTTCCATACGATTATCAGTCAATAAATAACCTTGGCATTGTTTACGGAAGGTTGGATCAACCTGAAAGGGCTTTAAGGGAACTTATTGCAGCGATTGGAATAAAACCTGATGATGACGCAATCAAAATTAATCTGTCTCTTTTCTATCAGGGGCAGAAGGAATATAGAAAGGCAGAGGATATTCTAAAATATCTGATATCAAAAAATCCCGAGAACGCTATCCTTCATTTTAGATTAGGATTGCTTTACAAAGAGTCGGGACAATATGAGAGAGCTGTTTCAGAACTGCTGAAATCAATGGAGTTATCCCCGCATATCATGAACCCCTATGAGGAACTTGGGAATATCTATGCGAGCAAGATTAAAAATTGGGAGAAAGCAAGATATTATTATGCAAGGGGAATTGAAGCAGTCCCGGTAGCCAAGTCGAGGGTGGAAGACCTAAGGTGGATGGTTCAGGATTTGGAAGCGTACCGGTAGAATATCGGGGATTGCAGATGGTAGATGGCTGATTTCAGGGAGGAAGTACTTAAATGCTGAGTGTCGTTTCGATTATCTTTGGTGCATTGATCGGCAGTTTTCTAAATGTCTGTATTATCAGACTGCCTAAAGAGGAGTCTATCATCACCCCCGGCTCACATTGTCCTCATTGTAAAAGGCCGATTAAGTTCTACGATAATATCCCCTTGATCAGTTACATTTT
>Ga0153915_10003972_pt1 | contig 13601 bp, 7 predicted proteins | sample Opewatmetagenome_2_FD_107003 | JGI IMG/M metagenome (GOLD analysis project Ga0153915, IMG submission 107003) | Freshwater wetland microbial communities from Ohio, USA - Open water 3 Core 3 Depth 3 metaG | ecosystem: Environmental > Aquatic > Freshwater > Wetlands | place: USA: Ohio, Lake Erie... | reverse complement strand
TTGCCTCCATCGATGAAGGAACCCATCTTCCGAAACTTCTCATAACGTAGTTTGAGCAGGGTCTCCGGACTCAGTTTCTCCAGCTCGCTCAAATGCCTTTCCACCACCTCTTTGAGAGTATGAGCCATGGTCGGGGGATCTCGATGCCCTCCTCCTAGCGGCTCCTTCACCACCTCGTCAATCACCCCTAATTGAAAGAGATCCTGGGCAGTCAGTTTCAAGGAGTCCGCAGCGACCTTTCCTTTTGTCCCGTCTTTCCATAGGATGGCCGCACATCCCTCCGGAGAGATGACCGAGTAAATGGAATACTCGAGCATCAAGACGCGATCTCCCACGCCGATGGCCAGCGCCCCGCCACTGCCCCCCTCTCCGATCACCACCGTGATGATAGGGATCCGGAGCATCATCATTGCTTTCAAGTTCCTGGCAATGGCCTCTGCCTGTCCGCGCTCTTCCGCACCCACTCCCGGGTACGCCCCGGGCGTATCGATCATCGTCAGCAGGGGTTTCCCGAATAATTCAGCGAGCTGCATCAGCCGCAGGGCCTTTCGATATCCTTCGGGGTGAGGCATCCCGAAATTGCGACGAACCATTTCCTTAGCGTCCGTTCCCTTCTGGTGAGCGATCAGGACCACCGATCGTCCATTCAGCTTACAGAGACCCCCCACGACCGCGGGGTCGTCCCCGAAGCTTCGATCGCCGTGAAGCTCAATAAAATTCTCAAGCATAGAGCGGAGGTAATGGGAAGCCTTGGGACGGTCAATATGCCTAGCCAGTTGCGTAATCTGCCATGGCGTCAGGTTGGAGAAGACCTCCTGCTGCAAACGCTGGAGTTTGACCTCCAGGTTTTTGAGCTGTTCGCTAAAATGAATCTGTTTGTCTCTCGAAAACCGTTTGAGGTGTTCGATCTCATTTTCTAATTCAACGATGGGTTTCTCAAAATCGAGATAGTGTCTAACCATTCCACTCGCCCAGTCATTCAAGGGAGATTCGCGACGATTGAAAAAGGGTCCGGAGGTGGTCTTGAAAATGAGAAGACGGTTCCACCGTAAACTGGTCTGAAAAAGCGATCACGGTCTCCTGCTCCCTGGCATCGACCAGATGAAGCCAAACTTTGTAATCGCCCTTGTTTTCGACAATCAACCCCTTTAACTCCTCGAGCTGTGGGGGAGTCAACGAAGCGAGAGGGATCTTGAGGTGGAGGGTCTTCCAAGACAGAGGGGTCACCTCTGAAAGGGGTTGAACCTCGGTCGCTTTGATCTTTACATGTTCGTCCGATGGGTCCAACGTGCCCCGAACTAAAATAGGGTCGCTCCCCCTCACATAAGGTAAGGCCGCTTTGAACACCTCCGGGAAAAGAATCACTTCCACGAACCCTTTCGTATCCTCCAGGGTGAGGAACGCCATGCGATCCCCTTTCTTCGTCACGATCTCCTTCAACTCGCTGACCAACCCGCAGATTTTGACGTCGCCTCCATTCTTTCGCGCCATGAGGGTGGACGTGTCGTCGGAAGTGTGTCTCCGGATCACCTCTTGAAATTGTGTCAGGGGATGGCGAGTGATGTAGAAGCCGATCGTCTCTTTCTCAAAGGTGATCAACTGGCTCTCAGGAAATTCATCTATGTCAGGATAGTGGACCTCTTCCCTTCGCTCCGAACTCATCCACATGCTGAGCTGGGCTTCTTCCCTCTTTCGCTGGGCCGACTGCGACCGTTCAAGCAGATCATCCAGAAAGGTCAGCATCTGGGACCGATGCACTTTTGAGAAATCAAACGCCCCACATTTGATCAGGCTTTCAATCACTCGCCGGTTAACCTTTCGGAGATCCATTCGGTTACAGAAATCATGAAGGGACGGGAACTTTCCTCCGGCGTCGCGTTCGGTCAAAATCACGTCGATCGCCGCATCCCCCACATTCTTGACCGCTGCCAACCCAAACCGAATCTGGCTGCTCACCACGGTGAAGTTTCTGTAGCTCTCATTGATATCGGGGGGCAAAATCTCAATCCCGAGTTCCCTGCACTCCGCAATGTACTTGACAATCTTGTCCGGGTTCTGAACTTCGCTGGTCAGCGAGGCCGCCATGAATTCGATGGCATAATGGGCTTTCAGGTAGGCTGTTTCATAGGCCAGGAGGGCATAGGCCGCACTGTGAGATTTGTTGAAACCGTACTCAGCGAACTTGGCCATCAGATCAAAAATCTTCTCGGCCTTACCGCGAGGGATCCGTTTTTTTCGTGTCCCCTCGAGGAATCTCTCCTTCTGCATCTCCATCTCTCGAGGATCCTTCTTCGACATTGCGCGACGGAGAATATCGGCATCCTCGAGGCTAAAATTGGCCAGAGTGCTGGCAATCCTCATCACCTGCTCTTGATAGACAATGACCCCGTAGGTATCTTCTAAGATGTCTTCCAGTTCTTGGGTCTCATAACGGATCGATTCCTTTCCGTGTTTTCTCTTGATGAATTCTTCCACCATGCCACTGCCCAGAGGTCCGGGTCGATAAAGGGCCACCAGGGCAATGATCTCCTTGAAACTTTCCGGCTTCAGCTTGGTCAGCAGATCCCTCATCCCTGAGCTTTCCAACTGAAAGATGCCCAAGGTGTCCCCTGAGCCCAGAAGGGCGAACGCTTTTGGATCATTGAGGGGAATCTGTGAAAGGTCGATTTTCACCCCTCGTTCCTTCTCAACAAGCTGAATCGTGTTGTTGACCACCGTCAGTGTTTTGAGCCCGAGAAAATCGAATTTCACCAAGCCGATCTTCTCGACATCTTTCATGGAGTATTGCGTCATCACCTCCCCATCTTGTCCTCGGTAAAGAGGCAGGTATTCCATCAAAGGTTTGTTGGCAATCACCACCCCTGCTGCGTGTGTGGAGGCATGACGGGCCAGTCCCTCCAAGGTTTTCGCAATCCGGAAAAGGGATTCGATCCGAGCGTCCTTCTTGATCAATTCTCTGAGCCTGGGTTCCTGATCCAAGGATTGGTCGAGCGTAATGTTCAGGGTACTGGGGATGAGTTTGGCAATACGATCCACATCCGCATAGGGGATTTCCATCACGCGGCCGACATCGCGAATGACAGCCCGTGCCTGCATCTTTCCGAAGGTGATGATCTGAGCCACATTTTCTTTGCCATATTTTTCCATGACATAGTGGATTACATCGTCCCGTCCCTCCATACAGAAGTCGACATCCACATCGGGCATGCTGCTTTTTCGACCCGGGTTCAGAAACCGTTCAAAGAGGAGGTCATATTCGATCGGATCCAGATCCGTAATGTTCAGGCTGTAGGCGACCAAGCTTCCTGCGGCAGACCCTCTCCCCGGACCGACGGGGATTCCTCTTCCTTTTGCAAAATGGATGAAATCGGCCACAATTAAGAAGTAGCCGGCGTAGCCCATGGATTTAATAATGTTCAACTCCTCCTCAAGCCGGGTCCAGTAAGGGGCCGACCATTCGTTGAAATCCTCTCGCTCCCTGTGAGAACTCAACCGCCGCTCTAACCCTTCCCGGGACAATCGGTCCAGGTTGCTGCTCAACGTCTCTCCCGGGGGGACGGAAATTCTTGGAATATGTTTCTCTTCGAACTTCAATTCGAGATTGCAGCGCTCAGCGATCTCCACCGTATGGACTAACATCTCGGGATGCCCTTTAAAAAGATCCCGCATCTCCTCCGGGGATTTAAAATAGAATTCGTCGGACGCGAATCGCATCCGATCGCTCTCTCCGAGAGTCTTACCCGTCTGGATACACAGAAGAGCCTCATGGGCTGGAGCATGTTCTCGGTGAAGGTAATGGCAGTCGTTCGTGGCCACCATCCGAAGCGAACGCTGATGGGCGATTTCCAGAAGGCGCTCATTGAGGAGTTCCTGGTTCTCAACACCGTTGTGCTGGACCTCAATGAAAAAACGGTCCCGATCAAAAATCCTCTCATACTCCTCCGCCGCCTGGAGGGCCTGCTTCATTTCTCCCCTGCCGGCAAGGACAGCGACCTCTCCTTTCATACAGCCACTTAAGGACACCAATCCCTCATGATGGTGACTTAAGAGCTCCTTATCGACCCTGGGTTTGTAGTAGAACCCTTCGAGATGAGCCAGGCTGACCAATTTCAAGAGATTGAAATATCCTGTCCGATTCATCGCCAGGAGCGTCAGATGATAGGCCCCCTCGCCCGGCCCGGATTTCTTCTCAAATCGGCTTCCTGGAGCCACATAGATCTCGCAGCCCACAATGGGCTTGATCCCATGCTGAATAGCCTTTTGATAAAATTCGATGGCACCAAACATGTTCCCATGGTCGGTTAGGGCTACGGCATCCATTCGGTATTTCTTGGCCAGCTCAAACATCTCTTCGAACCGGATCGCTCCGTCCAGAAGGCTATACTGGCTGTGGACATGAAGATGGATAAAATCAGCGTGTTGCATCATTGGCGACGTAACAATGGTTGAGGTTAAGGTAACGATGCCCGTTTAACCGTTGGGTTAGGCCGTTGGGTTTTATAGATCCTGCCTCTGGCCCACATCCTCACAGCAGACTGGGATCTTTGCCTTAGACTTGATATCCTATAGTCTCTCCTATTCCCATTCGATCGTACTCGGCGGTTTTGAACTGATGTCGTAAACGACCCGATTCACGCCCTTCACCTCATTGATAATTCGGTTGGCAATAACTTCTAGGAGAGGATCAGGTAGCCGGACCCAGTCGGCGGTCATCCCATCCTGGCTCTCTACGACCCGCAAGGCGATCACGTTCTCATAGCTCCGTTCGTCGCCCATCACTCCCACGGTCTTCACAGGAAGCAGCACCGCAAAGGACTGCCACACCTGATCGAGGAGTTTGCCTCTTGCCATTTCTTCCAGCACGATTTCGTCGGCCGCTCTCAGGATGTCCAGCCTCTCCCGAGTCACCTCTCCAATGACCCGGATGGCGAGGCCGGGTCCAGGAAAAGGTTGCCGTTTGATCATGGCCTCTGGCATCCCCAAGACCCTACCCAGTTTTCTGACTTCATCCTTGAACAGTTCCCGGAGAGGTTCAACCAGCTTCAGCCGCATCCTTTCTGGCAGCCCACCCACATTGTGGTGGCTCTTGATCGTCGCCGAGGGGCCTTTCGCAGAAATACTCTCGATGACGTCCGGGTACAGGGTCCCTTGAGCTAAGTATTTCACCCCACCAATCCTTTTCGCTTCCCTCTCAAAGATGGTGATGAAATCCCTTCCGATCCTCTTCCTCTTATCCTCGGGATCGGCCACACCTTTCAATGCCCTTAGAAAATGGTCCTCCGCATTGACATAGATTAGAGGTATTCTAAAATAATGACGGAACAAATTCACCACCTGAGATGCTTCGTTTCTCCTGAGGAGTCCATTATTCACGAAAATGCATCGGAGGCGGCGACCGATCACCCGGTGGAGCAGAACCGCCACCACGGTAGAATCAACGCCTCCACTCAGGCCGCAAATCACCTTCCCTGAGGCGATCTGCTTTTTCAGATCTCGTGCCGTCTGGTCCAAAAAAGATCTCATCGTCCAGAGATGAGTACACCCACAAACAAGGAAGAGAAAATTCTTGAGGATGGATAGCCCTCGAGGGGTATGCACAACTTCCGGATGGAATTGAAGCCCGTAGAGTCCCTTCCGCGAGTCTTCCATTGCTGTGAGGGGTGTGTTTCTTGAACGTGCGGTCGCCCGAAATCCAGGGGGCAAAGTCCGCAATTGATCTCCGTGGCTCATCCAGACTTCGAGCGGACCCCCTTTTCGACCCAGACCTTTGAAAAGCTTGCTCTTTCCTTCGAGAACCAGATTGGCCTTCCCATATTCTCTCCTCTTCGAACGGCTGACCCGTTCACCCAGGAGGTAGCCCATCAATTGCATGCCATAGCAGATTCCTAAGATGGGAATCCCTAGACTCAGGATGGCTGGATCACAATGGGGGGCATTCTTTTCGTAGACGCTTGCCGGGCCTCCGGACAAGATGATTCCCTTGGGAGCAAATGATTTGACCTCTTCCACCCTCATGTCATACGGATGAATTTCGCTGTAAATCTGACATTCCCGCACCCTCCTCGCAATCAGCTGAGTGTACTGGGAACCAAAATCGAGAATGAGGATCTTATCGAAAGGAATGCGTCTCTGCAGGGTCATCTTCAGACTCTTGCTTGTGACTCAACAGCAATCGACGCCAGAAGGCTGTCTCTCAATGTTTCAAGAGATATTGGCCGTCTTTGCGTTCGTAGCCATAGGATATCCCTTTTCGGTAGAAAAGGTCGACCGGATCGAGGAGCCCTGCCGTGACCACTGCATCGAGACGATCCGGATACTGCCCCTTCTCGAGATAATAGATCTCGAGTGCCTCTTGGACGCGGTGAAGCTGGACCTCTTGGGCATACTGCACCGGGACTTCGAATTCGACCGACGCGATCCGGGAGTCTCGAACATGATATAAGAGGCTGGGTTTGAAATAGACGAAGAGGAAGAGGATGAACAACAGGAACCCTCCATAGTAGGCGAAACCGAGAGCGTCCCGAAGGTTGATCTTGCTCACCTTCTTCACCAGGTTCGGAGTTTGGACCCCCCCCACCTCAATGAGCCCCATTTCGAGCAATCCATTCAGAATCTCACTCGTATTGAACCGGCCCAACAGGCTTCGATCGATGATCTCTTCAGCCGTCCGCACCCCGTCCACCAGTTGGTAGATCAGTTCCTGCTCCGACGTCAGCTTCTCCGTCAGGCCGTTCCCGCGTGTCTCACCCTCCGAAGACTTCCGCTCGGCCCCCTGCCCCCGTTCGAAGACTAAGTGCGGAGAGTAGATCTTTTTCTCGATCTCTGCCCATTCATCCACCATCCGCAGGATATTGAGTAACACCTGTTCGGTGCTCAGGGCAAAAGGGATCTTCTTATAGCTTTCCACGAGCCTCAGATCAAAGTTAAATATTCCGTCTTCCCACCAGAAGAGATCATAAATCGTCTCGTAAACCTGGTTCGAAATAACTTTCAGGACATCCTCTTTGGTGAGCAGCTGGAGCTCGACCAGAATCTCACCAAGGTATTTATGCGTCCCTTTTTGAATCCGGAGGACCCGCTCCAACTGGTCTTCACTGATCAATTTTGCCTTCACCAAAATCTCACCGATCAGATCCTTCTTGCCCCGGTAATTCGAGAACACGTGGACAATCATTCCGTCCACAAAGTAGATCTCGACAATCTTTTTTCCTTTCCGGATCTTCAGGACGCCGGTCTTCAGTTGTTGGCCGATCAGTTGAACGATCTCTGTGATGCTGAAGTCCTTCAGAGTGCCCTGTAATGCCATACGTCTCCCCTCATGCTCTATCAGAGGTCCCTTTTAGGTCGTGTTTTCCTCTCTATGCTTCACCCACGGGATCTCCCCTCTCTCATGAGATCCGTCCTCACGATCCGCTCAACTCTTTTCCAAATTTCGGCTTCAGTCCCCAGATCTGTCGCAGGGTCAGAAAATAGACCAGGACGAACAGTGCCGCCCAGAGCAAAAGCCCCCAAAACGTTTGTGAGGCTCCTGCGGAAGGACGATCCAACACTCCCCGCCAGTAAACCCATTTAAGGATGAAGACGAAAAAGAGGAAAAGGAAGAGGAGCCCCCGGTAGAAGTAACCTTGCCAGAGGTGACCGAAACCCACAAAGAAGAATGAGAGAAACCGGCCGATGACATGCGTCTCTTTCTGAAATTGTTGAACCTGAAGAGATTTCTTTTCCACGATCTTCGGGTGAAGTTTCTCCTTTTGAACAAAAATTCGATAGCAGTTGAAACAAATGAACTCTTGATCCGACGCCCCGAGATAGAACCGGTGGGTCGGACTTCCACACATGGGGCAGCGGGTCAGGAAACGTTTGGCTCGGCTGTACCGGGACATCCCCACGAGGAATCCAAGAAAAAGGATCGGGACCAGAAAGGAAGCTCGGGATGGAATCTTTTCGAACCAAGCCTTAAACAAGCGGAACAGAAAACCTTCCCGGCCGCTGTAGTACGACAGGAACCTTTTCCACAATCTTCCCTCGGGCAACGTTTCGTCGATCACCAATCGGTTGATAGGGACCGAACCCGAGGCGTCTTCGATCGTCGAATAAAGATCAATCAGTTGCGGATCCAGCTGCCGAGCCTTTTGAAAGGCTTGATCCGACTTGCTTGAGAGAAAGGTTTGTTGGGAATACGCCCGGTAGAGATTGAAATAGTAAGATCCCTTGGATGGGTTCAGTCCGACCGCTTTTTCATAGGACGCAATGGCAGAGGCCGGTTCCTTCTGGGCCAGATAGACATTTCCGAGGTTCGAATATGCCTCATCCCATTGATCGTCCTGTTGGATCGCTTTCTGATAAGATCTCTCTGCTTGAAGGTAACCTCCCCGTCTTTTGTCGATCAGTCCCACGGTAAACAGGACTTCTGCATCGTCGGGATGGGTCGCCAGCCAAGCCTGAAGCTTTTGTTCGTTCTCCCCATCCGAAGCCTCATAGTTCGCCCGATGCATCTCCACGATGATCTCCGAAGACGAGGTGTTCAAGAACGAAGAGGAAGTACGAAGAAAAAAAGGAAGATAAATGACGACGATGAAGAAGAAAAAGATCAATTGTCTCTCTCTCTTGGACACATAACCCCATAACAAGATCGTCCAGAAAAGCAAGGCCCAGAGCATATCCAGGCGGAGAAAGAAAGGGATGAAAAGGAAAAAGATCTTGAAGCTGTTGATGATCAGCCTCGAAACTTCGTGAGTCAAGCTCTTCTGAATGTCATAAAAATAGAGCGGCAGATACTTCACGAGGATCATGATTCCAAAGAGAAGGAAGGTCATCAGCATGGCGTTGGAGACGATAAAAAAAAGGTTGTAAAGTGTGGGAAGCGAAATCGGGTAATAACGAAATTGCGCAACGAGCCCTTTAAACAGGTCGGGAACCACCTGGTGGAGGTGGATCGGATTTTGGCTCCAGCGAGTTTTTGCAAGCTCCAAGTAAGGCTCGGGCATGTCCGGGGAAAATTTCACCGCATAGGTCGCCAGGCTAACCGCGTGATCATAGTCTTTCGTACGGCGTGTTTTCTCTGCCTCAAAAACGAACAGAGAGGAGAGGACCGGAAGGTTCTTGATCCCCCGCTCCAATGTTGCCAAATAGATTTGGTCCAACTCCTTCGTATTGCCCGAAAGGGCTTCGGGGGCGATCGGCTTGCCCTTAAAGGGCCAGACCGCCCGGAGGTCCATGGCTCGATCGCTTGGAGGAGAGATTTCAGCCGCGAAAAACTCCTTTGAGAATGGAAGGGTCCCCTTTTGGGTCAAAACGCCCATATAATAGAGGAGGGCAAAGATTGAAAGAAGGAGAATAAATATGGCTTTCTTCACGTGTCTAGCACTCCCCCTGTCCGATAGAACCAAGGTTCTTTGGGTCATTCGTGGTTAATTCCATGCAAATCGCCTGCCAAAGACGGCAAAAAATGCCTCTCATCAAGACCTGTCCGACCTATTCTAACCGATAATTGGGGGCTTCCTTCGTGATAATCACATCATGGACGTGACTCTCTCTCAACCCGGACGACGTGATGCGCATGAATTGAGCCTTCTCCTGTAATTCCTTGATATCGCGCGCCCCAACATAGCCCATCCCGGCCTTCAATCCGCCAATGAGTTGTTGAACACAATAGGAAAGGACCCCCCGGTAAGGAACTCTTCCTTCAATTCCCTCCGGAACCAACTTTGACTCACTCTCGACATCGCTTTGAAAGTATCGGCTCCGGCTTCCCTCCTGCTCCCTCATCGCCTCCAAGGATCCCATGCCTCGGTACACTTTATAGCTTCGGCCCTGATAGAGCACGATCTCTCCAGGGCTCTCGTCGGTTCCGGCAAAGAGGTTTCCAATCATGACCGATTGGGCTCCTGCGGCAATCGCCTTTGTAATGTCCCCCGAAAACTTAATGCCACCGTCGGCGATGACGGGAATACCGTATTTCTGCGCCACACCGACCGACTCCATCACGGCCGACAGCTGCGGCACTCCAACGCCTGCAATCACCCTGGTCGTGCAGATCGACCCGGGTCCCACCCCCACCTTCACCCCATCCGCTCCCGCTTCGATCAGGCTGAGCGTGCCCTCTTTCGTTGCCACGTTTCCGGCGACCACTTGGCAGCTGGGGAAATTCTTCTTCGTGTCCCGCACGGCTTCCAAGACATCTCTAGAGTGTCCATGGGCCGTATCCACCACGAGGATATCGACCCCCACCTGGATCAGGGCTTCTGTCCTCGCCTCTCTGTCTTTGCCTGGACCGATCGCCGCCCCCACACGAAGCCGGCCAAATGAATCTTTACAGGAATTCGGATATTTTCTCATCTTCTCAATATCTTTGATGGTGATCAAGCCTTTCAAGTTGTTCTGAGCGTCCACCACCAATAATTTCTCAATCCGATTTTTGTGAAGGATCTCCTTCGCGGCCTCCAGAGTGGTCCCAACAGGCACCGTGATCAGTCGGTCTTTGGTCATGACCGTGGCAATCTTCTCATCCAATCGTTTCTCGAATCTGAGATCCCGGTTGGTCAGGATTCCCACAAGCTTCCCATTTTTTGTGATGGGGACTCCAGAAATACGGTATTTTTTCATGACCTCCATGGCCTCAAAGATCTTCTGCTCTGGATCCATGGTGATGGGGTCCAGGATCATCCCGCTCTCAGATTTTTTTACCTTGTCCACCTCCAGGGTTTGGTTTGCGATAGGCAGGTTCCGATGGATCACCCCAATCCCCCCCTCTTGAGCCATGGTGATCGCTGTTCTCGATTCGGTGACCGTATCCATGGCAGCGCTCAGAAGAGGAATATTCAACTGGATCGTCCGAGTTAACTGGGTGCTGACATCGACGTCCTTGGGCAGAATAGTAGAGTAAGAGGGAATAAGCAAGACATCATCAAATGTCAAACATTCCTCGATGCGTTTTGAACGACCTTCCATGGTTACCCTCCAAATCACAGTAGGAAATGACGATCCGGTATCTCAAGGACGCTTTGTTTGTCAACGGGCAAGGCCCCGGGAGCATTGTTCTGCCACAACCTGCGCTCGATGGTGAGAAGAAGTTTCATCAAGCTCTCCGGTTGATGGGCGGAGAGGGAAATGGCTCCGTATTTTCTGCAAATGGCCTCCCCCTCTGCCTGTCTCAAACGGTCCTCTTTGTTGAACACCAGCATCCTCGGAAGATGGTCCAACCCCAACTCAAGAAGGATCTTTTCAACTTCCTGAATATGCGCTTCGTAAGATGAACTGCTCATGTCCACCAAGTGGATCAGCAGATCCGATTCTTTCAGCTCATCGAAGGTGGGCCGAAACGCCTTCATGAGATCTGGGGGCAGATCCTTGATGAGACCGACCGTATCGGTGAGGACCACTTCATGATTCCCTGGGAACCTGAGCCTTCGGGTCGCCGTGTCGAGGGTCGCAAAGAGCCTGTCCTCGACAAGAAACTGACTGTGGGTCAGGAGATTGAAGAGGGTCGTCTTGCCAGCGTTGGTATAACCAATGATGGCGAGGACCGGGATCCCTTGTTTTGCCCGCCGAGCCCTTCTCTGCTCCCTTCTTTTCCTAAGTTTGTCCAGTTCTCCTTCCAACAGATGGATACGATCTCTCACCCTCCGGCGATCTATCTCCAACTTTGTCTCTCCGGGACCACGGCCACCGATCCCCCCGGTCAAACGAGAGAAGGCCAATGTCTTCTTCGACAACCGGGGAAGCAAGTATTTCAATTGGGCCAACTCAACTTGAATCTTCCCCTCTCCGGTATGCGCCCTTTGGGCAAAGATATCGAGGATCAGTTGAGTCCGGTCCAGAACCCTTAATTCCGTTCGATCAGAAACGGATGTGATCTGTCCAGGGGTGAGATTCTGATCAAAAATGATCAGATCCACACCCGACTGCAGGCATTTGACGAGCAGCTCTTTCAGTTTCCCTTTCCCCAACAGGGTTGCCGATGAAAGGTGCTGTGGTCTCTGGATAATCGCATCGACCACCTGGACCCCGCTCGATTCAGCAAGCTCTCTCAACTCCTCCATCGAACTTTCAAGGCCGTCTCGATCCGCCTGGCTCACGCTCAGAAGGATGGCCCGTTCCCCTAACCCCTTGACAGCGATTGACCGTTGGCCCCGCTGAAACTCCTCTTCAAGGGATTGGATCCATTTAACGAAATCGATCTCGGTGAGTTTGTTGAGCGAAGAGGGCGGTTCAATTTCCCACACCTTTCTCTCACGGTTCTGAGGAAGAAGATGGGCTGACTGGGCCAATCCTGGATAGCTGTTTTCGGCCAAGGGAAGGACGACCATCAGATCAAGCCTCAGGAGGGCAAGGTCCGTTAGGTCTTCTTCCGTGATGGGCTCGCCTTCCAGGTGGGTATGAACAAGTCGAAGACCCCTTAATCTCAGGATTCCTGTTCTATCCCTGGACAGGTCAGGAATGACGAGGGCTTTCTGGTCGCCTACGATCACAAACTCAATAGACCCCCGTCGCCCAATGAGAATGCCGATCTGGCGCCCAATTTCGTTCGAAAGTTCTGCGAGGAGTCGGGCCACCTCCGGGGTAATGACCCTCAGAGGAGGGATTCTCCGTCGGTAGATGTGTTCAATTCTCCGCAACTGATTTGGTTTGAGGCCGATGATGTTTCCGTAAACCCTTCTGATCTATCTTCTCCTTTCACAACATTCGACCAAGCTTTCAAAGTCCTTGAATCTTGTTTAAGCTCTGACCCAAGCCCACCCTGCACTTCTCCTGCCGTTACCCACTTCGAACTTGAATTTTCCCGAAAGAATGGTCTGATGAATGGAGATAGGTTTTGGTGGGACCGCCAGGAGGACAAGAGAGGTCCGGAATACCTGCCCTCTCCCCTCTCCATGAGATCTCTTGATAAGTATCAAGCCTTCTTTCTTGCCCTTCATTTATTAACCCTAACAAAAAGGGGAAAGTATGTCAATATATATGAGGGTTTACAATCTCTACCGAAATTGAATGATTTTTAATGAGATAACAAACCTGGGTTGGTCTGGCGATTGACATTTATCCGAATCGTGTTAGTCTTGATCGAACAAACTTTGAGGAGGATAACCGTGGCTGAATTGATCGTCCTTGGTTCAGGGACCGGGGTCCCTTCCTTAAGAAGAGCATCGCCGAGCCTAGCCCTCATTTCGGATCATTCGAAGGTCATTGTTGACAGCGGGCCCGGGACCTTGAGGAGAATCGTGGAGACAGGTCTGGATTACCTGGATATTGACCTCCTTCTCTATACCCATATTCATCCAGATCACATCGCGGATCTCATGCCGATCCTCTTCGCCTACAGATATGTCAATCGACCACGACAGAAGGACCTGCGGTGTGCAGGTGGGCCAGGATTCAATCATCATTTTGAAAAAGTTCAAGAGGTCTATGGCCGCTGGATAGAGGCGTCCTCCTATCATTTGACCGTCGAAGAAATTCTTGGAAAACCGCTTTTCTTTAAGGACTTGAAAATAGCTTCAAAACCGCTGTCTCATATCTCAGAGAGCATCGGGTACCGCATCCACCTTGAGGACGGAACATCAATCGCCTTCTCTGGCGATACGGACTACTGCAGCAATATTGTT
>Ga0153915_10003971_pt1 | contig 13602 bp, 14 predicted proteins | sample Opewatmetagenome_2_FD_107003 | JGI IMG/M metagenome (GOLD analysis project Ga0153915, IMG submission 107003) | Freshwater wetland microbial communities from Ohio, USA - Open water 3 Core 3 Depth 3 metaG | ecosystem: Environmental > Aquatic > Freshwater > Wetlands | place: USA: Ohio, Lake Erie... | reverse complement strand
CCTTGTAAGTATATGGTTTCAGGTCTATTTCACTCCCCTCATCGGGGTTCTTTTCACCTTTCCCTCACGGTACTAGTTCACTATCGATCTAAAAAAGTATTTAGCCTTACCAGTTAGTTCTGGTAGATTCGCTCAAGCTATTCGTGTCTTGAGCTACTCAAGAATAACAATAGGAGATATATTATTTTAAATCACTGGGCTATCACCATCTATGGCACTTCTTTCCAGAAGTTTAATCTAACAACATATTTTGTAACTCCTCTAGATAAATCTATATTGTTACCTTACAACCCTCATTCTCTTGCGAGATGAGTTTGGGCTTTTTCCTTTTCGCTCGCCGCTACTAAGGAAATAAAAATTTTTCTCTTTTCCTCCAGGTACTGAAATGTTTTACTTCCCTGGGTATGCTCTCTTATATCAAGTATAAGAGTACTTTAATTCAAGTTAAAGTGAGTTTCCTCATTCAGAAATTTCCGGATCAAAGGTTGCTAGGCACCTCCCCGAAACGTATCGCCGCCATGCTACGTCTTTCATCGCCTTTTTTAGTCTAGGCATCCGCCATATACTCTTATATTTCCTATTAGGAAATATGAAAACCATTCCGATAAAATCGGAACGATATTAAAAATTTAAAAACCGCTTCTTAAATTTTAAATATCTTTAACATTGCATTCTCTGTTCTTGGCTCGTTTGAAAAGACCCTATAAATAAGTATTTGCTTTAGCAAATTAACTCTTAAAAAAGGATAACAGTTGAGCCAAGTACAGTATTCAGTTTTCAAATATCATTTCGATTTCTTAAATAAAAAACCGCCTTATGGCGGTCAAAGTAAAATCGTTAGGATTTACCTTACCCGCGCTTTTTAAATTGGTTTTTATTTATTAACATCGTGCTCAGTATTTTATACTAATAAAATTTATAAGTCAAGAAAAAATGTAATATTAATGTGGGTAATTTATTTCCAAACAAAAAACCCTTTATTTAAAGGGTTTTTTGTTTGGAAATTCAGAAAATCTTATTCTTTTGAACTAAATTCTTTTGAAATCTTATCAAGAATACGAACAGCTGTATCTTTACCACCTATACCAAATGAAATTCCAAGAGCAATTGCTATTGCAGCAATAAGACCTGTAAATAGAATTTGCATAAATGCCGTAGCAAAGCCTAATTCGGATAGAGCAATAACAAATGCAAAAATCCAAATAGCATAATAAACGATTGAACCAATCATTCTAGAAGAACGAACATTTACTGCCTTAGCAGAACCAACGATTAACTTTCTCATTACGTCAGCAAGAACTGTAGCAATAATAAGAACAAGACAAGCAACAATTACTTTTGGTAAATAGTAAATAACTGCTTCACGGAGAAAATTATTAACTTCGGTTAATCCTAAGATTTGGAGTGAAGCAATTAAGAAAACAATAATGATAAACCATTTTACTAAACCACCGAGGAATTTACTTAGATTAAATTTGAAACCCGTGCGTCCCAAGAAAGAACCTGACCCAGGATTCTCAAAAAACTTATCAACCTTAGTAAGCCCAACCAATTGAGTAATAGCCTTTCCAATTAACGAAGCAACTAAACAACCAATAATAAATAAAATTATCGCTCCAAGTAAACTTGGAACAAAATTTATAAATTCATACCACAACCCTATTAATGATTGGCTGAAGACTTCACCCCAACTTGTAAATGACATCATAATAAAATAGATATTTTATAAAAAATAATAAGATACTTAACAAAGATTCGACCCTTTCAAGTACCTTATTATTATACCAAACTTATTATTTTTTAGAAATATACATAGATAATTGTCCATTATCTATAAGCTTTTCATGAGGAAGGTCAATGATATCACAAACTAATTTATCATACATATCTAAACGGTATTTGAATTCTTCAGAATTGAAAACAACATAATTAAGTTCTTTACCTATGTCAGATTCCAGACTTTTTATAATCTGTTGAAGAATATTTTTCTTTATTTTATCTCCTACTATTAATATATCTGCACGACTATCATTATTCCCAAGGAAAACTCCTGATACAATAAATAATTTAATTTTTCCAATCGGTTTAAATTTCTGAACTAAATCTTCTTCAATAAAAAGACTAGGGTCAATAAGTAAATCTTTGATTGGGCGTAAATATCTAAAATCTGTATTTAAACACCAAGTTGTAATTTTCTTTTTTGAGCCACGTGAACCAGTTTTAGTAATTATTTTACTTTTTATAAAATCAAGTGATGCTAGAATATTCAACTCTTTTCTTACGTTTGGTTTAGTAATACGAGTACGACTTGCTATTTCATCAATATCAAAACAATTGTCATTTAATAAAAATAATCTCATTATTCGAACACGAGCTTGTCCACCAAAAAGTTTTGCTAATATATCCATACAAATTATATTATACGCTAAGAAAAATAGCCCCGCAAGCGTACGCTTGCGGGGCTATTTTAAATTTTACAAAGATTATTTCAATGTAACCTTAGCACCAGCTTCCTCTAACTTTTTCTTTAATTCTTCAGCTTCTTCCTTCTTCATACCCTCTTTAAGCATTGAAGGAGCAGCATCAACTAAATCTTTCGCTTCTTTAAGCCCAAGAGCAAGAGCTTCTTTAACAACTTTCATAACAGCAATTTTTTGATCACCTGCAGATGTAAGTTCTACGTTGAAAGCAGATTTTTCTTCTGCTACTTCCCCTACCCCAGCTGTAGCTGGACCAGCAACAGCAACAGCAGCCGCAGAAACACCAAATTTTTCTTCTAATACTTTAACGAGTTCATGCAAATCAAGAACAGACATTTCTTCAATTTTAGAAACAATATCTTTGAATTTTGCAGGAACTTCTACCTTTTTTTCTTCTTCCATATTTTTTAAATTAATAAATTAATAATTAAGCTTTTTTCTGAGCTACTTGGTCTAGAGCTATAACTAAACCTTGAATTGGTGAATTGATAAGATTAACAAACATTCCACGAAGAGTTTGAAGTGAAGGAATAGTTGCAATAGACATCATTTCAGAAGCATTCATATACTTCCCTTCAAAAATCCCACCAATGATTGAAATGTTTTCTTCTTTCCTTTTACTAAAAGAAAATACTTCGTGTGCGGGAGCAATATCGTCTACCCCATAAGCAATAGCAACCTGTCCAGATAATTCTGGAAGTTCACCTTCTACTTTATGAGTAGATAAAGCTTTTTTAAGAAGAGTCTTCTTCGCAACTCGATAACCAACTTCTTGCTTTTGTAATGTTCTACGGAGAGAGTTAACATCAGCAACTTTTAGCTTATCAAATTTAACAAAGACAACAGACTTTGCACCTTTTAATTCATCTTCTAGATTAGAAACTAATTCTTTCTTTTTATCTAATGTAATTGACATAATAAATTTTAAACTAAAAAAGACCCTTGCGGGCCGTATTACGTAGATCTCTTTATATAAATATATAAAGTTTTTTCGACCTCGGTAGGACTTTTATCTATATAATATAGATTGCCTACTTTCTACGGCTATGAGAGTATAGTATCAAAATACTTTAAAAAGTCAAGATTAACTTCTCTCCTAACCTCGCTCTTGCTAGCTGCCGAACAGGGATTCGGACCCCAATTTTCTCCTCCAGAGGGAGACGTGCTACCATTACACCATTCGGCAATATTAAATATTTTATCAAATTTATAGTACCACAAAAATACATAAAAACAATTTGAAAAATAAGCTATATTAAGTTACAATAACTCTTATGACTAATCAAGAAATTAGAGAAGAAAAAATCGAAGCAAAAACAAAGGCTAAAGAAATTGAAGTAGAATTTTATAATGGTTTAAATTCTGTTAATAAATTCAATCCATCAGTTACCTTTTATGGTTCTGCAAGAATAAAAGAGGGCTCAAAATATTATGAAATGGTAAGAAATTTAGCTTACCGAATTTCTAGTGAATTAAAATATGCTGTCTTATCTGGTGGAGGTCCTGGAATAATGGAAGCTTCTAATAAAGGTGCTTATGAAGCAGGGGAAAAATCAGTTGGACTTACTATTGAATTACCTCGTGAACAAGAAACTAATAAATATGTTACAGATGAAATATCATTTAATTTCTTTTTTTCAAGACAATCTACAATGTCCTATTCAACCGAGGTTTGCATTTTCTGCCCCGGTGGTTTTGGAACGCTAAGTGAACTTTTTGATATTCTTACCTTAAAACAAACAAAGAAGATTGGTAAAGTTCCCGTGATTCTTTATGGTAAAAATTTTTGGAAACCAGTAGAAAAATTGATTAAAAAAGTATTATTAAAAAAGTACAATACTATTGATAAAAAAGATTTAGAACTTTTTATAATTACAGACGATGAGGATAAAATTCTTGAAATAATTAAGAAGAGTAAAATCAGAACTGGCGAAGATGCCTTAGAGTAAGAAAAAATTCTAATATCTGGAAAATTTTAATAAAAAATTATCTGAGGTTGGACCTCTACAAGAGGTCCAACCTCCTTAAATTTTTAGCGAGACCACAGCTTATAGCTTTTGGAATTTTTTAGATTTATTTCTTTTTCTTTTCTAGGCAAGCTTTTATAAAAACATTAAATATTGGATGTGGAGAAAGTGGTCTTGCCCTAAACTCTGGATGAAATTGTGTCCCTAGAAAAAATGGATGTTTGGTTTGTGGTAATTCAGCTATTTCACATAAATGACCACTAGGTGATAATCCAGAAAATACAAGCCCCATATTTTCTAATTTTTCACGATACTCATTATTAACTTCATAACGGTGGCGATGTCTTTCTGAAATATTAGTTACTTTATAGGCCCTTTCAGCAATAGTTCCCTTCTTAAGAACAGCAGGATAAGCTCCAAGCCTCATTGTTCCACCCATTTTCTTATTTTTAACCTTCTCTCTTTGATCTTCCATTATGTCTATAACTAGATTTTTTGATTTAGGATTTATTTCTCTAGTGTTGGCATCTTTCAAGCCAAGTACATTACGAGCATATTCAATAACTAAAAGTTGCATACCATAACATAAACCGAGATATGGAATTTTATTCTCTCTCACATATTTTATCGCCATTAAGATACCTTCTATCCCCCTTGAACCAAATCCACCAGGAACAATTATCCCATCGTATTTTGATAACTCTTTAATTTTTTTAGGGTCTTTTTCAAAGTCAGTTGATGAAATCCAAGTAAGTGTCGGTTTGCTATTTAGAGCATATGAAGAAAACTTTATTGCCTCAATAACACTTAGATATGAATCAGACAACATAAAACTACCTGTAGCAAAATACTTACCCACTACAGCAATCTTTAATTCATTCTTATAATGATGAGCAGACCTAGCAAATTTTGCCCATTTAGCAGAATCTTCGTTTGGTAAAGTACATTTCATTCCCATAACTTCACAAATAATGTCACTTAATCCTTCTTTCTCAAAGTTAAGTGGAATATCATAAATACTTGAAGCATCTGGAGCAGAAATAACTCTGTTCATTGGAACATTACAAAACATTGAAATTTTTTCTTTGCGTTTATTGTCTAGAGGCATTTTAGAACGAGCAATAATTACATCTGGCTGAATTCCCGAAGAGTTTAGAGTTCTGACAGCATGTTGTGTGGGCTTGGTCTTCATTTCCCCGAGATTCCCAGGAATAGGGAGATAAGATACCATTACAAAGAAAACATTATTGGGTTCTTTAAGTTTCATCATGCGAGCAGCCTCTAAGAAAAGAATATTTTCATATTCGCCAACCGTTCCACCGATTTCAATAATAACAACATTAGCATTTGCATTATCTCTAGCCTTATGAATCCTATCAACAACCTCAAGCGGAATATGAGGAACGACTTGAACACAAGCTCCTTCATATTCCAAATTTCTTTCTCTAGAAATAACACTTTGGTATATACGACCCGTCGTCATATAATTCATTCGAGATAAATCTACACTCAAAAAACGTTCATAGTTACCCATATCTTGGTCAGTTTCATCTCCATCATCAAGGACAAATACTTCCCCATGTTCAGTTGGATTCATCGTGCCTGCATCAATATTTATATATGGATCAATTTTAATAGAAGTTACTCTTTGTCCTCTGTCTTTTAAAATTCTTGCAATAGACGAAGCTGTAATCCCCTTCCCAACACCTGAGATAACACCTCCAACAACAAATATATATTTACAGTTAGATTTTTCCTTGTCTAACTTTTTTTCACTTTTTTTATTCATTATTTATTTTTTTAAAAATTTACGAATAGCAAACACACTGGAAATAATTCCAATGGCTACGCCCGACCCAAGCATGATAATGAATAACTGTAAGACATTTGATTTATAATAACTATATAAATTAATTCCAATAAAATCAGTAGCTTGGTTACCTAACCAGATTGAAACTGGTATATATATTAAAACAGTTAAGATTGAAGAAATGATTCCAACTAAAACCCCAGAGACAATAAATGGCCCACGAATATAGCGACCTTCAGCACCAACTAATTTCATCACCCCAATTTCATCGCGAGACATATATATTATTAAACGAACAGTATTAAAAGTTATAAGAATAGAAATAATTATTAGAATGACAGATAGAGCAAATCCGAGTTTTTGGGCTCCTTTAATAATAGAGTTTAGTCTATCAATAACAACTTTGTTTTGGCTATAATCTATTTTATCAATTATCATTAAATCATCACTTGAAAATGTTCCGTCACTTTCAAAATATTTAGCAATATTTTCATATTGAGATGGATCTTTGGCTTTAATATTTAAAGAAGCTCCAAGAGGATTTTCGTCTAATTCATCAAGGGCTTGGAGAGTTAAATAATCATTAGAGTGCTTTTCTTTAAATTCAGTAAGGGCTTCTTCTTCTGAAGTATAACTAACCTCTTTTACCTCTGGTAATTTACCTAAAATATCTTTAACATTATTTATCTCTTCTTCATCAGCTCCAGGAATAAGATATACAGTAACATCTACTTTATTTTTTATTTCCGAAAGAGAATAATTAAGAGTTGCTTGTAAAAAGATTAAAGAAGTTATAAAAAAAAGAGTTATCACCATAATAAAAATACTAGCTATAGAAGTAAAACCACTACGTATAAAACTACGACACCCTGAAACTAGTATTCTTTTGGCTTTAACGAAAAACATATAATTATTATAGCATATATTTACCCTCTTTATCATCACGAATTATACGACCCCCTTCAATGGTAATAACTCGTTTTTTGATTTGATCAACGATTGATTTATTATGTGTTGCTAAAATTATTGTTGTTCCCATTTCATTTAATCTTTTTAAAAGCTCAACAACTTCATCAGTATTTGAAGGATCGAGGTTACCGGTTGGTTCATCGGCAATTAACAAATCTGGCTGTGTTATTATTGCTCTTGCAATAGCTAAACGCTGTTTTTCTCCTCCTGATAGCTGATGGGGGAAAAGATTAGACTTTGAGGAAAGTCCTACAAGTTCAAGAACACGTGGAACATCTTCAGCAATATCATCATCATCTCTATCTAGGGCTTCCATGGCAAAAGCTATATTTTCATAAACTGTTTTATTGGGAAGAAGACGAAAATCTTGAAAGACAGTACCAACTTTACGACGAAATTTTATTAGTTCTTTATGAGAGAGTTTATTAATATCTACAGAGTCAAAAAATACACTACCTGCGGTTGGCTTCTCTTCTGCTAAAATTAATTTAGTCAAAGTTGTTTTCCCCGCACCAGAATGCCCAACGATAGAAACAAATTCCCCCTGAGAGATAGAAATACAGACATCGTCTAGGCAAATACTATTTTTGTATTTTTTTGTAACATTGTTAAAATAAATCATTGTCTATATATAAGAATATCATAAATTTCTCTCTGCTTCAATAAATTCATCAATTCCGCCATCTAAAATATTATCAATATTTTTATCTTCTATATTAGTCCTATGATCTTTAGCCATTTTATAAGGATGCAATACATATGAACGAATTTGGTTCCCCCATTCAATACTAGTTGTTTTCGAGATTGAAAGACCTGCTTTTTCTTTAAGGAGGTCATCTTCTCTCTTTTTGTAAATTTTACCTTTTATTATCTCTATCGCCTTTTGACGATTCTGTTCTTGTGAACGTTCTGTCATCACATGAGCAGAAATATTAGTTGGCAAATGGATTACCCGAACAGCAGTTTCTCTCTTGTTTATATTTTGCCCCCCTGGTCCGCCAGACTTAGAAAATTCTATTTTTAAATCCTCTGAGGGAATCTCTATTTCAGAATCATTAATTTCTATCTTAGGAATTATTTCAACCAAGGAAAAAGAAGTGTGTCTTAAAGATTTAGCATTAAACGGTGAAATTCTAACAAGACGATGCACTCCTGATTCATGTTTAAGTGTTTTATATGCATCTTTACCAATAACTTCAATTGAAACATTTCTATACCCTCCGAAGTCATTTTTGTTTTCATGAAGTAGAATAAAACTCCAACCATGATTTTCAATATACTTTATATACATCTTTAAAAGCATTGCTGAAAAATCTTCCGCATCATCCCCCCCCGCTCCAGAAAGAATAGATAATATTGCATTACCTCTATCATATTTTTCTCCACCCAAAAGCTTATCTTTAAGTTCATTTATTCTTTTAATAACATTTTGAGCCCTTGTTTTATCATTCCAAAAATCAAATTGGCTCATTTGTTTTTCTAATGATTCTATCTCTTTCTTAACTTCTTCTATATTGGTTAACATAAATATATAATAGCAAAATATAGCAACTTTAAAAATATATAATTTTCTGCTAAAATGTATTTATTAAACAACAAATTTTATTATTTATGAATATAGCAATTATCGGATTAGGTTCTATGGGGCAAAAAGCAAAAGAAGTTGCTATTTCTCGCGGGCATAATATTGAAGTAACGATTGATCCAAATAATAAAGAGGCAAAATATAAAAGCATAGATGAGGCTAATTTTAATAATATTGATGTTGTCTTAGATTTTTCTTTAAAAGATGTAGTAGTTGATAATGCAAAGAAGATAGCAAGGTTACATAAAAATATAGTTATAGGAGCAACCGGCTGGTATGACAAACTAGACGAGGTTAAAAAAATTTCTAAAGAAAATAATATTGGTATCTTATGGTCACCTAATTTCTCTATAGGAGTAAATATGTATTATCGTATCATAGAAAAAGCAGCCGAATTAGCAGATAAATATGATGAATATGATATATGGGGTACAGAATTACATCATAATAATAAAGTTGATTCTCCATCTGGTACAGCAAAAGAATTAGCAAAGATATTAATTGATAAGATAAAAAGAAAAACAAAAGTTATTTATGATAAATTAGACAGAAAGATTTCTCCAGATGAAATACATTTTTCCTCTACAAGAGGTGGCCTAGTTAACTTTAGTCATACAATCGGTTTTGATTCAGCTTCTGACACAATAACTATAACCCATAGCGCTAGAGATAGAGGTAGCTATGCTCTTGGATCAATAAAAGGTGTAGAATGGTTATATGGGAAAAAAGGTTTTTATAATATGAATGATTTTTTAAATAATACTATAAAATAAAAATATGAATGTAGATAAAGAAAAAATGAAGGGTGTTTGGACGGCATTAATAACACCATTTAATAGTGATGAACAAATAGACTGGAAAGCTTTTGACAAGTTAATAAAAATACAATTAAAAGCAGGCGTCACTGGAATTGTTATTGGTGCAACAACTGGCGAATCTCCAACAATAGAAGATAGCGAATGCGCTAAAATGGTTAGGAGAGCTAAAAACATTGTTAGAGATAAATGTTTTATTATGGCTGGAACTGGTACAAACAATACAGAAAAATCAATTTATAAAACTAGACTTGCCAAGCAAGCCGGGGCGGATATGATAATTTTAGTAAATCCTTATTATAATAAACCTACCCAAGAAGGGCTTTATAGACATTTTAAAAAAATTGCTGAATCAACAAATCTCCCAATTATTTTATATAATATAAAAGGACGTACAGGAGTAAATCTAGAAACTAAAACTCTTATACGATTAGCTAATGGAGTAAAAAACATTATTGGCGTTAAAGAGGCTTCTGGAGATTTAACCCAGATAGAAGATGTTTGCAAACAAAGACCAGAGAATTTTGTTGTTTTATCTGGCGACGATAATATAACTTTTAAAATTATAAAAGATTATGGGGCTGATGGAGTAGTTTCAGTCACTTCAAATATCATCCCTGAAAAAATGGTTGAAATGGTTAATAATGCTTTAGATAGAAATATGGAAGAAGCTGAAAAATTAAATGATGAATTAACAAAATTATTTAAAATATTATTCATTGAAACAAACCCTATCCCCGTAAAGTATGCTGCTTCTGAAATGAAAATATGTAAAAATATTCTTAGATTACCAATGTGTGAAATAGAAGATGGACACGGCAAAGAAGTCAAAAAAATATTAAAAGAAATGCAACTAATTTAATATGAAAATAAATGGTTCAGATAAATTAAATAAATTAGGAGGTTACGCCTTTGATGAGGTAAATAAGATTGTTGATAAATTAAAACAAGAAGGAATAACTCCTATCGATTTTGGTGTTGGAGACCCATCATCAGAAACACCTAAATTTGTCAGAAAAACTGTAAAAAAATCTCTTGATACCCACGCGAAAACTGGTTATCCAAGTTATGTTGGGCAAAAAGAATATAGAAAGACTATTGCTAAATGGATGAATAATCATTTTGGAATTACTCTTGATCCAGAGACTGAAATTTGTTCAACTATTGGCTCTAAAGAAGCAGTTTTTCATTTTCCATTAGCTTTTATAAACCCTGAAGATATAGTTATTTTACCTAATCCTGGTTACCCTCCAATGAAAACTGGAACAATCTTTGCTGGCGGAATACCATACTTTACTTCTCTTAAAGAAGAAAATAATTTTTTACTTGATTACGAAAGTATTCCAGAAGATATTGCAAATAAGGCAAAAATTATTTGGATAAATTATCCCAACTCACCTACTGGAGCTTGTGCAACTCGTGAATATTATGAAGGATTAATAGATTGGGCCCATAAACACAATATTATTATCGCTGCTGATGAGGGTTGTTATGTAGAAATTTATTTTGATAAAAAACCAATTTCAATTCTTGAACTCACAAAAGAAGGAATTATAACTTTCTATTCTTTGAGTAAAAGAAATAATATGACAGGTTATCGTGTTGGTTGGGTTGCTGGAGATAAAGAAATTATAAATAAATTTAAAAAATTAAAAACAAATATAGATTCTGGAACTCCAAACTTTATTCAAGCAGGAGCAATTAGTGCTTTAGGTGATGAAAAACACGCCCAAAAGATGAGAGATGAATATAAAGGAAAAAGAGAAATAATGCTTGAAGCTTTTAAGGTAGCTGGTTGGAATGATTGTAAAAGTGAAGCAACTTTTTATCTTTGGCTTATGACTCCTAAAAGAAAAGATTCTGTGAAATTTGCTAAAGAATTATTAAATAAAGAATTAGCAATAGTTGTTACTCCCGGAGCTTGGATTTCTGATGTTGATAATGAGGGCATAAATCCTGGAGAAAATTACGTCCGTTTTGCTTTAGTTCCTCCACTTAAAGACGTAAAAATCGCCGCTGAAAGAATTAAAAAATTTTATAGTAAATAATGAGCCGAAGGTCAGATTCGAACTGACGATCTTTCCCTTACGAAGGGACTGCTCTACCAGCTGAGCTACTTCGGCTTAGTTAAACTGAGTCCCTTTTAAACAAGGCTCGAACCCATTTTAGCAAGAATTAGTGAGAATATCTACCAAGCTAATCTTACGCTTCACTTTTGCCTTTTTTCTAATCTATCTACACCGCTCTACTAATGTACTAATTCTACAAACGGGACTCTCGTTTTGCGAAACTATTTTCTGGGACAATGATTCGCAAAACCTCGACTAATCATTTTCTGAAATTCGCCAAGATTTTGGGTTGGGGTTGTGCGGGCAAAAACTCAAACTCCAAATCGATAGCCTCGGGATATTTGATATTTATAGTTTCGTGTTTATCTATCGTTCTGAGTGGCACACCTCGGCATCCGTCTCGGGTATTACCGCTATGGCTACTCGCGCCTACATGCCTAGGTATGGTAACGGCTCAAATACTGGGGAAATGAGCCGTTGCTATTCTTCTCGGGGAGAGGAAGTTTCCTCTCCCCGGGTCAGGCTTACTCCTAGATTACTAGGAATTCTAGCCCTCGCCACCCCCTCTCTACGCTATTTATTCCTTTGTTTAGTGTGTCACTTTCGCTACTAGACTATGAAGCTTCGATTTACTTTGGCGCTCATCCTTTAGCCACTGGGCGCCATAGCGGTATGCCCGAGGCTTCAAAATACTCGTGCTTGCCCCAGCTCCGTGTGATTACACACGGAGCTATCCCCCCCATGCGTGCACGGACTCACTCCCTTTATTTAAATTTTAGAATAGAATACAGATTTTCCTGTTTTTCCAGATTGTTTAATTTTATTTTCCTTTTCGAGTTGTGAAAGATATCTTGTTGCTGTTGCATCAGATACATGCATAAATTTTTCAACTTCATCATTCGTTATCTTTGTTTGCTTCGCAAACAAAGTCATGATTTTATCCAATTTCTTTCTTTTTCTGAATTGGATCATGTCTCTTGCTTTAACTAGAAGTTCGCGGGCAAGAGATTTGGATTTGTGGATAACTGCAATAGCAGGAATTATTTCGGGAATTGGTTTTGATTGTTCTGGTTCAGAAACTGGTTTGGGTTCAGAAACTGGCTCAAATTTAATTTCAGAAATTTGTTCGGCTGGTTTCTTGTCCGCCTGAATGTTATTGCTTTCGGTGAATGATTCAGTTTTAATTGGTTCAGAAATTTCTGGTTTAACTTCTTGAATTTTCGGTTCAACTTTAACTTCTGGTTCAGGGGCTAACGGCTCATTTACTGGTATTTGAGCCGTTGGGGTTTCTAGGGTAGAAACTGGAACTTCTGGTTCTGTTATTGTATTCTCAGGGTTTTCTGGTGTTTTCTCTAATTCTGGCTTGATTTCAATAGGTTCAGATATGGGAGCTTGATTTTCAAGGGGTTTTTCAGGTTCTGTTGATATTATTGGGTTATTTTAGATATTACCCCTTGATTATCATTATTTGCCAGAGAGGGGGTATCTGCGGTTGTAGAGGATTCTAGGGGCTTAGAAGGGATAGTAATAGGAGAACCCCGTTGTTTCAATGGGTATAGGCTCAGTTTGGGCTTCTACTGCTATTTCTTTCTTTGTAGTTATTTCATCTGGCATATTTAAGATTTTAGCATACACAAAATCCCCAAAATTCAAAAAGAAAAAAATATCAAACTACAAACTACCTCTATATCTTAAAAGAAACTGCGGGAGGGGCGAGCACCCAAACCGTCACGCTGATAGCCAAGGTCATTGGCACTGACACCCACCTGCCCAGCGCCCGGACGCCAATCCGAATAGACGAGACGAGAACCCGATTTAGTTGCAAGCCATGTCCAGCCATCTTCATCTAGATGTTTTTTTTCTTCTTCAAAATACTTTCTTTGGAATACGAGATAGTCTTCTAGTGT